>JACDJA010000714.1_pt1 | contig 35028 bp, 28 predicted proteins | sample 7449241 | NCBI WGS metagenome assembly JACDJA01 (sample SAMN14253289, study PRJNA609438) | sludge metagenome | isolation source: initial anaerobic sludge | collected 2018-12-20 | reverse complement strand
GTAACCGGTCGTGTTGATTGCCTCGCATACATTATCCAGCCGGGTTGCTTTGAAGCGTATAACATGCAGGATCGGACCGAACACCTCGCGCTCGATCCGGCTGATCGCATCGATCTCATAGGCCCTCGGTGCAAAGAAGAAGCCATCCCTGGTTTCGTCCGAGAGCGGTGCTTCAGCGATGAAGCCGGCCTCGCGGCTCATGCGTTTTGCGTACGCTTCGAGCTTGGCGAGCGAATTGCTGTCGATCACCGGCCCGATGTCGGTATCGAGCTTCATCGGATCGCCGATCCTGAGTTCGGCCATCGCACCCCTGATCAGGCTGATGACGCGCTCGGCGATGTCCTCCTGCAAGAACAGCACCCGCAGCGCCAAGCAACGTTGGCCCGCACTGTCGAATGCCGAGGTCAGCACGTCCCTGACGAGTTGCTCGGGCAGCGCCGTCGAATCGGCGATCAGTGCATTCAACCCGCCGGTCTCGGCGATGAACGGCACGATCGGTCCCGCGCGCTCGGCAAGCATGCGGTTGATCACATGCCCGGTGTCGGTACCACCGGTGAAAACAACGCCCGTGGTCGCCGGATGTCTCACCATCGCCGTGCCGATAACGCGCCCGCTGCCCGGCAGAAAATGGAGCACCTCACCCGGCACGCCTGCTTCGTGCATCAGTTGTATCGCGGTATAGGCGGCGAGTGAGGTGCGCTCGGCGGGTTTCGCCAACACGCTGTTACCCGCCGCGAGTGCACCCGCGACCTGGCCTGTGAAGATCGCAACCGGAAAGTTCCACGGGCTGATCGCTACGAACACACCGCGTCCATGTAAACTGAGCTCGTTGCGCTCGCCGGTCGGACCCGGCATCACCTTTGGTTCGGCGAAGTCGGCGCGCGCGAGCCCCGCATAGTAACGCAGAAAGTCGATTGCCTCGCGCACGTCGGCGAGCGCGTTTGACACTGTCTTGCCGGCTTCGCGTACGCAAAGTGCAATCAGCACCGCCATGTCGCGCTCGAACAGATCGGCCGCGCGTTCAAGAATCTCTGCGCGCCTGACACCGCCGAGGCGATCCCATGCGCCTTGCGCAGCAGCTGCCGTGGATGCCGCCCGCGTGACCATATCAGGCGTGGCGTTCAACACTGTGCCGACCTGGCGCGAATGGAGCGCAGGATCAAACACGGCCGCACCCTCACCGGGATACGGCTCTCCACCGATCAAGGGTCGCGCTTCGAAGCCGTGTTCAATCGCAACCGCGACCGCATTCAATAGTAGCCTGGCCTGCGCCGGATCGCTGATGAGAAGGCCGCGCGAATTCTTGCGATCGGTGAACAGATTTTTCGGCAACGGAATGTGCGGATGCGGTTTTGCGCTCATGGCTTCGATCTGATCCACAGGATCCGCGATGATCGAGACGATCGGCATTTTATTATCTGCGATCCGGTTGACGAACGATGCACTGGCGCCGTTCTCGAGCAGACGGCGCACGAGATAGGCGAGGAGGTCCTTGTGTGGGCCGACCGGGGCATAGATACGGCATTGCACACCAGAGTGATCAGCGCCGACGGCCTGATCGTAGAGTTCCTCGCCCATGCCGTGCAGGCGTTGGAATTCGTAGTCGGAACGATTGCCGGCGAGCACTTTGACTGCGGCCAGCGTATGCGCATTGTGTGTCGCGAACATCGGAAAGAATGCACTCCGGTCGGCGAGCAGCATTCGCGCACAGGCAAGATAGGAAACATCGGTCGAAGCCTTGCGTGTAAACACGGGAAACCCATCGATGCCGAGTTCCTGCGCGCGCTTGATCTCGCTGTCCCAATAGGCACCCTTGACGAGCCGAACCGGAATGCGCCGCTTGTGCTCGCGCGCGATGGCAGCGAGCCAATCGATCACCGCCGGCGCACGCTTCTGATAGGTCTGCACCGCAAGGCCCAGACCTTCCCAGCCGGCAAGTTCTCGCGTGCTGCTCAAAGCCTCGAAGATATCGAGCTGGAGATCAAGACGGTCCGCTTCTTCCGCATCGATCGTAAAGCCGATCCTGGCTTTGCATGCCGCCTGGCAGAGTGGCATCAGCTGCGGCAGGATCTCGGCCAGCACCCGTTCGGCCTTCACATATTCAAGCCGTGGATGCAGCGCTGACAGCTTCACCGAGATCGAATTCCTCGCAAAAATGTCGCCGTGCTGCGCCTCCTTGCGTGCCTCGTGCGATGTAATCGCCGCGATCGCGCCGGCATAAACGCGTGCATAGCGCTCGGCGTCTTCACGTGTGACGGCCGCCTCACCCAACATGTCGAACGAGAAGCGGTAGCCACGCCGTGCCGCCTCCGTTCCGCGCCTCAGCGCCTCCTCAATCGTGCATCCGAGCACGAACTGCCTGCCCATGATGCGCATGGCGGCGCTCGTTGCTTGGCGGATAACAGGCTTGCCCAAGCGCTGCACCATGCGGCTGAAAATATTCGTCCAGTCCGATCTCCCTTCGCCGAGCCTGACCACATGCCCGGTCAGCATCAACGCCCAGGCCGAGGCGTTCACGAACAGCGACGATGATTGCCCGAGATGCTTCTCCCAATGCACGCTGCCGATCTTGTCCCTGATCAGCCTGTCCTGTGTTTCGGCGTCCGGCACCCGTAACAGAGCTTCGGCGAGGCACATCAACGCGACACCTTCTTCAGTCGACAGTGCGTATTGGTGAAGAAACATGTTGAGCCCGCCGCGCCACCGCTGCATCCGCATCCGCTGCACGAGGTCACGCGCCAGCGCCTCCGTTGCCGCCCGTTCCATTGCACTCAACCGTGCACGCGGGATGAGCGCATTCACGGCTTCGGTTTCGTCGCAAAGATAGAGGTGTGCCATTGCGGCACGCGCAGGATGTATCCTCATGCGCGGATAACTCTGTGGCCAACAGTAAAAGACAATGATCGGCGAATTTTTGCAGCGTGTCTGCGCAAACTCCTGAACTCTTTGCAGTCGTATTTCTTCGCAACTCGGATCGGGGCGACATTCCCGGAGTTGATGGTGTAGGCGTACACACACGAAGCGAAATTGACCGGGAAAATAGGAACTGAAAGCATTGCTGGAGAGAAGATAATTTTTTCCAGGGAAAGTAAGTTCAATTGGCGGCTCCGAGGAAATTTGCCAGGAGATTATCCAAACAAGTTGAGATATTTACCCGCTGTCGCATCCCGTCTGTTTCCAGCTCATCTTCAGCGCTATTGAATCGATGTGTTTTGAGTACGTCAGCAATACACCCGTTGAAACGTTCGACCATCCCATTGGTTTGCGGAGTGCGTGGCCGGGTCAGGCAATGTTCGATACCGAGTTCCTGGCACAGCTGGTCAAAACTGAAAAGACCCTGCCATAACCAGCTTTCATAAGCATGTCCAGTAACAGGCGAGGCTTGAGGTGAGGCGTATGAATCAAAGGGCCGGGTACTCTCGATAGGACGGTCATACCAGATCAAGAGTCCAAATATAATGAGTAAAGCTAACCCCGCGAAGGCAAGGTCCGGCTCTTTTATCTCATTTATCTGAGGCATCGTTTTACTAACACTAACCGCGTACAGGAAAAATAAACGCCCTTTTTTCTAAAATTTATTATACATAAATCGGATGGCGAGGCAGAAATACTGCTGAATAATCGCAAAAATATCTGATTTTGATTAAAGGCAGAATAGAAATCCTGGCAAGGAGAAGCAACTTGCCTTTCGGGTGAAGGGTGTCCAGTCAGTACGTTCAGTTCATTCTGGAATGAGCGCTGAAGATGAGCCGGAAACAGACGGGATGCGACATATAAGCGCAATAACTATACCGACAGACACAAATATCCAGAAATAACCCAGTAGAATACGTTTATTGTATTGTTGTTTTTGGATGGGTAATTTCGCAAAAGTATTCAGCAAATGGCCGATATCGTACTTGTCATTCATTTTCTGTTCGTACTGTTTGTCATCGGCAGTCTCCCGCTGATTTGGGCAGGCAGCTGGATGGGGCTGGGCTTTGTGCGAAATCGAAGGTTCCGGTTCGCGCATCTTGCCGCCATCCTGTACGTTACCGCCGAGTCCCTTCTCGGCCTGATATGTCCACTGACATGGCTGGAGGATGCGCTGCGCGGCACGCCGACCGAGACAGGCTTTATCGAGCGCTGGCTGCATCGCATTCTGTTCTATGATCTTCCGGGATGGGTGTTTCTGGTAGCGTATGTGTTATTTGCGCTTCTGGTGGTCATTACTTTCCGATTCATTCCACCGCAGCCGCGCCGCTCATCGCGCTGAGTTCTGGTCGCAATTGACCGGATTTTCTGCACGGCGTAAGACGCATGCATAGAAAGAAGTTTATGCACAAAGAAGGTGAAGTAATTTCATTTCTATTTCAGAAGATTAATAATAGGGCACCTCTAAAAATACCTAAGAACCTGTTCAAGATCTCGATCAAGGGAGGCAGTGCAAGACAAAATTGAACGAGAAAGCGGAGCATACTTGAGGTATGTGAGCATTTTGAGTTCAATTTCAACGCCGTAATGCGCCCTTCAGCGAGATATTGAACAGGTTCTAAAACCGGTACCTGGTGAAAATTAACAGGAGAGAATATGTCCACCACACGCTTTCCCGTCTCAATCGCAACACCCGCAAGAACAATCGACGACGTTACTCACCGATTAACCGCCATTATTGAATGGTCAAAGCAGAATAATTCCCGCACAGGTTATTTTGCAGCGCTCTATCGCAAGGTCATCATCCAGGCTAAAAAAGGAATCGAGGAAGGCTTGTTCGATGACGGGCCACGCATAGAACGTCTGGATGTGATTTTTGCCAATCGTTATCTTCAAGCCTGTTATCAGTACCAGACGGGACAGACGCCAACCCGATCCTGGGTACGCGCCTTTGATGAAACCAGGCATTGGTGGCCCATCGTCCTGCAGCATTTATTACTGGGCATGAATGCCCATATCAACCTTGATCTGGGTATTGCCGTTGCAGAAACGGTGCCACCCGCAGCATTACCCGGCCTGAAAAGCGATTTTGACAAGATCAATCAAATCCTGGCCAGCCTGGTGGGCGACGTGCAAAACGAACTGGCCGAGATATGGCCAACGCTGCGATTGTTGAACCGTTATCTGGGCAGTGTGGACACATCCCTGATCAATTTCAGTATGGTAAAAGCGCGTGATGCTGCCTGGTCATTTGCTGAGACCCTGTCGCCCTTAACCCTGGAACAGCGTCAACAGGAAATTGCGGACAAGGATAAAGCCATCGCTCTGTTTTCCAGCGTGATTTCTCACCCTGGTTTTACCGCTTCTTTCCTGAATAAAATAATCCGTCTGGGCGAACGGGGAACGACCCGCCAGCATATAGAGATACTGGAGTAATCTTGCAAAACCGGAACATCCATCCAATGTGGATAATATCGTTTTGCGATGTTGTGTCTAAATGTTTTTTAGACAACCCTAAAACAATCCAAATAAGTTCTGCAATATGATCCATTCACAATCAGGTATTCATGATCATTTTCACCAGATTAGGTATACCTTTCCCCTGAATGTAAGGATCACGGGCCAGATCAGTACAGTGCTGCAGCAGCAGCGCCTTGACACGATCGGGATAGCCGATAAATTCTCGCCGGGCGGAAAGAAAAGCTGCCAGCAACCCCGAGACATGCGGAGTGGCCATGCTGGTACCGCTCATTTCCACGTAAGCATTGCGCACGGTGAGCTTGCCCTTCGGCCACTGATGCCTTGCTGAAAGAATATTTTCGCCCGGTGCGACCAGATCTGGCTTCATGCGTCCGTCCGCTGTCGGGCCACGTGAAGAAAAGTAGGAAATACCGTAGGTATGAGGATTGGTTTTATGCACCGAGCCGACGGCGATGGCTTCCTCAAGGTTAGCCGGATCACCGATAGAAAGATCCATGTTGGCCGATATCACACCATTGACTGAATCGAGCAGCGCATAGCCTTCGTTGCCAGCCGCAAGGCATACCAGCACTCCCTGACGCCAGAGCCGCCGCAGCTCCTGGCACAGCGGGGTATGACCACATCCAAATACACTGGGATCGAAATTACCACCCAAACTGAGATTCACACCGTGAATTATCAATTTACCGGCTCGTTCATTCAGTTCTGCAATGGTATCGAGTGCTTTGATGATAAAAGCATCTTCCCCGCTGCCGCTGTCCTTGAGTACCTTGAAACCATACAGCTTTGCCTCGGGTGCCATGCCCTGCTGATCTATGGAGGTCGGGTCTTTTGCGTCACGCGGCAGTGTCAATCCACCGGCGATGATTGCAGCGACGTGGGTACCATGGCCATTGCCATCCAGCGTGCCAAAACCGCTATCTCCTGGTTTCAGTTGCCTGGGACTGCCACTGCCTGTGCAATCCCACTGTGCAATGACGTTGCTGTGTGCCTTGAAATGCGGGTGGTTGGCAGCGATTCCGGTATCGAGCACCGCCCAGGCGATATTCCGGCCACAAGCACTATAACCGAGATTAGCCGGGCGTACCTGAATGGTGTGTACCGACTGATAAAGCAGTGCACGTTTGACAGCATTGCGCCAGACGCGGTCAATTTTCAGTGTGCCGCAGTGTGAACGCAATTGCTCGATTTCGCTGCGAGTCAAATCAGCCGAAATAAAGCGCTGCATGAGCTGGATGCGGCCATCTTCACGTTTGGCACCATTGAACTCCAGCACTTCATTGATCAGGGTTTCAAGGCGGCTACGTACCTCGTCCAGCGGCGTGCCATTGCTATCATCCGAAACCAGCTGAATCAGCGTTGGGTGTCTTTGTTCGCGATGACTATCTTCGATATCGTCAACCAGATCTTTCATCAGAATATTGCGGCCCACCGGGTTACTAAAGGTGGGCCCGGCGGTCTGGCGAACAGTCTGGCGAACGATATCAAGCGACAGATAGCCTGTACCCGAATGCGGATTGGATTCCCAATCCGGGTTAATCATCAGTCCGGCGTGATTTTCAACTTTCACGTCACGACTGTTGGGCTGATAATCGTTTTCCAGATGTGAATCGAGTGCGACCGGATCAAGACGCTCGGCAACATTCAGCCAGTGATCAACACATTCCGGTACCGCAAGCGGCTTGCCGGGGTCGATTTTGCCCAGCACATCCTGCACTTCCTGAATGCCCAGCGGCGAGCCAATAGTGATGAACAGGCGCACATCACAGTCAGCCTTCTTCAACTGGCGCAATACATGGTAGGCGATCATTGAACCCTGGCTGTGGCCGATCACAATAAAGGGGCCGCCGCCCACGTCCAGACGATCGCGCAACGATTGTTCCATCAGGCCGCGCTTGTGTTCATCAAAAAAGAAATCCTGCACATCCTTGAGAAATAATTTGGTAATACGCCGGGCGATCCACAACCGTACACTTTCCGGTAACGGCAGCACCTTCACATCAACTCCGCCGGGTTGTTTTTCCCCTTTGCGCAATCGCTCTTCCAAGGCTGTCATGATCTTGCGCTCAGCAGAGCTCAGCTTGGCTTCCGGTTCCAGCCCGATTTCCTGCAGAGCTTGTGCACTCATTCTGTCCACACTCCCCGAGAGCGTGTCTTTGTCGGCACAACTACCTTTCTCAGGTTCGGGATAACGATTACGATCCACCCAATACGCCATGCGAGTGCGATCCCCCATTGGTGCGCCAAACAAGGCCGTATCCCATTGGCACTTCAGGACTGATGCTATCGGTTTGTTGTCAATACCATGGATATAGACCACCGTACCGATTTCCGGTGAGCTACCTTCCTTGTTCAATATTGACGGAAACTCTACGGTTAAGTTGGCCCCAGAGCGAAAAAGTACCATGAAGGGGCTGGATGATTTACTACCGCCTGTTTTACTATTGGAACGGGAACCTCGTTTTTCTGTGGCCATGGTCTTTTCTCTCTATCTGAATTGCCCTGATTGCTACCAGAGCCATCTGGTCGAAATAATGCCAATCAAATAATACGCCCTGTCCGTGACAGACAGGAATCTATTTTGTGACTGTAATTTCTTGAATAAGCTGCAGCACTAAAAAATACGCAGAATTCACCAGCAACATCAAGGCTGAGCACTCACATATTCATCAGAAATAACCAGATATATCTGTTGACATCTTTCACATAATAAAAACACAATGTGAACTTTATTCACACGTAACAAGGTTAATAAATGGAACTTGTCGGTACAAGCGAGATTGCTGCACTCGCTTCAACCAGTCGATCTGCCGTCAGTAACTGGATTGCGCGAAATCCATCTTTTCCCAGGCCTGTTGCTGATCTTGCCTGTGGGCAAATTTGGGATAAGCGAGATATTAAAAAATGGTTATTACAAAATGGATATTTGAAGGAGGATGGAATGAAGGCAATTGACGATCTCGTAATTGGTGAATTGTACACACATGATTTTATCTGCAAAACTTTTGGTGGTGATGCCAAGAGTGGCACTTATCTGCCACAGAGCCAGCAAACCATTCTATGTGGCTGTTTCACAAATACGATGAATCCCGAGGCACCCGATGTTGTCCTGGTTGGCGGTGGCCCCAGAATAATGAGGAAAGCGGAAAAGCTCGCGGCTCAAGGCGGAGCTATTCCAATTTTTATGAAGCAAGGTACAAATCAGTGGGAATACATGGGTAAATATGAATTCATTAAACTCTCAAAGAACCCGGCTGATTTTGAATCCAAAGCGATAGCAGCAGATCGTAATGACGTAGCGGCAGCCCTTTTTTTTCATCCCATCTGATTTTCAGGAGAAAACTGATATGTTTCCACGTGAAATTATTATAAGAAACAAAGGAGTAGAAGAAAAATAAACTTCTCTGATTACAGAATTCCCTTATCAGACAGGCTTTTCGGAGCTTTGGCGTGTGCTGCTGATGCTGGTTGGTGGATACTTGTTGCCTGTCTTAAGCTGGCCGTTATTGGATTAATATTAAATGTGTCATTCCTAATGGCTATTCTTCAGTCAGCCAGAAAAGCAAACAGGAGAAGTCGATGATTCAGTGCTCCTGTCCAACATGTGGATCAAGAAATACAAAATCATTGAAAATTATCTACGAATCAGGGCAAAGAACGGGACGCTCAAGACGCAGATCTGTATACGGATCATTTTCCGGATCTCTATGGGCCGGACTTTCCACAACTGAAAGCCATTCATCGAGTCTGATTGCTGCTCATGCCGCACCTTCTGCTCCAGTTGTACCATTTTCCTGGTCATCCATCGGTGTTCCACTCTTCATTGGAGTGATATTTTTCGATTGGCCAGGCTGGATAATACCGGTTGTTATGTTCAGCTTCGCTATTCTATATGGCATCCGCGATATTTATGCGCAACAGCTCAATGCAATGAATGATTGGCACAAAAAGTTCCAATGCTTACGTTGTGGTACAGTGTTTAGACCTGTGGAAAGCGGTATAAATTAAATAATCCCCGACAAAGCTGGGGACTACTTAACTATTTGATTGGTCTGTTTACTGAACAACTGATGCGCGTGGTTTCGGCTTCGATCCATGCTTCCGCCCGGGCCATCAGTTCGCCAGCTTCGATTCCGTTTGGATCGATCGGCTTGCCAATGCTCAGAGTAATGGTGCCGGGATATTTGATGAAGGAATTTCTGCCCCAGAATTGTCCAGCGTTATGCGCTACCGGCACAACCAGTGCACCCGTATGCACCGCCAGCCAGGCACCGCCGATACGGTATTTACCTTTTTTACCCGGCGGGATGCGCGTCCCTTCAGGAAAGACGACGATCCAGAAATTCTGTTGTAACCGCTCCCTCCCCTGCTCCACGATCTGCTCCAACGCCGCCTTACCGGCACTGCGGTCGATTGCAATCGGGCTGGTCATGGCCAGCCCCCAGCCAAAGAATGGAATACGCAATAGTTCTTTTTTGAGCACCCATACCTGTGGCGGAAAAATCTGCTGCAAGGCCAGTGTTTCCCAGGCGGATTGATGTTTGGAAAGAATAATTGACGGCTGCTCCGGAATGTTTTCCCGTCCCAGCACTTCATAACGTAGGCCACAAATGGTGCGCAGCATGAACAACATCAGTCTGGTCCAGCCATAGGTGACCTGATAGCGGCGATGCGGAGGTAGCGGAAAACAGGCCAAGGCAAATAGCGCATACGGTGGCGTAATGATCGCCTGCAGCAGCATATAAATCAGGGAACGTAAACCAGCCATTACAGTGCCTGTATTTCGAGACTGTCCACCACTGCCGAAAGATCCGGGTAAATTTGCGTTCCTGCAGGCAGATCGTCGTTCGCCAGCGTGGCCTGGCCCTTACCGGTCAGTACCAGTACCGGTACAGCACCTGCTTTGGCTGCAGCCTGCAGATCGCGCAGAGAATCGCCCACGACGGGCACATGGCTGAGTTCAACGCTGTAGCGTTGCCGGATTTCCTTGAACATGCCGATGCCCGGCTTGCGACAAACACATTTATCATGCTGAGTGTGCGGGCAGAAAAACAGGGCATCCAGCCGCCCACCTTCCTGCTGCACAGCACGAAACATCTTGTCATTGATTGCATTGAAGGAAGTCATGTTGAGCAAACCACGCCCAATGCCGGATTGATTGGTGGCAGTCACCACTCGATAACCGGCGTGAGTCAGCCGCGCAATCGCTTGCAAGCTGCCAGTTATCGGTTTCCACTCATCAGGCGTCTTGATAAGCGTATCACCCCGCTGATTGATGACACCGTTCTGGTCGAGAATAATCAACTTCATTTATTTGCTATGTATTCTCAAGCCATTCAGGCAGCTAGCCGGGAAATATCTGCCACACGATTCATTGTTGCCTGTAAGGCTGCCAGCAGGGCCAGACGGTTACGCCGCAACACTTCATTTTCATCATTCACCATCACCTGGTCAAAAAAAGCATCAATCGGCGCTTTTAAGGCAGCGAGCATTTGCAGGGCAGTAACATAATCACCCTTCTGGAAGGCGTGACGGGCATCGGATTCTATTTCAGACAACGCACGATACAGAGCAATTTCAGCCGGCGCCTGCAAGCAGGCCTTATCAATGCTGACCGTGGCATCAAATTCCGATTTTTTGAGGATGTTGCTGACCCGCTTGTTGGCAGCTGCCAGACTGGCTGCTTCAGGCAAGGCAGTAAATGCCCGCACAGCAGCTAGTCTCCTGGGGATTTCACACAACAGGGAGGGCCGCAGATTCAGGACAGATTCCACCTCCTGAACAGTGTAGCCTTGATCACGCAGACTGCTGGCGAGACGATCGTAAAAGAAATCCTGCAACTGTTCTGTCAGCTGTGGTGTTACCGGACGGGCATGGCTTGATCCTGGGCCTTGTTCCCCGCTGATTTCATCCCGCAGTACACCAGCTGCGCGTGAAATCAGCACATCCAGTCCGATCGGTAGATCTTTCTCGATAAGGATGCGGATTACGCCCAGTGCATGCCGTCGCAGGGCATAAGGATCCTTGTCCCCTGTCGGGAGTTGGCCAATACTGAACAGGCTGATCAGCGTTTCCAGTTTGTCAGCCAATGCCACACAGATACCCGTCATGCTGCGTGGTAATGTATCCCCGGCAAAGCGCGGTTTGTAGTGATCCTCAATAGCGAAGGCAATGGTTTCATCCACACCTTCGCGTTGAGCGTAATAACGCCCCATAATGCCTTGCAGCTCGGGAAATTCTCCAACCATATCAGTCAGTAGATCGGCCTTGGCCAGCATCGCGGCCTGATTCGCCTGTGCAGGCAAGTCGCCGTCGCCCAGCAACTGCCCGATAATTTGCGCCAAGGCACGTACATATCGGGTACGTTCGCCCTGTGAACCGAGTTGATGATGGTAGATCACCTTGTCCAGATCGGGCAGACGTGAGGCCAATGTTCGTTTGCGATCGTGATCAAAGAAAAATTTTGCATCCGCCAGTCTGGAACGGATAACGCGCTCGTTACCCGCAATGATCTGCCCTGGATCAGCCGGCGTGATATTGGAAACAATCAAAAACCGATTGGTCAGTTTTCCATCAGCATCCAGCAGGGGGAAATATTTCTGGTTAATTTTCATGGTGGAGATCAGACATTCCTGCGGCACTTCCAGAAAATCTGCTGAAAATGTTCCCAGCAGAACATTGGGGTGCTCTACCAGCGCCGTCACCTCATCCAGCAAAGCTGCATCCTCGATACACTGCAATTGTGCTGCACGCGCGGCAGTCTCCAACCCTTCCCTGATGCGGCTGCGACGACGATCAAATCCCGGAATAACGGTTCCTTCTGTTTCCAGGATGTGTTCATAGTGATCCGCATGATTAATCACCAGTTCCGCTTGCTTTGCTTCAAAACGATGCCCCCGGGTGGTCTTCCCGGCAGAGAACCCTAAAGCGCTGATCGGCACAATCTGCTGTCCATGCAGGGCAATCAGGCCATGTGCCGGACGGATAAAGTGCACATTCTCCCAGCCATCATCCAGCTGATAGGTCATCATTTTGGCAACCGGTAACTGGCGAATGGCCTCATCCACGGCTTTTTGCAACCCTGCTGCCAGCAGGATTCCGGTAACGCTCTGCTCCAGGAACAACATCTCTGCCTTGCCTTCCTGTACCCGTTTGAACACGGAGACAGCAACATTTTCCACTCCCAATGCAGCCAGTTTTTTATGCAGCGCCGGGGTGGGCTGCCCTTGCGCATCCAGCCCGACTGCCACTGGCATCAGTTTGAGGGTGACGATCTGATCTGGTGCCTGGGCAGAAATAGCAGTCAGATGCACCGCCAGCCGACGGGGTGAGGCAAAAACAGTCGGCACCGTGTCCGGCGTGGTCAAATACTGTTGTTTTAGACTATCAGCAATTAATATGGCAAATGCATTGCCCAGTTTTGCGAGTGATTTGGGAGGCAGCTCCTCGGTCAGCAACTCAATTAGCAGACTTTCAGTCGTCATGCTGACTCCACCTGATCCAGGGTCTGAGCAACCCATTCACGTGGTGCCAATGGAAATGGCGGCTGCAGACGCAAGCGACTGTCGTAGTAGGCTTGTGCCACCCGACGCGACAGATTGCGAATACGGCCAATATAGGCCGCGCGTTCGGTCACTGAAATCGCCCCACGCGCATCCAGCAGATTGAAAGTATGCGCAGCCTTCAGCACCTGTTCATAAGCAGGCAACGCCAGTTGTGCATCAATCAATCGGTTGGTCTGTGTTTCCAGTTTGCCAAAGGAAAGTAGCAAAAATTCGATATCGCTATGCTCAAAGTTATAAGTGGATTGCTCCACCTCGTTTTGATGATAGACATCGCCGTAAGTCAACCCCTCCGTCCAGAGCAGATCAAATACGTTCTCCACACCTTGCAGATACATGGCGATGCGCTCCAAGCCGTAGGTAATTTCACCCGTGATCGGACGGCAATTGATGCCACCTACCTGTTGAAAATAGGTGAACTGGGTAACTTCCATGCCGTTCAGCCATACTTCCCAACCCAGCCCCCAGGCACCAAGCGTGGGATTTTCCCAGTCATCTTCTACCAGACGCACATCATTTTGCTGCAAATCCAGCCCCAGCATCTGCAGTGAGCGGAAATACAACTCCAGAATATCCCGTGGCGCGGGTTTCAGAACAACCTGAAACTGGTAGTAATGCTGCAGACGGTTGGGGTTGTCACCATAGCGACCATCCTTGGGACGGCGGGAAGGCTGCACGTAAGCAGCACGCCACGGCTCCGGCCCCAAGGCTCGCAGAAAAGTTGCAGTATGGCTGGTACCGGCACCAACTTCCATATCATAAGGTTGCAGCAAAGCGCACCCCTGCTGTCCCCAGTAGTGTTGAAGGGTAAGAATAATTTCCTGGAAAGTAGGGGTAGGCATGTCATAGTAGCTTGATAATGAATCGGGGCATTTTACAGAGTTTTGCGCGTGCCGGAAAATGCCGCCAAGCAACCGGCAAGTAGCAGCAAACCAATTAGCCCGAATAAGAGACTGTTACCCAGGCGCACATAGGGCGTGGCCCCGCCAAAGCCCTGCGCGGTGCTGTGCAAACCGGCAGTGGTGAACATCTCCAGCTGCTCCAGTACCCTGCCCCGCTCATTGATGATGGCAGTGACTCCGGTATTGGTGGCACGCAGCATGTAACGGCCGGTTTCCAGCGCACGCATCTGCGAAATCTGTAAATGCTGACGCGGGCCGATGGAATGGCCGAACCAGGCGTCATTGCTGACATTGACCAGTAGACTAGCCTGTGGCAACTGCATGATGATTTCTTCGCCAAACACATCTTCGTAGCAAATATTGACAGCCACGCGCTGCCCGGCCAGATTCAGCGGCTGCTGATCCAGCCCGCCGCGCGAGAAATCCGATAACGGAATATGCAGCACGTCGATCACCCAGCCAAATATCGGCTTCAGCGGAATGTATTCACCAAACGGAACCAAATGATATTTACGATAACTTTGCTCGGGTGAAGCACCGAAACTAAACATGGTGTTGTAATAACTATCATCCGCCGGGGAACGTTCCACCAGGCCGATCAGTACATCGCCCTGACGGGAGCGAGCGTGTTCGGTCAGCAATTCCAGATAATCCCGTGGTGCCTGTTCGTAATACAGAGGAAACGAAATTTCCGGGGTTACAATCAACCTGCTCGGGCTTTCCTGCACCAGCCGGACATACGTCCGCATGGTGGCGGCCAGATGCTCCGGCTCCCATTTCCTGTTCTGTGGAATGTTGCCTTGCAACAAGCTGACGGTCACCGGCTCCCCTTCCGGTTGAGTCCAGTGTATTTGTTGCAAACCGAAACCAATAATCCAGACACTGCCCAGCCATAGCCAGAAACGGCGGTTTTGTCTGTTTTCCAGCCAGCAGGCCAGCCAGGCGGCGCTCAGCATCAGCAACAGCGATATGCCATACACGCCCATAATCGGCGCAAAGCCTGCCAGAGGACTATCCGGTGCTTGCGAATAACCAACCGTCAGCCATGGAAAGCCGGTGAACAGAGTGCCGCGCAGCCATTCCATCAATGCCCAGAGTGCTGCCACTACTCCCGGCCACGCCCAGGAGGCACGAAAACACCGCAGTGCCACGATCCAGCCAACCAGTGCAGGAAATAGCGAAAGATAGGCACATAACACGATCAGTGCCAGCACTGCCAGCGCGGGTGCCATATGACCAAAATCATGCAGACTGACGTAAAGCCAGGTTACCCCTGCGCCAAACAAACCCATGCCAAATGCAAACCCGGTTGATGCTGCCTGTATGGGTGCTCTGCTTGTGCGCCAGAGCAAGGCAAGTAGTGCCAGTGTGACAACAGGTACCGGATAAAAATAAAAAGGAGCAAAACCGGTTACCGTCACCCCACCCAGCAGCAAGGCAGCACTCAGCCTATAAAAACTGTTCAATTTATCGACGCTCCGGTTGAATCACGGGAAGAAAAAGGAAAACAAGACTCAATTTTTACTGTTTTCCCAGTTCAGAGATGAATTTGAAAGGGAGGTATAACAAGGCGTACACCACAAAAAGGTAGGCAATGAAGGTAAAAGGATTTTCCCGGAAACTGTCAATGATCGTTTTATGCTTGCCTTCCCGCTTGAGGCGATCATATTCCGTACGTACTCGCACACTGCGCTCAACCTGGTAGGTATCCAGCAGCTCCCGTGCCTGCTCGTATTGGGATTCTTCACGTACCCATAACGCTGGCATGGAAATCCCCCAGTTACCTGCCGTGGTTTCGTAAAAATCGATCTGGTGCTCACTCAACAGCACCCGCACCTCTTCTGCCTCATCATCCGGCACATTTCTCAATTTAAATAGCAGTTTTGACATTTGCCAATAAAATTCTACAAGATAAACTCGAATTCTCTATCAGAATGAAGCCGCTGTCTGCAGCAATGATTCGTATCATGCATATATCATTACTGATAAATTCTCTTCCCGGTTGATAATCCACTAAAAAGATAAAGCCCGGTGAACCGGTCAGCACAAGCCCGTTATCTGCTTGTCATAAAAGATACAGGAAGATGTAAAAACCCCGCGCGTTATACAATGAGTTATGTAGAAATATTGCCGGGATAAGGGTATTCTGCATAACTTCCATTACCTGAAAATGCAATGTTGGGGACGCTCGGCGAATCTGGACCTGTTATTCATGGGCCTGTTATTCAGGATGCAGCCTTGATTGAAAATCGCCATGGCTTGCGTAAAACTGAAAAAATTACCATACGATCCAAGCGAGAGCGCTCTTTTGTTAAATTCCATAAAGGATAGATTGAGAGAGACGAGAGACATGTCTAATTTTATTCGCACTATCATAGTAATTGCTTATCTGGTGTGTGCCTCTGGCGGTACTTATGCATCCTTAAAATTACCCGAAACAATCCGAGTTGAACCCGCCGCACTCACATCCGAACCACCTTGCGATCCTAAAATTCCACCCGCCTGGCGTGATGCACAGGTTATTGACGGCGTGGAAATTGAAGCAGATCTGGGTTGCAGTCCGGACAACCCCACCTGGATTGCCGTCGCTGTCAAGGGAACCAACAATGTTTCCATGGATACGCTCATGCAAACGCACTTTTCTCCAGATGCCATCATCAAGACAGATGATCTGGATGGAGATGGTGATCCCGACCGTATCGTTATCAAGCTGGAGATCATGGAACTAAATGGAAAGTCACCCGATTTTCCTGGCCAGGTTCCCACTTTTGATATTGCTCCTGGTGTACAACCCGGTGCCTGGGTTTTTGCCCCAAAGACCAGTGGTATGTCAACTGAAAACTTTGAAAGCGTACGGGCCAATCCGTTGATCAGATTGCCATCACCGGTCATCCGGGTTGAGCAGGGAGATATCGTACAAATCGTGCTGGAAAATACACATTACTTTCCACACACCATCCATTTACACGGTGTGGATCACCCATTCCATCACGAGCTCAACGGTAACGATGGCGTATCTCAGACCAGTGAAATGGAGCTGATGCCTGGCGAACGTCGAATTTATCAATTCCAGGCTCGTCAACCGGGAACCATGTTCTACCACTGCCACATACAAACGCATACCCATTTATCGATGGGATTGGGAGGAATAATTATCGTTGAAGAAAACAAACCCAATAATTGGTTACAAACATTGAATATCGGTGGTGGCCATGTGCGACATCGGTCAGAAGCAATCAAGGAGCAAGGGTACGACCGGGAGTACGATCTGCATTACCACTCAATGGATAAAGAACTGGGTGACATTATCAAGCAATACAATGATCCGCGTCTGACTGCCCGTGATATGAATCGGCGCTATGAGATCAATAACGCTACCGAAGATTACTTCACAATCAACGGATTATCATTTCCTTATTCGCTCAGAGAATCGCTCGTCATTGTTGAACCGAATGAAAAAATTAAATTGCGTTTACTCAACAGTGGTAACGAATCCATTGCAATCCATCCACATGGCCATACCGCCAAGATTACACATTATGACGGTATAGAACAAAATCCCCTGGCACAGATCAGGCGTGATGTGTTCGATATTGCCCCGGCACAGCGCCTGGATCTGGAGATAGAAACCATTGATGACGGCCTGCGTAACACTGGTGAAGGTGACTGGCTAATTCATGATCATCGCGAAAAAGGCATTACCACAAACGGCATGGCCGAAGGCGGCAGCATGAGTTCCATCGTATATACCTCTTATCTTGGTGAAAACGGCTTGCCGAATACGAGTCACTTTGGTGTTAACCTCGATAATTTTTTTACCAAAGAATATTGGGAAAGAAAAGTCCCTGTCTGGCAAAATCTGGATGAAGCTGCCACCTTTGGGGCAGCCGCAGGAAGAACAATCAATCTTGACACTGCCACCCGTAACACTTTGCTCTATGCTTTAGGTGGTTTACTGGCTGGACTGTTCCTGTATATGATCTTTGCCGGACGCAGCCATATCAAACAATGTGCTGCAGCAGTAATTTCACGAATCAGAGGCGAAAAAGGGGGTAAAGAGTAATGAACGCAAGATTCAAGATCATTTTTCTGCTGGCTGCCGCTTTGCCATTCTGTTTCGATGCAGTGGCACAACAGCAGGCCACATCTGATGAACACGATCAACATGCCCAGCACGAACAGCATAGCGGGCATGAGCAGAGTGAATCAAAGCAGGCAGAAGCCACGCAGTCCAAACATGATCATAACGGACACGGCATAAATACAGGCAGCGAAGCGGTGGCTGAACATGAACACGCTCACAAAGAGCACAGCATTGACGCCGAGTCGCATCAGGAAAAGCCTGTTCAGGATCATGCCCATAAGGATCACAGCATTGATGCTGAAACCCACGAACACCCGTCAGAGCATGACCATGACGTGCACCTGGGTGGAGCAGCTGATCATGGCGATATGCATCACCACCACCATGTGGATGATGGCCACATCATGGATCATGAAGGTACGATGATCATGGGCCAGAATCTTGACAAGCTGCCCAGTGGTTGTAAAAGCATTTCTGAAGAAGTGGAAATTACCGTTCGTGCAGGCAGAAAATATGCACAAAGGTTTCCTGGAACCGTTTTTGCCTTTGATCAACAGCAGTGGCACGTTAAACCTTGTTCAAAGGTTACTTTTCATTTCACCAATGAAGACAACATCCGCCATCAATTCATGATGCATGGTCTGCCTAGATATATATATCAACTCGGCATGTTCCATCTGGAAGTCACGGGGCCGAAAACTGTCTCCGGCACAATTATCGTACCGGGATCGGACGACACCTTGCTGGTGCATTGTGATATTGCACAGCACATGGAAAAAGGAATGAAAGCCCAGCTCGTTATTGGTAAGGGTGGCCAGGATATCCCCAGCATCCCCGGATTGACGCCTTACAACATCACCGATGTTTATGAAGCTGAAGATCTGCCAAAAATAAGTGCATCTGAAAATAAACAAGACAAAAGCAAAGTGGTAAGGGAAATTACCAAGTCACTTGCAAAAAGTGATACACAAAACTACCTGATACTTCTGATTGGAGCACTGATAGGATTATTCAGCATTCCACTACTCAGGAAAATCATTCCCGGAAGAAAAACCAGTAAGAATGAGGAATAAGTAAACAAAAATGTAAGTCATGTCCCTTCGCATAGCCGTGGGGACATGACTTCTTCCTCCGTAACTTGCAACACAGGAAATAATCCATCCTGAGTAATCTTTCACCTCCACGAACTTTTCGGCATGCCCAGCACGTTATAGGATAAAGAGTCCAGGTACAAAAGAAAATCGGCATTCAGAGGATCATGCGCAAGTTACAGCTCTGCAACGGACCATACACGCAGCGCGGGTTTTCAAGCGTTACAGTAACGGGACTGCCAGATGGTGATCTCTCAGATGATCCGCCGCAGAAACCCCTTGGCTATTGATCCGGCAATGTATCTATAATATATAAATAGCGCCGTCCCAGAGAAAATTTCTTTGAAACACTCAAGGAGTTCAAGCGTATCACTTTGCACAGCGACAAAACTGACTGCAGCTTCTCGCCAGCCATTTACCTGCTATCTGCTGTCACCAACTCCAGCTGAATCTCAACAGAACCTGACCTGGCCAGGCGCCCCATCCCAGATAATAAGCTTTAGCAGCAATTGGTAAAGCCATAAACCCGTGACACCGGTAAAAGCTGGTGTTTTTATCGATCCCGTCTTGCCTGGTACTCGCCCGTACAGCCCAACCCTCAATCAATACCGTACAGCATTCAACCACCATTCTTTAGTCACAGGTGAACTAAAAGCGCGCCCAATAGGCTGTAAATGCAGTGTACACACGCGCCAGCCCTTGTGCTGCAGTAGTAACCCTGGGAGACTGCAATGGCGGCGTCTGAAGCGCTGCGGGCCCTCAGCTAAACCATTTCTGACCCCCCTGGTGCGGGCAGCATCTCAGTCTGGCAACTGACTCCATCAAACAGGTCATTTCGCGTTGTTCCATGATCCTCTCTCCTCTCCCGGGGCAAACGTTTAAGCGTCACAGACACCAGGAGATGAATAAACCTGCCACTACTGTTTGCTACAAGAATTTCTTGAAACATCAATAAGGGTTGACATAGATCTTTATCAAAGGTAAATTCGCGACCCGATTTTAATAAACGGAAGGGGAAATATAAAATGATCTCAACAGTTTACGCCATTACACTCGTAGGGATAGGCTTGGTCATGGCAGTCTTTTATTTTGTAATAATTAATTCCAAAAAAACTGAAGCAGATTATCAATCCATTACAAAAAAATGGTACGGCGTGCGCAGTAAATGGTTTATTTTTTTACTGATACTGGGAACCATCGTCACCTTCGCCTCACTGAATCCATTTCCAATTCCTGATCAACACAAGGAATATTCAAGCAATGATTACCAGATCGTCGCGGTAAATGGTCATCAATGGTACTGGACAATGACACCTGCCACCGTGAAATCAGGCCAGCCGGTTGAATTCCAGGTATCTGCCGCAGACGTGAATCACGGGTTCGGTATTTATGACGAAAACCTGGTATTGATTGCTCAGACCCAAGCTATGCCAGGCTACACCAATAAACTTATTCACACATTTGACAAACCCGGAAAATTCAAGATTCTTTGCCTGGAATATTGCGGCCTGGCGCATCATGTGATGATTACCGAATTGACAGTTGAATAAATAATTCTGCATTAACAATAACTTATTGGAGAATACAATGAGTACAACAGAAGTAAGCAGCAAGATTGAGTATTCCGATTCAGAAAATCGGAATGCACTAATCGCCGTTAAATCTCACCTGATAGCGGGGTTACTGGTATTTTTATTGATGATGCTCGCAGGACTGGCCATGCGGGCGGCACAAGGCACTTGGTTAGAAATTGGCGCTGATCTGTTTTATCAGATAATGACAGTGCATGGCGCAGGGGTTGTAGGGGCCGCAATGATAACCTCGACTGGGGTACAGTGGTACTTTCTGCGCCAATATGTACGGCTGAGCAACGGAGTTTTCTGGACCAATTTCTTTATTTTCTTGACAGGTGTTGTGCTGATCCTTGGCTCTATCTTCGTAGGAAAGTATGGCGGTGCATGGACGTTTCTCTTTCCGCTACCCGCTATTTCAATGGGAGCCTGGTCCGCAGGCGCTGCAGCCGCCTTTCAGCTGGGTTTGCTCATCATCGGTGTGGGTTTCCTGATTCTCTACCTAGATTTCGGCCGTGCTATCCTGGCACGCTATGGTAGCCTGGCACGTGCTCTGGGGCTTACCCAGCTTTTTGGTAAAGAACCGGTAAATTACAAGCACCCGGCAGCAGTGGTTGCCAGCACGATGGTGCTTATTGTCAACTTTATGGGTATTGCCGCAGGTGCTGTAGTACTAGTCATGGGTCTGGTTAATCTGTTTTACCCCGAATTCAAACCAGATGCCTTATTGATGAAAAATCTGATCTATTTCTTTGGTCACGTTGTCATCAATGCCACCATATACGCATCAGTCATAGCGGTTTATGAACTCCTTCCACGCTATACCGGCCGTCCATGGAAAACCAACAAACCATTCTATGCCGCTTGGTTCGCCATTGTATTCATGGTGATGGGGGTATATCCACACCATCTTCTAATGGATTTCCCGATGCCAACCTGGGCGCTTATCACCGCACAGGTACTCTCCTTTGGTAGTGGCCTCCCGGTTTTGGTGGTTACCGGTTACGGTGCGTTAATGATCGTATATCGTTCAGGCATCACATGGAGCACTTCTGCCAAGTTACTGTTTCTATCAATGTTCGGCTGGGCTGCTGGAGTAATTCCAGCTATTCTGGATGCAATGGTTACCGTGAATCGTACATTCCACAACACCCTGTGGGTACCGGGTCATTTTCATTTCTACTTACTGCTTGGATTACTTCCCATGCTCATCGGATTTGCCTACTTTCTGGCAGGCGAAGGTGACCGCAAAGAACGGCCTAAAGCAGTTGATAGCCTTGGATTCTATGCCTATCTGATCGGTGCATTCATGACATCCATGGTTTTCCTTGCCAGTGGCGCAAACAGCATCCCTCGCCGCTGGGCCGTCCATTTACCGGAATGGATCGGCTTTGCTCAAGCAGGGACAATCGCCGCTTCACTGGTTGTGCTGGGAATGTTGCTATTCATCACGCGCGCTTTAATTAGCCTGCCAGGTGCAAACAACCCCCGCTAAAACATAGACACCCCGGCAATTTCTCCAAATAAAAATGGAGAGTTGCTGGGGAATCTGATAGTAGCACTCGATACACTGCACACGGGGAATAAGGGATGAAAACTTTTCTGGCAACGTTTCTCGTAGTTATCGTGGGATCTCTCGTTCTTTGGGTAAGTACTGACGAAGGACGTGCTTTTACAGCAGAAGAAGCGCGTCGCCTTGAAATCCGTGAAACCCCTCGATCTGTGCCTGACTGGCGCCTGCAGAATCAGGATGCTGAAACTTTCAGAATCCAGGACTGGCACGGACATTTCATTGTGGTAGATTTTATCTACACAAGCTGTCCTGATGTATGCCTGATACTTAGCGGCAATCTTAAAACCCTGCAGAAAGATTTCTCCACTGAAGAGAAATCAGACAAACTTCGCTTCCTCAGCATTAGTTTTGATCCTGAAAAAGATACCCCTCAGCGACTGAAAGAATATTTGCATCATTTTTCTGCCGACTTCAGATACTGGATGGCTGCCCGGCCGATCAATCCTTCCCAGAAAGAAGCCATCCTGGATTTCTTTAAGGTCATCGTAATCCCTGATGAATACGGTGGTTACACTCACTCCGCCGGCTACCATATCATCAATCCAGATGGAAAACTGGTCGCCATATTTGGGATTGAACAGACAGATGAACTTCATACTTACCTGAATCAGGTTCTGGAGGAAAAAGAAAATGTATCCAAAAGCTAAACAGGCATGGTTACTCCTGGCAGCACTGGTCATACTGGCTCTCCCTCCGATGCAGCGATTTCTGGAACAAAGCATGGTAATGCACATGCTTGTTCAGATTCCGGCACTGGCAATCATAGGATGGATGATCGGCAAGATACTGCCTGAAAATTGGAAAAATAATATAGCTCCATGGAACCGATGGGGAATAACAGGCATAGCACTTGCTATTATTATCATGACCTACTGGATGTTGCCACGCGTACAGGATGCTGCTATATCCGAATGGCCTATCGAACTGACAAAATTTATCACTGTACCGATAATGGGCATGGCATTGGGAATAAGTTGGCCTCAACTTAACCCTATCGCACAAGGGGTTCTGAAACTGGAATTTTGGGCTACTTTTATGCGCTTGGGGTGGTTGTATCTTGATCTGCCTGATCGCCTCTGTGCAAATTATCTTTTGAGCGATCAGCGTGTTTTTGGACAACTATTGTTACTGGCTGGAAGTATTTGGGCAGTTGCCTGGACGCTTAGAATCACGTTTGGAATAAAAATTATCAACAACTGAAACCCGCAGTGATCTGCAGGAAGATGGATCACCGCGGGTTTCAGTTTCAGTTACTATGTGTGCGGTACCATAAGGTTGAGTTAAATATTACTGCCCCCAGAATATTGCCGATCGTTACTGGAATCTGATTCCACAGCCACCACTCAGAAATCGTCACGTCAGCGCCTGACAGTATCCCAATCGGGAAGACAAACATATTCACCACCGCGTGCTCAAAACCGAGCGCAAAAAAGGTGGCAATTGGCAGCCAGATCAGCATGACTTTACCCGGCACACTGCGCGATCCCTTAGCAAAAACCGGGCCGAGACTGACCAGCCAGTTACACAGGATTCCCATACCAACGGCGGCAATCCAGCCATTCATCCCATACCCCGCATACGAAACTTTTTTCTCTGCAAGATGGGCCAACGTAGTAAGAACTCCTGGTGGTTCTACTGCCCCTCCCTTGGTCAGCGAAAACCAGAGTAAACAGGCAAAGAAAATACCGCCGACCAGATTGGCTACGAACGTCCAAAACCAGTTACGCACCACACTTCCCAATCCGATTCGCCCTGCAAACAGTGCCATGGGCATTACGGAAAAACTGCCAGTCGCCATCTCCAGACCCAGTATCGCCAGCATGACATAGCCAACCGGAAAAAGCAGGCCTGCTGCTGCCGTCGGCCATCCCTGCGCAACCAGCAACGCACACAATGCCGCACCATAGGCAAGAAACGGAGTGCATAAAAATCCCCGCGTCAGAATCTGTGCAACATTGAATTTGCTTTTCTTGACTGCATCTTCAACGAGATCATGCCCCATCTGCACAGGCAGGACACTATCAATAATCGCGGTCGGATCACTACTTGCCTTAACCGGAGTCATGCTGCCTGCATAACCGCCAGCTGACATACTTTCTGCGATAGCGCTGGATTGAATGACCTGTTCACTTAAAATAACAGAAGGTTTCTCAGATTCTTTCATATTCTCTTTAAGGTAGACTAATTGAGGAAATTACAATAGTGATGCTGTGATTGTATGCACAGCGGGCGGGAATTCTGTCATAACTCAGGATAGCCAGCAAGAAAAATAGTGATGTATATTTAGCAGGTTACGGGCATCCTTCGATGAAGATGAAGAAGGCAGTACTTTACGCAATCGTTAGCTCGAATCATACTAAAAAGCATCCGGAAAATTTTCGGCTGACTATCAATAATCTTTACAGAATCACGGCCTCCTGCGCTACCTGCTGCAGAGATTAAATTACACACCTCAATGTCACCCAGAACCACTCTGGCGTTTACAGTACAAAAGCAAACTGATCTGGTACGGGTTTATACATATCCTTCCGGATTACATTTCTGCCAGCGCCAGTGATCTCGGCACATCGCAGCCAGATCACGCTGCGCATTCCACTCCAGTATCTTTTCAGCCAGTGCAGGATCAGCATAACAAGTCGCCACATCCCCTGCCCGCCTGGGTGATAGCTGATACGGAACATGCTGGCCACTTGCATTCTCAAAAGCCTTGACCACATCCAGCACGCTGTAACCGGTGCCAGTGCCAAGATTGACTGCAAGACACCGCGGTGTGGCAAGGTGCCCCAGCGCACTGAGATGCCCCAGTGCCAAATCCACCACATGAATGTAATCTCGCACGCCGGTTCCATCATGCGTCGGGTAATCACTTCCCCACACATTCAGATGTTCACGCCGCCCCACCGCAACTTGTGCGACGAAAGGCATCAGATTATTGGGAATCCCTTGCGGATCCTCGCCAATCAACCCGCTGTCGTGTGCACCCACAGGATTGAAATAACGCAGGATGGCAATGCGAAATTGAGGATTGGCCCGATACACATCGCGCAACATTTCTTCAATAATAAGTTTGCTGCGGCCATAGGGATTGGTGGCAGATAACGGATGATCTTCCGTCAAAGGTAAACGTTGTGGTTCGCCATAAACAGTTGCCGAAGAGCTGAAAACCAGTGTGTATACAGCACAATTCTGCATTGCGGCCAGCAACCGGAGAGTACTGACAACGTTATTGTCATAATACTCAAGTGGTTTTTCTACCGACTCCCCTACCGCCTTGAGCCCGGCAAAGTGAATGACAGCCTCACAATGGTAATCTTTCAGAACCTTTTCAATGGTCGCCTGGTCTCGCACATCCCCCCTGACTACAGCAAGTTTCTTACCGGTGATTTTTTCTACCCGGCGCAATGCCTCCGGATGGCTGTTGCAAAAATTATCAAACACGACAACCTCATATCCGGCTGTCAGTAATTCGACGCAGGTGTGCGAACCAATGTAACCAGCTCCTCCAGTAACAAGAACCTTCATATCAATACCTTATCAGATCTAAATAAATACCAGATTAAGCAATCACTGCTGCCGCCGCGCAAGCAAAGCTTGTTTTCATCTAAATACGTTTTCCCTAAGTATTTTAAGCAGATACTGGCCATAACCATTTTTGGCCAGTGGCTGGGCCAGCATTTCCAGCTGTGCCGCATCAATCCATCGTTGCCGGTAAGCGATTTCCTCCGGACAGGCCACTTTAAGTCCTTGTCGGTTTTCCAGAGTGGCGATGAACTGGCTGGCATCGAGCAGAGTTGCATGTGTTCCTGTATCCAGCCAGGCGTAACCCCGGCCCATGATTTCCACACTTAACTGATCTTGTTCCAGATATAGGCGATTCAGGTCGGTAATTTCCAGCTCTCCACGTGCCGAGGGCTTAAGCGTTTTAGCAAAATCGGTAACCCGGTCATCGTAGAAATACAGACCGGTTACTGCATAGTTGGATTTAGGCTGCCTGGGTTTTTCTTCCAATAACAGCGCCTTCCCGCGTGCATCAAACTCAACCACGCCATAGCGCTCAGGATCAAGCACATGGTAAGCAAACACACTGGCTCCCTCCGTGCGCGCCATGGCATTGGCCAGTAATTGCTGCAAATCATGGCCGTAGAAAATATTGTCGCCCAGCACCAGTGCAGAAGGGTGATTGCCAATAAACGCTTCTCCGATCAGAAAAGCTTGTGCGAGACCATCCGGTGCAGGCTGTACCGCATATTGCAGATTAAATCCCCATTGCTCACCACTGCCCAGCAATTGCTGAAAACGGGGTGTATCCTGCGGCGTGCTAATGATGAGTATGTCGCGAATACCTGCCAGCATCAGGGTGCTGAGCGGGTAATAGATCATCGGTTTATCAAATACCGGCAATAATTGTTTGCTCAGCGCAAGCGTGGCCGGGTGCAGCCGCGTACCGGAACCGCCAGCAAGAATAATACCTTTTCTATTTGTCATAATGATTTTCTGGCAATCCGCAGAAAAATGAAATTGAAGAATCAAGGAACATGTGAATTCTTGCAGATAGAACTAGTCCATAAAATACGGACTGTTATACTACAAAACTTGCGGCGGATCGTGCGGACACAGACAAATCCGGATGAACCAGCCGGCAAGCAGTTTACCTGTTTTGCCGGAATCACTTAATCGCAGATAAAGACCCATTTTCTCAGTCACACTGTTCAACATGAAAAATATCGGTTTTATTGGTCTGGGTATCATGGGAAAACCCATGGTCAGCCATCTTATCCGGGGAGGCTACCCGGCTTATCTCCATTCCCGCAGTGGCGTGCCCGATGAGTTGACAGCCCTGGGTGGAATTGCCTGTCCTACACCCAAGGCTGTCGCAGAGCAGACGGATATTATTATTCTGATGTTACCGGATACGCCGGATGTCGAAAAAGTGCTGTTTGCTGAAAACGGTGTCATGTCGGGCCTGTCCGCAGATCCAGCCCGATCGAAAATTATCATCGACATGAGTACGATTTCACCAATTAGAACCCGTGATTTCGTCAGACGAATCAACCAATCCGGGCATGATTATGCAGATGCCCCCGTATCAGGTGGCGATATCGGCGCCCGGAACGCCGCGCTAACCATCATGATCGGCGCAACTGAACCGGTTTTTGCAAGAATCAAACCCATCCTGGCGTTAATGGGAAAAACCGTCACCCGCATCGGCGAGCCAGGTACTGGACAGATCTGCAAGGCAGCCAATCAGATCATTTCCGCCCTGACGCTTGAAGCAGTGGCCGAAGCGCTGGTATTTGCTTCCAAGGCCGGGGCGGATCCAAACAAGGTCAGACAAGCGTTGCTGGGTGGATTTGCTGCTTCACGCATTCTGGAAGTACACGGGGAACGTATGCTCAAACATGCCTTCACACCTGGCTTTCGCGTCGATTTGCATATGAAGGATCTGGGGATTGCGCTGGATTGCGCTACGGAGCTGGGCGTCAGCCTGCCGGGTACTGCGCTGACTCAATCGCTTTATAACGCCTGCGTTGCACAGGAAGACACGATGCTGGATAGCTCAGTCATCGTGCGTATCCTCGAAAAATTGGCCGGACATACTATCAATCCATCCACAGCAACCTCTCATGAATCGTAAGCAACTGATTACAGCCTTTCTGAAGTTTCTGCCTGAAGAAGCGATACTTTACGAGGCGGAAGATTTAAGGCCGTATGAATGTGATGCCCTGTCCGCCTACCGGCAGATGCCCATGATTGTCGTGCTGCCGCGCACAGAAGCTGAAATTGCCGCTATCCTGCAAATCTGTCATGCTGGACAGGTTCCGGTCGTAGCACGCGGCTCCGGCACCGGTCTGTCCGGTGGAGCACTACCTCACGCAGAAGGCGTTTTGCTGTCATTGGCCAAACTGAACCGCATTCTGGATATCGATCCTGCTGCCTGCACTGCACGTGTTCAACCTGGTGTGCGTAACCTGGCTATCAGCGAAGCCGCTGCAAGCTATGAAATGTATTACGCACCCGATCCTTCCTCACAGATCGCCTGTAGTATTGGTGGAAATGTGGCGGAAAACTCTGGGGGGGTGCACTGCCTCAAATATGGACTCACCGTTCATAATATTTTGCGCTTGCGTGTACTGACAATTGAAGGTGACGTGCTGGAAATCGGTGCTGACGCACTCGATAGCCCCGGTTTTGATTTGCTTGCTCTGATGACAGGCAGCGAGGGCATGCTGGGCATTGTCACCGAAATCACGGTAAAACTGCTTCCCAAACCGGAAACAGTGAAACTGGTCATGGCCGTGTTCGACGATATCAGCAAAGCCGGGGATGCTGTCGCCAACGTCATTCAGGCAGGTATTATTCCGGCCGGTATGGAGATGATGGATAAAATTACCATCCACGCCGTTGAGGATTTCGTACACGCAGGCTACGATCTTGAAGGTGCAGCGATTTTGCTGTGCGAATCTGACGGCATGGCGGAAGAAGTAGCCGATGAAATCAAACAGATCCAGACCATTCTGCAAGCCAGTGGCGCTGTCCGGATCAGCCTTGCGCGAGATGAAGCCGAACGGCAGCTTTTCTGGGCCGGACGGAAAGCCGCCTTTCCGGCAGCCGGCCGGGTTTCACCGGATTACTACTGTATGGACGGCACCATTCCACGCAAGCATTTGGCACATGTGCTGGAACAAATTGAGCAACTTTCAGCTGAATACGGTCTGCACTGCATGAATGTGTTTCACGCGGGAGACGGTAATCTGCACCCGCTGATTCTGTACGACGCCAATCAACCGGGCGAACTGGAGAAAGCAGAAGCCTTTGGCGCACGCATACTGGAAATCTGCATTCAATCCGGCGGATCATTGACCGGCGAACACGGTGTAGGCATCGAAAAACTCAACCAGATGTGCCTACAATTCAATGATGCCGAACGTGATCTGTTCCATGCGGTCAAGGCGGCATTCGATCCGCAATCGCTGCTCAATCCAGGCAAAGCCATTCCCGAACTGCACCGTTGCGCCGAATTCGGGGCGATGCATGTCCATCGAGGCGCTGAAAAATTTCCAGACATACCCAGGTTCTAATCAGACATACCCAAGTTCTAATTTATGCAAGATCAAACCATTCTCGATCAGCTCATCCAGACCGTTACAGAAGCAGCCGAATATAAACAGGCGTTATGCATCCGGGGAGGCGGCAGCAAGGATTTTTACGGCAACCCGCAGGCGTTGCAACCTCCTGCGCTCAACACAGCTACCTGGCAGGGAATCGTCGATTATGAACCCAGTGAGTTGGTTATCACTGCTCGCGCCGGAACACCGCTGGCCGAGCTGGAGAAGCTGCTGCATGATCATGGTCAGATGCTGGCTTTTGAACCTCCTTGCTTCAATACATCCGCTACGCTGGGCGGCTGTGTCGCTGCCGGATTATCCGGCCCCAGACGCGCCTACACCGGCGCAGTACGCGACTATGTATTAGGTATCGGATTGCTGGATGGCCAGGGCAGAACCCTGTCTTTTGGGGGGCGTGTCATGAAGAACGTGGCCGGTTATGATGTCTCCCGCCTGATGACAGGCGCCATGGGCACGCTGGGGGTATTGCTCGAAGTGTCACTTAAGGTACTCCCTAAGCCGGCTGTAGAACGCACCCTGTGCATTCAGACCAACATGCCCCAAGCGATCGGAATCATGCGCCGCTGTGCAGCTGAACCGCTGCCGGTTTCCGCTACCTGTTTTCATGAGAATCAGCTTTATGTCCGGCTTTCCGGTGCTGAATCCGCCGTGCACACGGCACATGCCAGACTGGGCGGAGATGAAATCAAAGATAAGGGAAGTTGCGAGGAAAATTTCTGGAAATCCGTCAGGGATCACACCCATCCGTTTTTCCAGCAAGGAAAATCGAATGGCAAATCGCTGTGGCGGCTGTCGATCCAATCGACCACCCCTCCGCTTTCGCTGCCAGGTGAACAACTGATCGAATGGGGCGGTGCACTGCGCTGGCTGGTGACAGACGAAGATACCGATGCTGCCAAGATCCGCAACCTTGCTTCCGGTGCCGGCGGCCATGCCACTCTATTCCATGGCAATAAAACCGCAATCCCCGTATTTCACCCGCTTTCCCCTGCCCTGCTTAAAATCCACCAGAGACTGAAGCAACAGTTTGATCCGGCAGGTATTCTGAATCCGCAACGACTGTATGCCGAGTTTTAAACCATGCAAACCCGTCTGACTGATCTGATTAAAGACACCCCGGAAGGCAAGGAAGCCGATGCCATTCTGCGCAGTTGTGTGCATTGTGGCTTCTGCCTTGCTACCTGCCCCACCTACCAACTGCTGGGAAACGAGCTGGATAGCCCGCGTGGGCGAATTTATCTGATCAAGCAGATGCTGGAAGGCCAGGAGGTAACAGAAAAAACGCAGCTGCATCTCGATCGCTGCCTGACCTGTCGCGCCTGCGAAACCACCTGTCCATCCGGGGTACAGTACGGGCGTCTGCTTGATATCGGCCGGGGCATGGTCGAACAGCAAATCCAGCGTACGCCTTATGCAACATTCAAGCGCTATACCTTGCGCAAACTGCTGCCCAACCGTACTCTCTCCAGCTTTTTCATGGGCGTTGCCCGCTTGAGTCGCCCGCTGCTCCCCGCCCGGCTGAAAAGAACGATCTTACCGAAGCCGGTAACTGCACGCAGCCTCTCCGGCAAAACCCACACACGCTCCATGCTGATACTCGCTGGTTGTGTACAGCCGGCCATGACACCCAACACCAACCACGCTACCACACGCGTGCTGGACAGGCTCGGCATCTCGGTCATCACCGCGGAACAGGCCGGCTGCTGCGGTGCACTGGCTTATCACCTTAATGCGCAGGAAGAAGGATTGAACGCCATGCGCCGCAATATCGATGCATGGTGGCCTTTTGTCACGCGATCCGAGAATCCGGTTGAGGCCATTATCGTCACGGCCAGCGGCTGCGGCGTCACTGTCAAGGATTACGGACATCTGCTGCAACACGACCCAGTTTATGCCGAGAAAGCAGAACGAATTTCCAGCCTGACCCGCGACATCAGTGAAATCATCACGGCCGAAACCTCCACACTGATTCCGTTGTTGGAAGCAGCGAAAACCGCATCGAAATCCTCCTCGTTCCCACGCAACCTTGCCTTTCATACCCCCTGCACCTTACAACATGGCATGAAACTGAAAGGAAAAGTCGAACCGATTCTGCAAGCAGCGGGCTTTAACCTCACCAAAGTCGCTGACCCCCATCTCTGCTGCGGTTCAGCGGGCACTTATTCCATCCTGCAACCCAAACTTTCTCGTCAGCTACGTGATAACAAGATTACTGCATTGACCATGGAAAACCCCGATCTGGTGGTTACCGCCAATATCGGCTGCCAGATGCACCTGCAAGGCGGCACCCGGCTGCCTGTACGCCACTGGATTGAACTGCTGGATGAAACCCTGGGCGGATAATCCCCAAATATCAGGGAAACGCTCTTTATCCGCGCGGCCGCACCGCCGCCAGCGGCAATTGATTCAGCTCCGCCGTGGCCTCGCGCCAGGCTGGATAATACTGATCCATCAATGCAACAAACCGTTTGTTATGTGATGCTTCAAGTAAATGAACCATCTCGTGCACGACAACATACTCAAGTAAATCCTTCGGTCTGGTGACCAGATCGGTATTCAGTCGGATATGGCGGGTACGCGGGTTACAACTACCCCAACGGGTTTTCATTCGCTGCAAAAAATAGGCAGACACACTCACACCCAGCCGATCCTGCCATTGCTCGATCAAACCGGGCACCACACCATGCAGCAAGGATTTGTACCAGGCATGCATCACCGCGGCACGCCTGGATAAATCACTGCCCGGACGCACCTGCAGGATGATGGACTGCTGATTCAGCAACACACAAGGTTTGGCTTGTTTCTCCACCACCTGCAGCACATAATGATGACCCCATACGGTATGGCTTTCATGCTCAACCAACTGCCGGGGTGCTTCTCTAACCTGCGATTGCAGTTTTGTCTGCTGCTTTTGAATCCAGGATAGTTTTGAAACAGCGAAAGCGTGTATTACCACCAGCTGAATACCAATTGGGGCAACCAGCGTTACTCGTCCATCTGGCGCAAGCACCCTCAAGTAAATATGTTTCACTCTCTTGCGCTGCATGAAAATCGTAAGATCTCCCAGCTTGATCTGCTCGCTCACCAGTCACTCCGCTCATCTTTGATTCTATGCAACCCCGACCAACTGTCGCTGCAAAAAGCCTGCGATGATGTGATCTGCATAAGGTCGTGCAACCTCACAGATGAAGCGCGGGAAATCGATGTGAGCGCTGTCATCGGCGCGATCAGAAATGGTGCGCACGGCAGCGAACGGTTTGCCAAAGTCACTGCACACCTGTGCTACTGCAGCGCCTTCCATCTCGACAGCGAGCGCCTGGTGGCCGGCTGCGGCGAGCGTGGTACGCAGCGCAATTGATTCAGCCAAGGTACTGACAAAACGATCTCCACTGACGATTAAACCCTGGTGCACCCGCGCTAAATGAGTGCGCGCGACACCACTGCTCCGAGGTATATCAGCTTGGGTATTTGTCAGATAAGCGTGCGCCGCTGCAAATAATAGAGTAGACAGTTCCGGATCGCAGGCAAATTGTGTACAGCCATAACCTGGTACTTCCCAACGCGGGAAAATGGGCGATGCATCCATATCGTGCTGCAGAAATTGCGTAGCGATGACCACATCACCCACCTGCACACCTTCCCCCATACCACCAGCCACACCCGTAAACACGATGCGCTGCGCACCCAATCGTTCAAACAGCACAACAGCTGTTGTCGCCGCTGCCACCTTGCCAATGCCAGATAATCCCAGCACCACTGTCTGGCCATGCAGACGACCGCGCCAAAATACACGCCCCGCATACTGAAACTGCTCCCGTTGCTCCAGCGCCTGTACCAAACCGCCCTGTTCTTCTGGCAAAGCACTCAAAATTGCTGTAGTCATTGATAGATATTAAAAAATCCGGAAATTTTTGATGTAACCCAATTTCGCATCGGCATTGCTCATAGAAGAACAGTTAATCGGGCCAGGGCAGATCATTTTCCTGTGCCAGCGCCCTGCCCCATGCTTCCAGTTCGTTCAGGATTTCCTGCTGTGCCTGTTGCGGACAATCGGTACGCAGTTGTATCAGCTTCTGACGGTATTTGTTTAATGTCAGGCTACCGTTGATAGCATCTTCACCGAGCTGTCTGCGGCAATGGACTTGCCAGCGGTGTTTTTCCTGGGCCGACAAGGTATCGGGAAAGTTGCGGGCACGATAGCGAAACAGCAGTTCAGCATAACGTCCATCCTGAAATTCTTCTGAGAGATCAATCAGTCTCTCCGGTTCTGAATCGCGCACGAGCGGGAACAGGTTACGGTCGTGATCGTTTGCAAAACCATCGTACAACGCCAGATCAGCATCATTTTCTGGAAAAATCTTGCCATTTGAATACGCTTGCCTGATCCGCTGCATGAAATCCGGATGCTGCAGTAACAGTTGCCAGTGTTGCTGACATTGTTCGTCATTCAGTCCGATTCGTTTGGCAATCTCATCATTAAGAACTTTCTGTGGCGCCAGTGCCGGACATTTGTTCAGCCTAATCGTCTTGACCGGCAGGCGCTGCTGCCCTTCCGCCAATTCCAATTTGGGCGTGAACAGACGTTCCACCAGCGCATCAACATTCAGCTGCATAAATTCAGCAGGATCATGCCGCAAGTCGTAAACCAGAATACTGTTGGTATTGCCTGTTTCAGGCAGCAGCGGCATCACCAGCGTGGTGCAACCTTGTTCGGATGGATACATACGCGAGGTATGCAATACCGGGGTATGTGCTGTCAGATCGAGCAGACGAGATGCTTCACGCTTATCCCGCAAACGGAACAGCCAGTCATACAAACGCGGCTGCCGGTCACGTAGCAAGCGAGCCAGTGCGATGGTGGCGCGAACATCGGATAACGCATCGTGCGCACTATCATGCATTAACCCGTTGGCAGCGGTAATATCCTCCAATCGGAAACTAGGCTTCCCTTCCCCATTGACCGGCCAGTTGATGCCTTCCGGACGCAGAGCAAAAGTCATGCGGGCGAGGTCGATCACATCCCAGCGCGAATTGCCGGACTGCCATTCGCGTGCATAGGGATCGTAGAAATTGCGATACAGCGCAAAGCGGGTGACTTCATCATCAAACCGTAGCGTGTTATAGCCCACCCCGCAGGTACCCGGTTGTGCCAGCTGTGCATGAATCAGTGCGATGAATTCCGGTTCCGGCAACCCTCTGGTTGCTGCCATTTGTGGTGTGATACCGGTAAGCAGACAAGCTTCCGGATGCGGCAGCCGATCACGCGCCGGTTTGCAATAAATCACCAGCGGATCGCCAATTTCATTGAGCGCTTCATCCGTCCTCAGCCCAGCAAACTGAACCGGCCGATCCTGACGAGGGTTCGCACCGGAGGTTTCATAATCGTGCCAGTAGAGTGTTGAGGTATCCATTCGCATAATGGTGGTTAGTCCGTAACAGGTTGGAAAACGCGGATTTATTTTCCCGATCCATTCCTGAATAACCGGGTCTTAACAAAAATCTCGAATCAATCCTGATCTGCCCAGAGAACATATATCGCTTGTTTCAAAGCTGCTTTCCTACCTTTTAGCGTATAGGTACAGATGAATCGTCCCGGGTTTTGAGGAGGCTGTTTGGTTAAAGTCAAGCCACCGGAATGGCTTCCCTGGCGAATTGCCTATAGTAGTTTACCTCAGCTTCTGCGGGAGGGATGTAACCGATTGGTTCCAGCAGCCGCTGGTTGTT
>JACDJA010000713.1_pt1 | contig 35067 bp, 30 predicted proteins | sample 7449241 | NCBI WGS metagenome assembly JACDJA01 (sample SAMN14253289, study PRJNA609438) | sludge metagenome | isolation source: initial anaerobic sludge | collected 2018-12-20 | reverse complement strand
GGGCGATGAGGGGTTCGAACCCCCGACCCTCCGCGTGTAAAGCGGACGCTCTGCCGCTGAGCTAATCGCCCTCGTCAAACGCCCGCCCGGTGACCGGGTCCGCGCATGCTGCAATGCTAACAGGTTATCGAGTGTGTGAGGGAGCGTCGTTAGGGCGCGCGCGAGGTTTGACCACGTGGGGGCAGATGGGCTAACTTCTGCAGTGAGGCGGCTGGCAAGCGAGTGGGGTGCGGTTGGCCTGCGCACGTGGCCCCTGAGCACGAGAGCGTGCCGTCAAAGCATCTTCTGCTGTCGTCTGAAGGGCGTACTGAGTCAAATGGAGAGTGCAGAAGGTCAGTTGGCCTCACCAGCCACACCTGAAGCCTTGGCTAGAGAGGCCTGGCAAGTGCGGGCGGAAGTCCCGCGGGCCGCAATCTCGCTGGCCAGCGAGGCCCTCGCAAGCTCGACCATTTCTGCGACGCGCGGCGTTGCCTTGGCGGCGCTCGCGGTTGCCAGGCTCGCCAATGACGAGCCGGCCGCGGCGCTCGAAGCTGCGCTACAGGTGCCAGATCTCATTGGCGAGGACGAGCTGGCGCTCGCCGACGTCGGCCTGGTGCTGACGGAGGCCCGACTCACCGCCCTCCGCTCAGCTCACCTGTTGGACGACGTGGCAGGCGCCGTGCGGTGGGGCCGTGAGTCGCTAGCACTAGCGCAGAAGTACGAGCTGCCGCTGCTGATAGCCAGGGGTCACAACGACCTGGCCGCAGTCTATGGCTCGCGCGAGGTGATCGACGTTGCCATCAAGCACCTCAACTCGGGCATCGCCGCCCTCGAGGCCGCTGGCCTGCCGGTGGCGCCGTCGTTGCTGACGAACCTGGGGAACGTCTACATGGGCACCGGGCGCCTGGACGAAGCGCTCGCTTGTTTCGGGCTTGGCCGCCAGGCCTACACCGACAAGCAGGACCGCTTCGGGGCCGCCTTGGCTCGCTCTAACGAGGGGCGAGCGCACCTCCAGCTCGGCTCGTACGCTGAGGCGGTAACGGCGCAAGAGGAGGCGTTGGCGTGGTTCGAGGAGCTTGAGAACGCGCGCTACGCAACCGTCACGCGCACGAAGCTCGCCCAAGCCCACGCGGCCGCGGGAGACATCGAGCATGCTGCTGCCCTCTACGAAGTCGCGCTTGCCGACATGAGTGGGCACCACGACGCGTTCGAGGCAGAGATACGCGACAGCTACGGGCAATTCCTCCTGCGCAGCGGGCAACACGAAGCTGCCCTCGCGGAGATGCGCTTAGCTGAGAAGCTCTTCGATGCCGCCAAGAAGCCCATCCCGGCCGCCAACCTTCGCCGCCCGATCGGCGAGGCGCTGGCAGCCCTCGGGCGGCACGAGGAGGCGTATCAGGAGTTGAAGGCGTACCAGGCGGAACGCGAACGCACGGACACTGACCGTACTGGTCAGGTGCTGAGCATGCTCCTCGCGCAGTTGGAGTCGAGCCTTGCTGACGAACACGAGTTGCACGTCGTTGCGCGCCAGGCGGTGGCTGACGCCAACCGTGTGCTGCGCGAGCAGGCAGAGCGGCTTGAGGCGCTGAGCATCACGGACGATTTGACCGGCCTGTTCAATCGCCGTTACTTCCGCAAGCGCCTTGACGAAGAGGAGGCGCGCGCCAAGCGCCACGGCAACGACCTCGTGGTCGTGCTCCTCGACGTGGACAACTTCAAGCGCGTCAACGACAGCTACTCTCACACGGTCGGTGACGCCGTGCTTGTGCGGGTCGGTGAACTCCTGAGGCACGCGGTGCGCGCCTCGGACGTCGTGGCGCGCTGGGGCGGGGAAGAGTTCGTCGTGCTCGTGCCCGGCACTTCGAAGGCTGCCGCGCTCGAGGCGGCTGAGCGGGCCCGTTTGCGTGTAGCCAGCTTCGACTGGAACTCGGTGGCCGCTGGCCTCGAGGTGACGGTGAGCGTTGGGGTAGCCGCGCTCTCCGAGGTCGAGGGAGTCGACGTTGCGGAGCTAGTCAGGCTCGTCGACGCGCGGCTCTACGCCGCCAAGCGCGCGGGCAGGAACCGCACGAACTCCTGAAACAGCAGAGCGGCCCAGCGCCGCTACCTGGCAGATGAAGAAGAAGGGCGCTCTTGAAGAGCGCCCTCTTTGGTGACCCCTACGGGATTCGAACCCGTGCCGCAACCTTGAAAGGGTTGTGACCTAACCGCTAGTCGAAGGGGCCAAAGTGCTGGCCGGAAATCCTGGTGGGTCGTGCAGGGCTCGAACCTGCGACCCGCTGATTAAAAGTCAGCTGCTCTACCGGCTGAGCTAACGACCCAGCAGCCCAAGCAGTATATCGACGCCGTGCGGCATGGTGTCAAGCACCCGCACGGGTTCGGGCTGGCTGAGGGCAGGCGTTCGCTCGAGACTAAGCCCGACGTGGTTACAGAAGAGCCAAAACTCACGGCCCTTTCACCTTGTTCGGCCAGATACCCCCTGCTAGACTGTCCAAGAAGCTGGTTGTGAAAACGCGCACGAACTGCGCGCTTCTCAGCATTCGGCATTACGTGGTGATTGGTCTTCAGCAGGGGCCGCTTCTCCCCGATGCGGCTCGAAAGGAGAGGGCTCCTTGTACTTAGAGGTCCTGATGATGTTCTTGGCGGCCGGGTTCATTGCGGTCGCGGCACTGGTGGTGGGTGGGTTGATCGGCCCTAAACGGCCGAGTGAAACCAAGCTCGCCGCCTACGAGTCCGGCATCCCGGCGGTGGGAACGGCGCGTGAGCGCTTCCCGATTCACTTCTACCTGGTGGCGATGATCTTCATCATCTTCGATCTTGAAACGGCCTTCTTCTACCCGTTGGCCGTCAAGTTCAACGCTGCCCCTCAGTTCCTCTTCGCCAACGCCATAATCTTCGTGGCTGTCCTCGCGGTCGGGTACGTCTACCTCGTCCGCAAGGGCGTCCTGAACTGGAAGTGAGCATGAGCTTACTGGACCTGTTCGAGAAAGACGTTCAAGAGCTCGAGGCGGACGGCATCCTCTTCACCAGCCTGAACAAGCTGGTGGCGTGGGGCCGCTCCAACAGCCTCTGGCCCGCCACCTTCGGGCTCGCGTGCTGCGCCATCGAGATGATGGCCGCCACGAACTCCCGCAACGACCTCGCGCGCCTCGGTTCCGAGGTCTTCAGGGCCAGCCCACGGCAGGCGGACGTGATGATCGTTGCCGGCCGCTTGAGCAAGAAGATGGCGCCCGTCATGCGGCGCGTGTACGACCAGATGCCGGACCCCAAGTGGGTGATCAGCATGGGCGCCTGCGCCTCGTCAGGTGGCATGTTCAACAACTACGCCATCGTTCAGAACGTCGATTCTGTCGTGCCGGTCGATATCTTCGTGCCGGGCTGCCCCCCGAGGCCTGAGTCCCTCATCTACGCCGTAGCGCAGTTGCAGAAGAAGGTCAGGGGCGAGACGTTCGACGAGCGAGGCGTGCAACTGCCCGTCGTGGAGGGCTGGAAGCGATGAGCGATCTCGACGCGGGCGCCAGCCTCAAGGGCGTGCTTGACGCCATGACGGACCTAGGCGGCGTCGTCAGCGAGTTCAAGGGCATGACGAGCGTCACCATCGGCAAGGCACACATCATCGAGGCGCTCACTGCCGCCCGCGGTGCGGGTCTCGAGCTCCTCTCGGACATCTTCGGCATCGACTATCTCACCTACCCCGGCCACCGCGGTAAGCGTTTCGCGGTCGTCTACAACGTGCACGACCTGCACGGCGCCGTGCGCCTCTTCTTGCGCGTCGAGGTCGAAGACGGCGAGAGCCTGCCGACCGCGACCGGCGTGTGGCGCGGCGCTGACTTCCTCGAGCGCGAGACCTTCGACATGCTCGGCATCGAGTTCGAAGGCCACCCGAACCTGCGCAAGCTCCTCACTCCTGAGGACCTGGACGGCCACCCTCACCGCAAGGACTTCCCGCTCGGTGAGACTCCGACGTTGTTCAACGACGGGCGCTTCCTCGACCCAGCCACCTTCCGCTCGGGCCTGACTGGCCGCGACCAGGGGCTTACGGGCTGGAAGGGCGGGGCGCGCGACGGCGTGATCAGCAGCCAAGGCGAGCTGCCTGGCGAGGGGAGGGAGTAGCCGTGGCGAACAAGAACGTCAACCAAACCGTGGCGCCCGAAGCCGAACTGCCAGGCTCGTTCTCGACGCGTTTCATGCGCATCAACGTGGGCCCGCAACACCCGAGTACGCACGGCGTGCTGCGCCTCGTCGTCGACCTAGACGGTGAGCAGATCGTGTCCCTCAAGCCGCAGGTCGGGTACCTCCACACCGGCTTCGAGAAGACCATGGAGAACCGCACCTACCAGCAGGGCGTCACCTACTCGAACCGCATGGACTACCTGCACGGCTTCGCGCACGACCTCGCTTACATGCTGGCCGTCGAGAAGCTGATGGACGCCCGCGTGCCTGTGCGCGCCCAGCGCATCCGCGTGATCCTCACCGAGCTGAACCGCTTGGCGAGCCACTTGGTGTTCTTCGGCACGACGATGCTCGACATGGGCGCCCTCACCCCGTACTTCTACTGCATGCGCGAACGCGAAGGCCTGATGGACATCTTCGAGGCCGTGTCTGGCGTGCGCATGAACTACGGCTACTTCCGCGTCGGCGGCCTCTACCAGGACGTCCCTGACGACTTCGAGCCGATGGTGCGCAAGTGGTTGGCGGCGTTCCCCAAGTACCTCGACGAGTACTTCACCCTCTTCATGGGCAACAGCATCCTCATGGCCCGCACGCAGGGCGTTGCGGTGGTAACGCGCGAGATGGCCATCGACTACGCCTTGACTGGCCCAAGTGCCCGCGCCAGCGGCGTGAACCTCGACTACCGCAAGAACGCGCCCTACTCAGGGTACGAGGACTACGTCTTCGACGTGCCAACCCACGAGGCAGGCGACATCTACGCCCGCATCCTCGTGCGTTATGAGGAGATGATCGAGAGCTGCCGCATCGTCTCGCAGGCCCTCGACATGCTCGAGCCAGGGCCGGTGAAGGACCCGGACAGGCGCATCAGCCTCCCGCCGCGCCAAGAGCTCGAGAACTCCATGGAGGCCGTGATCTTCCACTTCAAGCTCGTTACGGAAGGTTTCCACCCGCCGCGCGGGGAGGTATACGTGCCGACCGAGAGCGCTCGCGGGGAGCTCGGCTACTACGTGATCAGCGACGGCGGCTCGATGCCTTACCGCGTGAAAGTCAAGGCGCCTAGCCTCGCTAACCTGCAGTCCCTCGAGCCATCTAGCTTAGGCGGGCTCTTCGCCGACATGGTCATCAACATCGCGAGTTTCGACCCCGTCCTTGGCGACGTAGATAAGTAAGTGAGCAGATGATCGAACTGAACACAGTCACTCCGTTCTTCGCAAGCCAACCAGAGAGGGTCGCCGAGATCCTGGCGCGCTACCCGGAGGAAGGCAAGCGCAGCGCCGTGATGCCGCTGCTCTGGGAAGTGCAGCGCGCAGAGCGCCACATCAGCGACGCCCGTATCCACGAGATCGCCGAGATCGTCGGCACCACGGCTACCGAAGTGAAGGGCGTGCTGTCCTTCTACTCCACCTTCCACGAGCAACCAGTCGGCAAGTTCCATGTTCAAGTTTGCTCGACGCTCTCCTGCGCCCTAGCTGGTGCTAACGAGATGTACGAGTTCCTGGTCGAGGAGCTCGGAATCGTCAACGGCGAGACGAGCGCAGACGGCCAGTTCAGCTTGCAGAAGGTCGAGTGCGTAGGCTCGTGCGGCACCGCACCCGTGCTGCAGGTGAACGACACGTACTACGAGCGAGTAGGGCGCGGCCGCTGCCAGCACCTGATCGACTCGTTGCGCCAAGGCGAACAGCCGCCCGCCTGGCGGGAACGCGGCGGCGACACGGAGGGCGCTCAGAAACCAGCGGCGCTTGACAACCAAGCCGCCAAGGGTGCCCAACGAGGGGAGGGGTGAGGTGAGCGACCAGTCCGTCAGCGCAGACAAGCCGGCGCCGATCATCAGCCGTCACGACCCGCGCTACGAGGTGACGATGTACCGCTACGTGGGGGTCGATGGCGCGCACGAACTCGACTTCTACCGCGGCCACGGCGGTTACTCCGCCGCCCGCAAGGTCCTCACCGAGATGACCGTCCCGCAAGTGATCGACGAGGTCAAGGCATCCGGGCTGAGGGGCCGCGGAGGCGCTGGCTTCCCGACCGGAGTCAAGTGGTCGTTCGTGGCGCCGCCCGCAGGTGACGAACCGCGCTACCTGGTGTGCAACGCGGACGAGTCGGAGCCTGGCTCGTTCAAGGACCGCTACATCCTCGAGGACGACCCGCACCAACTGATCGAGGGCATGATCATCGCCGGGTACGCAATGCGCATGAACTTCGGCTTCATCTACGTGCGCGGCGAGTACTACCTTGGCATCGAGCGCACCGTCAGGGCCATCGAGCAGGCGCGCGCGGCCGGGCTGCTCGGCAAGAACATCCTCGGCACGGACTTCTCCTTCGACATCACCGTTCACCGCGGCGCTGGCGCGTACATCTGCGGTGAGGAGACCGCGCTCATGAACTCGCTCGAGGGCCTGCGCGCGACCCCGCGCCTCAAGCCGCCGTTCCCTGCGGCGGCTGGCATGTACGGGCGCCCGACGACGATCAACAACGTCACGAGCCTCACGAGCGTGGTGCACATCATCAACAAGGGCGCCACCTGGTTCGCTTCCATGGGCACGGAAGACAGCAAGGGCACGAAGCTCTACCAGATCTCCGGCCCCGTCAAGCGCACCGGTGTGTACGAGATGCCGATGGGGGCCACCTTCCGCGAGCTCATCTACGACTTCGCTGGCGGCCCGACCATGGAACCGAAGGCGTTCATCCCCGGTGGGTCATCGACGCCGATGTTCCCATGGGAAGACCGCTTCCTCGACATGGCGATGGATTACGGCACGCTGGCGAAGAACGGTTCGATGCTCGGCACGGGTGGCGTGATCGTCATCCCGCGCGACAAGTGCATCGTCGACGCGCTCTACAACCTCGTGCGCTTCTACAGCCACGAGTCGTGCGGCAAGTGCACGCCTTGCCGCGAGGGCGTCGGTCACTGGCTACCGCGGATGTACCAGAAGCTCCTCGCGGGGCTGGGCACGCCGGCAGACGTCGACCTGCTCGAGAACGTGGCAGGCAACATCAGGGGCACCGCGTTCTGTCCGCTCGCTGACGCGTGCATCATGCCGGTGCAGGCCAGCCTCAAGTGGTTCCGTGACGAGTACGACTACCTGGCGGCTAACGGTAAGTCCAAGTACGCCAAGAACGACTGGTGGCAAGCATGAAGGTGCGCATCAACGACGTCGAGCTCGACTTCGCCCCCGGTACTAGCGCCATCGACGCTGTGTTCGCTGCCGGCGGCGACGTCCCGTACTTCTGCAGCCAGGAGTACATGTCGCCTATCGGCGCCTGTCGCATGTGCCTCGCGAAGGTGGGCGCGCCGCGCAAGGACCGCGACGGCAACTGGATCCTCGACGAGGCGACCGGTGAACCCAAGATCTTCTGGTTCCCTAACCTCATGGCCACCTGCACGACGCAGGTCATGGAGGGCATGGTCATTGACACCGAGTCTGAGCAGGTCAAGAACGCTCAGAACGGCATGGTCGAGTTCACGCTCATCAACCACCCGCTCGACTGCCCCGTGTGCGACAAGGGCGGCGCTTGCGAGCTGCAGGACCGCTCTTACGAGTACGGCAACGGCCTCTCGCGCTTCGAGTTCGACAAGCGCCACTCCGAGAAGCACCACCCGCTGTCCGAACTCATCACCCTCGACCGCGAGCGCTGCATCCATTGCAAGCGCTGCGTGCGCTTCTTCGAGGAAGTGCCTGGCGACGAGGTACTGGACTTCATCGAACGTGGCCCCCACACCTACATCGGCACGGCCGACGCCGGCCTGCCGAGCAACTTCTCCGGCAACATCGCGGACATCTGCCCGGTCGGCGCACTCCTCGACGCCTCCAGCCGCTTCAGGGGGCGCAACTGGGAGTACGACCACACGCGGACTACCAGCATGGACGACGCCAGCGGCGCGGCCATCATCGTCGACGCCCGCACTGGGCGCATAGAACGCATCAAGGCCGGCCTCAACCCAGACGTCAACAAGACCTGGATCGACGACGGCGTGCGCTTCGGTCACGAGTACAGCGCGTCGGAAGAGCGCTTGACCATGCCGCTGGTGCGGCGCCAGGGTGAACTGCAGCCAGCCACGTGGGACGAGGCTGCCGCCTTCATCGCCGAGCGCCTCAAGGGCCTGAGCGGCAAGGACGTCGGCGTCGTCATCCGCGCGGACGCCACCCTCGAGGAGGGCGTGGCTGCCATGGCCCTAGCGGAGGAGCTCGGCACCGGCCAACTCGACCACTTCCCGCGCCCTGGCGCCAGCGTCATCAGCCAGCGCGACACCGCAACGCTCACCGACCTCGCGACGGCGGACGCCATCTTGGTCGTCGGCGACGTGACGGAGGAAGCTGGCATCCTCGATCTGCGGATCAAGGACGCCCTCAAGGGCGTTACACCACCGACGCTCATGGCGCACGGGGTGCCGATCGCCGACCTGCGCCTCAAAGAGCGCATGCCTCGCAAGCGTGAACTCCTCACAGTCGCGGCGCCTTATCGCGTTGACCTGATGCGCCATGCGGGCACTAAGGCCACCTACCCCGTCGCCGGGGAGGCCGCCTTCTTCAAGAGCCTCACCAAACTCGCTAGCGACGCCAACGCCACCCTCAGCGCGAGTGAGGAAACGGCCGTCGGATTGACGAGCGCGGCAGCACGCTCCACGGTCGCTCAACTAGCCGCCGCCAAGAACGGCGTCCTCGTGCTTGGCGGGTTCGTGCTAGCTACCCGCGAAGCCGCCGATGCCGCGCGCGCCTTCGCCAAGGCCGTCGGGATCAAAGAGATGGCCGTCGGGCCGATGGCGAACAGCTACGGCCTCGAACTGCTCGGCGTGCTGCCAAGCCACGAGCGCTACGCTTACGCGGGCATGCTGGAGGGCGCCAAGGCGCTCATCATCTCCAACCTCGACCCCGCTCAGGACGACGACCTGAAGGAGCGCCTGCGCGGCAAGGAGCTGCTCGTCGTACACGACATCTTCCTAACGGAGACGGCGTTACTTGCCGACGTCGTGCTACCAGCTGCGAGCGTCTACGAGCGCGACGGCACCGTCGTCAACCTCGAAGGCCGCTTCCTCCCAGTGAGGGCAGCCCCGGTTGACGCCGGCAGCAGCGCCGATCTCACTGGCGTCGTGCGCGCCATCGGAGATGCCATCGGCAAGCGCCTCGACGGCCGCAGCGTGCGCTCCGCTAGGCGCGCACTCAAGAAGCGCTTCGACCTCGAACTGGCCGACCTGCCGGACACGGGCGCGCTACCGCGCTTCAAGGGCCGCGCCAGCGCCAAGTTCGTGGCGCGTGAAGCGAACCCGGTCAAGGCAACCGGCAACGTCCTGATCGTGCCCAGCATGGCGCGCGCAGAGTACCTCCACCTGAACCCTCACCTTGCGGCGGCAGTCGGCGGCGCGCGTCTGCGCGTCCACCCGGAAGACGCGGCCAAGCACTCGCTCATGCAAGGCGCGGAGGTACGCATCAGGGTAGGAGCCACCTGGCGCAAGGCCGTGGTGAGCGTCACCGACGGCGTGCCGCGCGGCCTCATGACCGTCCCGTGCTTGCCTGACCAGCCGGTCGGCCTCGCCCAGGCTGACCTCGCCAGCGTCGTGGTCGAGCAGATCAGCTTGGAGGTCGCCTCGTGATCCACGACCCGCTCTGGGTGACCTTTCTCAAGGCCCTCGTGCTGTGCGTTGTTTTGCTTGGCGCGTTCGCGTACATGACGGTCATCGAACGCAAGCTGCTCGGGCGCTTCCAGCACCGTTACGGCCCGAACCTCACGGGCCCAGGCGGTTGGTTGCAGCCCATCGCGGACGCCATCAAGACCATCTTCAAAGAGGACCTGGTCGTGACGGCGGCCGACAAGTTCGTGCTCGTGCTGGCGCCGGCCATCAGCATCGTCTTCGCACTGTCGGCGTTCGGTGCCATACCAGGAGGCCCAGCAGGTAGCCTCTTCGGCCTCAACCCGTGGGTCATGGACCTCGACATCGGCATCCTGTACATCTTCGCCGCCACCTCACTCGGGGTGTACGGCATCTTCCTCGGCGGGTGGGCGTCGAACAGCAAGTACTCGCTGCTTGGCAGCCTGCGCTCTAGCGCGCAGATCATCAGTTACGAGCTAGGGCTCGGCCTCAGCGTGTTGGCGGTCATCATGGTGGCAGGCACCCTCAACCTGCGCGAGATCGTCGAGGTCGGCATCTGGTCAGTCAGCCCGTGGCTGTGGCCGGGGCTGCTACTCGCATTCACGACCTTCGTCATCAGCGGCACGGCCGAAGTGAACCGCACACCCTTCGACCTCCCGGAGGCCGAGCAGGAACTCGTGGCCGGTTACCTCACCGAGTTCTCCTCTATCAAGTGGGCGCTCTACCAGATGGCGGAGTACGTGAACATGATGACGGCTGCAGCCTTCATCAGCACCCTCTTCCTCGGCGGTTACCGCGGGCCCGCGTTCCTGGACGCCTGGATCCCCGGCATCTCGGAGTGGCCGATCATCTGGTTAGTGCTGAAGATGGCCATCTTCATGTTCCTCTTCATCTGGTTGAAGGCGACCCTGCCACGGTTGCGGTACGACCAACTCATGCGCTTCGGTTGGCTCTACGTGTTCGAGTTCGCGCTATTGGCTGCGCTCGTGACCGGGGCGGTGATCGCCTATGTCATCTGAGGCCCGAGCGGTCAACCTGACAGGGCGCGCGGCTAGCGCACCGCGCCACGGAGGTACACGCTGATGAGCGTCATCGACATCGCCAAAGGGATGGGGCTCACCCTCGGCTATTTGTTCAAGCGGCCCGTTACCGTGCAGTACCCGCGCGACAAGGTAGCCATGCTCCCGCGCTTCCGCGGGCGCCACCACCTCCTGCGCCACCCAGACACCGACCTCGAGAAGTGCATCGGCTGCTCGCTGTGCGCCGCAGCCTGCCCGTCCTACGCCATCTACGTCGAGGCGGCGGAGAACGACCCCAACAACCCGACGTCCGCAGGCGAGCGCTACGCGAAGATCTACGAGATCAACATGCTGCGCTGCATCTTCTGCGGTTTCTGCGAGGAAGCCTGTCCGACCGGCGCGGTGGTGCTTGGCCACGAGTTCGAGATGGCCGACTTCCGCTACCAGGACTTCGTTTACGGCAAAGAAGACATGCTGGTTGGCACCAAGGGCAGCAAGTGGCAGCGCCGCGAGGCGGAGGCCAAAGGCAAGGACGTTACCCTCGGCTTCGAGGCCGGCCACCGCGTGGAGCTAGAAGGCGTGGACTACTGACATGGTCGGCTTCGTAATCCTAGCCGTCCTGCTCGTGGCCGGCGGCGTAGGTGTCATCACCTTGCGCCAACCGGTCCACGCGGCGCTAGCGCTCGTCGGCACGCTACTCGCGCTCGCCGTAACGTACGTGACGCTCCAAGCGCACTTCCTCGCCGCGATTCAGGTGATCGTCTACGCGGGCGCCATCATGGTGCTCTTCCTCTTCGTGATCATGCTCCTCAACGTCGGCGGTGAGAAGCTCGGCGACCGCCTCACATGGTTGAAGCCCGCCGCTTGGGCCTCCGCAGGGGTGGCTACGGCTGCCGTCATCACGGTCGTGGTTCTCACGCGAACCCAACTGCCGGAGGCGGCCGTGATCGACGCTGCGCTCGGCGGAGGCAACGCTGACAAGATCGGCGAGGTCCTCTTCACCGATTACCTACTCGCCTTCCAACTCGTTGGCGTACTACTCCTCACGGGCGTAGTGGCCGCGGTGAGCCTCGTACAACGCGCCGCGCCTGAGACGCGGCCGCAGCGGCCGCTCGCGACGCGCGGCGCACCGCATGAGCCTTACCTCGGCGTCACGGCGCCAGAAGAGCACGCCAGCGACCTGGCAACGGGGAGCCACTGATGGTAGCGACCGAGTACTACGTTGGCCTCAGCGCCATCCTGTTCGCCCTCGGTGGCATCGGCGTGCTCACGCGCCGCAGCGCGATCATGCTGTTCCTCTCCGTCGAGCTGATGCTCAACGCAGCCAACCTCGCCATGGTCGCCTTCGCGCGCGACTGGAGCGCCAGTGGCGGCAACGCCGCCCTAGACGGCCAGACGGCGGTCTTCATCGTTCTGGCGGTGGCGGCCGCCGAAGTGGCCGTTGGCCTCGGCATCCTGGTCGCCATCTTCCGTAACCGCGTCAGCACCAACGTCGACGAGCTCTCGGAGGTACGCGCATGACCGTCGCAGCCTGGGCCTCCCTGGCCCCGCTACTAGCGTTGCTTGGCAGCCTCGTCAACGCTTTCTTCGGGCGCAACCTCAAGGAGCCGCTGCCTGGCATCATCGCCAGCGTGGCCGTTGGCCTCGGGTTCGTGCTCTCGGCGATGGCGTTCCTTGACGTGGCAGGTAGCGGCGAGGCGGTACGCGTCGGTTTCGGTGAGTTCCTCAAGGCGGGCGATTTCAACGTCGCCCTCGGGTTCCACTTCGACCAACTCAGCACCGTGATGATGCTGATAATCACGGGCGTCGGCTTCCTCATCCACGTCTACTCCATCGGGTACATGAAGGGCGACGACGGCTACTCGCGCTTCTTCGCGCAACTCAACTTGTTCATCGCCGCCATGCTCGTCCTCGTCATGGCCGACTCTTTCGTGCTTATGTTCGTCGGTTGGGAAGGCGTCGGCGTTTGCTCCTTCCTACTCATCGGCTTCTGGTACAAGGACCTGAGCAACGCCAGCGCGGGGCGCAAGGCGTTCATCGTCAACCGCGTCGGCGACTTCGGCTTCCTGCTCGCCATGTTCCTCACCTTCAAGGTGTTCGGCACCCTCGACATCCAAACCGTGACAGCCATGGCCCCGACCATGCTCTACGGCTCCGCTGCCCTCACCGGCATCGGGCTGCTCTACCTGCTGGCGGCGGCAGGCAAGTCGGCGCAGCTGCCACTGCACGTCTGGCTGCCAGACGCCATGGCGGGCCCCACGCCCGTCTCGGCGCTCATCCACGCCGCCACCATGGTCACGGCGGGCGTCTACCTCATCGCTCGCACTAGCGCCGTTTACGCCGTGGCGCCAGCCGCCCTCGCGACCGTCGCCTGGGTCGGCGTGCTCACCGCGCTCGTGGCGGCCATCGCGGCCGTCGGCCAAACGGACATCAAGCGCATCCTCGCCTACTCGACCATCTCCCAAGTCGGCTTCATGATCGCGGCGGTCGGCGCGGGCGCTTACTGGGCCGGGATATTCCACGTCCTCACCCACGCCTTCTTCAAAGCGCTCCTCTTCCTCGCGGCGGGCTCGGTCATTCACGCACTCGGCGGCGAGCAGGACGTGCGCAAGATGGGCGGACTCGGCAAACGCATGAAGGTGACGGGGACCATGGCGCTGCTTGCCACGCTCGCCATCGCTGGCGTGCCGTTCCTCTCGGGCTTCTTCAGCAAGGACGCCATTCTCGTCGCCACCTTCACGAGCGGCGCGTTGGCTGACGTTGGCGGTAGCGTGCTCTTCGCGCTGCTCATGATCACGGCAGGCATCACCGCGTTCTACATGTTCCGCTGGTACTACCTCGTCTTCGCGGGCGAGGAGCGGCTGGACGCGGCGGTGAGCGGCAAGGTTCACGAGTCGCCCGCCGTGATGACCGTGCCCCTCGTCGTCCTTGGCATCGGCAGCGTGGTGATCGGCTACATCGGCTTGCCAGCGTTCCTCACCGACAACCGCATAGCCAACTGGCTTGGTCACGCCACGGCGGCGGGAGACTTCTCGCACCCAAGCGTTACCACTGAGTGGCTCTTGCTCCTCGGCTCCGTCGTAGTCGCCCTGCTCGGGCTGGGCTTGGGTTATTGGGTGTACGCGCTTGGCAAGGGCGCCTTCTCCAAGCGCTTCGGCGGCACCGTGCTGGCCGGGGCGTCTAGGGGTGCGTTCGGCTTCGACACGCTCTACAAGGCGCTGTTCACTGACACTGGCAGCGGCGCGGCAGAAGCCGTGACGCTCCTCGACCGCGAAGTGGTAGACCGCGGCCTCGTCTCGCTCGGTGGCCTCGTGCCGCTGCTTGGCGGGGTCATCAGGCGCTGGCAGACCGGGTACATCCGGACGTACGCCTTCGCCATGTTCCTCGGCGCCGCTGGCCTGACCCTGCTCGCCGCGCTGGTAGGGGTGTTCAAGTGACTGCCCTCCTCATGATCCTCGTTCCCCTACTCGCCGCCGTGCTCGTCACGCTTACGCGCAGCAGCCTCGGGGTGGCGCGCGTGCTTGCCCTGGCAGGCTCCGTTGCCGTGCTCGTCCTAGCCATCCTGCTGCCAGGCACGCGCCCGTTCGACGCCCCCTGGCTGCCCGGCATCGGCGTCAGCTTCAGCCTCGACGGGAACGGCGCAGGCGCCGTCCTCGCCTTCGCCGCCGCCCTCATGATGATCCCGGCCATCCTCGTGGCCACCACGCGCGTGGCGAAGGGCGCCGCGACGTTCGCGGCGCTGCTGCTCGTGGCGCAAGCTGGCCTCAACGGCATCTTCTTGGCCAAGGACCTCGTGCTCTTCTACGTCTTCTGGGAAGCGACGCTGATCCCCAGCCTCCTCCTCCTCGGCATCTACGGCGGCGAGAAGCGGCGCGAGGCGACCGTCAAGTACCTCGTCTACGCCGTAACGGGCTCGTTCTTCATGCTCGTCAGCATGTTGGCGCTCAAGACCCTCTCCGGCGCGGCGTCGTTCCACATCATCGACCTGACGCTCGTAACGCCCAACCTGCCCGTCGCGACGCAGACCTGGCTGTTCATCGGCCTAGCGATCGGCATGGCCGTCAAGCTACCCATCTGGCCGCTCCACTCCTGGCTGGTCGACCTCAACGAGCAGAACCACCCATCCGGCGCCGCTGACGTGCTTGGCTCGCTCTACAAGGTTGGCGCGTTCGGCTTCTTCGCCTGGGCCCTGCCGCTGCTACCGGCTGGCGCAGTGCGCGTTGCCCCCGTGCTCCTCGCCCTCTCCGCCGTAACGGCGATCTACGGGGCGCTAGGGGCGGTGGGCACCAACCACCTGAAGCGCTTCCTCGCGTACGGCTCGCTGTCGCACATGGGCATCATCGGCGTTGGCGTGTTCGGCATGCACTTGGCTGGCATGAGTGGCGCCATGTACTTCCTCGCCGCCCAGATGGTGTCTACGGGAGGACTGTTCCTCGTGATGGGCATGCTCTACCACCGCAGGCGCTCGCTCGACATGGCCGATTACGGCGGCGTCGCCAAGTCGGCTCCCGCCCTCGCTGCCTTCGCGCTCTTCCTGATCTTCACCTTCATCGGCGTGCCTGGACTCTCGAACTTCCCTGGCGAGTTCATGTCGCTGCTTGGCGCCTTCCAGACGGCGCCGTGGCCCGCCACCATCGCAACGCTGGCGGTCATCGCGGCCGGTGTTTACGGCGTCAACCTCTACCAGCGGCTGTTCCAAGGTAAGGAGAACGTGCGCGTAGCTGAACTCGACTCCCTCGAGATGTACGTGCTGCTGCCCGTCGTCGTCGGCGTGCTGTGGTTCGGCCTGGCCCCGGCGCCGCACCTCGGACGCATCGAGGCGCAGTCGCAGATAACCGCGCTACAACTGGAGCGCGTCGCGACGCCGCTAGGCGAGCGAACGCTTAGCGAGGGCGGAGGCGGCAAGTGACCTTCCCTGGCGTCATCGACATCCACTGGAGCGTCATGGCTCCTGCCATAACCCTCCTGGTTACGGCGGCAGTCACCCTGTTCTTCGCGCTGTCCGCCCGCGATTCGCGCGGCGCGGCCGCCGTTGCCATCATCGGGCTCGTCACGGCCTCCGTCTTCACCGTCGCGCAACTGCTAGCCGGTGAACCGACCGCCAGCAGTTTCGGCCTTCGTTACCTAGGCGACGTGCCCGCCCTTGCCCTCACCATCGTCATCCTGCTGGGCACGGCGATCGCCGTTCTCGTCAGCTGGGACCAACTCGGGCGCGGCGCGATGGAGCATCCCGAGTACTACCCCCTCATGCTCCTAGCCGCACTCGGCGCCGTGATCATGGCGTCTGCGGGCGACCTCATCACCCTGATCCTCGGCCTCGAGATCATGTCGTTGCCCGTCTACGCCCTCTCTGCCTGGCGCACGCGCGACAGGCAGTCGGAGGAGGCGGGCATGAAGTACTTCCTGCTCGGCGCCTTCGGCTCCGCCATCCTCATATACGGCACCGCGCTCGTTTACGGCGCCAGCGGCTCGTTCGTGTACGGCGACATCGTTGCCTCGCTAACGGGCAGCAACCTCACCCTCCTCGCCACCGTCGGTGGAGCGCTCGTCTTGGCTGGCCTCGGCTTCAAGGCGGCGTTGGCGCCGTTCCACCAGTGGGCGCCTGACGTGTACACGGGCGCGCCGACGGTAGTCGTCACGTTCATGTCCGTCGTCGTGAAGGTCGGCGCGTTCGCTGCCCTGCTACGCATCGCGACGGTCGTGTTCCCTGCGCTGCAACCATGGCTCCTCACGGCGCTGGCAGTGATGGTTGCCCTCACGCTCGTGGTCGGCAACTTCTCGGCCCTCATGCAGCGCGGCGTGAAGCGCATGCTCGCATACTCCTCGGTGGCGCACGCCGGCTACCTTGGCCTCGCACTACTAGCTACCGATAACGGGGGAGGGGCGGCTGCGGCCTTCTACCTCACCGCGTACGCCTTCATGAACGCCGGTGCCTTCGCGGTGCTTAGCCTCGTCTCGGACGCCAACGACCACGGCGACGACCTCGAGCGCTTCGCTGGCCTCGGCCGCAGGCAGCCGCTGCTGGCAGCCGTGATGACCGTGTTCATGCTTAGCCTCGGCGGCATACCGTTCCTAGGCGGCTTCATGGGCAAGGTGCTCGTGTTCCAGGCAGCGATAGACGCTGGCTACGTGTGGCTGGCCGTCCTCGGCATCGCCACGAGCATCGTGGCGCTCGTTTACTACTTCCGGGTCGTGGGGTACATGTACTTCCGCGAGAGCGCGTACGACGCCCCCGCCTTCCGTTCGAAGGCGGCGCAGATCGCCATCGTCGTTGCCTTGGCAGGCACGGTTCTGCTCGGTGTCTTCCCGGGCTGGTGGCACACGCTCTTAAGCGAAGGGCCGCGGTTGCTCGCTTCGTTCTGAACTAGGTTCCGAGTCTAAGGCCGGCGGCGTGAAGCGTCGCCGGCCTTCGCATTGTCTCCCCGTAACATGCAACTCCATGGCGGCAGCTGGGCGGGTAAGAACCTCGTTATCGTCGGTTGCCTATCATCACCACAGCGCCCAACGGGGGTGGGGCGGGCTTCCGGCAAGTGGGAGAGATGGGAAGAACCTAGCAGTGACTGTGCCTTCAGCGCTCTATCATGCCTCAACTGTGGACCTCACTGGCATGCGCATTCTGTTGGTCGACGACGAAGAGTCGGCCCTCGTCCTCATGCGAGGCCTCCTGACGCGCGCCGGTTACCAAGACGTGAGGGTGTGCGACGACCCGGTCGGCGCCGCCAAGCGCTTCATCGAGGACCAACCTGACTTGCTGGTGATCGACCAGCACATGCCGCTCCGCGACGGCCTCGAAGTACTAGCCGAGCTCGGGCCAGAGCTGCCCGACGCCTTCCCGGTGCTCATGGTCACGGGTGACTCGCGTACCGAACTGCGCGAAACGGCCCTCGCCAACGGGGTGCGCGACTTCCTGACCAAGCCGGTGAACCCAACGGAGGCGCGTCTGCGCATCAGGAACCTGCTCGAGACGAGGCACTACCAGCTCGAGCTCGAGAAGCAGAACGAACGCCTCGAGTCGGCCGTTAGGCGCCGCACGCAGGAGCTCGAGCACTCCCAGCTCGAGATGCTGGTCCGCTTGGCGCGCGCGGCAGAGTACCGCGACGACGACACCGGTGAGCACACGTGGCGCGTGGCGCACACCTGTGGCGTCATCGCGCGCGAGCTCGGCATGACGCCCGGCAAAGTCGAACTACTCCTGCGCGCGGCTCGCCTGCATGACGTCGGCAAGATCACCATCCCAGACGGCATCTTGCTCAAGGCCGGGCGGTTGACGCCAGAGGAGTTCGCGGTCGTGAAAGGCCACGCACGAGCCGGGGCGGCGCTCCTGGCAGGTAGTCGCTCGCCCATGATGCGTTTGGCGGAGCTCATCGCGCTAACGCACCACGAGTGGTGGGACGGCAACGGCTACCCGAGCGGGTTGTCCGGTGACGCCATTCCACTTGAGTCGCGCATCTTGGCGATCGCGGACGCGTACGACTCCCTCACGCACGATCACGCGCATCGCAAGGCCGTCAGCCCGGCGCTTGCAGCGGAAGAGATCCGCCGCGGTTCAGGCACGCAGTTCGATCCCGAGGTCATCCAGGCGTTCGACCGCGTCTTCGCTTCGGGGGCATTACAGTTGCTGCCAGCAGAGTACGGCAACTGACCTACGCGCGACCAAGGTGCCAAGGCTAGAGTAGGGGCCTATGAGCGACTACATGGGGCGCCTGATGACGCTGGTAGGGCAACGCGATCCGGTTGAGGTGCTGCAGGCGACGCCTGTGGTGCTGGCCGAACTCGTGGAAGGCATGAGCGCGAGCGAGCTGAACGAGCCTTACGCGCCAGGCAAGTGGCGGCGCCGCGACGTCGTTGCGCACTTGGCCGACGTCGAGTTGGCCACGGCTTGGCGCTTGCGGCAAACGGTGGCGTTGCCAGGGATCGAGCACGTCGAGTACGACCAGGACGTCTGGGCCGAGCACTACGGCAAGCTGGACCCTAGCCTCGCGCTCGAGGCCTTCCGCTCGGTGCGCGCCTGGAACCTCGCCTGGTTAGCGAGCCTCACCCTGCAGGACTGGTTGGCGGAGGGCGTTCACCCGGTGCGCGGGCCCGAGAGCGTCGACCAGATGGTGCGCTTCCTGGCCGGGCACGACCTCAACCACCTCGCTCAACTCGAGAGCTCCTAGGCGCGACTGATCCTCGAGGTCTCCACCAGCAACCAGGGGACGGCGCACAGAATGCCGGCCATGCCGATGCCCGTGAGCCACGGGCTGAGGCTGGTTGCCTGGGCTAGCGCCACACGTATCGTCCCCACGATCAACATGCTCAAGGTGAGGGAGAGCGCCGCCTTCATGACGCGCGGGAAGCGCCGCAGTAGGGCGCCGACTCGTACGAGGTTGCGTTCCGTGACCGTTACGGGGACGTTGTAGAAGCGCGCAGGCAGGTAGCGCATGAAGGTAAGCAGGAGGTAGAGGGCGACCTGCACGCCGATCAGGACGAAGAGTGTCGAGCGCGAACCGAAGCCGTCTGCCTTGCCCGCCGCGTCGAAGTGGGTGGGTATGGTGGTCGGCAGCTCGGACCACGCGGCGAGCAGGTAGCCGAACGGCAGCAGGATGGCGAGGGCGGCGATGACCTCCAAGTACCAGTCGAGGGTGGCTGGCGGGCGTGCCATCTCGCGCTTGATGGCCTGCTCCTGCTCCGGGGTTAGACGCACGTGTGACACGCTATCGTCTGGCGTCTGGCGGGGTCAAGGGCGCTCGCCTTGGCGTGATATCCTCAGCCGTTATGGCAACTGAGCGCACCTTCGCAATGGTCAAGCCAGACGGCGTCAAGCGCAGCCTGGTCGGTAATATCGTCTCTCGCATCGAGGCCAAGGGCTACAAGATCGTGGCCCTCAAGCAGATGGTCATCAGCCAGGAAACGGCCGAACGCCACTACGGTGAGCACGCGGGCAAGCCGTTCTTCGCTGGCCTCGTCTCGTTCATCACTTCCGGCCCGGTCGTCGCCATGGTCCTCGAGGGCGAGAACGCCATCCTCGGCTGGCGCGGCATGATGGGCCCGACGAACCCCAAGGACGCCCCGCAGGGCACCATCCGCGGTGATTTCGCGACCACCATCGACGAGAACGTGGCGCACGGCTCCGACGCCCCAGCCACCGCCGAGCGCGAGATCGGCATCTTCTTCCCTGAGTTGCAGGGCTGAGCGTGCCAGGGCTCGCCAGACGCGTAACGACCTTGAAGGCGTCGTCGACCGTCGCCTTCGCTGGCCGCGCCAAGGAGTTGGCGCGGCAAGGCATCGACGTCATAGCGATGACGGCGGGCGAGCCCGACTTCCTACCGCCAGAGCACGTGCTCGAGGCGGCGCGCGAAGGGATCCGCCTCGGCCTCACGAAGTACACGGCCACTGAGGGAACCGGCGAACTGCGTGAAGCCGTAGCCGCCAAGTTCAAGCGCGAGAACGGCCTCACTTACGCCCCAGACCAGGTCCTCGTGAGCAACGGCGGCAAGCAGACCCTCTACAACGCCTTCATGTCCGTGCTCGAGCCTGGCGACGAGGTCGTCATGGTGGCGCCTTACTGGGTCAGTTACCCGGCGCAGGTGGAGCTGGCTGGCGGCGTGCCAGTGGTTGTCACCGCCAGTGCGGCTGACGGCTTCGTGCCCGACATAGCGGACGTGCGCAAGGCGATAACGCCGCGCACGAAGGTCTTGCTCATCAACTCGCCGTCCAACCCGACCGGCGCCGTCTACCCGCCGGCCCTAGTGGGGGAGTTCGCGGAGCTGGCGGAGGAGCACGACCTGTGGCTCTTCAGCGATGACCTATACGAGCACCTCATCTACGACGGTGAGTTCTCGACGGCGGCCGCACTCGTGCCGCAGCGCACGCTGATCGTGCACGGCGCATCCAAGGGTTACGCCATGACGGGCTGGCGCATCGGCTTCGGGGTTGGCCCCAAGCCGCTTATCGCGGCCATGACGCGCCTTCAGGGGCAGTCGACCTCAGGGGCGAACTCCTTGGCGCAGCACGCCACCGTCGCGGCCCTGAACGAGGTCGAGAAGACGGCGGCGTTCCAGGCCATGACGCGAGCGGCTTACCGCGAGCGGCGTGACGTGCTGGTCGCGGGCCTCAACCGCCTTGGCCTCCCGACCCCGAAGCCGGCCGGCGCGTTCTACGTCATGACCGACACCACGAGCATCGATCCCGATGAGGAGCGCGCGGCCATCCGCTTGCTCGATGAGGCGCGCGTCGCGGTAGTGCCGGGAACGGACTTCCTAGCGCCGGGTAAAGTGCGCCTGAGCTACGCGACGAGCCTCGACGACGTCAAGGAAGCTCTGCGGCGCATCGAGGCGTTGATCGGCTGAACTCCGTACAACGGCCTAGCTGGCGGCGTCGTCGGTCAAGCGCGGGACTATCATCAAGGCACCACTCGCACGCGCCGTGAGTCCGTCGGGACCGCTGCAAGCAGCGGCTCGCCTGCTCTAGTTCGGCGCAGGAGGCCTCATGCCGCAAGACCGCGTCGACCCTCAGTTCCACACCATCATCGAGCCGTTCCGCATCAAGTCGGTGGAACCCATTCAGTTCACTACGCGTGCGGAGCGCGAGGCAGCGCTCGAAGAGGCTGGCTATAACCTCTTCAACTTGCATGCCGATCACGTCCTCATCGACTTGTTGACCGACTCTGGCACCGGCGCCATGTCGAGCGAGCAGTGGGCGGCCATGATGCGCGGCGACGAGAGTTACGCAGGCAGCCGCTCCTTCGACCGCTTCGAGGCGGTGCTCAAGGACATCACGGGGTTCAAGCACATCTTCCCGACGCACCAAGGGCGCGCCGCCGAGCGCATCTTGTGCAACGCCGCCCTCAAGCACCGGGACGTGGTGCCGAGCAACACGCACTTCGACACGACGCGCGCCAACATCGAGGCCGTTGGGGCGGTCGCCGTCGACCTGCCAAGCATGGACGCGCGCTACCCAGAAGAGGTTCACCCGTTCAAGGGGAACATGGACATCGAGGCGCTGCGGCTGCTCCTCGAAGAAGAGAGCTCTCGGGTGCCGTTCGTCATGCTGACCGTGACGAACAACTCGGGTGGCGGCCAGCCCGTTTCGATGGCCAACATCCGGGACGTGAGCGCCATGTGCCGCAACTTCGGGGTGCCGCTCATCTTGGACTGTTGCCGTTACGCCGAGAACGCCTACTTCATCAAGCTGCGCGAGCCGGGTTACGAGAACAGCACGCCGCGCGCCATCGCTCAAGAGATGTTCAGTTACGCGGACGGCGCCACCATGAGCGCCAAGAAGGACGGCATGGCGAACATCGGGGGTTTCCTGGCCCTCAACGATGACGCCTTGGCCGGCGCGGCCCGTAACCTGCTCATCCTCGGTGAGGGTTTCCCGACCTACGGTGGTCTCGCTGGTTACGACCTGGACGCGCTGGCGGTGGGCTTCGGGGAGGCGCTCGAGGAGCCGTACCTCCGTTACCGCCTGCGTTCCATCGAGTACCTCGGTGAGAGGCTAGTCGCGGCGAACATCCCCATCATCCGACCCACGGGCGGACATGCGGTTTACATCGACGCAGGCAGGCTCCTCAAGCACTTGCCTAGCGACCAGTATCCGGCGTGGGCGCTCTCGTGCGTGCTCTACCTCGTCGGCGGCGTGCGCTCGGTCGAGATCGGCTCGGTGATGTTCGGCAGGCAACCAGACGGCAGCGAACGACCGGCCGTGCTCGAGCTCGTGCGCCTGGCGTTCCCGCGCCGCACTTACACGCAGAGCCACGTCGACTACTTGGCCGAGGTCCTCCTCTACGTCGGCGGCATGCGGGAGAGGGTGCGCGGCGTGCGGATGGTGGAGGCGCCGCCCGTGCTCAGACACTTCAGCGCACGCTTCGAGCCACTGGACGGCGCTTTGCTTGTCTGAAGGCTGAGGGCTATGCTTCGCGGGTGCGTGTAGCCGTCGAGGTCGTCCCCCGCAACCAAGAGAGCTTCGAGCAACAGCTAGGGGACGTCGCCAGCTTGAGCCGCGTTGACGTCGTGAACGTGCCTGACTTGGCGCATTTCACCGTTTCCGGTTGGGAAGCCGTCCTGGCCTTGCGCGTGAGCCACCCGCACTTCGCTGCCGTGCCTCACGTGCGCGCCATGGAAGTGGATCTCCACGGGCCCTGGCAGCCCGGCGTGCGGTTGGCGGCGGCTGGCGTGAACGAGGTGCTCGTCGTAACCGGCGACCCTCCCGCGAACATGGGCAGGCGCCTCACCGGCGCTCACGCCGTCGACGTGGTCAGGGCGTTCAAGGCCGCTCACCCGGACTGGAAGGTGTACGCGGCCCTCGACCCTTACCGCGCTGGCTTCAGTCAGGAACTCGATTACGCCAGCCGCAAGCTCGAGGCCGGCGCGGATGGTTTCTTCACGCAACCGTTCTTCGACCTGAGGTTGATGGCGGTGTGGCGCGAGTTGCTGCCTGGAGTCCCGATCTTCTGGGGCGTGACGAGCGTTACCACGCAGCGCGCCACGAACTACTGGTTGACGCGCAACCGAGCCGTGTTCCCTGGCTCCTTCGAGCCGACGTTGGCGTGGCACAAGCGCTTCGCGGCCGATGCGCTCGAGTTCGCCGTGCGGAACGACACCGATCTTTACTTCATGCCGATCAGGGTCGACATCAAGGAGTGGCTGGGCGACCTGCTCGGCTGAGGGGTTGCCCTGGAGTCAGTAGCCCAAGTTCGGGGCCAACCAGCGCTCGAGCTCGTCCACGCCGACGCCAGTGCGCTCGGCTAGGTCCTCGATCTGGTCCTTGCCGACCTTGCCGACGTCGAAGTAGCTGGCATCTGGGTGAGCGAAGTAGAGCCCGGAGACCGCCGAGGCTGGCGCCATCGACATGGACTCTGTTAACTCGGCGCCCGTTGCCCGCGTGGCGTCGAGCAGGTCGAAGATGGTGCGCTTCACGCGGTGGTCGGGGCTCGCAGGGTAGCCGGGAGCTGGGCGGATGCCGCGGTAGGACTCGGCGATCAGCTCCTCCGTGGTTAGGGCCTCGTCTGGGCAGTAACCCCAATACTCGCGGCGCACGAGCCGGTGGAGGTACTCGGCGAGCGCCTCTACGAGACGGTCGGAGAGTGCCTGAACCATGATGGCGGAGTAGTCGTCCAACTGGGCCTTGAACTCGGCCGCCTTGGCCTCCGCACCGTGGATGCTCACGACGAACGCCCCAAGCCAATCCTCCGCCGTGCCGCTGGGCGCAACGTAGTCCGCGAGAGAGAGGTTGTGCTGCCCAGCGCGCTTCGCGAGCTGCTGCCGCAGCGTTGGTATGCGGGCGAGCACCTCGCCGCGTTCACTGTCCGTGTAGAGCAAGAGGTCGTCGCCTGCGCGGTTCGCCGGGTAGAGGCCGAACACCGCGCGCGCCTCGAGCCAGCCCTCTAAGATGGCCCGGTCCAGCATGGCGTTGGCGTCCGCGAAGAGCGACCGCGCGGTCGGCCCCATGTTCGGGTCGTCTAGGACCTGCGGGTAGCGGCCAGACATCTCCCAAGTATGGAAGAAGGGACCCCAGTCGACGACCTGGCGCAGCGCTGTCAATGGGATGCCAACCAGAGTATGAACGCCCGGCCGCCTGGGTTGCGTGACCGCGCTCCAGTCATTGATCGGGCGCGCGTTGGCGCGGGCGGCGTCTAGCGTGATCATGTCGCGCTGCTTGCGGGAACCGTGGAGGTTCCTCAGCTCCTCGTACTGCGCCGCGGTCTCCTCCTTGAGGACCGGCCCCTGCTCGGGCGAGATGGCGCGGCTCATGACGCCAACGGCGCGCGACGCGTCGGCGACGTGGATGGTCAAGCCGGAGTAGGCGGGCGCGATCTTGACGGCGGTATGCGCGCGCGACGTCGTGGCGCCACCCACTAGCAACGGTAGCGAGAAGCCGCGCCGCTCCATCTCACGCGCCACGTGCACCATCTCCTCGAGGGATGGGGTTATCAGGCCAGACACCCCGACGGCGTCGGCGCCTTCGGCAATGGCCGCGTCTAGGAGGCGATCGACGGGAACCATCACCCCGAGATCGACGACCTCGTAGCCGTTACAGCCGAGCACCACCCCAACGATGTTCTTGCCGATGTCGTGAACGTCGCCCTTCACCGTCGCCATCACGATCTTGCCCGCGCTAGAGGGGGCGCCGCCCACCTTCTCGGCCTCGAGGTAAGGGGTGAGCTCGGCGACGGCCTTCTTCATGACGCGTGCGCTCTTGACTACCTGGGGGAGGAACATCTTGCCTGCGCCGAAGAGGTCGCCGACCTCGTTCATGCCGTCCATGAGCGGACCCTCGATGACGCTGAGGGGCCGGCCGAGTTCCGCCATCGCCTCCAGCGCGTCGGCCGCGACGTGCTCGTCGAGGCCAAGCACGAGCGCGTGGCGGAGGCGCTGCTGCACGGGCCAGCGGCGCCAAGCGTCGTCCTTCTGCTTCGCGTTCGCCGCGCCGGGCGCGAGGGTCTCTGCGTACGCCACCAGTCTCTCGGTGGCGTCGGGGCGACGGTCGTAAAGCACGTCCTCGACGAGCTCGAGCATGTCTGGCGGCACGGTCTCGTACACCGTTAGTGTTTCCGGGTTGACGATCGCCATGTCCAGGCCTGCGGCAACGGCGTGGAACAGGAAGCTAGCGTGCATGGCCTCGCGCACCTGCAGGCTCGACCTGAACGAGAACGACACGTTCGACACGCCACCCGAGGTCAGCGCGCCGGGCAGGTTCGCCTTGATCCAACGCACGGCCTCGATGAAGTCGATGGCGTAGCGCGCGTGCTCCTGCATGCCGGTCCCGACGGTGAGGATGTTGGGGTCGAAGATGATGTCTTGCGGCGCGAAGCCGACCTCGTCGACGAGCAGAGCGTAGGCGCGGGCGCACACCTCGCAGCGCCGCGCGAAGGTGTCGGCTTGGCCCTGCTCGTCGAACGCCATCACCACTACGGCGGCGCCGTAACGCTTGGCGATGCGCGCCTGCTCGATGAACTTCTCAGGGCCTTCCTTGAGGGAGATGGAGTTTACGACGCCCTTGCCTTGCAAGTGCTTGAGGCCGGTTTCGAGCACGGCCCAATTGGACGAGTCGAGCATGACGGGCACGCGCGCCACGTCCGGTTCGGCCGCCACGAGGTCGAGGAACTTGGCCATGGTTGCGGGGCCGTCGATGAGCCCCTCGTCGAAGTTGATGTCTATCAGTTGCGCCCCACCAGCGACCTGTTCGCGCGCGACTTCTAGCGCGCCGGCGAAGTCCCCTTGCGTGATGAGGCGCTTGAAGCGCTTCGAGCCCGTGAGGTTCGTCCGTTCCCCCACGTTGACGAGGTTCGTGTCTGGTCGCAGGACTAGGGCCTCGAGGCCGGAGAAGCGCGGCCTAGTGTCCCTTGGTTCCGGTTGGCGTGGGGCTAGTCCTGCGGCGGCGGCGGCGAAGGCCCTGATGTGCTCAGGCGTGGTGCCGCAGCAGCCCCCCAGGATGTTCACCCACTTCCGCTCGAGGAACTCGCGCATGATGGCCGTCATGCTTTCCGGAGTCTCGTCGTAACCCCCGAACGCGTTCGGTAGCCCGGCGTTCGGGTAGGCGACCGTGAAAGCGTCGGCCAATCCAGCCAGCTCCTCGACGTGCGGCCGCAGCTCTTCAGGGCCAAGGGCGCAGTTGAGGCCGACGGCGAGGAGATCCGCGTGCTGCACGGACGTCCAGAACGCCTCCAGCGTCTGGCCGGATAGGGTGCGGCCCGAACCGTCCGTGATGGTGCCGGATAGCACAAGCGGCACGCGGCGCAGTGCCGTCGCGGCCGCGTCCTGGCAGGCGAGGATGGCGGCCTTGGCCATCAGCGTGTCGAACACGGTCTCGATGAGGAGCAGGTCGACACCGCCAGCGATCAGGGCCCGTGCTTGCTCGAGGTAACCGGCATACACCTGGTCGAACGTGACCTCGCGGTAGGCAGGGTCCTCGACGCGCGGGCTGAGGCTGAGGGTCTTGTTCGTCGGGCCGATGGAACCGGCAACCCAACGCGGCGCTGCCGGCGTGGCGTGAGCGTCCGCTGCGCGCCGCGCGAGGCGCGCGGCCTCCTCGTTGATCTCGGCCACCACCTCACCGAGGCCGTATTCAGCTAGCCCTAACCGCGTGGCGTTGAAGGTGTTCGTCTCGATGATGTCTGCGCCAGCGGCCAGGTAGTCGTCGTGAATGGCGCTGATCAAGTCGGGGGCCGTGAGAACGAGCAGGTCGTTGGCGCCCTTGAGATCCAGTGGGTGGTTCTCGAAACGCGCGCCACGGAAGTCGGCTTCCGTTAGGTTCGCGCGCTGGATCATCGTTCCCATTGCGCCGTCGAGGATCAAGACGCGTTGCTTCAGGTGGTGCTCGAGGGCGGCCGCGGCGTCGATGGGAGGGGTCATGAGCGGACACTCTACCGTTCAGGGGCGATGGCCTCGGTCGTTGGAAAGCCCGAACCCCGCTACCAACTACCCACGCCGCGGCCGCGGCCGATGAGCCAGAAGAACACCGGCCCGCCAACGACGGTCATGAGCACCCCGAGCGGCAACTCCAGCGGCGCGATGAGGTTGCGCGCGAGCGCGTCACCGAATGTAACGAGCGCAGCACCACCGAGCAGGGTGGCAGGGAGGAGGACGCGGTGATCGTCACCCAACAGCCTACGTAGGATGAACGGCACGACTAGCCCAACGAATGCGATGCTGCCGCTATACGCCACGACCGTGCCGGTCGCCACGGCGGCCAGGGCGCCGGCGAAGAGCCGGACACGCATGACGTCGACACCGAGCGAGGAGGCGGTGCTCTCGTCCAGCAGCACCATGTTCAGCTCCGGCGCCAGCCTCCAGAGGAAGACGGCGACGACAAGTATGAGCGGGGCGGCGAGGGCAACGTCACGCCAGAAGATGCCGGTTAGTCCTCCGAATGTCAGGTACGAAGCGTCCGGCATGCCAGGCTTGCGGACGGCGTTGACAAGCAAGGTCACCACGCCAGCCAGGAACAGTTGCAGGGCAACGCCTGCGAGCACCAACGTGAGCCGGTCGGAGCGGCCGTGACGCCTCGCGAAGCCCATGAGCCACATGGCGCTAACCAGCGCCCCGCTGCAGGCGAACACGGGCAGCGTCCAGCGGCCCAAGCTGACGGCTCCGACGATGTAGGCGAACACCACCCCGAGCGTGGCTGCTCCACCAACACCTAACAGCGTCGGATCGGCGAGTTGGTTGCCGAAGGAAACCTGCAGGGCCGCGCCAGCGATCGCCAGGGCCGCGCCGACGATGAAGCCCATCAGCACGCGTGGGAGGCGGATGTTCCACAGCACCGCACTCTGCTGCTGCGTGAACTCGATGCCGGTGGCTATCCCCGCCTTGTCGAGCGCGATGGCGACGGTCTGTTGTGGGCTGATCTTCACGGCCCCCCACCCGAGCGCAACGAGGAGGCTCGCCACCGCGAGCGCTCCGAGCACGAGAAGCGTGGCGCGCTTGCGCCCCGCAGCGCTGCTTGGGGCTACGGGGCGCATGTTCTGCTCTGGCGTTGGGGCGCCAGTAGCCCGTGGTGGGGCTACTGGCCTGATTCGCGTGCCTACCGGTGTGTCTTCCGGTGTCACCGCAGGGAGTAAAGGTAGTCGACGAGTTCCGTTACGGCGTCGCCCGTGCGCACTCCTAGTCCGAGGAAGTACAGGTCCTCGAAGACGATGACGTTGCGGCTCTTGGCGGCAGGCGTGTCTTTGACGCCGGGTATCTCCAGCACGGCGTCGATGCTACCCACCGCTGAGATGCCGCGTTCCGTCACGATGATGACGTCTGGAGCGGCCGCGACGATTGCCTCTGGCGTGAACGGCACGTTGCCAACGAAGCCGGCTTCCTTGCCGACGTCGATGCCGCCAGCGGCCTCGATGAGCACGTTAGATGCCGTATTCGCGCCGCCAGCGAACTGCATGCTGCGCGCGCCGAGGTAGAGGAAGAGAACGCGCGGGTGCGGGTTCAGTTCGGCGCCGCGCGCTTCCGCCGCGGCGAGCTGCGCAGAGAGAGCGTAAGCGAGCTCGCTGCCGCGGTCACTCGCGCCAACGAGGTCCGCGATCAGCTTGATGTTCTCAACGGGCGTGTTGAGCGAGGGTTCGCTGCCAAGGTGCACGACCTGAACCCCTGCTGCCTCGAGCTGGTCGAGCACTTCTGGTGGTCCGGCCTGATTGTTGGCGAGTACGAGGGTGGGTTCGAAGGACATGAGGGCCTCGGCGGAAAGGCGACCGTAGTAGCCGACGTTCGGCAGGTCGTTGGCGGCCGCTGGGTAGTTCGAGGTGGCGTCGACGGCAACGAGCATGTCCTCTGCGCCTAGGGCGTAAACGATCTCCGTCGCTTCTCCAGCTAGCGAGACGATGCGTTGGGCGGCCGCGACCGGCAGCAGCAGCAGCGCGGCGCCGAACAGGGTGAGGAGGGCGGTGCGGGACTTCATGGAGGACTCCTTAATGGGGTGGGCGGCGCTTAATGCGGAAAGTGCCCACGCGTGCTGGACGCATTATCCGGAGGCTGCCCTCGAGAAGTGTCATGAAACTGTCGCGGCACCTTGCGTATTGGGCGCTCGGGCGGGGCGCTAAGATGGCGCATGGAGAACGACAAGGACGCGTTGGAGCAAGCCGCGGCGGTGCATGACGCCGCCAGCGCAGGTCCCGAGCATGGCCACGCCGATGACGACAGCGCCGCCGGTCGGCCGCTCAACCTCAACCTCATCTACAACAACCCAGACAAGTGGAGCATCGGCCGCGAGATCCTCGAGCGCTACACGGGCGCCGCCCCGGAGGCCATGCAGAAGCAGGTCCTGCTAACGAACTTCCAGTACTACCTCGACCGCTTCGAGGGCATGGCGGACGACGTCGTCACCACGCGCGGATCGGCCATGATGGCGCGCCACAGCGCGAAACTCGGGGTCTCGATCATCAACTTCTCGGTCGGTTCCCCAGTAGCTGCGTTGATCATCGAGGTGCTAGCAACCGCCGACCCGAAGGCCGTGCTGTTCTTGGGCATGTGCGGCGGTCTGCACCGTTCGTTGCAGGTTGGAGACTTCGTGCTGCCCACCGCGGCCATCCGTGACGAGGGCGCCTCGAACCACTTCATGCCCCCGCAAGTGCCGGCCCTACCGACGTTCAAGGTGCAGAAGTTCGTCTCCCAGATCATCGTTGAGCGCGGCCTCGACTACCGCACTGGGGTCGTGCACACGACCGACTACCGCTTCTGGGAGTTCGACGAGCGCTTCAAGCAGCAGCTCTACGAGGAACGCGCGCTGGGCATAGACATGGAGACGGCGACCCTCTTCTCGGTCGGGTTCGCTAGCAAGGTCCCCATCGGCGCGCTGCTGCTCGTGTCCGACTTGCCGCTCAAGCGCGGCGGGATCAAGACCAAGGACTCCGCCAGGGCGGTGTTCAGGGAGCACACCGACAAGCACATCGAGGTGGGGATTCAGGCGATGAGCGAGATCGCTGAGCGCGGGGAGCATATTCGGCATTACCGCTGGTAGACATATACGAGCGGGAAACTGTTTCTGACCGCGTCCCGCTGCGCTCGGTGGCCATGGCCGGGTACCTAGTTGAGGAGACGACGAGCATCGCCAGCAGATCAAGGACGGTTATTGGGGCCGGAGTTATTCACGGTCGTCCTCTGTCGGTGGGGTAGGGGTTGTATCTCGCTGAGGGAGGAGGAGTTCCCGTAACCGCTCGCCGAGGTCGCCGGCACCACTCCGGATCGTCGCTAGGATGTCGTTGATCTCGTCGCCGTTGACGCGATAGTGCCGAGCCTTGATCTCGCTGACTAAGGTGGCGCCAATCTGCTTGAACTGCTGAAAGACCTCCGGGTCTCGTAGAGCGAAGACAGCCCGCTTGAACACCTGCATCTGCTCTGCCCGATTCGGTGCGTCGCCCTGTTCGAAGTAGCGGGCAGCGGCCCAGCCGAGAACTAGAGTGTAGGCGGGCACAGTAATCGCGCCGAGACCCCACGCGCCGGGAATGAGCTTGTATAGGAGCACGGTGCCGTGCTGCGCGAGGAAACCTAACCCCAAGGGGCCGAGTAGTTTGATGGCAAGGTCGCTGGTGAACTCGCGCCCGTAGGTTCGGCCGATGTGCATGACCAGACCAATCTGCATCGGAGTGAGGACCATGTTGTCAGCGAATGGGATGGGTTGCATGCTGACAATTCCGCCAGCGCCACCGACGATCGCGCTCCACTTGAGCGCATCGGCCATGCGCTCGCGGTTCACGCGCTGCTGCTCAGCCTGGGCCTGCCGGTCCCGGTATTGCTGTTGTTCGACCTGCGCCCGTGCCTCGTGATACGCGGTGGCGCGAGTGGCTTGCCCGGCGGCGGTGGCAGCCTGACGGGCGGCCTGATCTGCGCGACGCTCTGCGGCTGCGATGCGAGCTTCAAGGGCGCCCAGCTCCGCGCGGAGTGGGGTGGCGGCGTATTCTACCAGTGCAGCGATGTCAGTGAGAGCAAGGTCCTCGAGTTTTCGTCGTTCTAGGCCGTACTTGGCGACCTCGCTCTTGACCATGTCGACGACGTTAGCTGGGGCATTGGGGCGCTCGAGCAGCTCGAGGAGAAGCTCCTCGTGTGCGGCTACCTGTTGCGTGGCGGCGTCGAGTTTTGCTTCGAGGCCGTGGTAGGCGTCGACCAGCACATCGTGCAGAGCGGTGAGCTCCTGCTCGAAGCGGGCCAGCTCCCGGTCAAGGAGAACGCGCACGTCTGCTTCGGTTAGGCTCGGATTTGCAAGGAAGATCCGTACAGGCACGAAGCCGGGCCTTGCCGTGTACTCGATCACGGGTACTGCCCGCCAGCCCGCTTCGGGGGGCAGGTCGAGTTCGACGCGGAAGCGGGCCACGGGAAGGTCGGGCACTTCGAAGCGGCCCTCGTTGTCGGTGGTGGGTGTGGCCATGGGCTTGGCGCCTTGGGTGAACACGTTGGCCGTGACGTTGGGGATGGGTTGGCCGGAGTCCAGCGACAGGACGCTGCCTTGGAGGACCATAGTGTCAAGCGTTTGGGCTCCGAGTTGGTGCGCTAGCCCCTGTACCAGTTCAGGTATGGGACGTTCGGAGCCGCCGTGAGGGTAGGTCTTCTCGCGCTCTTGGATTCGCTGCGCCAAAGTATCGGGACCGTTGAGGATCCATACGATGCCGGACTGTTCGACCGCGTTCCGTGGGAAGGGGGCGTTGCCGTACACGTTTTGGGAGTTGCCGTTCTCGAGCACGACCCAGGGATGGAGCCTGATCCGGGGGTAGCGGCGTGCCTCGAGCCAGTCCTTGAAGGCGTCGTGCGTCCTGATGACCTGTTCTTGCGGGCTTTCCTTGCGAAAGCCGTTCTCCATGCGGTATTCCCCTGCGATCCAGGCGCCTTCACCGCGGATCTCTACCCGGTGGGTGCGGTGCTTGAACTCGATGAGATGCAAGGCGCTGTCGGTGACGATGAGCGCATCGAGTTCTCGTTCGCTGGTGCCTTGGTTGGCAGGGCGGGAGTTGAGGAAGACGCTCCACGCACGCGGCATCGCGCGGAGGATGCCGATCGTGACTGCCTTGAGTTCGATGTCACCGTTATTGCAGAAGAAGAGTTTGGCCATGTAAGAGTCCCCTTTAGAAGAAGTTGCGGCCGGTCGGGGGCGGCGCTTCCTGTTACCTCCACCAGGTGCCCGCCAGAAGTGGGAAACGCGAGCCAATTGCTGTGTGGTTGCGCTTCGGGCCCCGGTTTTCTACAGAGCTATTGTCGATAAAGGTCCCCCTACCATCTCACTAGTGCTTTCCTGAGCATTCTAGGGCCAAGTCAATTACGGCACTATTACGGCTAGTTCGGGGTCAGGAGGCGGGCCGTATGCGGCGGCTTCGTTACCTTTCTCAAACCGGCGTCACAACAACCCAAAAAACGGGCTGTGGCCACTACTTAACTTCGATGGCGAGAACCTGCTCCCTGTCGACAACCGCCCTCGAACAACTGACCGCTCCTACCGCTAGCAAGTAGTTGCTCTTTGAATCAGTTCGTCCGTCGCAGAATCTTAGGAGTCCGTTTGGAGGGCAATGGCGGCCAGATCCTCCGTAGGCTGGTAAGGAAAGGCAAGCAGTTCACGAAGTTGGGCGGCCATTCGCTCGAAGCCGAGGTCCTCAAACATGACCGGGGCGAAACGGAAGTTGCGGCGGTGGTTGCCGTTGGCCCCATCCCAAAAGGCTTCACCGCTGTTCAGAAGCTCCCAGAGCGGTTGTGGCGCCCATGTTCCCGATGTCCGACCTGGAAGGTGTCGAAGTTCGTCTCCCAGATCATCGTTGAACGCGGCCTCGACTACCGCACCGGTGTCGTGCACACCACCGGCTACCGCTTCTGGGAGTTCGACGAGCGCTTCAAGCGGCAGCTCTACGAAGAGCGCGCATTTGGATCAATACCAAGGACTCAGCAAAGGCGGTGTTCAGGGAGCACACCGACAAGCACATCGAAGTTGGTATCCAGGCGATGAGCGAGATCGCTGAGCGCGGGGAGCATATTCGGCATTACCGTTGGTAGAAATCCACCGGCGGGGAAATGCTTCTGACCGCGTCGCTGGGCGTGCTTCGGACGTGTCTGGGCACATAGCCAGGAAGGCAAGCAGCTCCAGCAAGGCTAGACGGTCCAGCTACTGCTGCTCGCCTGTAGGCAGTCCGGCTGCGCGGCCCTCGAGGAGGTTCTGCGTGAACCATGAAACGTCTGCCGTCAGTCGTGGGTGGGCTCGAGGGTGCGGATCTTCACGATGGACGGTCTCGAGCACCGTCCCGAGCGCCTCGTCGATGATGGACTCAGTGTCGGCAAGGCCCCATGAGAGGGCTTCTTCGACGAGATGGCTCCGCGTGACATGCGCGTGGCGGTACTCGCCGGCGACCGCGAGCGCCATCTCCCCGTCGTTCCGTTGGTGCGCTTGCGGTACGAAGTCGTAGGCCGGGGCCAGCTCCACGGTTCCCCCTTCGAGATGCAGGAGGGAGATGTTCTTGGCGTGCATGTCCAGGTTCCCGACGGCGGCGGCTAGCACCACCATCCGGAGGAGCGCCTCGCGGCTCTCGGGCCCTGTGTGCTGTTCGAGCAGGCGCGCGATGCGTGCCAGGCTGGCCTTCCCGCCGTATCGCTGGTACTTTTCGTCGCCGCTCGCGCCGAGGGCCTGGTTGAAGTCCTCCTGATGGAGGCGTGCTTGCGGAGCGTCGGGGGAGCGGTCGTAGCGCTCGATGACCAGCGCCGGCACGCCTGCGAACTCTTGGATCCACGTGCGGTATGGGATCAGTCCTACGGCGCGGGCTAGGCGGGCGCCGTACTCCTCGTCGTAGATGACGGTGGGGAGGCCCTCGGGCACGGGTTTGAGGATGTGGCTGGAGGGATAGCCGTCGAGTGCTCTGTTCCAGCCGTCCGCGGTATGCGCCAGGACGATCTTGTCCTGCACCCCGGCCAATGACGACTTGCCGCCCCGGGGCTTGTTGCCTAGCGGGAAGTCCTGCACGTTCTCGAGCAGCTCTGCCACCCCGGCCTCGTCGAGCGGTTCGAGCCTTGGTTGGCGGGGCTCGCCGGGTACGTCCGGGTCCCAGATCTGCAGCGCCCCGGCGACGTCGCGACCGTAGCGGCGGAGCAGCCCGATGGTGTCGCTCTCGGGCACGTTCGCTTCCTGAGCCAGCCGCTTCAGCATGCGGCCTTCGGGAAGGAGCTCTTGGAAGAAGTTGCGCCGCTTCTGCTTGTGCGCTCGAGTAGGCACCACTGCTAGCGGGACGGCGACCGACAGTATGGGGCTGTCGATACCGAATGTCCTCACGGCGCCTGGCTCGAACTGCAGGTCGAACGTGCGCCAGTCGCCCTCCAGCGTGCCGATTCTGGTGCCGTACAGTTCGACGACCAGGTCAGCCATGCTTCTCGGGCGATCTGATGGTGGCGGAGAGTTCGACGTCTACCTCGCGCATCATCGCGAACAGCCGCTCCATGAAGATGGAGGGTTTGCCGGCCTCGATCTCCCAGATGTAGCGTTGGGTGGTGCCGAGGCGCTCGGCGAGTTCGCGTTGGCTCAAGCCTCTGAGCAGGCGGGCTTGTTGCAGGATCCTTCCCAACGACTCGGCGCTTGTGACCTTACCCGTGAACTCCACTTCCGCCTCCTGACTACTGAATCGTAGTCATTCTAGGCGACTACTAAAAGGTAGTCAAGCTCCCTGACTACGAAATAGTAGTCAAGGCGCTGCTGGCGACGGGCTGGTTAAGAGCAATCCGCGGAGACGTACGTTCGAGAGCGAGAGCCTCTGGGGCGAGAAGGCTCGTTGGTGGCATGCCTGGCAACCAAAACAATCGAACCCTACTACCGCTGGTGAAACCACCGGCGGGAAAGTGCTTCCGACTCTTACGCCCCTTGCGGGTTCCCGTCGTCAGG
>JACDJA010000703.1_pt1 | contig 35359 bp, 31 predicted proteins | sample 7449241 | NCBI WGS metagenome assembly JACDJA01 (sample SAMN14253289, study PRJNA609438) | sludge metagenome | isolation source: initial anaerobic sludge | collected 2018-12-20 | reverse complement strand
TTCCGAAATCCGCCTTACCGTCGACATGGACGATGCCGGTGTCGAGGCTATCCGCTGGGAGGCAGACGACTCCCCGGAACCCGGGGTCAACGACGCGGGCGCCATGATCCTCGCGTTGTGGGAGGGGGCGCAACGCCACGCCCTGCGGATCGACCTGTGGGTGAAGGACATGTCCGTGGACGACATGAACGATTTCTTCTTCCAAACTTTCCTCTCGATGGCGGATACTTATAGGCGAGCGACCAACGATGCGGGCCTGGCCAGCGAGATCAAGCTGTTCGCCCGCGACTTCGCAGAGAAGGCCTCGCGGGCGGCAAGCGCACAGGGTGGCGTGCCGCCGAGAGCGTAGCGGGCGCGCGGGCCGCTCACTCAGTAGGAGGGTCCGACATGGTCATCAAGACTGCCAAACCCCCGCCGGGTCCTGGGAGGCTCGAACTCGGGCGCACGCTGCCATCGCTGTTCGACGAGGCGGAGCGGCTGCGGCCGAACGAGCGCGCCTTCAACGACCGGCACTCCACCACCCCGGGAGTGCCAGGAGGCCCGGGGCTGCCATGGGTGGCACTCTCCACCCGCGAAGCTCAGCGGCGCGCCCGGGCGCTGGCCGCCGGCCTGCGCGCCTCCGGCCTGGAGCACGGCGACCGCGTCGGGCTGTTCGTACACTCCGACACCAGCTTCGTGCTGGCCGACATGGCTTGCCTGATCGCCGGCCTGGTGGACGTGCCCATCTACCTCACGCACACCCACGACGCCATGCGCTTCATCCTCGAGGAGAGCGAGTGCCGGGCCATCCTCGTGTCCGACGAGGCCTTGGCCGCCGAGATGCTCGAGGTGAGCGAGGGCCTCGAGAGCGTCAAGCTCATAGCGCTCGCCCAGGGCACGCCCGAGGCGACGGCCGGTGCCGGGCGCGAGGGCTCGCCGCTCGTCACCGATTACGCCACGCTGATGGCCAAGGGCGAGGCGGAGCTGGCCAAGGCCCCCGACCTCATCTCGGGCTACGCCTCGGAGCTGCACGCCAAGGACGTCGCCACCATCATCTACACCTCGGGCACCACGGCCGCGCCCAAGGGCGTCATGCTCAGCCACGAGAACCTGTCGAGCAACGCCATCGGCGCGCTCTCTGACCTGCCCACGTACCTCGAGGGCGACGAGGAGACGGTCCTCTCGTTCCTGCCCCTCACCCACATCTTCGCGCGGACCCTCCTCTACGCCAGCATCTACTACGGCTCGACCATCTACTTCGGCACTACCGACTCCGTGCGCGAGGACCTGTTGGAGGTGCGGCCGACGTTCATGGCGGCGGTGCCGCGTGTGCTGGAGAAGTCGTGGGAACGGATGGAGGCGGTGGGCAACACGCTCACGGGCGTCAAGAAGGTCCTCTACGCGCGCGCCCTGGCGTTCGCCGACGGTTTCGACGTAGAGCACGAGCCCACGGGCGTGGCGGCCTTCGAACGAAACGTCCTCGACAGGCTCGTCTACTCCAAGTGGCGGGACGCGCTGGGTGGACGGTTGCGCACCATCATCGTGGGCGGGGCGGCGCTTCGCGGCGAGCTCGTCAACCGTTTGGGCGCCGCGCACATCCTAGTGCTGCAGGGCTACGGGCTGACCGAGACGAGCCCCGTCATCAGCTACAACCGGCCGGGGCGCAACCGTGCGGGCACCGTGGGCGAGGCCATCCCGGGCGTCGAGATCGGCATCAGCGATCAAGACGAGATCCTCACCCGCGGTCCGCACGTCATGCTCGGCTACTTCGCGCGCCCCGACGACACCGCCGCGGCCATCGACGACGACGGCTGGTTCCACACGGGCGACCTGGGCAAACTCGACGACGACGGTTACCTCTCGGTCACGGGGCGTCTCAAGAGCCTGTTCAAGCTCTCCACCGGCAAGTACGTCATGCCCGACCCGATCGTGGAGCGCCTCGAGGCCAACCCGCTCATCGCCACCGCGATAGTGGTGGGCTTGGGGGAGAAGTACTGCACGGCGCTCCTGTTCCTCGACCACGAGACGCTCGCGGAGCGCTACGGCGCGGCCGACGCCTCCGTTTTCGCGAGGGCCGGCCTGGCGTCCGAGCTGCGGGAGGCGGTCAGGCAGGCCAACGACGGCATGCCCAGCTGGTCGACCGTCAAGCGCGCGGCTGCGCTCCTCAAGGTGCTGAGCATGGCCGACGGCTCCGTGACGCCCAAGTTGAGCATCCGCCGCGACAAGGTCGTGGCGGACAACTCAGGCGTGGTGCGCGCCCTGTACGCGGAGGACCAGGCGCCCGAGGGCACGATGTTCATCGACCTCGAGGTCGAGGAGACCGGGTTCAGTCCTGCCCGTCGAGCGTGAGCAGCGCCCCGTAGAGGTCCGGCCGCCTGTCGCGGAAGAAGCCCCAGCCGGCGCGGTGCGTGCGGGCCGCCCCGAAGTCGAGGTCGGCCGTGAGGACGGCCTCCGAGGTGCGGTCGCCGTCCGCCAACAGCTCGCCGGCGTAGTCGGCGATGAACGACGAGCCGTAGAAGGTCGTGGCGCCCTCGGTGCCGATGCGGTTAGCCGCCGCCACGTAGGCCACGTTCGAGACCGCGTGCCCGAGCATGGCGCGGCGCCACAGGTCACGGGTGTCCAGTCCGCCCGCCTCCTCCGGCTCGGTGCCGATGGCGGTCGGGTAGAGCAGCAGGTCGGCGCCCTTGAGCGCCATGATGCGCGCCGCCTCCGGGAACCACTGGTCCCAACAGATGCCCACGCCCACCTTGCCGAAGCGCGTGGTCCAGGTCTTGAAACCGCTGTCGCCCGGGTTGAAGTAGTACTTCTCCTCGTAAGCGGGGCCGTCGGGGATGTGGCTCTTGCGGTAGTGGCCCAACACGCGACCGTCGGCGTCGATCATGGCGAGGCTGTTGAAGTACGCCTGACCCGCGTGCTCGAAGAAGGAGATGGGGAGCACGACTCCCAGCTCCGCGGCCAGCTTGGAGAAGCGCTCGAGGAACGGGTGGCCCTCCACGGCGTGGGCCAGCGCGAAGAGTTCCTCGCGCTCGAGCTGCGGGAAGTAGAGGTTCTCGAACAGCTCCTGCAGCAAGATTATGTTGGCGCCCTGCGCCGCCGCCTCGCGCACCAGGCGCTCGGCCTTCGCGAGGTTCTCCTCCAGCACGTGCGAGCAGCTCATCTGGATGACGGCGAGGCGCACGGTGGTTCCGTCCGGGGCCCGGGTGTCAGCCACGGGCCGGCCCCAGGGGCTGCTGCTGCGTGACGCAGTGGAAGGCGCCGCCGCCGGTGATGAGGCCGACGGCGCTGAGCCCGATGACCTCGCGACCTTCGAAGAGTGAACGGAGGATGCCCAAGGCTTCCTGGTCGTTGGCGTCTTCGTACTGGGGCACGACCACGAAACCGTTACCCACGTAGAAGTTGGCGTAGGTGAGCGGCAGGCGCTCGCCCTCGAGCTCCATGCGGCGCTGCGGTAAGGGGAGCTCCACCACGCGGTAAGGCCTGCCCTGCGGCGTGCGCAGCCCCTGCAGCTGCTTCAGGTTGCGCGCCATGCCCGCGTGATTCTTGTCGGCCACGCGCGGCTCGACCGAGCAGACGATGGTGTCGTCGTCGGTGAAGCGCACGATGGTGTCGATGTGGCCATCGGTGTGGTCGCCCTCGAGGCCCCCCTCCAGCCACACGAGCTCCTTTATGCCGAGGTAGTCGCGGAGCAGCAGCTCGAGCGCGGCCTCGTTTAGTCCGGGGTTCCGGTTGGGCTCCAGCAGGCAGGAGCGCGTGGTGAGGCAGACGCCGCGCCCGTTCAGCTCGAGTGACCCGCCCTCCATGATGGCGGGCGCCACGAAGCGCCGCATGCCCAGCCTGGCCGCGAGCGTCGCCGGGGCCCGGTCGTCGTCGGACCACGGCCAGTACTTCCCGCCCCAGGCGTTGAAGCCCCAGTCGGTGAGCGCCACGCGCCCCGGCTTGCCGGATTCGGCCGGGCGCTGCACGAACAGCGGACCGTTGTCGCGGAACCACACGTCGTTAAGGTTCATGCGGTTGTAGCTCACGTTGGCGAGGGCGCGGTCGGCCTCCGCGCCGTGCAGGCGGGCCGCCGCTGCACCCAGGCGGGCGCGCGCGTCCTGCTCGGTTTCCTCGTCTATGACGTTCACGTTCACGCGTTCGAAGCGGGAGATGGTAGCAACCAGGTCCGCGAAGTCGCGGCGGACGGCCTCGAGGTAGCCCAGCCAGAGCTTGTCGTCGAACGGCCACGACGTCCAGGTGGCGGCGTGCGGCGCCCACTCGGGGGGCATGCGGTAGCCGAGCGAGGCGGGGGTTGGCGCGGGTGACGTAATCATGCTGAGGACAGTGTAGGCCGTGTGCTCGCGGGTGGGGGTGCCCGTGCCCTCATGGGGCGCGCCCGTCGCCGTGACGCGGACCGGAAGTGCGTGAAGCGGGGCCAGGAGACCGTGAACTCGAAGCGGGTGACGGCGAACTCGAACCACGAAACCGCTCAGGGCAGCGAGATGACCGGCTGGCACCGCGAAGGGGTGCTAACCTGCCCTGTTGGGCGGGCCGAGAAGACGGCCCGGCCGAGCGCCGCCGCGCGCGCTGCTTGCGGCGCAAGGAAGCGGCTCGACGCCCCCAGTGCACCGTGGAGGACCCGCAGTGACCAGAGCTACCCTCGACCCAGGTTTCAGCGTTTCCGACGCCGATGAGTTGTACAGCATCCGGGCGTGGTCGAACGGCTACTTCGGCGTGTCCGAGGCGGGCGAACTCACCGTCTCCCTCAAGGGCTCGCCCGCGGTGGCGCTCACGAGCATCGTCGGCGACCTCACCGCGAAGGGCCATGCCCTGCCCATGATCCTGCGCTTCCCGGACATCCTCGAGGACCGTCTGGACCGCATAAACGCGGCATTCGAAGGCTCGATCGCGGAGGCCGGCTACAAGAACCGCTACCAGGGTGTGTACCCGATCAAGGTGAACCAGCGCCGCGTGGTGCTCGAGACGATCGCGACCTATGGCGCCAAGTACCGCACGGGCCTGGAGGCCGGAAGCAAGGCCGAGCTGGCGCTGTGCCTGGCGCACGACACGCACGACGAGGCCCTCATCTGCTGTAACGGCTTCAAGGACGACGACTTCATCAGGCTCGCCTTGTGGGGGCGCAAGCTGGGCCGCAAGACGATCATCACGCTGGAGAAGGCCGGCGAGTTGGAGCGCGTGCTGCGGATCAGCAAGGAGGTCGGGGTAGAGCCGCTACTGGGCGTGCGCTTCAAGCTTCACGCACGTGGCAGTGGCCAGTGGGAGGCCTCGGGAGGCGACGACGCGAAGTTCGGCCTGACGGCGTCCGAGCTGATCCACGTGGCGCGGCGGGTGCAGGCCGAGGGCCTGGGCCACGCGCTCGTGCTGCTGCACTGCCACGTGGGCAGCCAGTTGACCGACATCAGGCGCATCAGGTCGGCCGTGCGCGAGGCGGCGCAGGCGTACGTCGAGCTTGCCGAGATGGGCGTGGGCGTCAAGTACCTCGACGTGGGCGGTGGCCTGGCGGTCGACTACGACGGCTCGAAAACCACCTACTACACCTCGGCCAACTACGGCCTGCGCGAGTACGCGGACACCGTGGTCTACACCGTCATGGAGGCTTGCGAGGAGTGGGAGGTGGCGCACCCCATCATCGTCACCGAGTCGGGGCGCGCCATCACCGCGCACCACTCCGTGGTGGTGGTGCCGGTGGTCGACGCCATCGGCCCCACGCGGCAGCCCGTCGACCTGCCACCCCTCACGGGGGAGGTGCACGCGCTGGTGCGCGACATGCAGGTGCTCGACAGCCCGGTAACGGTCAAGACCTACCGCGAGGTGTTCAACGAGGCCGTTTCCAACAAGGAGACGATGCACAGCCTCTTCGACCTCGGCTACTTGAGCCTCCTGGAGCGCGCTCACTTCGAGCAGCACTACAACCGCATCCTGGAGCGCGTGGCCAAGGTGGTCGCCGGCCTCGACTACGTGCCGGAGGAGTTCGAGCTCCTGCCGCAGATGTTGGCCGACAAGTACGTGGTCAACTTCTCGCTCTTCCAGAGCCTGCCCGACAACTGGGCCATCAAGACGCTGTTCCCCATCGTGCCGTTGCAGCGGCTGGACGAGAGGCCCACGCGTAACGCCACGCTGGTCGACATAACCTGCGATTCCGACGGCAAGATCGACCGTTTCATCGACCTTCGTGACGTGCGCACCACCCTGCCCGTTCACGACCTGGAGCCCGGCAAGCCGTACTACCTGGGCGTGTTCCTCACGGGCGCCTACCAAGACGTGCTGGCCAACGCCCACAACCTCTTCGGACGCGTGAACGAGGCGCACTTGCGCCTGGGTTCGGACGGCGCGAAGGTGGAGCTCTACATCGAGGGCCAGAAGGCGCGCCGCGTGATCTACAACATGGGCTACGAGACGCGCGACCTGCACGCGGCGTTGCAACAGCAGGCCGACGAGCTCGTACAGGCGGGGGCGCTGACTACCGAGGAGGTCCGCGAGTTCCTGGAGATGTACGACCGCGAACTCGTCGGTTACACCTACCTCGAGGCGTTATGAGCACGCAGCCCGTGTTCGAACCCGACTTCAGGCTGCCCGACGGCCGCCGCGCCCTGGCGGGCGCCGTCCTCTTGCACCCCGACGGGCGCGTGCTCATGCAGTTGCGAGACGACAAGCCGGGCATCGAGTCGCCCGGGCAGTGGTCGCTGTTCGGTGGAGGGCTCGACGAGGGCGAGACGCCCGAAGAGGGCATGTTGCGCGAGGTGGAGGAGGAGATCCGCTTCCGCGTGCGCCACTACCGGCCGTTGCTCGTTTTCGACGGCTGGCGCGGCCTCTACCACATCTACCTCGCTGCCATCTCCGAGCCGCTCGAGCGCCTCACGCTTACCGAGGGCTCGGGCTTCGACTACTGGGGACTCGCGGCGCTCGAGGCGGAGCCCAAGGTCAGCCGCTTGGCGCGCTTGAGCCTCGCGGCGCTGCAGGCGTTGCAGGAGCAGCGGGACAGGTCCGGTTCTGGCGAGGAACTGCTGCCCGGTGCGGGCTACTGAGCGCGCGTGAGGCGCTCAGGACCCGTCTCACCGCGCGGCGTTTTGGATAGAGGTAGAGGTAGCCCGAGCGCGCGTGAGGCGCTTAGAACTCGTAGTGGGCCCCATCGAAGCCGAACTCCGTAGCCTCGAAGAGTTCGCGCGCCGCGGCCAGCTCGTCGGCGCCCTCGCCGGGGTACGGCGGCAGGTGCACCAGGACCAAGCGGTCGACGCCGGCCTGCGCCGCCACCTCCGCCGCGTCGCTTGCCGTCGAGTGGCCGGGGAACGAGCCGGAGGCCTCGTGTACGAGCAGTTGCGCGCCGCTCGCGGCCCGCGCGACCGTGGCGGAACGTTCGGTGTCACTCGAGTACGTCATGACGCCGTCGCCGCGCCGGTCCCTGACCCGGAGTCCGATGGCGGGGACGGCATGATCACCAGGCACGGCCGTGATCTCGAAGTCGGGAGTGGTGACGACCGGCGCCCCTGCCTCGCGCTCCACCTCGTGGTAAACGACGCGCGGGTAGTTCGGCCAGCCTGACGTGTCGAAGGCGTCGTGCACGCGCCGAGCCTGGTCGATGGCCGGCCGGATGCCGAAGACATGGAACTCATCCGTGTGCCCAGCCAACCACAGGCGCTCCATGAGCAGGGCGAAGCCGCCCACGTGGTCGGCGTGCTCGTGCGTAACTATCAGCCCCGTCACGTCGGCCGGATCGAGTTCCTGGACCAATAGGCGTTGCACCGCGTCGGCCCCACAGTCAACCAACAGCAGCGTCTCCTCGCCCTCTATGGCGAGCATGGTCGTCGTCCGGTCCTTGCCTGACAGGGCGGCCCCCGTGCCAAGTAGATGGACTCTGCCCACGGTACCTCCTGCGAGCTACTTTACGGTGGTCCGTGCCGCCCGGCCGCGCGGGTGCCACAGAGCGGGTGCCACAGAGGGGCGCAGACGCGGCTCCGCCACGTCATCGGGCATCCTCACGGACGCCCTTGCGAAGACTTCGAGGGAAGCGGTTTCCGCGGCAGTTCCTGGATCCGGCCCGCGGAGCGGTTCCCGGGCTCGTCCCCCGGGTCAGCCAGCGGAGTGGTTCCCGTGCCCGTCCGCCGAGTCGGCCCAGCGCTCCCTGAGACGCTCGAACGCCTGCAGCAGCTTGGCGTGCGGGAGGATCACCTGGACGGTCGTACCCTCGCCGACGAGGTCACCGAGCTCGGAGACGGCGGAGCAGGCGGCGCGCACTCGGGTGCCCTCCTGGGCCTCCAACCTGGCCGTGAGGCGCAGGCGCATGCCTGGCAGGGCGGACGCCAAGTGCTTGACGCTGACGGAGTGGCCGATGCCTTCCTCTCCCTCCTCGAGGAAGGGGAGGATGAGCTTGCGGCTCACGAGCTCCATGTGCTTTGCCAGCCAGTAGGTGGCGTAAACGGGGTGGAGCTTGCCGAGGCGCGCGTCGTGCTGGTCCTCGAAGTCGACCGTCATGGCGGGGGTGACGAGCAGTTCGTGATGGACCTCGAAGCCGGCAGGGATCTCGCGCACGTCAGGCCCCGCCCGCGCTCGTGCCGTACTTCACGAACTGCCTGAGGAGGGGGTGGGGCGCGTACCTCTCGGCCCCGAGCTCGTGCCTCAGGCCCTCGAGCCCGGCGAGCACGTCCGCCAGTCCGAGCTCGTCGGCCCACGCCAGCGGGCCCTCCGGGTAGTTGACGCCCAGCCGCATGGCGAGGTCGAGCGTGGAGGCGCCGGCGAGCCCCTCGGCCAGGGCGGAGAACGCCTCGTTGACGAGGCCGGCGAACAGCCTGAACGCCACGCCCCCCGGCTGGTCGGGCACCTCGAGGGTGCTGAAGCCCGCGCCGTGGAGCAAGGAGGTCACGAGCCGCATGTCTTTGCTTGCGTCGGCGTTCGGCGGCGCGAGCAGCTCGAGCGTGACGGTGGGCGGGTGCTTCAGGCGCGCTGGCGGCGGCAGGACGCTGAAGCCCACGCCGCCGGCCGGGGCGCTCCGGCCCCAGCACAGGGCGAGGCGCGGCACCCCGGCCGTCTGGCCATCGTCCGTGGCGCCGACGCGGGCGTCGACGATCAAGTCGGCCTCGGCCGGGCTCGGCGCGGCTCCGAACCTGGCGCGCAGCCACCGCGCCACCGGGCCCTCGCCCAGCACGTGAGCGGTCGGCGCGGCCTTGAGCGGATTCGGCTGCGATTCCGAGCCGGCGTGTGCAACCCGAGGCTGCCGCGTTTCCGCGTCGGCCTGCGTAACTCGCGGCTTCTGCGGCTCCACCCGGGCCGGCTCGACCGGCACGCCCCCCTCGTAGCGGTAGAACCCCCAGCCCGTCTTGCGTCCGAGGCGTTCTGCCGCTACGAGCGAGCGTTGCAGCGGGTGTGGCCGGTAGCGCGGCTCATGGAAGGACGCCTCGTAAACGCTCTCGCTCGCCGCCAGGTTGACGTCTATGCCGATGAGGTCGAGGAGCTCGAACGGGCCCATGCGGAAGCCGGTGGCACGCATCGCGGCGTCGACGCTAGCCACCGGGGCCGCTCCGGCGAGCAGGCGGATGGCCTCCAGGTAGTAGGGGCGCGCGAGGCGGTTGACGATGAAGCCCGGTCGGTCCTGCGCCACCACCGGGGTGCGGCCGAGCGTGTGCGCCATGGCCACGGCCTGCTCCACGAGCGTCGGCGGGGTGTGAACGCCGGCGACGACCTCTACGAGCGGCATGAGCGGCGCGGGGTTGAAGAAGTGTACGCCGACCACTCGCTCGGGCTCGCGGCAGGCGGCGGCGATGGCCGTAACCGAGAGGGTGGACGTGTTGGTGGCCAGCTTGGCTAAGGGCGCGCGCGCCTCGACGTCGGCGAAGAGCGCGCGCTTGAGCCCCAGGTCCTCGGGCGCGGCCTCGAAGACCCACTCGGCCCGGTTGCCACGCGGCAGGGCCTCGGCCACGGCCAGCCACTCGAGCAGGGAGTCGGGTGCGGCGGCCAGGCGACCCTTCGAGCGCAGCATAGAGAAGGTGTCGCCCAGCGCGGCCTTTGCGCCGGCCGCGGCGCCCGGCTGGGGATCGACCAGCAACACCGGTGCGCCCGCCTGGAGGAGTAGCTGTGTTATGCCCCTGCCCATGGTGCCGGCGCCCAGGACGACGGCCCCGCCCGCGCTCCAACGCTCGTTCATGTGACGCGACTATAGCCCCCTACCTGGTCGCGAGCCACAGGAGCCCCCTACCTGGTGGCGAGCCACAGGCGGGCGAGGGTCTCGGGCGATGAGAGGGGCGCGCCAACCAGTTCCTCGATCCGCTTGAGCCGGTAGCGCAGGGTGTTCACGTGGATCCCAAGCCGGTCGGCCAGGCGCGCCAGGTCGCTCGGGGCTTCGAGGTAGGCAGTGAGCGTCGCGGCCAGCTTGCCGCCACGGTCCGCATCGAGCAGGCGGCCGAGCGTGCGCCGCCGCAGCAGTTCGAGGTCGGCCTGGGGCTGCTCCAGCAGCCACGCGACGGGGTCGAGATCGTCGAAGGAGACCACGCCGCTCCCGGCGACCTTGCCGCCCAGTGCGAGCACGGCCTGCCTCCTGGCGGTGGCGACGTCGTCCAGGGAGCCGTGCGGTTGGCTGACGCCCAACCGCGCTCCGGCGTGTGGGGTGTTCAGGGCCGAGCTGAGCGCCTGCTGGAGTGCGTTGGCGTGAGCGCCGCCGCCCGGGGAGTCTCGCGAGGGCACGACGAAGACCCAGGTCACGAGCGGCCCCTGCACCACCGTCAGCGCCGGCAGCCCGCGCTGCTGGAAGTACTCCACGCCCGCCTCCTGGACCGTTCCTGCCTGCGCCTCGGTCACCTCGGCGACGGCGGCGCGGTAGGTGATGCCGCCTTCGAACCCGGCACGTGCCAGGTCCGGCGCGAACCGGTCGGCCGACGCGGGCGCCGCCAGCCATGCGGCCAGTAGGGCACTCCCAGCAGCGACCTCGGCTCTGACTTCGGCGGCCCTGACCTCGGCCGCCGCGATCAGGAGACTTCGGGTCAACCGTAGCCAGGGCGTCGAGGCGCTCGAGGCCTCGAAGGCGAGCAGCACGCCGCGCAGTCGACCCGCGGACTCCACACGGTAGAGGTGGGCAGCTCGGCCGCCCAGGCGCACCTTGCCCTCCGGCCACTGCGTCACGGGCGAGGCTCCCGCCGCCTCCTGCCGTGGACGCCAGCCGCCGGCACCCGCTCGCGCCACCACCTCACCCCAGGGGCTGAGCAGGACGAGGTCTACGCCGGTCAGGCGGTTCGTGCGCTCTAGGAGGCCGCGCTCGGGCTTGGGGTCCGCCATGCCGGCCAGCAGGTAGGCCTGTGGTGCGGCAAAGAGCGGTCCGGCGGGGGCCGACGCGCGGACCAGTTCCCTGAGGGCCGCCTCCTCCACGCGCTCGGGCGCGACGGAGGGTGGGGCGCTCACGAGCGCCACGCCGGCGTCGGAGGCTCGCGCCACTAGTTGCTCGGGGAGCCGGCGGTCGCTGGGGGTCAGGGCGTACACGATTACCGCGGGCTCGTTTCGCAGCAGCGGGTCGGGCAAGGGCCTGTTGGCCCTTCCGGCGGCCACCGCTATGCGCAGGTCGTTCGGCGCCAGCCAACCCCGGTCCGCCTCCCGGTCGGCCCACGTCACGCCGGTGAAGCGCTTGTCACCCGGGCCGGCGACGAGCTTCAGGCCGAGCGCCTCGTTGGCGAGCAGGGCCGCCAGGGAGGCCTCCAGCGGCGATCCTCCAGCCGTCATCCGAATATTGTACCGATTTACAACTATGGCACGGGCCTTGTGGCCCAGAACAATAAGGCCAAGGCCGATGGCTGGTTAGGCTTACCCCAGTGAACCCAACAGACCATCGCCACTTCCGCGAGGTGCTCGGACGCTTCGCCACCGGAATCACCGTCGTCACCATGGCCGTTCCCTCGTCGGCTGGCGCGCCAGCGGGCGAGAACACTCCACCCTTTGACCGCGCCGTGTTCGGCATCACCGTCAACGCCTTCATGTCGGTATCGCTCGACCCGCCGCTCGTGGCAGTCTCGATCGACCGTCTCGCCCGGGCGCACGACACCCTCCTCGAGGCCGAGCGGTTCGGCGTGAGCGTCCTCGCCGAGGGGCAGGCCCACCTATCCGATCAGTTCGCCGGCCGGCCCGTGGCGCACCCGGTCATGCCCTTCGAGGAACTGGACGGTTTCCCCGTGGTCCGTGGGGCCATCGCGCAGCTCGTCCTCGCCTCGCATAGCTTCCACCCCGCTGGCGACCACACCATCTTCGTGGGCCGGGTGTTGGCGCTCAGGAGCTTCGAGGGTGAGCCGCTCCTCTACTTCCGGAGCGCCTACCACCGTCTGCCCCAACCGGCGCAGCCGCGCTGAGACCGAGAAGCGCCCAGACGCTGCCTGGTAGCGTTGCACCGCACTCGTGCCACCTTGGAAGGCGGTAACACCCGTGAACGAGAAGCTGGAACAAGCCCTGCAGACCGCAAGCTCCGCGGCCAGCGAGCGCCTCGATGACCTCAAGGAGTTCGTGAGGATCCCGAGCGTGAGCACGGACCCCGGCCACCGGGCCGACATCGACGCCGCGGCCGAGTGGCTCGCCGCTCGCATGCGGCGCTCCGGCGTGCCCGACGTGCGGATCATGCCGACGGCCGGCCACCCCGTGGTGCTCGGACTGTGGCACCACGACCCCAACGCGCCCACGGTCATCGTGTACGGCCACTACGACGTGCAGCCGCCCGAGCCGCTCGAGCTGTGGAACTCACGCCCGTTCGAACCCGAGCTCAGGGATGGGCGCCTCTACGGTCGCGGCGCGAGCGACGACAAGGCGGGCGTCATGATCGCGCTGCACGCCGTGGAGGCCAGCGCCAGGGCGGGGGGCAAGCCGCCCGTCAACGTCACCTTCTTGGTCGAGGGCGAGGAGGAGGTCGGCAGCCCGAACCTTGCGGCGTTCCTGAGCGCTCACCGTGACCTGCTGAAGGCCGACCTCGCCATCAGCGCCGACGGCGGCATCTTCGGCGTGGGCGTACCGTCCGTCACCGTCGGCTCGCGCGGGCTCGCCGGCGTGGAGCTGACGGTGACCGGCGCCAACGCCGACCTGCACTCGGGCTCCTTCGGCGGCGCCGTCGCCAACCCGCTCATGGCACTCTCGCGCATCTTGAGTTCCATGCAAGACGAAGACGGCCGCGTGCTGGTGGACGGTTTCTTCGAGGGGGTGGAGCCGCCGAGCCAAGCACTGCGCGAGGCCGTGGCGGCCGTGCCGGAGGAGGCCGCCGGCCCCAACGCCCTGGGCCTGACGGAGTGGTGGGGCGACCCGGCCTACACGGCCGCCGAGCGCAGGGTGATCCGGCCTACTCTCGAGATAAACGGCATGTGGGGCGGCTACCAGGGCGGCGGCATCAAGACGGTGCTTCCCGGCGAGGCGCACGCCAAGCTCACGTGTCGGCTGGTGGTGGGCCAAGACCCCGACCGGGTCATCGCGGCCCTCGCCGAGCACGTCCGAAAGCACACGCCACCCGGCGTGAAGGTGACGGTAAGGCCGCTCGCCGGCAAGGGGCGCGCCTACCTCATGCCCTTGGACCACCCCGTCCTGGCGATCGCCAAAGACGCCATGGAGGGCGCCTACGGCCAGCGCCCGTTCCCGATGTTCACGGGCGGCACCGTGCCCGTTGCGGAACAGTTCGGCAGCGTCCTCGGGATGTGGTGCCTCTACTTCGCCTTCGGCGAACCGGACAACGCCCTCCACGCCCCCAACGAGTTCTTCCGCGTGTCGGCCCTCGAGCAGGGCACCGACGCCACGGTGCGCCTCCTCTACGCCCTGGCGGAGCATCCGGAGGCGCTCGCACCGCAGGCCTGAGGGCCCGGCGGCGGAAGCGTCCATGCCGGCGCGAGGCGGAGAACAGTTCCTGGAGGGGCTTAGGCGGTCCCCTCCCAACCTCTACGTGGACGGCGAGCGCGTCCTCGACCCCGCGGCCCACCCCGCCACCGGCGCCGCGGCAAGGGCCATCGCGGACCTCTACGACCTGCAACTCCGGCCTGACCGGCAAGACCTGACGTTCGAGGCTCCAGGCGGCGGCCGCGTAGGCATGAGCTTCCTCGAGCCCCGCACGGTCGACGACCTGCGCCGCCGCTCGGTCATGCACCGGGCCTGGGCGCGGCACTCGCTCGGCTTCATCGGGCGCAGCCCCGACTACCTGAACGTCGCTCTCATGGCCTGCGCCCGCGCGTCGAGCTACTTCGCCCGGGGAGACGAACGTTACGCCGAGAACCTCGTGCGCTACTTCGAGCACGTCCGCGACGACGACCTGTGCCTCACGCACGCCCTGACCGACCCACAGGTCAACCGCGCCGTGCCCACCGACCGGCTGCCCGACCCCTACATCGCGCTCGGCGTGGTTCGTGAGACGAGCGCCGGTGTCGTCGTGCGCGGCGCTCGCATGCTGGCCACCTTGCCCCTCGCCGACGAGCTTCTGATACTTCCGGCACCCGGCGGCCAGGCCGCGGCGGCGCCCGGGCGTTACGCCCTCGCCTTCGCCATCCCCTGCTCCACGCCGGGCCTCACGTTCATCGGCCGTGAGCCGCTGGGCCTGAGGCGCAGCCGGCTCGATCACCCGCTCAGTTCGCGCTTCGACGAGATGGACGCCCTGGTGACCTTCGACGACGTGCTGGTGCCATGGGAGAGGGTGTTCTTACTGGGCGACGCCGAGCTGGCCGCCGGCTTCTACGGGGCCACCAACGCCGCATACCACATGGGCCATCAGGTCCTGAACGCGAAGATCGTCAAGACCGAGGCGTTCCTGGGCGTGGCGGAGCTGATCGTCCGCGCCATCGGCAGTGCGCAGTTCCAGCACGTGCAGCAGAAGATGGCCGAGCTGATCGTGGTGCTCGAGACGCTCAAGGCGCTCTTGACGCACGCCGAGGAGCACGCCGCGCTCGACGATAACGGCACCATGACCCCCGACAAGGCCGCCCTTGGAACGGCCAGGGCCTACTTCCCGCAGGCCTACCCGCGCATGGTCGAGATACTGCAGCTGCTCGGCGCGAGCGGCCTCATCATGTTGCCCAGCGAGGGCGAGCGGCGTGGGCCCATGGCGGACGCCATCGACAAGTACCTCCAGGCGAGCAACCTGGCCGCCGACGAACGTCTGCGCCTCTTCAGGCTCGCCTGGGACATGACCATCTCCGCCTTCGGCGGGCGGCAGAACCTCTACGAGAAGTACTTCTTCGGCGACCCGGTGAGGAACCAGGCGGCGCTCTACCACTCGTACGACATGACCGGCCCGGTCGATCTGGTCGAGGGGTTCCTGGGGCGGAGTGACCGTCATGAGCGGTGACTGGACGCGCGCCTCGGAGCCCGGGCGACGCTTCGACGTACCCAAGCCACGCCTCCATAGCGCGGTACGTGCAAGTATCTATATCTAAGCAATCCGGAAGTCGTGGCTCTGGCAGGCGCCCGTGTGGCCCTGCGATGAACTAACACCCAGGAGGGCAGCATGCACCATCTCGTCAGACGCGTAAGAAGTTCCGCTACCGCCTGCTTGGCCCTCGCCGGCTGCGCCGTGTTCTTGGCCGCGGGCGGCCTGTTCAACGTGGCGCAGGCACAGTCCCAGGTACTGCGCATCGGGGCGGTCGTTTCCAGCACGGGCGCCTCGGCGGCGCTGGGCGCCAGCGAGGCGAAGACGCTTACGATGCTAGAGGGCCAGTTCGCCGGCCAACCGGGCCTCCACCTGGAGATCACCGTTTACGACGACCAGTCTCAGTTGAGCAACACCATCGAGCTCGTGAACAAGTTGTTGGCCGCGGACGAGGTCGACGCCATCATATGTTGCACCCGCTCCGAGGGGGCTCTGGCCGTGCTCGAGCCCGTCCAGTCGGCCCGCGTGCCGCTCATCAGCCTTGCCGCTGCGGCGCCCATCACCGGGCCGGCCGAGGCGCGCCGTTGGGTCTTCGCGACGGTACCCAGTGACCGCCTGATCCTGAGCGGCGTGGTGGCGGACATGCGCGCCCACGGCGTTAGCGACCTCGCGTTCCTGGGACTATCGGACGCGTACGGCGAGAGCGGGTTGGTCGAGTTGCAACTCGCGCTCCCCGGAACCGGCATCGAGCTCGCGAAGGTCGTGAGGTACGACGCGAACGCCGGCTCCTACTCGGCGCCCGTCCTCGCCGCCACCCTCTCGCGGCCACAAGCGGCGCTCGTGTGGGGCATCGTGGACGATTCCGCCAAGATGGTGCGCGAGCTGCGCGAGCTGGGCTTCGGCGGCGCCATCTACGTGAGCCACGGCGTGGGTAACGACCGTTTCATCGAGCTTGCCGGTGCCGCCGCCGACGGCGTGCGCCTCGCGGTGGGCCCGTTCCTCGTGGCCGGCGATCTGGCTGCCAACGCGCCAACGCGCGAGGTCGACCTCGCGTACGCCAGAGACTACGAGTCCGCCTACCCGGGCGAGGTGGCCACGAGCTTCGGCGGCTACGCCTACGACGCGGTGATGGCCCTGGTGAACGCCGCTCGCTACGCGGACGAACATGGCACGCTGGTGCCGGCCGACCGCGCCGCCAACCGCGCCGCGTTGCGAGACGCCCTCGAGGCCATGGGGCCCTTCGTGGGCGTGAGCGGCGTGTTCGACTACGCCGGCACCGATCACATGGGGCTGGACGACCGCGCGTACGTGATTGCCGAGATCGAGAATGGCGAGTGGCGGCTGGCGAAGTGACGCGCTAGGCCGCCCCTGGAGGGGGTTGCCGCCCTGGAGGTGCAAGCTGGGTTGCCCCAGTTGGCACGTGCCAGGCCGCCCCAATTAGTACGAGCAAGGCCCTAGAGGTACGAGCGGAGCTTCTCCATGTCCCTTGCGTGTCCCTGCTCGTCGTCGCCCAGCGGCGTCTCGAGCACCTTCGGCACGTTCACGAGGCGCGGGTCGTTCACAATGCGCTCGAAACAGCCACCGCCGATCTGACCCTCTCCCAGGTTCTCGTGCCGGTCCTTGCGGGACCCGAGGGGGTGCTTGGAGTCGTTGAGGTGCAAGCAGGCGAGGCGGTCCAGTCCCACCAGCCGGTCCAACTCGGCGATGGTGGCCTCGTAGCCGTCTTCCATGGAGACGTCGTAGCCGGCCGCGAAGGCGTGGCAGGTGTCGAGGCAGACGCCCACCCGCCCGGGCTGGTCGAGGAGGTCGATGATCCGCTTCAGCTCCTCGAAGCGCGCCCCGAGCGTGGTTCCTTGGCCCGCGGTGTTCTCTAGCAGGAGCTTGGTGTTCACGTCGGGCACCGCGGCCAGCAGCTGGTCGACGTTGCGCGCTATCTGCTCGATGCCGGCGTCCACGCCCGCGCCCACGTGCGCGCCCGGATGGAACACCAGGCCGAGTACGCCCAGGAGGTCGCAGCGGCCGAGCTCGTCGATCAGGCCGTTCCGCGACTTCTCGGCCGTCTCCGGGTCCGGCGACGCCAGGTTGATGAGGTAGGCAGCGTGCGCCACGACGGGCCAGTCGTGCTCCAAGTGCGCCTCGTGGAACTTCTCGACGTCGGCAGGGTCCAGGGGTTTGGCCCGCCATTGGTTCGGACTCTTCACGAAGATCTGGACCGTGGTGCAACCGATCTTCTCGCCCCGCTCGAACGCCTTGTGGGTGCCGCCGGCCGTGGAAACGTGAGCGCCTATCAGTGCCATGGGTCCGAGTCTACCCAGGGCGCGTTGCGGGCCGGGCGCTGATACACTCGCGTCCGTGATCCGCGACGTCGTGACCGACCCCAGCCCCGAAGAACTGGTGGCTTTCTTGGACGAGCACCTCCGCGCCGGGGACGAGCTCGTGCAGGTCGTGGGCGCGTGCGAGGTCTTGTATAGCGGCCGCGCCGCCAGCGTCGCCGAGGCCGGTGATTACCTGGTGCTCGTCAAGGCCGACGGCAGCGTGCAGGTGCAAGGACCCAGGGGGGTGAAGCCCGTCAACTGGCAGCCGCAGACGGACGACGTGCGCGTGGCGCTGGAGGACGGTTGCGCCGTGCTGGTGGCGGAGCGCTTCAACCCCGCCGAGTTCGTGCGCGTCGCTTTCCAGGCGCCCGCCCTGGGCCTGGCCCTGCGGCTCGAGGAGACCGGCAACTTCGTGCTCATGGGGAGCGAGGCCGAGATGCAAAGAGCGCTGGCGGAGGACCCCGAGATCATCGAACCCGGGCTCGTCGTCATCGACCTCGAGCTGCCCACCGACGTCGGGGGCATCGACCTCTTCGCGCGAGACAGCCAGGGCCGGCTGGTGGTCGTGGAGCTCAAGCGCGGCAAGGCCAATCACGAGGCCGTCCACCAGCTCGACCGCTACGTCAGGAGCGTGAGGGCCCGTTACCCCGGCGAGGTGAGAGGGGTGCTGGCAGCGCCCGCCGTCACGGCGCCGGCCCTCAACCGGCTGGGTGTCCTGGGCCTCGAGTTCCGGGAGGTGACGGCGTTGCGGGGTGCGCCTGCCGAGGTGACGGAGCAGCCGGGCCTGTTCCGCTGAGGCCCCGACCCGGGTCAGCGGGGTAGGCGGCCTACGGTCTGCGCCCAGACGCATGAAGTTAGTAACGGTCCGAGGAGGCCGCGAGACTTACACTGGAACCCGCATGCCGCTGTTTCGCAAGGACCCATTTGGGCGCGCCTGGGTGCTGCTCTCTCCTGAGCGCGGACTCGAACCCTCCGATTTCGGGAGCGTCGCACCGGCGCCGCAACAGTCGTTGTTGTCGCCCGGCAACGAGGCGCGGGCGGGCGCGGAGATAGCGGCCGTCAGGCCGGCCGGCTCGAGGGCGGGTGATCCGGGCTGGCGCATCAGGGCGATCACGCACCCGGCGAACCTGGTGAGCGCCAAGCCGGCCTACGTCGACGCCGGCAACGAACTCTTCAAGCAGGCCGTCGCCTACGGCCATCACGAGATCATCGTCGAGCACCCCGACGCCCGGCAGCGGCTCGAGACCATGCCCGCGGACCACCTGACCGAGGTCCTGCGGTTCTACCGCGAGCGGATGGCGCTGGCCGGTTCGCGCCCGGGCGTCGCCCACGTACAACTCACCCGCAACGTCGGCCGGGCTGCAGGGGCCATGTACGACCACCCGCACGCCCAGTTGCTGGCGGTGCCCGTCACCAATCGCTGGGTGGAGGAGGAGGTGTCCGTCGCCTCCGCGCACTACCGGGAACACCAACACTGCCTCTTCTGCCAGGTTCTCGAGCAGGAGTTGGCTTCGCGCGAGCGCGTGGTGACGCAGAATGGCGCCTACGTCGCGCTTGCCCCCTTCGCCTCCAAGACGCCCTTCGAGACCTGGATACTGCCCCGCCAGCACGGCAGCTCGTTCAGCTCGGTCGCAGCCAACTCGCTGCCCGCTCTGGCGGAACTCATGCAGTCGGTCGTGCGGGCGCTTAACGATGCGCTCGACCAGCCCCCCTACAACCTCATGCTGCACACGCTGGTGGAGGAGGGTCGGCCCGACTACCACTGGCACCTGGAGCTCTTGCCGCGCCTCACCAACCAGGCGGGTTTCGACTGGGGCACCGGGTTCTTCGTGAACCCCACCCTACCGGAGGACGCGGTGCGCTTCTTGCGCGAGGCCCTGGCCATGCAGCAGGTGCGCGTGTGACCGACGAGCGGGGGGACCGCGGCGAAGCCGCGGGGCAGGGCGGCGGCCCGCGCACGCCACCGCGTAGGCAGCGCCTCAACGTAGTCCTGGTGGTGCTGGCGACGCTCGGAGTCCTCCAGCTCGTCTACCTCAACCTGGTGGAAAGTGACCGGATGCTGGTCCTCAACCGCGAGGTGCCGAGGTTGGAGGCCGACGTGGCCCGCCTGCAGGCCGAGGAGCAGCAGTTGTTGGACGTGGTGGCACACTCGGGTGACGAGCGTTACCGAGAGCAACTGGCTCGAGCGCTGGGCTTCATCGGGCCGGATGAACTGCGCGTCGTGACCGGCCCGGCCGAAGCGGGCCACTGAACGGCGGCCTGGCCGCCAGCAGCGCGCCGGCCGCGGTATCAGCGGCGCGCCGGCCGCGGTATCGTGACGGCCACTAAGCCGTTGGAGGAAAGCGCGCGTGGCTGACGACACCATCACCTGGATGAACGAACTGACCGCCGAGATGGAGGAGCGGCGCAAGAAGATCGAGGCCGGCGGTGGCGAGGCGCGCCTGAACAAGCAGCGCGAGGCGGGCAAGCTGACGGCGCGCGAGCGCATCGACCTCCTCCTCGACGAAGGCAGCTTCGTCGAACTCGGCGTGTTCGTGGCGCACCGCGGGGGCGACCTCATGGAGGGCGTGCACGCTCCCGGCGAGGGCGTCGTCACCGGGTACGGCACGGTGAACGGCCGCACCGTCTTCGTCTTCTCGCAAGACTTCAGCGTGTTGGGCGGCAGCCTGGGCAAGATGCACGGCCAGAAGATCGCCAACGTCATGGACCTGGCGGTGCGCACGGGCGCGCCCATCGTGGGCCTGAACGATTCGGCCGGGGCGCGGATACAAGAGGGCGTCGACTCGCTCTCAGGTTACGGCGACGTCTTCTTCCGCAACGCGCGCTACTCGGGCGTGGTGCCGCAGATCTCGGCCATCCTCGGCCCCTGTGCGGGCGGCGCCGTCTACAGCCCCGCGCTCACCGACTTCGTGCTCATGGCGCGCGGCACCTCGTACATGTTCATCACCGGCCCCGAGGTCATCAAGTCGGTGACCAACGAAGAGGTCACGTTCGAGCAGCTGGGTGGCGCCGACGTCCACGCCAAGGTCTCCGGCGTCGCGCACCTGGAGGGCGCGGACGACGCCGAGGTACTGGCCACCATCCGCGAGCTGCTCGCGTACCTCCCCCAGTCCGCGCGCGAGAAGCCGCCGCTGCGCCCGACGCAAGACCCGATCACGCGCGAGACGCCGGAACTCCTGGCGGTCGTGAACCCCGACCAACGCCGCCCGTACCCCATGCACGACGTGGTCAAGGGCCTGGTAGACGACAGGCGCTTCCTCGAGGTCCAGCCCGACTTCGCCAAGAACATCATCGTCGGCTTCGCGCACTTAGGCTCACAACCCGTCGGCGTGGTCGCGAACAACCCGCGGCACCTCGCCGGTACCCTCAACATCGACGCCTCGGACAAGGCCGCGCGCTTCATCCGCACCTGTGACGCCTTCAACGTGCCGATAGTGACGTTCGTCGACGTGAGCGGCTTCATGCCGGGCGTGGCCCAGGAGCATGCCGGCATCATCCGCCACGGCGCCAAGATGCTTTACGCCTACGCCGAGGCCACCGTCCCGAAGGTCACCCTCATCGTGCGCAAGAGCTATGGCGGCGCCTACCTCGCCATGAACTCGCGCGACATGGGCGCCGACGTCGTGTTGGCGTGGCCGACGGCGGCGGTGGCCGTCATGGGGGCCGAGGGGGCGGCCAACATCATCTACCGGCGCGACATCCAGAGCTCGAAGGACCCGGCCGGGACGCGCGCCGCGCGCATAGCCGAGTACAAGCGGCGCTTCGACAACCCTTACGTTGCCGCCGAGCGCGGCTACATCGACGACGTCATCGATCCCAAGGACACGCGGCGCAGGCTCATCGCCAGCCTACGCATGCTCGACGGTAAGGAAGTGGCGCTGCCGTTCAAGAAGCACGGGAACGTGCCCCTGTAGCGCCGGTTCGACGGAAACGGCGCGGCGAAGGCACGGGCGGTCCGGAGCTAGGGATGGAGCGAGGGCAAGGGCAGCCCGAAGGTCGTGGCGGCGCGTAGGAACGGCCGGCGCGAAGGCTGTGGCGGCGCATAGAACAGTCGGCGCGAATGAACGGCCGGCGCGAAGGCCCCTGGTCGCCCCAGGCTAAGCCCTCAGTCCACCTCCCGCAGGTCGCTCATCAGCTGCCAGCCGACGCCCTCGGGCGTGGCGTTCAGGCGCTCGTCGAGCCGCGCGGCCATCTCCCTCAGCAGGTCGGCCGGATCGTGGCCAGGCTGGACTATGGCCACCACCGTGAGTTGGTAGACGACTTGCGTGGCGCTCAGCGTGCCGTCGTCGAAGAAGGTGAACGGCGCCGCCGGCATGGCGTCAAGCAGGACGTGTACGTCGGGTCCGAGCTGCTCCCTCAGGCCGGCCAGGTCGGGCGCCTGGTCACGAGGGTGCCACAAGTAGCCCTGGATGAGCTTGAAGGCCCTTGGCGTCTTGACGTCACCCTCCCACAAGGCACGGTCATCGCCCACGTGTTCCGAGTACGCCCGGGCGTCGTCTCCGGCCTTGCCGTCGTCGGCTTCGTCCGGGCGGCTCAACTGAAACCCGCGGGCAGGGGAAGGTTCGGCAGCAAAGCTCGCCAGCGCGCGGCGAAGCCCGCCAGGTCGTCCAGCAGCAGGCCCCTGAAGCCCAGCAGCTCGCAGGCGGCAATGTTGCCCTCGTTGTCGTCTACGAACACGATCGACTTAGGTGGCAGATCCAGGGCGGCGGAGAGGGCGTCGAAGGCCTCGCGCCGCGGCTTGCAGACGCCTATCTCGTTCGAGAACACGAAGGTGCTCAGCTTGGACATGCGTGGGTCGTTGCGTACATGGTCGGACAGTTCCGGCACGTTGTTGGAGAGCATGGCGAGCGTCAGCCCGGCGGGCAGCGACGCGAGCAGCTCGTACATGACGGGACGCTCACGAACGGCGCCGAGGAACGCCCTCCGGAACCGCTCCAGGGTGGAGGTGGCGCCCACAGCGCTCTGGAAGCGCTGGTGGAACTCCCGCATGTCGTGCGCCCCGACCTCGAAATCCTCCATCAGGCGCAAGTAATGGGGCCTGACGGCGTCGGCGGGCAGGCCGTGTAGTTCGGCGAGGCGGACATGAGCGCTCGAGTCGAACGTGCCTTCCGTGAACACGCCGCCCCAGTCGAAGGCGATGGCCCTGAGCGGTTCTGGCAGTAGGCCGCTCACGCCCATCAGGGACGCGTGCCCGCGCGCCAGCGGTGCTCCTTGTCCTCGCTGATGAACCACTGCAAGAACGTGACGACGAACGGGATGCCGAAGGCCACTATGCCCGATACCTTCATCAGGGCGCCCGCCAACTGCTGGTCGTCGAGCACCGAGATGCCGAAGGCGCGCACGGGCAGGTGGGCGTAAGCGGAGTAAAGAGCGTCGGGTGAGAACGTGATGCCGGCGAAGATCGGCAGCTGCGCCACCGGCAACAGGAACAGGTAGGCCGCCCGCACGATGAACGCAGGGCGCGGCAGCTCCTCGATCGGGCTCATGATGGGCCACCACACCATGAGCGATGCGAACAGCAGGATGATGTGGACCGAGTGGTGCAGCGAGGTGTTGGAGATGGATAGGTCGTAGAACGCGGGCAGGTGGTACACGGCAAGCGCCAGTGAGAACACCACGAACGTCATTAGCGGGTTCAGCACCACGCGCATGATGGGCAGCATGCGGCGGTTGGCCAACGTGGCCCTGAGCAACCATGCGGGCGTGCCGGCCAGCAGGATGGGCGCGATGGCGTAGGTGAGGATGAGGTGTTGCGCCATGTGCGCCGACAGGAGGTAGCGCTCGGCCAGGTCGTGAAGGGGCGATCCCTCGTTGAGGAAGAGCGCGAGCAACCCGAGTCCGAACACGATGGCGTGCTTGGTCGGGTAAGGCTCTCCCGGCGCGATGCGCCTTCTGAGCGGGCCGACCGCCAAGTAGTAGGCCGTCGCGGAGGCGGCGATCATCCCTAGGAGCACGGGTTCCAACTGCCAGTTCAGGTAGAGCATCTCGCGGTTGTCCTTCCCTCGCAGCCGGCGCGCCTGCTTGCGAATCCGGCAAGGTCTGCAGCCATGCTAAACCCAAAACGAGCACGGCGCGGCGCGCCGTGCTCGAGATGCGTCCTGGTGGTGCCTCACAACTGCGTGCTGCACGGTCCCCGAGGGGGCCGCGGAGCCCGTCAATCCAGGCCGAGGGCCTCGCGAGCAGCGTGATTCTCGTCCGGGGTGCGGTTGTCCGGGCGGCGGGCCTCGACGTCGGCGGCCACGTAGGGCTGGAAGTCGGCGGGCGGGTCGGACCAGGCCGTGAGGGCATGGTTGAGGGCGTCTGCGATGTCGCCGTCGGCAAGGTGGCCCCACGCGGGCATGACGCCGTTGTAGGGGGCGCCGTTCACTGTGATGGGGCCCTGCAGGCCGAACAGCACCGTGTCGAGGAGGTACTGGCGGCCGCCGTCCAGGGCGTAGATGTCGTCTGAGTGACCGGCCAGGGGCGGGAACGCTCCCGGGATGCCCTCGCCCGACGCCTGGTGGCAGGCCATGCAGTTCGCGTTGAAGACCGCCTTACCGTGTTCCTGGTCCCAGCTGACGGTCGTGGCCGCGGGTGCGGCTCCGGCCGGTGCGCCGGACGCTGCCTCGCCGGACGGTGCTTCACCCGACGGTGCCTCCGTCGTCGGCGTGGTCGCGGACGCGGCCTCCCCCGCGCCCGACGGCGCTTCGGCGGCACTCGGGGTCGCGCCCGCCTCCTCCGCTGCCGGCGGCGTCGCGACGTTCACCGTGTAGGTCGAGGCGTCGTTACTTGCCAGCGGCGCGGCGATCGGGACGGTGCGGTCCTTCACGCGAGGGTTGTCGGCGATCTGGGCCGGCCCACGCGAGGCGCCGCCCGTCCGCACGTTCTCGAGCATCGCCTCCGGGATCTCGTTGTGCGCGGCCTTCCCAGCCACGACGTTCTGCGGCCGGGTGGCCGAGACCGCGCGTGGCAGGACGAACATCGCCGTCAATCCGACGAACGTGGCCATGGCGATGAACATGCCGCTCGAGAAGAAGCCCGTGTAGGTGCGATCGTCGGCCTTGAGGTGCATGAAGAACATGACGACCATCACGAACTTGACCACGGACAGGGTGATCAGCCAGACCAGGGTCCAGCTGGGGCCCAGCCAGGCCTGCGGGTACTCGACGAGCGCGAACTCGATGTAGGTGATGACGCCCAGGATGATGGCGACGATCAGGTAGGTGGTGACGGAGGAGTGTTTCGTTTCAGCCATTAGTCGGAAACCTCGCCTACACGAATTCTACGAGGTAGACGACCGTGAAGATCACGATCCACACGATGTCGACGAAGTGCCAGTAGAGACCGGCGATCTCGAGGTAGACCGCGTCCTTGGCGGTGGTCGGACGCAGGTACGAGGTTATGAGCGCGCTGACCAGCCAGATGACGCCGACGGTCACGTGAATGCCGTGGGTGCCCGTGAGGATGAAGAAGGTGGTCCCGAACAGGTTCTGGTGGACGGTAAGGCCGGCATTCACGAAGTGCGTGAACTCGAAGACCTGGAAGCCCAGGAAGATCGAGCCGAAGATGGCGACCCCTGCGGTCCAGAGGCGGAACCTGCTTATGTCATTCTGGCGCAGCGCGTGCAAGCTGAGCACCATGAGCAGGCTCGACATGAGCAGGACGAAGGTGCTGATCGTCGTTAGCGGGATGTCGAAGACGTCGCGCGGCAGTGGGCCGACGAGGCTGCGGTTGTGATAGGCGAGGTAGGTGCCGATGAGCGACCCGAAGAACATGGTGTCGGACGCGAGGAACACCCACATCAACAGCTTGACGTCGGGCAACTTGCTCGAACGGTAGGGCGCCACGTGGGCCGGGGCCGCGCTGGCGTGGGAAGCGTCGGCGCTCATACGTGCTCCTCCGCAACGTCGAAGTGAAGGTGCGTGCCGCCGACGCCCTCGAAGGCCCAGGCGAAGATGGTGAAGATGAACGACAGGCCGCAGATGACGGCTAGGACCATGTTGTCGTACATCAGTCCGTAGCAGCCCACGGCGAGTGCCAGCGCGCCCAGGATCGGGAACCAGGACTGGCCGGGGATGTGGACGCCCGCCGCGTCGTAGGCCCTGCCCTCGGCGGGATCGGGGGGCGTCACGTGCATGGATTCCGGATACTTCTCCGCCCAGAACGCGTCGAGCGAGTTGACCACCGGCTGCGTCTTGAAGCCGTAGTAGGCGGGTGGCGATTCGGTCGTCCACTCGAGCGTCCGTGCGTCCCACGGGTCCTTGCCGGCGGGCTTGCCGCGGACCAGCGCGTGGATTACGCCGTAGAAGATGAGGATGAGGCCCACGCCCATCACCCAGCTACCGATGGTGGAAAGCATGTTCACGAGCTCCAGCCCGATGCCCTCGGGGTAAGTCTGGATGCGGCGCGGCATGCCCATCAGCCCCGCCAAGTGCTGTGGGAAGAAGATGAGGTGGAAGCCGATGACGGTGAACACCCAGGCGACCTTGCCCAGCTTCTCGTCCATCATCTTGCCCGTGATCTTCGGGAACCAGTAGTACAGCGCCCCGAAGAAGGCCAAGAGGGCCCCACCGCCCATCACGTAGTGGAAGTGCGCCACCACGAAGTAGGTGTCGTGCACCTGCGCGTCGAAAGTGGGCATGGCGACCATGATGCCCGTGATGCCCCCGAGCGTGAAAGTGACGAGGAAGGCCAGCGCGTACAGCAGTGACGTCGTGAACCTGATACTGCCGCCCCACAGGGTTCCCAGCCAGTTGAAGATCTTTACGCCCGTTGGAATGCCGATGATGAACGACGTGAGCGAGAATGCCGTGTTGACGACGGGGCCGAGTCCCGTGGTGAACATGTGGTGCGTCCAGACCGCGAAGCCCATGAACCCGATGAGGATGCCCGACAGGATCATGATCGGGTAACCGAAGATCGGCTTGCGCGAGAAGGTCGGGATGATCTCGCTGATCACCCCGAAGGCCGGCAAGATGATGATGTACACCTCCGGGTGGCCGAAGATCCAGAAGAGGTGTTGCCACAAGATCGGCAGGGCGCCGGCCTCTTGCACGAAGAAGAGCGTGCCGAAGGTGCGATCGAGGATGATCTCGAGGAACGCGATGGTGAGCGGCGGGAAGGCGAAGATGATCATGAACGACGTGATGAGCATCATCCAGGCGAAGACCGGCATGCGCATCATGGTCATGCCCGGAGCGCGCATGTTCACCATCGTCACGATGAGGTTCATGGCGGTGGCCGTCGTGCCTACGCCGCTGATGAACAGGCCGAACATGTAGAAGTCGACGTTGAGGCCCGGGTTGTGCGACAGCGACGTGAGGGGGGCGTAAGCCACCCAGCCCATGTCGGGCGCGCCACCCAAGAACCAAGACGAGTAGATCATCAGGCCACCGAACAGGTAGACCCAGTAGCCGAACGCGTTCAAGCGCGGGAAGGCGAGGTCGCGAGCGCCGATCTGCAACGGCACGAAGTAGTTGGCGATGCCGATGCCGAGCGGCATGATGGAGAGGAACACCATCGTCACGCCGTGCATGGTGAAGAGCTGGTTGAACTGCTCCGGGTTGACCACGCTCATGTTCGGCGTGAGCAACTGCAGGCGCATGATGAACGCCTCGGTGGCCGCCGCCGCCATGAAGGTGAACGACGTGAGCATGTAGAGGATGCCGAGGCGCTTGTGATCGACCGTCGTCAGCCAGGAGCCGATGCCGGTGGTCCAGGTCGGACGGACGAAGAGCTTCCCACGGGTGGAACTGGTGATTGTGGGCTGAGTGGTGGCCATCAGTTGCCTCCGCTTGACGCTCGAGCGAGCGCCTGATTGCTGTCATTCACACCTAGGCTCAACAAGAAGGCGGCGATGGCGGCCGTCTCCTGGTCGCGATTCGGGTCGTTTGCTTCCCACAAGGTCGGCATCCGGTTGCCCGGCTTGACCGACTGCGGGTCGGCTATCCAGGCCGCGACGTTCTCGGGCGTGGCGTCCAGAACACCCGCTCCGACAGTGTTGCGCAGGCCGAAGTTGGTGAGGTCGGGGTAGAGGGGCTGACCGTACCTCATGCCCTCGGTGTAGTTGCCGATGTTGTGGCAACCGATGCAGCCCTTGGCGGCCACGAGCTGGCGGCCCTGGGTCACGAGTGGGTCCGACGCCACGGTCTGGATCGCGGGCTTCTGGAACTTCGCCACCCAGGCCTCGTAGTCCGACTGCTCGGATACGACCACTCGGAAGCGCATGTACGCGTGGGCGCCGAGGCAGAGCTCGGCGCACTGGCCCGAGTAGATGCCCACGCTGTCCTCGTTGGTGTCGAACCAGAGCTGATTGTCTTGATTGGGGATGAGGTCGACCTTACCGGCCAGGCGCGGGGCCCAGAAGGCGTGAACGACGTCCGCCGAATTGAGGTGCAAGATAACGCGCTTGCCGGCTGGGATATGCAACTCGTTGGCCGTGGTGATGCCGAGCTCGGGGTACTCGAAGCTCCACCACCACTGATGCCCGACCACGTTGACCACCACGTCGTCGGCCGTCGCCACCACGTGAGACTGCGTGCGGAAGACGGAGCGGATGGTCGGGATGGCTACCAAGACGATGATGATGACGGGCACGATGACGAGGATCAGTTCCACTATGGGATTGCCGTGTGACTGCACCGGGAGCTTGTCGTCCTTGCGCCGCCTGAACTTGAAGACGGCGTAGATCAGGGCCCCGAACACGCCGACCATCACGGGGATGCTCAGGTACCAGGTCCACATGAACAGGTCCAGCTGGTCCTGGGCGATGCTGCCGATAGGGCTGAAAGTCGACTGCTCGCCCTGCAGCGAACAACTGGCCAGCAACGGCGCGAGAAAGGCGACGGGCAGGCCCCGCCTCAACCACCTCATAGGCACGATTCCCTCCTCGGGAGGTTTGAATTGGGGCTGGCGAAGGGTTTGGGCCCCAGAATCTGAGCGCTAATGTAGCACACACGTCGGAAGCGGAACGGCTAAGGGATCGGGATTGGCCCGCCGGACTGTGCGCCTAGGACGCATTCCTGATCATGGCCCCCCTCGTTCGGCCCTTCGCGTCCGGGCTGCTACGGGGGTGCGAAAGCGCGGCTGGGGTGGCGAAGTCAACCGTCACGGTAGCTGGAAGCCTCCAGCAGGTGGGCGCCATTCACCCCTGCGGAGCCGTTCAGATCGGCCACGGTGCGGGCCACGCGCAATAGCCGGTCCAGCCCGCGAGCCGTGGGCCTCCTGCTACGAACTATCCGCCCCAGGACGGCCTCTCCGGTGGGTTCGAGCAAGGCGTGCGAGCTGAGCGCGCGGCCGCTGAGGTAGGCGTTGGGAACCCCCTGGCGCTCGAGGGCCAGGAGCCGCGCCGCCGCCACTCGTGACGCGACCACCTCGCTTGCCTCGCCGGGCGTGGCCGAGAGCAGTTCGGCCTCGGAGAGCCGCGGCACGTGCACGCGGAGGTCGAGCCTATCGAGGAGCGGCCCGGATAGGCGCCGCTGGTAGCGGGAAACCTCGCCCGGGTGGCAGAGGCAAGGGTGCGCGTCGTCATCGGCGCCGTGGTAGCCGCACGGGCAGGGGTTGCGCGCCGCCACGAGCTGGAAGCGCGCGGGCAGCCGGACGCTGCCACTGGCGCGCGAGATGGTGATGACGCCGTCCTCCAGCGGCTGCCGCAACGCCTCGAGCACCGACCGCGAGAACTCCGGCAACTCGTCGAGGAACAGCACGCCCAGGTGCGCGAGCGAGGCCTCTCCTGGGCGCACCACGGCGCCGCCGCCGATGATCCCGGCTTCGGAGCCGGAGTGATGCGGTTGCCTGAACGGTGCGGTGCGCATGAGGCCGCCGCCGGGGAAGCGGCCGGCGCTGGAGTGGACGCGGGTGACCTCGAGCGCCTCAGCGTCGGGCAGCGGGGCCAGGATGCCCGGCAGGCGCCGCGCGAGCATGCTCTTGCCGGCCCCCGGGGGGCCGGTGAGGAGCAAGTTGTGGCGCCCGGCGGCAGCCACCTCCAAGGCCCGGCGGGGAAGCGCCTGGCCGCGCACGTCGGCCAGGTCTGGGAGAGGGTCGGCAGCGGCTCCAGGCACCGCGGCCGAACTCGGCGGCGCGTGTGCGGGAAGAACCTGCCTGCCCGTCAGGTGGCCGAGCGCCGCCGCCAGCTTGGCGACCGCGAACACCTGGGTGCCCGGCACCAGGGCGGCCTCGTCGGCATTGGCCGCCGGCGCGAGTATGCGCCCCACGCTGCCTGCGGCGGCCCCCAGGCCGGCGCTCATCAGCGCGATGGCCACGGCGCCGCGGACGGGGCGCAGGCCTCCGTCGAGCGCCAGCTCGCCGAACGCCACGAGCCCTTCCAGGGCGCGGGTGGGCAGGCGACGGTCCGCGGCTAGGAGGGCCAGCGCGATGGGAAGGTCCAGCGCCGGGCCCTCCTTGCGAACGTCGGCGGGCGCCAGGTTGACGAGGATGCGGCTGGGCGGCAGCGGCAACCCGAGCAGTTTGAGGTTCGCACGGACCCGCTCCCGCGACTCCTGCACGGCCGCGCCGGGCAGCCCGACGATGGTGAAGTTGGGCAGCCCGCCGCTCACGAACGCCTCGACCCTCACCTCCAACGCCTCCACGCCCTGGATGGTGGCGGAGGTGACGGCGGCGAACATCTTCCACCGACGGTAGGCCGGCGTTCAGGTCACGTGCGCGGCGCCTTGGGCTCGAGCCCGTGGGCGCTAGGCGGCGGCCCACGGCCGGGGCAGGGGCTCAGACGGCTTCGTGCGCGTAGAGCCCGAAGGTGTTGGGCCCCACGTGACTGGCTATCACGGCGCCGATCTCGTGGAAGCCGCCGAACTGATAGGCGATTCCCGCCGCGTCGACGGCCGTGCGAAGACCCTCGGCGGCGGCCAGGTCCTGCACGTGGATGAGGTTGAGCACGATCGGCCCACCCGCGGCCGCCGCGTACGCCTTCAGGCGTTCGACCATCTCCTGCTGCGCCTTCTTGAGGCCGCGCGCGCGGCTCAGCGGCCCCACCTTGCCGTCCTCGAGCGTCAGGAGAGGCTTGACGTTCAGAAGGCTCCCGAGGAGAGCCGAGGCGCGGCCGATGCGGCCGTTCTTCTGCAGGTAGTCCATGGTGGCAACGGTGAAGATGACGAAGTTGGTGTCGCGCACCCTCTCGAGGGCGCTGACGATGGCGCTGGTTTCGGCGCCCTCGTCGCGCATGCGCGACGCCACGCGGACCATCTCGCCGTGGCCGAGGCTGGCCGCCCGGCTATCGAAGACGGTCACCGGCACGCCGGCGTCCTCCTTGGCGATGTTGGCCGACTGGAACGTGCCCGAGATCTCCGAGGAGATCGTGATAACCAGGATCTGGTCGGCGCCGGCCGCCACGGCGCGGCCGTAGGCCTCCGAGAACTCCGCAGGGCTCGGCTGACTCGTCGAGGGCATCTCGGCGCCGGCGGCAACGCCGGCGATGATCCTGGCCGGGTCGATCTCGGACCAGTCGTTGAACGTGCCGCCTTGGAAGTGGACGTGAAGCGGTACCGCCTCCACCTCCAGCTTGGCGAGCTCCTCCGCAGTGAGGTCGCATGTCGAGTCGGTGATGATCGCGAGTTTCATACCTGGCTCCGTAACTTCGCGCCCGCGGCAGCACCACGGCTAAGCGAGGAAGGGTCGTGATGTCGTAGCCAGGATATACGAGAGCGGTGCACTAACGCACATGCGGCCGACGCGCCGGAGGTGGAGCGCCGAAGGGAGCGCATGCGGGCGGCCCGGCCGTGTGGCCCTGCGGTGTTCATGGCTGCGGGTTCGGGCCGGGTAATGTGAGGCAGATGCTGGAAGCCGTCTGGTGGCTGCTGACGCCAAGCACCCTGTTGGTGCTGTTGGTGCTATTGGCGTTCGTGGCCGGACGCCTCGGCGCAGGCCGCCTCGCCGCGGGGTTCCTCTTCCTGCCCCTGTTAGCGCTGCTGGTGCTCGTACTGGCACCGGTCGATCAGTACCTGGCCAACGGGCTGGAGAGCCGCGTCCCGGCACCCGCGGCCCTACCCGAGAAGGTGGACGGGATCATCGTGCTGGGCGGTGCCGTCGAGTGGCGGATCGGGCAGGCGCGCGGCCAACTAACGCTCGACGACGCGGGCGAGCGCATGCTCGCGGCGCTGGCGCTGGCGAAGCGCTACCCGGGCGCGCAGGTCGTGTTCACCGGACTGTTCGATGACGCCATCAAGTGGGAGTGGAAGGGCGCCGACGGTGAGGGTCTGCTGTTCGAGGACGCGCTGCGCGGGCACCCGGTGACTTACCTGGGCGAGTCGCGCAGCACGTACGAGGACGCGCTCCTGAGCCTCGAGAGGGTGGCGCCGCAGCCGGGTTCCACCTGGCTTCTCGTCACGAGCGCACTGCACATGCCGCGGGCGTTGGGTACGTTCAGGGCCCAGGGTTGGTCGGTAACACCGTTCCCCGTCGACTACCGCTCGCTGCCCCCCAGCGAGTGGCGGAGCGCCTGGCGCTTCGACCTGGCGGTGGGCAAGCGGCTGGCGGGGCTCGACCGCGTAGTGCGCGAGTGGGGGGCTTACGAGGTCTACAAGCGGGCCGGGCGGCTGGCCGAGTGACCGGGAGCGCCCGACAGGGGCGGGCCGGCGCCTAACCGCCCAGCAGCGCCTCGCCGATCTGCACCGCGTTGAGGGCGGCGCCCTTACGGATCTGGTCGCCGGCCACGAACAGGGCGAGGCCGCCCGGCAGGCTCATGTCGGCGCGGATCCTGCCGACCAGCGTGTAGTCCTGGCCGCTGGCGTCCAGTGGCATGGGGAACCTGTTCCCTTGGCGGTCGTCCACGACGCGCACGCCCGGCGCGTGGCTCAGCACCTCGCGGGCGTCCGATTCCGTGACGGGGCGCTCGAACTCGGCGTGGATGGACTCGCTGTGGGCCCTGAACACTGGTACGCGCACGCACGTGGCGCTGATGGCCAGTTGGGGCGCCCCGAGGATCTTGCGCGACTCGAGGGCCAACTTGCGCTCCTCGGTGTTGTAGCCGTCCTCACCGATCTCGGAATCGTGGCTGAAGAGGTTGAACGCGATCGGGTGCTGGAACTTAACGGGCGCCGTCGGCGCGCCCAGCGGTTCCCCGTTGGGGCCGGAGGCGCCGGCCAGCACCGCCTGACTCTGCTCGCGCAGCTCGCCCATGCCGGCCGCGCCGGCGCCGGAAACGGCCTGGTAGGTGGCGACCGTCGCCCGCTTGAGCCCGAAGGCGCGGTGTAGTGGCGCCAGGGCCATCAGCGCGATGATGGTGGAGCAGTTCGGGTTGGCTACCAGGCCCGGGTGGTTCTTAAGCGCGTCCGGGTTCACTTCCGGTATCACCAGGGGCACCCGGGCGTCCATGCGCCACGCGCTCGTGTTGTCGATGACCACGCCGCCCCGTGACGCCCACGCCCAGGCGTGCTCCTTTGAAAGGCTGCCGCCCGCGCTGGAGAAGATGACGTCGGCGCCGAGGTCCCCGTCTTCCGGCAAGCTCCGCAGCAGGTGGCCCTCGCCCTTGAACCTCACGGCCTTGCCGGCGGACCTGGGCGACGCGTAGAGCTTGAGTTCCGTGATGGGGAACCGGCGCTCCTCCAATATTGCGAGTAGCTCTTGGCCCACGGCCCCGGTGGCTCCGACGACGGCGACGCGCATGCGGGGGAGTCTAGCACCGCCGCCCCGAGGGCGGCAGGCAGTAGCATTACCGACATGTCGCGCGTTCAAGGCCGCTGGCGGCGCATCGTAATCAAGGTCGGCACCAGCTCCCTGGTGGACGAGTCCGGACGCATAGCCCCTTACAAGATGTGGGACGTGGCGCGTGGGGCCCAGGTCCTGGCGGCGGCCCAGAAGGGCCCGGCGCAGTTCGTGATCGTCTCCTCGGGTGCGGGCGCGGCGGGGCGGCAGCGCTTGGGGCTCAAGCTCCCCCTCACGCTGCCTGACAAGCAAGCGGCCGCGGCCGTGGGCCAGGCGCTGCTGATGCTCGATTGGGAGCGGGCCCTCTCGCCGCGCCCCACGGCGCAGCTACTCATATCGGCAAGCGACGTTCAGGAGCGGGAGCGCTACGTGAACGCCAAGAGCGCCCTCGAGGCCACGCTCGCGCTGGGCGTGGTGCCCGTCATCAACGAGAACGACAGCGTGGCCACCGCGGAGTTGAAGCTGGGTGACAACGACACGCTCTCGGCCTGGGTGAGCTACCTGGTGGACGCCGACGTGCTGATCATCCTGACCGACGTTGACGGCCTGTACGATTCCGACCCGAAGCGCAACCCGGACGCCAAGCGCATAGAGGTGGTGAGCGACATCGGCGAGGTGACGCAACTTGCCGGCCGCCCCGGCTCTGCGCTCGGCACCGGTGGCATGGCCACCAAACTGCGGGCGGCGCGGATTGCGACGGGCGCCGGCATCGAGACCATCGTGCTCGGCGGGGGCGGCGCGGCGCTGGAGGCCCTCGCGCGGGGGGAGCGGCGCGGCACCCGCTTCCTGGCTCCCGTCCACGTGCCGGCGCGCAAGGCCTGGATAGCCAACCAGCCCGTTCGCGGCGCGCTGCTGGTGGACGCCGGCGCCGCCAGGGCCCTGGCAGCCGGCAAGAGCCTACTGCCGGGCGGCGTAACGGGAGTTACCGGCGTGTTCACGTTCGGCGACGCGGTGGAGATACGCCACGAGGGCACGCGGATCGGGGTGGGGCTCACCAACTACGGCTCCGAGGCGGTCGAACGGATCCGCGGCCGGCATAGCCAGGCGATCGCCGAGCTGCTGGGCCACAAGGACTACGACGAGGTGATCCACCGCGACAACTTCATGCTGACGAGCGCGGCGGCGCAGGCGCAAGGCACGCCGCCGGCGCCCCGCTAGCCCGGGGTCCGCTACCCGCAACTCGCTAGCGTGCGGCGCGCTGCCTGCGCCCTACTAATCCGGGGCCCGCCGCCGGCCGGTGATAGCATTCGCGTCATGAACGTCCGCTCCCAGCTCGTTTACGTTTCCACGGCCATCCTGTTCGCGCTGGGCCTGCTGGGGCTCGTCAACCCTTTCTTCACCGCGAAGATGCTTGGGTTGGAGATAGCGGACGTTCGGGGCATCAGCCAGGTGCGAGCGACCTTCGGCGCCATGCATCTGGCGCTCGGGGGACTCGTCCTGCGCGGCGCCGTACGGCGCGCGGGGGCACCCGCCATCCTCGGCGCCGCCGCGTTGCTGGTGGGCGCAGTCGCCGCCGCGCGGCTCCTCTCGGTAGTGATCGACGGCGCGGTGACGCTACTCAACGTCCTGTTCCTCCTGAGCGAGATCGTGGCGCTGGCGGGCATCCTGCTGGCATGGTTCGACGCCCGGCGGCCGCAAGAAGCGGGGCCGAACCCCTGACCGGCCTGCCTGACGGCACGCGCTTCGCGCCGCCCGAGGCGGCTGCCGCGCGCGAGGTCGCCCTCGAGCGGCTACGCGATCTCTATGCGTCGTGGGGTTACCTGCCCGTCGAGGTCCCCGGTCTAGAGCACTTCGACCCCAGCCACCCGCGCGAGGCGCAGGCCTTCAAGCTGACGGACAACGGCAGCGACGTGCTGGCCCTGAGGTCCGACTTCACGCCCGCGCTGGCGCGCCTCGTCACGGTCAACTACCCCGGGGTCGCCGCCGGCGAGCGCCGCGCGTTGCGCCTGCGTTACGCGGGCACCGTATGGCACGCACACCACCCCGAACTGGCGGGCACCCGCGAGTTCACGCAGGTCGGCATCGAGCTCGTGGGCGTGAGCAACGCCCGTGCCGACGCCGAGATCATCCACCTCGCCCGCGAGTCCGTCCGGGCCGTGGGGCTGACGCCGCGGATCGAGGTCGGCAACCCCGCCTACGTGAG
>JACDJA010000699.1_pt1 | contig 35617 bp, 29 predicted proteins | sample 7449241 | NCBI WGS metagenome assembly JACDJA01 (sample SAMN14253289, study PRJNA609438) | sludge metagenome | isolation source: initial anaerobic sludge | collected 2018-12-20 | reverse complement strand
GCGCGAGCCCGGCGCGAGAGTCCGCGGCCGCGACGCCGCGCGCGACTGGCTCGTCTCGCGCGTCGGCCTGGACGAGGCGTCCGCGTTGCAGATCGTCGACTATCTGCACAGCACGCGCGTGGGACTCGGCGCGATGCCGACGCAGCGGCGCATCGTGATCGAACGCTTCCCCGACGAATCGGGCGGCGCGCAGCTCGTCGTGCATTCGCCTTTCGGCAGCCGGATCAACCGTGCCTGGGGCCTGGCGCTGCGCAAGCGCTTCTGCCGCAAGTTCGACTTCGAGCTGCAGGCGGCAGCCACGGAAGACGCGATCGTGCTGTCGCTGTCGGCCCGGCACAGTTTCGCGCTCGCCGACGTCGCCCGCTACCTCCATTCGGAAACGGCGCTCGACGTGCTCGTGCAGGCGCTGCTCGCGGCGCCGATGTTCGGTGCGCGCTGGCGCTGGAACGCGACGACCGCGCTCGCGCTACCGCGCTTCCTCGGGGGGCGCAAAGTCGCGCCGCAGCTGCAGCGAATGAAGTCGGAAGACCTGCTCGCCGCGGTCTTCCCCGACCAGGTCGCGTGCGCGGAGAACCTGGTCGGCGAGCGCGAGATTCCGGATCACCCGCTGGTCGCGCAGACGTTGCACGACTGCCTGAACGACGCGATGGACGCTCCCGGCTGGCTGCGCTTGCTGCGCGCGATCGAGAGCGGCCGCGTCGAGGTGCTCGCACGCGACGTCGTCGAGCCCTCGCCCTTCGCCAGCGAGGCGATCGCCGCACGCGTCTACGCGTTCCTCGACGAAGCGCCGCTCGAGGAGCGGCGAACGCAGGCGGTGCGCGATCGCCGCTACGTCGATCCGCACAGCGCCGACGACCTCGGCCGGCTCGACGTCGAAGCGATCGAGACGGTGCGACGCGAAGCCTGGCCGCAGCCGCGCAGCGCCGACGAGTTGCACGAGGCGCTGCACGACGTCGTCGCGCTCACCGATGCGGAGGCACGCGGCGACCCCGCATGGCAGCGCTGGCTCGACGAACTGGTCGCCGCGCGGCGCGCGGCATGCCTGGTCGTCGCACGGCGCGCGACGAGTTTGGTCGCCGCTCCGCACGCGGCGGGCCCGGTCGCCGCGCGGCGCGCGGCGGATTCCGTCGTCACGAGCGCGGACTGCACGTCCGCTCTATGGGTGGCCGCCGAGCGTTTGCCGACGCTGCGCGCGGTGTTCGCCGAAGCCGTGCTGCACCCGCCGATCGAGGCGCCGGCCGAATGCGGACAGCAGACGTGGACGCGCGAAGACGCACTGCGCGAACTGGTCCGTGGCCGGCTCGGCGCACACGGGCCGATGAGCTGCGAAGAGCTTGCATCGCCCGTCGGTCTGCCGAACCACGAAGTCGAATCCGCGCTGCAGGCGCTGCAAAGCGAGGGCAGCGTGCTGCGCGGCCGCTTCGTGCCCGGCGTCGGCCCCGAGCAGTGGTGCGAGCGTCACCTGCTCGCCCGCATCCACCGGCTGACGCTGCAGCGCCTGCGCCGCGAGATCGAGCCGGTCGAGGCGCGCGACTTCGCGCGTTTCCTGTTCGCCTGGCAGCACGTCGCCTCGTCGACGCGCGTGAGCGGCCCGCAGGCACTGGCGGCGATCGTCGCGCAGCTCGAGGGTTTCGAGGCACCGGCCGTCGCCTGGGAAAGCGAACTGCTTCCGGCACGCGTCGACGACTACGAGATGAGCTGGCTCGACGAGTTGTGCACCGCCGGGCGCGTCGCCTGGGCGCGCCTGCGGGCGCCGGCGACCGACGACGGGCGCGCTCCCGCGGGCGTTTCGCTGCGCGCGACGCCGCTGGTGCTGCTGCCGCGCGTGAACGTTCCACGCTGGAAGCGGCTCGCGCCGGGCGTGACGGGCGACGCTGCGGGCCGGCACGAGCAGCACGAATGCGTCGCCGCTGCATGCGGACAGCGCGATGCCGCGGTGAATGGGCACGCGCAGCGCGACATCGCGGTGAGTGCGCACGCGCGGCGCGACAATGCGGTGAGTGCGCACGCGCGGCGCGACATTGCGATAAGTGCGCGCGCGCAGCGCGCGCGGCGCCATCTCGAGACGCACGGCGCTTCGTTCTTCGACGAAATCTGCGAAGGCACGCGCCTGTTGCGCAGCGAACTGGAGGACGCGCTCAGCGAACTGGTGTCGCACGGGATCGCTCGCTGCGACAGCTACGCCGGTCTTCGCGCGCTGCTCGTCTCGCCGTCGCGGCGGGCCGCGTCCGGGCGCGGACGCAGGAACGCGTCGCTGTCCGGCATCGAGGATGCAGGTCGCTGGACACTCGTCGCTCGCGACGATGCCGAAGCGCGCACCGCCGCGGACGTCGAGCACGTCGCGCGTACGCTGCTGCGCCGCTACGGCGTCGTCTTCTGGCGCCTGCTCGAACGCGAGGCACGGTGGCTGCCGCCGTGGCGCGATCTGGTGCGCGTTTTCCATCGGCTCGAGGCGCGCGGCGAAATCCGCGGCGGCCGTTTCGTCGCCGGCGTCTCGGGCGAGCAGTTCGCGCTGCCCGAAGCGATCGCGCCGCTGCGGCGCGCGCGGCGCTCGACCGCTGCGCAACCCGAGTGGATCCGCGTCTCGGCCTGCGATCCGGCGAACCTGCTCGGCAGCGTGCTGCCCGGCGCGCGCATACCGCGCGTGAGCGGGGCGCGCGTGCTGTATCGCGACGGCGTGCCGATCGCCACGCTCGTCGGCGAGCGCGTCGAATGGCTGCAGGCGCCGAAGCCGCAGGAGCGAGCGACGGCAATGCAACGGCTGCTCGGGCGGGCCGGCAGGCCGCCGGCACACGCGGCACCGCGAGCCGAAGTGCCTGCGATGCGTGACACGGATTCGCATGCTGCATGACGCAGCATTTCTGACGGCGCAACACGCTTCGAGCGCGGAAACGCAGCGTTCCGCAGCGCTGGCTGCGCACTCGGCGGCGCCGGCTGCACGCTCGGCGGCACCGGCTGCACGCGTAGCGGCACCGGCTGCGCGCGTAGCGGCACCGGCTGCGCGCGTAGCGGCACCGGCTGCGCGCGTGGCAACACCGGCTGCGCGCGTACAGCACCGCCTGCGCGTGGCAGCGCCGGCGCGCTTCGATCGACACACGCTTTGATCTCGTTCAGCTTCGATTCATCGCGCCCGCGCTAGCCTCGGCTTCTTCAGCGGTCGATCGGCCGCACCCGATTGCCTGGTCGTGCGAAATGCTTCCTGTTCGTCTCCGCGTCGCCGTAACGTCTGCCGCAGCATCGATCCTCGTCTCGACGAGTCTCGTGTCGCCGGCCTTCGCGCTGCACGACGGCGACGTTTCCCTTCCGGTCGGGTCCTTCGTCGCGCTCGGCGTCGAGACGGCCCCGGCGCGGGCGGCCGCCGCCGACCGGCTCTCGCATCTTCCCGCGCACGTCGTGGTTCCGAATGCGCAGCAGCGCTTCGTCGCCGCACCGATCGGCGGGCTGGTCACCGAGTTGCGCGCCGGGGTCGGCGACACGGTGAAGCAGGGCCAGCCGTTGGCGCTCGTCGTCAGCGCCGAACTGCTGTCGCTGCAGCGCGAGATCGCGCAAGCCGCCGCCGAGCGCGAGCGTGCGCAGCGAGCGCTCGCGCGCGACGAACAGCTGCTCGCCGAGGGACTCGTGGCCGAGTCGCGCGTCGAAGCGAGCCGCGCGTCCGACCGGCAGGCGCAGGCGGCGCTCGCCGAGAAGCGTGCGCTGCTCTCGCTGTCGGGCATCCGTCCTCGCTCGTCGGGAGAGTTCGAGCTGCTCGCGCCGATCTCGGGCGTCGTGCTGTCGCAGGACGTGCGCCCGGGGCAGCGCGTCGACGCCGCCACGCCGCTGATGCAGATCGCGCAGCTCGATCCGCTCGCACTGCAGATCTACGTGCCGATCACCGCGGCGCCGCGGCTGGAGAGCGGTGCGGCGGTGCGCGTGCCGGCGGCAGGCGCTTCGGGCCGGGTCGTCGCTGTCGGCCGTGCGGTCGGTGACGCACAGACGATCTCGGTGCGCGCGCTGCTCGACTCCGGGCTCGGTGCGCTCGGGCCTGGGCAGCACGTCGAGGCCGAAATCGATGCGCGGCCGGCGCCGGGCGGCGAGAGGAACTGGGTGGTTCCGTCCGCGGCGCTGGTGCGGTTGGGCTCCGCGGGAACGCAACCCGCCGTTTTCGTGCGCCGGGGCGAGCGCTACGTTGCCGTTGCGGTGCTCCCGATCGGCGAGTCGGGACGCGATCTCGTCGTGCAGGCGGCGTTGAGCGAAGGCGAGGAGGTGGTGGCGACGGGCGCGAGCCAGTTGAAGGCGGCGCTCGCCGCCGCTCCGGCGGCACCGTCTGCCGCAGCGGCGCCCCGATAGACGCCGCCCCGACAGACGCCATGCTGGCTCGCATCGTCGATTTCGCGCTCACGCAGCGCCTGCTCGTTCTCGTGCTCACCGCACTGCTCGTCGGCGCGGGTGTCGTCGCGCTGCGCGAGTTGCCGATCGACGCCTTTCCCGACGTTTCGACCACCCAGGTCAAGATCATCGTCAAGGCGCCGGGCATGACGCCCGAGGAGGTCGAAAGCCGGATCACGATCCCGATCGAGCAGGAACTGCTCGGCATCGAGCGCCAGCGGCTGCTGCGCGCGGTGTCGAAATACGGAATCACCGACGTCACCGTCGACTTCGAGGACGGCACCGACATCTACTGGGCGCGCCAGCAGGTGGCGGAGCGCTTCGCGGCCGCCGCCGAAACGCTGCCCGCGCAGGCGAGCGGCGGCCTCGCGCCGATCACGACGCCGCTGAGCGACCTCTACATGTTCACGATCGAGGGGCCGCTGTCGCTCGAGGAGAAGCGCACGCTGCTCGATCGGGTCGTGCGCCCGCAGTTGCGAACCGTGCGCGGCGTGGCCGACGTCAACAGCCTCGGCGGCTTCGTGCGCACCTACGAGGTCGTGCCGAACCCGCAGATGCTCGCGATCCGCGGCATCGGCCTCGGGCAGTTGCGCGATGCGATCGAGCGCAACAACCGCAACGACGGCGCAGGGCGCATCGTCGAGGGCGAAGAGGTGCTGATCGTTCGCACCGAGGGCGCGGTCGACGGCGTGTCCGCGCTCGGCGCGATCGTCGTCGCAACGCCGGGAGAAATTCCGGTGCGCCTGTCCGAGGTCGCCGACGTGCGCATCGGAAACCTCACGCGCTACGGCGCCGTGACGCGCGACGGCGACGAGGCGGTCCAGGGCCTGGTGCTCGGACTGCGCGGCGCCAATGCGCAGAAAGTGATCGACGGCGTCGAAGAGCGCCTCGCCGCGCTCGCGCCGACGCTTCCCGAAGGCACGACGATCCGTCCGTTCTACGACCGCTCGGCGCTGGTCGATCGGGCGGTCGGCACGGTGACGAAGGCGCTGTTGGAGGCGATCGTCCTCGTGCTCGCGCTGCTGCTCGCATTCCTCGGAAATCTGCGCGCCGCGCTCGTCGTCGCGCTGACGCTGCCGCTGGCCGCGCTCGGCACCTTCGTGCTGATGCGCTACACGGGCCTTTCGGCGAACCTGATGAGCCTGGGCGGCCTGGCGATCGCGATCGGCCTGCTCGTCGACGGGGCGGTGGTCGTCGTCGAGAACATCGAGAGCCGACTCGGCGAAGGCGGTGCGCAGCAGCGCCTGCCGATGCTGCACGTCGTCTGGCGCGCGGTGCGCGAGGTCTCGGTTCCGGTCGTCTCGGGCGTGGCGATCATCGTCATCGTCTTCGTTCCGCTGCTGTCGCTGCAGGGGCTCGAAGGCAAGCTCTTCGTTCCGGTGGCGCTGACGATCGTCTACGCGCTCTCCGTGTCGCTGGTGCTCGCGCTCACGGTGATTCCCGTGCTCGCGTCGCTGCTGCTGCGTCGCCGGCACGCGCACGTGCCGTGGCTCGCGCGCAAGCTCGACGCGCTCTACGTTCCCATGCTCGGCTGGTCGTTGCGCCACGGCAGCGTCGTCGTCGTCGCCGCGCTCGCGCTGCTCGTCGCGGCGGGCGGCGCGTACACGCTGCTGGGCAAGAGCTTCATGCCGACGATGGACGAGGGCGACGTGATCATGCAGCTCGAGAAGCTGCCGTCGATCAGCCTCGCGCAGACGATCGCGGTCGATGCGCGCGTGCAGCGCGCGATTCTCCAGGCGGTTCCCGAGGTGCGCAGCATCGTCGCGCGCTCGGGTTCCGACGAACTCGGCCTCGATCCGATGGGCCTGAACGAGACCGACGGTTTTCTCGTGCTGAAGCCGATCGACGAATGGCGAGTGCCCGACAAGGAGTGGCTCACCGACGAACTGCGCACCGTCGCCGACGCGTTTCAGGGCGTGGAGGCGTCGTTCACGCAGCCGATCGAGATGCGCATCTCGGAGATGCTCACCGGCGTGCGCGGCGACGTCGCGATCAAGGTGTTCGGCAACGACCTGGGCGAACTCGGCGCGATCGCCGCGCGCATCGAGGCGCTGCTCGAGGAGATCCCGGGATCGGAGGACGTCTTCACCGCACGCAACGAGGGCGTGCAGTACCTGCAGGTGAGCATCGACCGGCTCGCCGCGGGCCGTCTCGGATTGTCGGTCGACGAGTTGCAGACGAGCCTGCGTACGCTGATCGAGGGCCAACCCGCGGGCGCCGTGATGGAAGCCGGATGGCGCGTACCGATCGTGCTGCGCGCGGGCGAAGACGTGCGCGCGAGCGCCGCACGCTTCGCGAATCTGCGCATCGCACTGCCCGACGGCAATGCGGTGCCGGTGTCGGCGGTCGCGCGAATCGAGCGCGTCGACGGGCCGGTGAAGATCGAGCGCGAGAACGCCGCACGCTACGTCACGGTTCGCACCAACGTGCGCGGGCGCGACCTGGTCGGCTTCGTCGACGAGGCGCGCGCGCGCATCGCCGCGCAGGCGCCGCTGCCGGTGGGGTACCGGATCGACTGGAGCGGCCAGTTCGAGAATCAGCAACGCGCGGCGGCGCGACTGGCCATCGTCGTTCCGGTGGCGCTGCTGCTGATCTTTCTGTTGTTGTTCTCGACCTTCGGCTCGGTGCGACAGGCCGTGCTCGTGCTGGCCAACGTGCCCTTCGCGATGGTCGGCGGCGTGTTCGCGCTCCTCGCCTCGGGCGAATACCTGTCGGTGCCGGCGTCGGTCGGCTTCATCGCGCTGCTCGGCATCGCGGTGCTCAACGGCGTCGTGCTCGTCGCGCATTTCAACCAGCTGCTCGCGCAGCGCATGCCGATCGAACGCGTCGTCGTCGAGGGCGCGCGCCGGCGGCTGCGCCCGGTGCTGATGACCGCGTCGATCGCCGCGTTCGGCCTCGTGCCGCTGTTGTTCGCCTCCGGCCCCGGCTCGGAGATCCAGCGCCCGCTCGCCATCGTCGTCATCGGCGGACTGGCCTCGTCGACGCTGTTGACGCTGCTGTTGTTCCCGATCCTGTTCCGGCGCTTCGGCGTCGACGAAAGGCCGCCGACGCCCGGGCAGGTGCACGAGGCCCGCGCAGCACTCGATGTTTCGCTCGCGGCGCAGGAGCGGCCATGATCGAAGGACACCTTTTCGCGATGGATGCCGCAGCTGCCGAACCGGTTCTTCTGACGCTGATCGCTCCGGCGTCGCTCGGCGAGAACGTCGCCGACCTGCTTCTCGAGGCGCCCGAGTTCGTCTCCGGCTTCACTTCCAGCGCCGCCTCGGGGCATGGCGCCGGGTTGCGCTTCGAAGCGGTGAGCGAGCGCGTGCGGGGAAGAGGACGGCGCACCCGCTTCGAGCTCGTACTCGGCCGCGCCAACGCCGCGGCGCTGCTCGCGCAGCTGCGCGCAACGCTGGGCGACGCGAACATCTACTACTGGATCTGCCCGATGCTCGAATGCGGAAACCTGGGCGAACCGGCGCAGCCGGGAGCGAGGTCGTGAGTCGTACGTTCGCGAGGCGCACGCATTTCGTCGCGACGGCGGCTCTCGCCGCCGCGCTCGGCTGCTCGCTGCCGGCTGCATCGGTCGCGCAGCACCCCGCCGCCGCGCAGGAGTCGTGGGCGCAGGACGTGCCGGCCGAGCAGGGCTCGTCGACCGCGTCGCAGCACTATCCGCCCGAATTGCCGCCGCCCGCGCGCGTGCGCGCGGCGATCGCCGATTCGCCCGAGGTACAGGCGGCGGCCGCGCTGCTGCAGGCTGCAGGCGCCGAACGACGCCAGCTCGCCGCCGGACCGCACGAGTGGACTTCCCGTGTCGATTACCAGCGCCGCCGCGTGCGCGAGACGGGCGCGCACGACCGATTCGACGAGTGGGCGCTGTCGCTCGAGCGCGGCGTTCGCCTGCCGGGCAAATCGGCACTCGACCGCCGGCTGGGCGCGGGGCGTCTCGCCGAGGCCGCGATCGCGCGCTTCGACGCCGAACACGAAGCCTCGCGACGCCTGCTCGCGCTGTGGTACGCGATGCTGCGCGAACGCCAGGGCGCGCAGTTGCTCGCCCGACAGGCCGATCTCGCGGCGCGCGAAGCGGCCGCCGTCGCCCGGCGGCGCGAGCTCGGTGACGCCTCGCGGCTCGACGCGATGCAGGCCGCGGCCGAGGCCGAACAGGTGGAGGCGGCAAGGCGCAGCGCACTCGACCTGGCCGAACGCGCGTCGATCGCGCTGGTGCGCGAGTTTCCCGCGATGGACGGAATCACGCCGCCCGAGGCGCTGCCCGAACCGCAGCAGCCGGCGCAAGACCTGGCCGCGCTCGCGCAGCAGGCGGTCGACGAAGATCACGGATTGCGCGGCGCACTGGCGGCCGCAGCGAGCGCGCAGGTCGAAGCGCAGCGTGCACTGGCCGATCGCCGACCCGACCCGACCGTGGGCGTGCAACTCGGCTCCGAGCGATCGGCCGAGGAACGCATCGTCGGCGTTTTCGTCTCGATCCCGTTCGGCGGCCAGGCGCGTCGCGCTGCCGCCGATGCGAGCGTTGCGCGGGCCGCGGCCGCCGCCCGGCGCGCCGACGCCCGCCGCCGGCAACTGGACGCGCAGGTCGCGTCACTGCTTGCCTCGGCGAGTTCCGGTGCGGCTCGCTGGCAGGCGGCGCAGCGCGGCGCCGAACTGCAATCGAGCGCGGCCGAACGCGTCGCGCGTGCACGGGAACTCGGCGAAGCCGACGTCGCCGAAGTGCTGAGGGCGCGTCGCCTGGCGCTCGATGCCGCGCTGCGCGCAGCCGGCACGCGGGTCGACGCGCTCGAAAGCCGCGCGCGGCTGCTGCTCGATGCGCACCGGATCTGGGACTTCGATCACGGCGACAGCGAACCGTAACCGACGCGAATCGTCACTGCCTTCGTCCACCCCCTTGCCGAAACGATTCATCGTGCTAAGATAGTAATAGATTACTTATTTTAGGAATCGGCTCGATGACCGAACGGGCGAAGGGGCTCCCCGCAGAAGAACGGGCGAAGTACCTACCGGCAGAAGAACGGCGTGCGGCCACGGTGGAAGCGGTGGTGGAACTGGCCGCCGAGCAGAACCCCAGCGACATCACGACGACGGCGATCGCGCAGCGCATGGGGCTGACGCAGGGCGCGCTGTTCCGGCACTTTCCCACCAAGGACGCGATTCTCGAAACCGTGATGTCGTGGGTCACGGAGCGCCTGCTCGCGCGCGTGAGCAAGGCCGCGGAAAACGCCGCCTCGCCGCTCGAAGCGCTCGAAGCGATCTTCCTGACGCACATCGACTTCGTCAGCGAGCATCCGGGCGTACCGAGGATGCTGTTCGGCGAATTGCAGCGACCGGGCGACACCCTGCCCAAGCGCATGGTTCGCACGCTGGTTCGCCAGTACGACGCCCGCCTGCGCGAACTGCTCGAAGCCGGCAAGGCGCAGGGTGCGCTGGATGCGGCGCTCGACGTCGACGCCGCCGCGGGGCTGTTCATCGGCGCGATCCAGGGACTGGTGATGCAGTCGCTGCTCGCCGGCGACGCGCAACGCATCCGCGCTGAGGCCCCGGGCGTGTTCGCGATCTATCTGCGCGGCATCCGCACGGCGTCATGAAGAGCTTCGGCGATCTTTCCAGCGCAGCGAAGCGCACCCTCGTCCTGGGAGCCATTGCCGTCGTCGCGGCGGCTGCCGGATGGTTCTGGATGCAGCGCAGCGGCCACGACGACGGTCCGTTGCGCCTGTACGGCAACGTCGACATCCGCGAGGTGCAACTGGCGTTCCGGCAGCCCGGTCGCGTGGCGCAGATGGCTTTCGACGAGGGCGACACGGTCACGGTCGGCGCACGCATGGCCACGCTCGATGCACAGCCCTTCGAAGAAGCGCTCGCGGCAGCCGACGCGTCCGTACAGCTCGCCCAGGCGGAGTTGAACAAGCTGCGCCGCGGCCTGCGTCCGCAGGAGATCGTCCAGGCGCAACAGGCGCTCGAGCAGGCAAAGGCGATCGCGACCGACGCCGAGCGCAACTTCCGCCGCCAGAGCGAGCTGGTCGCATCGGGCGCCAGCAGCCGGCGCACGGTCGACGCGGCGCGCGCCGCGCGCGACCAGGCGGCGGCGGGCGTGAAGGCCGCGCAGGCCGCACTTTCGCAGGCCCGCGAAGGCTATCGCCGCGAAGACATCGCCGCCGGCGAAGCGCGCCTGGCCGCGGCGCAGGCCGCACGCGCGCAGGCCGCCACCGCGCTGGCCGACACCGAGCTGCTGGCGCCCAGTACCGGTACGGTGATCGCCCGCGTTCGCGAGCCGGGCAGCATGGTCGCCAGCCAGAGCACGGTCTACAGCCTGAGCCTGGATGCGCCGGTGTACGTGCGCGCCTACGTCGCCGAGCCCGATCTCGGTCGCATCGCGCCCGGAACCCGGGTGCTCGTGAAGAGCGACTCGTCCGACCGGCTCTACCAGGGCCAGATCGGCTTCATCTCGCCGCGCGCCGAGTTCACGCCGAAGACGGTGGAGACCACCGATCTGCGCACCGACCTCGTGTACCGCCTTCGGATCGTCGTCGACGATCCCGACACCTCGCTGCGCCAGGGGATGCCGGTGACGATCGAGGTCGACGCCGAGCCGGCTGCCGGCGCTCGCCGCGCCAGGAGCTGACGACGTGCCCGCCGCCATGCCGACAGCCACGGCGCCGCCCGACGCGCAGAGCCGCATCGCCGTCGTCATCGACGGCGTCGACAAGCGTTTCGGCACCGTGCATGCGCTGCGCAACGTCGACGCACGCATCGAGTACGGACGTCTCACCGGCCTGGTCGGCCCGGACGGCGCCGGCAAGACGACGCTGATGCGCATCCTGACCGGACTGCTCGTGCCCGACGCCGGGCGCGTCACGCTGGCCGGTTTCGACGTCGTGCGCGACAACGACGCGATCCACGTCGCCAGCGGCTACATGCCGCAGCGCTTCGGCCTGTACGAAGACCTGTCGGTGATGGAAAACATGCGCCTGTACGCGCGGTTGCGCGGAATGGATGCCGACCGCCACGCGGACCTGTTCGACGAGCTGCTCGCCTTCACCCGCCTGGGCCCGTTCACGAAGCGACTGGCCGGAAAACTCTCCGGCGGCATGAAGCAGAAACTCGGGCTGGCGTGCGCGCTGATGGCGCGCCCGGCCGTGCTGCTGCTCGACGAACCCGGGGTCGGCGTCGATCCGGTCAGCCGCCAGGATCTGTGGCGCATGGTGCAGGCGCTCACCGACGAGGGCATGGCCGTCGTCTGGTCCACCGCGTACCTGGACGAAGCCGAACGTTGCGACAGCGTGCTGCTGCTCAACGACGGGCAATTGGCCTACGACGGCCCGCCCGCCGAGCTGACCGGCCGCCTGGCGGATCGCAGCTTTCGCCTCGAAGACGTCGGCGATCGGCGCCGCGCCGTGCTCGCCGAAGCGCTCGGTCTGGCCAGCGTCGGCGACGGCGTGATCCAGGGCGCCGGCGTGCGCGTCGTGTTGCGCGCCGACGCAGGCACCGAACAGATCCAGGCTCTTGCCGACCGGCTCGGCGCACACCTCGCCCCGGTGCCGCCGCGCTTCGAGGACGCCTTCATCGACCTGCTCGGCGGCGGCCCCGGCGGCTCCTCGGCGCTGGCCGAACGCCTGCCGCCGGTGCAACTCGCCTCCGACATCGCCGTCTCGTGCCGCAACCTCACGAAGCGCTTCGGCGCCTTCACCGCCACCGACAACGTGAGCTTCGAGGTGCGCAAAGGCGAGATCTTCGGCCTGCTCGGTCCGAACGGAGCCGGCAAGTCGACGACCTTCAAGATGCTGTGCGGCCTGTTGAAGCCCACGCACGGCGAAGCGCAGGTGGTGGGACTCGACCTGCGTCGCGCCACCGGCGCGGCCAAGGCGCAGCTCGGATACATGGCGCAGAAATTCTCGCTGTACGGCCTGCTGTCGGTGCGCCAGAACCTGGAATTCTCCGCCGGCGTGTACGGACTGGAAGGCGCGACGCGCCGCACGCGCATCGACGAGATGATCGAAACCTTCGCGCTCGAGCCGTGGCTGTCGGCCGCGCCCGATTCGCTGCCGCTCGGCTTCAAGCAACGCCTGGCGCTCGCCTGCGCGGTGATGCACCGCCCGCCCGTGCTGTTCCTCGACGAACCGACCTCGGGCGTCGACCCGATCACGCGCCGCGAGTTCTGGACGCACATCAACGGCCTCGCGCGCAAGGGCGTGACGGTGATGGTCACCACGCATTTCATGGACGAAGCCGAATACTGCGACCGCGTGGCGATGCTGTATCGCGCCCGGCTGATCGCGCTCGACACGCCCGACGCACTCAAGCGCGACGCAACGAGCGACGCCCGCCCCGATCCGACGATGGAAGACGCTTTCATCCACCTGGTGGAATCGGCCGATCTCGCCGACGAGGCGCGCAACGAGGCTGCGGCATGACCGACGCGACGCCTTCGCGCCCGGCCGAGCGCGTGTCGGCCGCCGCGATGCGCCGTTTCGACCCGCGGCGCCTTGCGGCACTGGTCCTCAAGGAAAGCCTGCAGGCGATGCGCGATCCGTCCACGCTGCTGATCGCCTTCGTGTTGCCGGTGGTGCTGCTGTTCCTGTTCGCCTACGCGGTTTCGCTGGACGTGCGCAACCTGCGCATCGGCGTCGTGCAGGAATCGCAATCGGCATCGGCCAACGCGCTGGCCGCGGCCTTCGCCGGCACGCGCTATCTCGACGTTCGTTTCGCGCACGACCGGCGCGAGGTCGCCGACCTCGTCGTCTCGGGCGAGCTGCGCGGCTTCGTCGTGATTCCGCAGGATTTCGAGCGCCGCATGGTCGCGCGCGATGGCAGCCCGCTCATCCAGACGATCGCCGACGGCTCGCAACCCAACACCGCCAACTACGTCGCGAACTACACGCAGGGCGTGGTGCAGACCTGGCGCGCCGGGCTCGACGCGCAAGCCGCACCCGCGGCCGTGGCGCTCGAGCCGCGCTACTGGTTCAACGCCGAACTGGAAAGCCGCCGCGCACTCGTGCCCGGCGCGATCGCCATCGTCATGACGATCATCGGCACGATGCTCACCGCGCTGGTGGTCGCGCGCGAATGGGAACGCGGCACGATGGAGGCGGTGTTGTCGACGCCCGCGTCGGTCATCGAGATCCTGATCGGCAAGCTGCTGCCGTACTTCGTGCTGGGCATGTTGTCGACGCTCGCGGCCGCGGCGCTGGCCGTATTCGTCTTCGACGTGCCGCTGCGCGGGTCGCTCGCCGCGCTGCTGCTGCTGTCGGCCGTGTTCATGGTGCCCGCGCTCGGCCAGGGGCTGCTGATCTCCTCGGTCACGCGCAACCAGTTCCTGGCCGCGCAGATCGCGCTGTTCTCCGGCTTCCTGCCCGCCTTCATGTTGTCGGGCTTCCTCTACGAGATCGAGTCGATGCCGGCTGCGATCCGGGCGATCACCTGGTTCGTTCCCGCCCGCTATTTCGTGGCGTCGCTCAAGACGGTGTTCCTGGCCGGCGACATCTGGGCGGTTTTCCTGCCGAACCTGCTGGCGATGGCGCTGACCGGCGCGGTGTTCTTCGGACTCGCCAGGCGCGCCACGCGCAAGAACCTGGAGGCCTGAACGATGTCGCAGCGGGCCGCCTGGTTCGATTTCGTGCGCTTGCGCGCGCAGTTCGTCAAGGAGTTGCTCAGCATCCTGCGCGACCCGCGAAGCCGGATGGTGGTGTTCGTGCCGCCTCTGCTGCAACTGCTCGTATTCGCCTTCGCCGCGACGCTGGAAGTACGCAACGTCGACCTCGCCGTGCACAACCAGGACGCGGGCCGCTGGTCGCACGAACTGATCACGCGCCTGGACACCGCCGAATTCGTCCACGACGTACGTTACGTGACCGACAGCGGCGAACTCCGCGCATTGCTCGACCGGGGCGAGGTGCTCGCCGCACTCGACATCCCGGCGGACTTCTCGCGCACCATCGCCGCCGGCGATACCGGCCGCGTGCAGGTGCTGGTCGATGGCCGGCGCAGCAATTCGGGCCAGATCACCGTCGGTTATCTATCCGCCATCGCCGCCGACGTCGGCGCCGAGGTGCGATCCGACACGGCGCCGGCGGTGCCGATGGTGGTGCGCAACTGGTTCAATCCGAACCTGATCTACCGCTGGTTCATCGTGCCGGGCCTGAGCGGAATCCTCGCGCTGTTCAGCGCGCTGCTGATCACCTCGCTGTCGATCGCGCGCGAGCGCGAGCTGGGCACCTTCGACCAGTTGCTGGTCTCGCCCACGTCGACCCCGGAAATCATCGTCTCCAAATCGGTTCCGGCGCTGGTGATCGGGACGGCGCTCGGCCTGACGATGATCGCCGCGGCGATCGTCCTGTTCGGCATTCCGTTCAGCGGCTCGTTCACGTTGCTGCTGGTGAGCCTGATGCTGTTCATTCTCTCGGTCGTGGGCATCGGCCTGATGATCTCCGCCGTCAGCGCGACGCAGCAGCAGGCGATCCTCGGCGCCTTCGCCGTCGGCGTGCCGGCGGTGCTGGTGTCGGGGTTCGCAACCCCGGTGGAAAACATGCCGACGCTGTTGCAATGGCTGGCGCAGGCCATCCCGCTCACGCACTTCCTGATCATCGTCCAGGGCAGCTTCCTGAAGGCGTTGCCGCTCTCCGACATCCTCGCCAGCCTGTGGCCGCTGGCGATCATCGCGCTGGTGACGCTCACGATGGCCACCGTATTCGTCCGAGGACGCCTGCAATGACCCGCACCGATCGCGTCGAACCGACGCGCACGACGACCGGCACGCATTTTTCACCGGGGCGACTGCGTCCGCTCGCACTGCTGCTGGGCAGTGCCTTGCTGACCGCCTGCGCCACCGTGGGTCCCGACTATCACGCGCCGCCACCGGTCGCCTCGGCAGGCGACTGGACGCAGCCGGCCGATGCCGCCGCGCCGCAGGATCTCGCCCACTGGTGGTCGACGCTCGGCGATCCGGTGCTCGAGCGACTGATCGAGACGGCGCTGGTTCGAAACCTCGATCTGCGCCTGGCTGTCGCTCGCATCGACGAGGCGCGCGCGCTGCGCGATCGCGTCTCGGGCGAGCGTGCTCCGGTCGTCAGCGCGGGCGCCAGCGTCACCCGTCGTCGGCAAAGCGAGAACGGTCCGTTGCCGGTCGGCACGATTCCGGGCCTCGACGCTACGCAAACCATCTACGACGCCGGTTTCGATGCCGCCTGGGAGGCCGACCTCTTCGGTGCGAAATACCGTGCGCTCGAGGGCGCCGACGCCCGCCTGCAGGCGAGCGAAATCGATGCGCAGGGCGTACGCATGCGCATCGCCGCCGAAGTCGCGCGCGCCTGGTTCACTGCGACGGGCGCAGCCGACGAACTGCGCACGCAGCAGGCGATGCTCGAAACGTTGCAGCAGACCGTCGACCTCGTGCGCAAGCGCGCGGATCTCGGGGACGCCTCGCTGGCCGACGTCGAAACCGCGCGCGCACAATGGGCCGCGGCCGACGCCGCACTGCCCGAGATCCGAGCCCGCCGGCGCGCGGCGGTCCTGAGCCTGGGCGTGCTGCTGGGTTCGCCGCCCGAGCAGGAACGGGCGCTGCTCGATACCGCATCGCCGCCGCTCGAACTGCGGGCGCTGCCGGTGGGCGAGCGCGCCGAGGTGTTGCGTCGCCGTCCGGACGTGCTCGCCGCCGAACGGCAACTGGCCGCCCGCACCGCCGACATCGGCGTGGCGACGGCGGAGTTGTTCCCGAAGCTCACGATCGGCGCCGGCGGCGGCCTGCAGGCGCTGAGTACCGGCGACTGGTTCGACGCCTCGAGCACGCGCTTCTCGCTGATGCCGCTGATCTCGTGGCGGCTGTTCGACGGCGGCCGCGTGCGCGCCGAGATCCGCGCCCGCGAGGCCGGCGCGCAGCAGGCGGCAATCGCCTATGAACAGGCGGTGCTGGCAGCCCTGGGCGACGCCGAACGTGCGCTGAGCGACTATCGCTCGGGCCTGGACACGCTGCAGCGGCGCCAGACCGCCGTGGCTGCGACGCGCCGCAGCCATGTCCACGCAAAGGCGCGCTTCGCAGCCGGCGACATCGCGCTCGTCGAACTGCTCGCCGCCGAGCGCCTGTTGCTCGAGGCCGAAACCGCGAGCGCTCGCGCCCGCACCACGGCCGCCGTGCAACTCGCGGCGCTGTACAAGGCGCTGGGCGGCGGCTGGGATGCGCCCGCCGCCGTCGCCGTCGACTCCACACCCACCGCCGCCGATGCGATGGCGGCGTCGCGCCCGCCCTCCCTCGTTCCCATCCACTGAAAGGACACCGCCATGCAGATCAACGTCGCAAACTCCGAACGTGTCGTGCGCGTCATCGTCGGCCTGATCCTGCTCAGCCTGCCGTTCTGGCTCGAGACGCCGTGGCGCTGGCTGGGCTTGATCGGGTTCATGCCTCTGATCACCGGGCTTTCCGGCCGTTGCCCGGGGTACCGTCTGCTCGGCCGAACGAGTTGCCCCGCACGCGAACCCCGGTAGTTCGATCTTGCGTCGTCATGAGCGTGCCTGGCCCGCACCTCGAGCCGCACGCCGGCCCGCGCGCCATCCGGCGCACGTGGCGGCATGCCGGCAGCCGGCATCTGCGCGCGTTGCTGCTCGCCTGCGCGGTCTTCGCGCCCCTTGCCGGACGTGCAACGGAATCGGCGCCGGGTGCGGCGCAATCCGGGTGCGCCGAGCAGTCGCTGCGCTGGCGCGGCGGCACGGTGCGGCTGGAGAACGATCTGTTCGCCGGCACCGACCGCGACTACACCAACGGCGTGGCAGTGTCACTCGTTTCGCACGACATCGAAGGCCGCCTGCGCGCCGACTGCCTGCCGCGGCCGCTGGGCCTGTACGTGCGCTTCCTGGACGCGATCGATCCCGGTTTCCGGCAGCGTGCCGGTGAGGAATCGGCAACGCAGAACGTCGTGCTGCGCGTCGGGCAGTCGATGTATACGCCCGAGGACAAGACCCGCACCGACCTGATCGAAGACGATCGTCCCTATGCCGGACTGCTGTATCTGGGGCTGGCCTGGAACCGCCGGGCTCATCCGCACGGCGCCCGCTACGAGATGCTCGAGAGTCGCGAATTGACGCTGGGCGTGATCGGACCTTGGTCGCTGGCCGAACGATCGCAGGACCTGGTGCACCGGTTGCGCGGCTTCGATCGATTCCGCGGCTGGAGCAACCAGTTGCGCAACGAACCGGCGTTCCAGCTTGCGATGGAGCGCAAGTTCAAGCCCTGGTTCGACGGTGCCGTTCGTCCGGGCTGGGGTCACGACGCGATCGGCAGCTATGCCGTGCGCGTGGGCAACATCGAAACCGCTGCCAGTGCAGGCCTGGAGTTGCGCTGGGGGCGCAACATCGCGAACGACTTCGGCAGCTATTCGATCCGCCCCGGCGGCGAGAATCGGCCGCCTTCGGCGGCGGCCGGGCTGCGCGCGACGCATCCGCAGAGCCTGCGCGCGCCCCGCCCCGGAGCGCATCTGTTCGCCCATCTGGAAGCCAGGGCCGTGGCGTGGGATTTCTCGCTCGACGGCAACCTGTTTCGTTCCAGCCACCACGTCGCGCGTCGACCGTGGCAGGCGCAGGCGGCGCTCGGCATCAGCAGCCAGTGGCTCGTCGCCGGGCATGGCGTGCGCCTGGCGCTGATGCGCGTATGGCGCACGCGCGAGTTCGACGAACAGGTAGGCCACCACGCCTTCGGATCGATCGCCGTGAGCGTGGAGTTCTGATTCTCGGTCGACGGAGTAGACGATGAACGAACGGACACACTTCGCAGCTCGCGGCACGACCATGGTCATCGGCGTGGCGTTGCTCGCTTCGGTTTCGATCGTCCGGGTGCAGGCACGCGACTCGCCCAGGCCGATGGCCTTGCGCGGCGTGATGCAGCAACTGGGCCAGGACATGCAGGCCGTCACTGCGGCCATTTCCAACGAGGACTGGGCCGAGGTCACCGATCTTGCACCGCGGATCGCGAGTCACGCCGAGCCGCCCGTCGGCGAGAAGATGCGCATCCTCGGCTGGCTCGGCACCGATGCCGGGAAGTTCCGCAGCCTCGACGGACAGCTTCACGACGCCGCAATTGCCATGGGCGAGGCTGCCGCGCGCGCCGACGGACCGGAAGTGATCGCGACCTTCGGTCACGTACAACGGCAATGCCTGGCGTGCCACCAGGAATTTCGCCAACCGTTCCAGGAGCACTTCTACGAGAAGCGCTGAAACGAGGACTTCGGCAGATCATGGCCCGCCCGGGCGGGCACGCGACGTCACATCGGGAGGAACTGTGATGACGAGAGACGAGACGACGGACAAGCCGGTCGATCCGGAGAATCCGTTTCTGGCGCAATGGCTGGCGACGACTCGCAGCTATCTGTTCGCGCCCGGAGAGCCTTCGAGTACCGGTGGCCGTGCCACCGAAGCGCCGATCTTGTCGGCTGGCGAAAGCCACGGCGCCCAGGCACGCGGACTCGCTCGCGTACGCGGCCGCCTGTTGCGACTCACGATGCGTCGACCGGCGGACGACCCGGACCCGGTGCATGAACTGGAGCGGATCTTCCATGCGCTGGTCGCGTTCGTCGTGCGAAACCCCGACGTGCCGCCGCGCATGCTTCGATGGTCCGCGCACGGCGGGCACCGGCGCATCCGAACCCGCGTGCAGATGGTCATCGATCAGTTCGTCTCGCGAATCTCGTTCATCGTCCGGCGCGCGCAGATGCAGGCTCGCATACGCCGCGACGTCGAACCGCAGGTCGCGGCACTGCTCTTCGTCGGAATCGCGCAGAGCCTGGTGCTTCGCCTGTTCGCCGGGCTACTGTCGCGCGAGCATCTCCACGACGAGGCGGATCGACTCCTGCATGGCTACCTCACCGGCATGCGCGGCGCGTAGCGCATATGAGAGCACCGGGCCGGCCGCGACTGAGCACCGAGGAGCGACAGGACGAGATCGTCAAGGCCGCAGTCGATCTGGCCGTCACGCAAGGCGTGGACAACGTCACCACGCAGGCCATCGCCGATCTCGTCGGCATCACGCAAGGAGCGATCTTCCGGCATTTCCCGACCAAGGAGACGATCTGGATCGCAGTCGTGCACTGGGTACGTGCCCGCCTGCTGAGCGTGATCGATCGCGCGGCCAGCCAGGCGACCGATCCGCTGGATGCCATCCGGCGGATCTTCTTCGCGCACGTCGCCTTCGCGCAGAAGAATCCGGCATTGCCACGCCTGCTGCTGACCACCAGTCCGCAACTGAAGCGATTGACGCAGGAGTTCCTCGACGGGTACGAGACGAAGCTGGCCGGCCTGCTCGCCGACGCCAGGGCACTCGGACTCGTACGCTCCGACCTCGACGGGGAAGTGGCTGCGACGCTGTTCATCGGGATCATTCAGGGCCTGGCGATCCGCTTCCTTTCCCTGGGCCCGCGCAACTCCCTGTCGGACGAGGCGAAACGCCTGTTTCCGATCTTTCTGGCGGGAATCGGGGCAAGCGAGCCGTAGATTCCGGGACTGTTTCGTCGCCCCTGCGAAACCTCGCACCCGGGATCGGCGACCGATGTCGCGCAACATCTTCACGCAGGATTCGCCTGATTTCGATGATCGATGCAGACGTTTCCTGCACGCTGTGCCCGGATACGATGATCTTTTCCGATGCCGCTCCCTGCAGATGCGCACTTCGGTACGGAACCAGGCCGTCGTCGGAGTCCGCAAGAGCGCCGTCGGCGCGCTGCCTGGCAATGATCGAGTGATAGGACACGCGATCCGAGATCGGAAGCTCGCCCGTGGCTTCGACGAAGGGGTCGTTCTGGTCGAGTTGATCGATGCTGTTGGGAATGGTCTGCAGGAACTTGCCGAAGCTGCTGACACTCGTCCCGGCACGGACCTGGAAGATATTGCCGAAGTTCTCCAGCACCGTCAGCGGCAAGCGGATCAGCCCCGACACCCACCGTGCGAGCGTCCGGCCGGCCACGACGGTTCCACGATGGGGCGTGGCGATGAAAATCGCACGCTCCACGCCCGGAAACGGCTGGAAGCGCAGTAACGGCTCGAGCCGGGAGCGGTCGCTGCCGATGCGATCCAGATCGATTCTGGGGTCGGATTCCGCCCATTCCCACAATTGTTCGTCGGCCGTGGAAATCATCAGTCGCGCGATGACGCCGCCCATGCTGTGCCCGATCAGCACCAGGCCATGCGAAGCCGGGCTCTGTCCGCGACAGTCGAAATTCCGCAGCGCGTCCGCAAGCAGGCGGCGGATCGCCGCATGGTTGGCGGCAATCGGCATGTTGGTCGGGTAGTAGACCTGCCAGATCTGGAATTCGCGCCGCAGCTCGTCGTCGCCCAGAAGTTCATTGGCAACGTTGACCCAGGCTTCGGGGCTGCTGGCCAGGCCGTGCAGCATGACGACGATGCGCCGGCCCGGGTCGAAGGGCTGCATCAGGTACAGATGCGGCGCGTCGATGCCTTTCTCGCGGCCCATCAAGCCGCGCAGCGATTGCCGACTGAAACCCGAGCGCGCCAGCCAAAGCCCGTAGCCAGCGGTGAAATTGCCGACCAGCGGCACGCGCTGTCCGCGCACGACGAGATCGCTTTCCACGAGCGGGTCGTGTACACCGATGACGACCTCACGCGTGCGCAGCAGTTCGTCCAGGCTCGCCGCGTCGAACCGGAACACGGCCGTCACGTTTGGCGACGGCATCTCGCTCCAGGCGGACCGCGCCCGCGGGTAAGGCCCGGGCGCCTGCTCGCCGGAACCGCGCGAGGCTCGATCTCCGTCGCCATCGGCCGAAGCCGCCCGATCGTCGTCCATCACGGCGACCAGTTCGGCTCCGAATCCATCGCGCCGATAGGTGCTGCGCAAGCCGTGGAAGGCCAGGGACGATGCCGGCAACAGCTCGCGTGGCAGCTCGGCGACGCCGAGCCGTGCCCGCATCTCGACGCGCACCGTCCAGTCACCGACGCGCAGTACGGGTTCGAGCTCGCGCGCTCGCGCGCGCGGCCGCAGACCGCGTGCGCCGAAGAGCCGTGCCACCGCCTGCTGCACGGCGTGGTTGTACCAGTCGCGCACCTGGGTCTGGCGGTCCTCGAACGCTCTCTCGCCGGGCGAACGCGCGGTGAAGAAGAGATAGGCCCAGGCGTGGCGCGCCACTTCGATCCACGCGTCGATCGCCCGGGCCTCGTCAGCGCCGGCGCCCACCGTCGATACGGACAACGCCCGTTGCAGCCAGAGCTCGGCAAGCGCCGACAGGCGCGGCTCATCGGCGATGTCCCTGGCGCTGCGCAGCGCCGCGATGCAGGATGCTGCGATCGGCGCAGCGCAGGCCTGCCGCTCCAGGCCGGCCGCGCGGAGGGTCTGCACGGTGGCGTCACTCAACCGGTTGGCGGTGAGCACGTCGCCTCGACGAAGCGCGATCGCCTCGCGAGGTGTTATCGCATGCACGGCGACCGACGGCTGGAACTCGCCGACGACGGCACAGCCGCCCGCGGCGCCGGCAGCGAGAAGCAGAATCAGACGATACGATGCCGCACTACGCAAGCGTTCCTCTTCTTGCTATCCCGCGCACGGCGCGGCGTTGTTCTGGCCGACGGCGGCGGCGAAGGCCCGTCGATCCAGAGCGCCGCGCACGGCAACCAGGGCGCCGATCTCGCGCACGATGCGGTCGCGACCTTACGCCAGCGGGCGCGATGCGCGCGAGCGCCGAATCGTTACGCCGAGCCCGGCGAGCAGCGCCGCCGAAACGAGCAAACCCGTCACGCTTGCGAGAAAATCCGCCGCGGACTCCAGTCCGCCACCCGCGAAATAGCCGAAACCCAGGTAGATCGACGACCAGAGCAGACGTCCGAGCACGACGAGCAGCACGAACAGGCCGAAGCGATAGCGGCTCGCACCGGCAACGAGATTGACGGCGGGACCCAGCAGCGAGACGAGCGATCGGCTCAGGAACACGCCCAGCGCGCCCCAACGTTCGAAGAACTGCGTGGCGCGCACACGACGATCGGACGTGAGCCCGAACCAGCGCCCTGATCCTGCGGGAAAGCGGTCCCCGAGAATCCGTCCGATACCGTATCCGCCAAGATCTCCCGCCACCGAAGCGGCGGTGGCGATGATGGCAAGGACTTTCCAACTCAACCGCTCCTGCGCCGCGAGCGAACCGGCGACGATCATCGACAGGCTCGAAGGCAGCGGTACGCCGAGCGCACCGAGCAGCAGCGAAAGCGCCAGAGCAGGATATCCGTATGCGAGCACCGCCGAAACGAAGGCGTCACCCGCTGCTGTCCCGAGCCGTTCCGCATCGTCGGCGCCGGACGGATCGAGTGCAACGGAAGCGACCGTAGCGATTGCGAGTTGTACGCGCCGAACGTAGTCCGGCGCCGTGATGCCGGTGCGCCTGGCCAGCGAGAAAAGCGTCGTGTCGGGATCGGTGTCCGTCGGCAATCGCAGTTCTTCGCGTAGCGCTTCCTCGGGTGCGCGATACGTGGCGGCGATGTATCGAAGAGTCATCCACGGTCGAACGCTGCTGGTCTGCGGGACCCCCGCCTCGTAAGCCGAACGCAGCAACGTGAAGGTGCCCCAGGTGCGCAGGCCGAAGAAGATCGTTGCCGCAGTGGTGACCACGACGAGCGCGACGAGCACCCGCCGGATCCAGCGGGATCTCACGACCGGGATCGGCGGAAATCGCATGGTCGCGCTACGCGAAAACGGACGACAGCATTTCGGAGGCGATGAAATGCCGCACGTCTGCGGCACGACGACGGTCAGGCGGCGGTATAGCCTCCGTCCACGACTACGGCGCTGCCGGTCATGAAGCTGGCTCCCTCGGACAGCATGAAAGCCACGACGTGCGCGATTTCATCGGCACGGCCGATGCGCCCGATCGCGTGCAGGTCGATCAGTGCAGCACGCGCCTCGGGCTCGAGAAAATCGAGGATTGGCGCGACCGCGACGCCGTTTTTCGCCAGCAATCGCGCGATTGCCTCACCGATGCCGGAACCGGCACCGGTCACCAGCGCACTGTGGCCTTCGAAGCTGTACTTCACGACTCACTCCCAGGAATGTCCGTACCGCGAACCGGGCGCCTGGACGGCGCAGGCATCAAGCCATGTGCTGGCCGCCGTTCATCGAGACCTTGCTCCCCGTCATGAAAGCCGCCGCGTCGCTGGCAATGAACGCGACCAGCGCGGCGATCTCGACCGGCTTGCCGAGACGGCCGACCGGAATGGCATCGACGATGCGCTGACGCGTTTCCGCGGGAACGGCGGCGACCATCTCGGTGTCGAGATAACCCGGAGCGACGGTGTTCACCGTCACGCCCTTGCGGGCCGTTTCCTGCGCGAGCGCCATCGTGAAACCGTGCACGCCGGCCTTCGACGCCGAATAGTTCGTCTGCCCGAACTGCCCCTTGCTGCCGTTGATCGACGAGATGTTGACGATCCGGCCCCAGCCGCGTTGCAGCATCGCGTCGATGAACGGCTTGGTGACGTTGAACATCGAATCCAGGTTCGTGCGCAATACCGCGTCCCAGCCGGCCTTCTCGAGCTTGCGAAGGGTCGCGTCGCGCGTGATGCCGGCGTTGTTGACGAGGATGTCGACCTGCCGGCCGTCGGCATGCACGTTGCGGGCCATCTGCTGCGCCGACTCGTAGTCGGACACGTCGACGCCATAAGCGGCGAAGCTGTAGCCCTGGCGCGCCTGCGATTCGATCCAGCCGGCGATCGTGGGGTTGCCCGGCGTGTGCGCGACGATCACCGCGTGACCGGCGTCGTGCAGCGCACGGGCGATCGCTTCGCCCAGGCCACGGTTGCCGCCCGTCACCAGGGCGGTACGCTGTTGCTGACTCATCTGCTCGTGCTCCTTTTGCAATTTCGTCCGGTGCGCCGGGCGCGGCCGATTCGGTGAATCACCGCTCGCGCACGTACGTTCCGGGCGCGTCGGCAATCGGCGCGTAGCCCGCCGTCGCTGCACCGCCCATCGAAGGTGCAGCCGCGCGCCCCGAAGAACGCCGCGCCAGCCATTCCTGCCAGCTCGGCCACCACGATCCCTGCTGCACCGGCGTGTCGTCGCGCCAACGCTGCGGATCGACGTAGCGCGCGCCCGGCTCGCGCGTGGCGATCTGGAAGCTGCGCCGCGGGCGACCCGGTTCGCTCACCACGCCCGCGTTGTGCCCGCCGCTGGTGAGCACGAAGCTCACTTCGGCGCCGCCGCACAACGAATGGATCTTGTAGACCGACGGCCACGGCGCGACGTGATCGCGAACGGTGCCGACCGCGAACATCGGCGCGCGGATGTCGCCCAGCACCACCGGCCGGTCGTCGACGCGATAGCGGCCTTCCGCCAGGTCGTTGCCGAGATACAGGCGCCGCAGATACTCGCTGTGCATGCGAAACGGCAGGCGCGTCGTGTCGACGTTCCAGGCCGTCAGGTCGAACAGCGCCTCGCGCTCTCCGAGCAGGTATTCGCGCATTCGCCGCGACCAGATCAGGTCGCGCGAGTTCAGCAACTGGAAGGCGCCGGCCATCTGCCAGCCGTCCAGGTAGCCCTTGTCGCGCATGATCGATTCGAGCCACGCGAGCTGGCTTTCGTCGATGAACAGCGACAGTTCGCCCGGCTCGCGAAAGTCGACTTCCGCCGCCAGCAGCGTGATCCCGTGCAGTCGATCGTCGCCGTCGCGCGCCATCGCGGCCGCAGCGATCGAAAGCAGCGTGCCGCCCAGGCAGTATCCGACCGCATCGATCTTCTGCCGGGGGACGATCGCGGCGACTGCGTCGAGCGCCGCCATGACGCCCAGCTTCCGGTAGTCGTCCATTCCCAGGTCGCGGTCGTCCGGCCCCGGGTTCTTCCACGAAACCATGAAGACCGTGTGACCCTGCTCGACGAGGTACTTGACCATCGAGTTGTGCGGCGACAGGTCGAGGATGTAGTACTTCATGATCCACGACGGGACGATCAGGATCGGCTCGGCGTACACGTCGGGCGTGGCGGGCTCGTACTGGATCAGTTCGATCAGCCGGTTGCGATAGACGACCTTGCCCGGCGTCACCGCCACGTTCGTGCCGACCTCGAATGCCTCGGTCCCGGCGGGCGGCTGGTCGAGGAGCTGGCGTTGCAGGTCGTCGGCGAAATTCAACGCGCCCTGCCAGAGGTTCCTGCCACCGGTGCGCGCGATCGCCTGCAACACTTCCGGGTTGGTCGGCACGAAATTGGCCGGCGACCACAGGTCGAGCCACTGGCGCCCGGCGAACGTCACCAGGCTCTCGTGATGCCGCGAGACGCCGCGCACGCCGGTCGTCGCGTTGTGCCACCACTGCTGCTGCAGCAGGAAACCCTGGTGGATCAGGTTGAAGGGCCACTGCTGCCAGGCCGGGTCGGAGAAGCGCCGGTCCTGCTCGAGCGGCTCGATGCAGTTCGGACAACGTGCGGTCGCCGTGGCGCCGAGCGCGTAGCGGGCGTAACGCCACTGCTTGTCGAGCGCCTTGTCGACCAGCTCGCGCCGCTTTCCCGGCGAGATCGCCAGATGCAGCGCCCAGTCCTGCCAGGCGAGCAGGCCCGACACCGGCGACAGCCCGTGGGTCGCGCGCGCCAGCGCCGTGTGCGCCATCGAGTCGAGCCTGTCGTACAGGCGGCGGTCGGGTTTTTCGGGTGTGTCGATCGTGATCGAGTCGGTCATTTCGTTCTCGTACGGTTGCGGCTTCGTGGGAGCGAAAATTCGGCTCGCCATGATAGTAATAAATTACTTGCTTTTAACCGGACAGGCAACCATGCCCCTTTTCGGCGTACGACTTCGGCACGCGATTTGCTGCATAGTCGGACGTTTGCGCGTCCGATACGGGAGTCTCGTCATGCCAAGGAAGCCGAATCGGTGGTCGGCGCTCGTCGCGTGCGCCGGCGGCGCCTGCCTGGTACTGCTCGCCGCTGCCTCGCCCGCGTCGGCGGCCGACACCGACCGCGCCGACGCGATCCGCCAGCGGTACCTGGCCGACCGTGCCGCCTGCCTGAGCGGCCAGACCGGTGAAGACCTGAAGAACTGCCTGCGCGAGGCCGGCGCCGCCGCGCAGGCGGCGCGCCAGGGCAAGCTGCTCGAGGGACCGGACGAGCACTATCGCCAGAACGCACTCGCGCGCTGCGCGCCGCTGCCGGCGGAGCAGCGCGAAGCCTGCCGGATGCGAATCGAAGGCGCCGGCAAGGTGGTCGGCAGCGTGGAGGGCGGCGGTCTGTACCGCGAGCTGATCATCCGGGAGCCGGCTTCGGCTTCGTCGTCGGCGAGCACGCCGGCCACGCCCGCTGCCTCTCCCGCGGCCGCGTCGCCACCGGTCCCGGCCTCGCCCGCTGCGCCCGCCGCCGCGGCTGCGGGGGGTCCGACCTTCACCCCGGTGCAACCGGTCGTGCCGGGGCGCGGCGCTGCCGCCACGCCATCGGCGGCCACGCCGTCGGCCGCGAACCCGCCGGCGGCAGGCTCGCTGCAGATCAGCCCGCCGTCGACGCCGGTGATGCAGGCGCCGCCTTCGACGGTCGCGCCGCAACCCGCGCTCGTCGAACCCGGCAACGTGCCGCCCCGAGGGGCGCAGTGAAAGCGCCGATCGCTGCCTCGTTCGTCGCGGCCGCACTGTGGATGGCGCCGGCGGCGCCCGTCGACGCGCAGTCGACCGACTCCTTGCACGGCCACCCGGTCGACCTGCGCCCGCAGCTGAGCCTGGACGCTTCGGCCTGGCGCGAGGTGGTCCAGGACCGAGTGATCGCCACCGTCTACGCCGAGCAGGAATCGCCCGAACCCGCCGCCGGGCAGGCGCAGGTCAGCCGGCTGCTCGCCCCCGTTCTTGCGCGCCTGCGCGACAACTCCGAGCTCGAAGTGCGCAGCGCCGGATACCGAACCGAACCGGTATGGCACGAGAGCCGCATCGTCGGATGGCGAACGCGCGGCGCGCTGCAGATCACCGGCAAGCCGTCGGAGTCGTTCAACACGCTCGTCGGCGAACTGGCCACGACGCTCAATCTGCAGTCGGTCACCTACCTGCTCAGCCGCGAGACGCACCTCGCGGTGGAACAGGAACTCATCACGCAGGCCGTGAAGGCCTTCCACGAAAAGGCCGACACGGCGGCCCGCGCACTGGGTTTTCGCGGCTGGGAAGTGCGCGAGCTGTCGATCTCCGGATCGGGCCCGGGCGCGCCGCCGCCGATCCCCCGACCGATGATGATGTCGCGCGCCGCGAGCGCCGACGAGGCCGTTGCGCTGCCCGGCGCCGAGGGCCGAACCACGGTGACGACGACGGTGAGCGGCAGCGTCGTGCTGGTGCGGTAGGAGGCGAAGACCTCAGGTCGGATACGTGCCGGCAACGAGGATGTTGCGATCGACTTTCTTGATGTCGCGCAGGCCGCAGAAGCCCATCGTGATGTCGAGTTCCTTGCGCAGGATCTCGAGCGCGAGCGTGACGCCGGCCTCGCCCATCGCGCCGAGTCCGTAGAGGAACGCGCGACCGACGTAGACGCCGCGTGCACCCAGCGCGATCGCCTTGAGCACGTCCTGGCCCGAACGGATGCCGCCGTCGAAGTGCACCTCGGTGCGCCCGCCGACTGCGTCGACGATCGCCGGCAGCGCGCGGATCGACGACAGCGCGCCGTCGAGCTGGCGCCCGCCGTGGTTCGAGACGATGATCGCATCGGCTCCGGAGGCGATCGCCGGCTCCACGTCCGCCGCATCGAGGATCCCCTTCAGGATCAGCTTGCCGCCCCAACGGTCGCGGATCCACTTCACGTCGTCCCAGGACAACGTCGGATCGAACTGCTGGTTCGTCCACGCCGACAGCGCCCGCAGGTCGTCGACGCCCTGCGCGTGGCCGGCGATGTTGCGGAAGGTACGCCGCTGCGTGCGCAGCATGCGCATGCACCAGCGCGGCTTGGTCGCCAGGTCGACCATGTTCGCGAACGTCATCCGAGGCGGCGCGGTCAGGCCGTTGCGGATGTCCTTGTGACGCTGCCCCATCACCTGCAGGTCGAGCGTGAGCACGAGCGCGCTGCAGCCGGCCGCCTTCGCGCGATCGATCAGGCGGTGGATGAAGTCGCGATCGCGCATCACGTAGAGCTGGAACCAGAACGGTGCGTCGGTGTTCTCGGCGACGTCCTCGATCGAGCAGATGCTCATCGTCGACAGCGTGAACGGCACGCCCGCCTTCGCGGCGGCGCGCGCCGCGAGGATCTCGCCGTCGGCGTACTGCATGCCGGTGAGTCCCGTGGGTGCCAGCGCGATCGGCATCGCCACCGGCTGGCCGATCATCGTGCTGACCAGCGAGCGCTTGTCGATGTCGACGGCGACCCGCTGGCGCAGCTTGATCTTCGCGAAGTCGGTCTCGTTCTCGCGGTAGGTCGTCTCGGTCCAGGCGCCCGAGTCGGCGTAGTCGTAGAACATCCTCGGCACGCGCCGGCGGGCGAGAAGGCGAAGATCCTCGATGCAGGTGATGACGGGCATGGGAACGATCGGTGTGAGCGGCGGCGATCCCGATTATGGATCAGCCGTCCGTTTGCTCGAAGGAACGACCGGGCGCGCGAAACACGCCGCTACGCCAGCGGAAACGCCGCCATTCGAACCGCGCGCTCCCAGTCGTTCATCAGCGACGCCGCGCGATCGCGACTCATCGTCGGCGAAAAGCTGCGCTCGATGCGCCACAGCTGCGCGAGCTCGTCGGTGTCGCGCCACACGCCGGTGGCCAGGCCGGCAAGATACGCCGCTCCGAGCGCCGTCGTCTCGGTGACGGCCGGACGCACGACCGGAATGCCGAGCAGGTCGGCCTGGAACTGCATCAACAGGTCGTTGGAGGCCGCGCCGCCGTCGGCGCGCAACTCGGTGATCGGCGCGCCCGCGTCGCGACCCATCGCCGCCAGTAGCGCCGCGCTCTGGAACGCGATCGAGTCGAGCGCCGCACGCGCCACGTGCGCCACGGTCGTGCCGCGCGACAGGCCGGTGATCGTGCCGCGCGCATCCGGCTTCCAGTACGGCGCACCCAGCCCGGTGAACGCCGGAACGAACATCACGCCGCCGGCGTCGGGCACGGACGCGGCCAGCGCCTCGATGTCCGACGATCGCTCGATCGCGCGCAGGCCGTCGCGCAGCCACTGCACGACGGCGCCGGCAACGAAGACGCTGCCTTCGAGCGCGTAGCGGACGTTCGCGTCGGGTTGCGCCGCGGCGGTGGCGAGAAGCCCGTTGCGCGAGGGCTCGAAGCGCTCGCCCGTGTGCATCAGCAGGAAGCATCCGGTGCCGTAGGTGTTCTTCGCCATGCCGGCACGAAAGCAGCCCTGCCCGAAGAGCGCCGCCTGCTGGTCGCCGGCGATGCCCGCGATCGGCCAGGCGCCGCCGATCGCCTGCGCGTCGCTCGTTGCGTGGATCTGGCTCGATCGATGCACCTCGGGGAGCATCGAACGCGGAACGCCGAAGGCTTCGAGCAACTCGTCGTCCCAGCAGCCGCGGACGATGTCGTAGAGCATCGTGCGCGATGCGTTGGTGACGTCGGTGACGTGCAGCGCTCCGCGCGTCAACTGCCAGACGAGCCAGGTGTCGACGGTGCCGAACGCGAGCTCGCCGCGGCGCGCCATTTCGCGCGCGCCGGGTACGTGTTCGAGCAGCCAGGCGATCTTGCTCGCCGAGAAATAGGCGTCCACGACGAGCCCGGTGCGCTGCGCGATCGTCGGCGCGAGCCCGCGCGCGCGGATCGACTCGCAGATCGGCTCGGTGCGCCGGTCCTGCCAGACGATCGCGTTGTGGATCGGCCGGCCGGTGGCGCGCTCCCACACGATCGTCGTCTCGCGCTGGTTGGCGATCGCCACGGCTGCGACGGCGCCGGGATCGATCGACGCCGACGCAAGCGCCTCGCGCGCCACGGCGAACTGCGTGTCGCGGATCTCGAAGGGGTCGTGCTCGACCCGGCCGGGTTGCGGGAAGATCTGGCGGAATTCGCGCTGCGCGATCGAGCGGATGGCGCCGCGCTCGTCGAAGACGATCGCGCGCGAACTCGACGTGCCCTGATCGAGCGCCAGGATGCAGCTCATCGATTGCCTCCCTCCGGTGCCGAAGCCGCTATTCTGAGCGGTTGTCGTCCAGGCAGGCAGGAAGGGATCCGATGAAACCCGACGAAGGCACGTCCGAACTCGACTCGCTGTTCGCCGCGCAGCGCGAAGCGCATCGGCGCGCGCCCTTCCCCGACTGGCCTGCGCGTCGCGATCGCCTGCAGCGGCTGCTGCGGCTCGTGCTCGACAACGAAAAGGCGATCGAGACTGCGATCGACGCCGACTTCGGCGGTCGTCCGCGCATGGAGACGCAGATCGCCGAGATCTTTCCGTCGGTCGCGGCGATCCGCACCGCGCTGCGCTCGGGCCGGCGCTGGATGCGCGCACGCCGTGCACCGGTGGCGAAGTGGTTCCTGCCGGCCCGCGCGCGGATCGTTCCGCGCCCGCTCGGCGTCGTCGGCATCGTCGCGCCGTGGAACTACCCGCTGTTCCTGGCGATCGGCCCGCTGGTCGACGTGCTCGCCGCCGGCAATCGCGCGATGCTCAAGCCTTCCGAGCATTCGCCGCGGTATTCGGCCCTGCTCGCACGGCTCGTCGCCGAACGGTTCGAGCCCGACGAGATCGCCGTCGTCACCGGCGGCCCCGAGACGGGAGCCGCGTTCACCGCACTGCCCTTCGACCACCTGGTGTTCACCGGCTCGACGGCGATCGGACGCAAGGTGATGCGTGCGGCATCGGAACACCTGACGCCGGTCACGCTCGAACTCGGCGGAAAGTCGCCCGCGGTGATCGCACCGGACTATTCGCTCGCGCGCGCCGTCCCGCGCATCCTCGCGGGCAAGCTGCTCAACGCGGGCCAGACCTGCATCGCGCCCGACTACGCATTCGTGCCGCGCGAGCGACTCGACGAGTTCGTCGACGCCGCACGCACGCGCGCGCGCGCGATGCATCCGGCAGGGCTCGCCGATCGCGACTACTGCAGCATCGTCGACGAGCGCCAGTACGCACGCTTGCTGCGCTATCTCGACGAGGCGCGCGAAGCCGGCGTGCGATGCGTCGAACTGTTCGAAGGACGCTCGCGCGACGACGAGGCGCATCGGCTGGCGCCGGTCGCGCTCGTCGATCCGCCCGTCTCGCTGGCGGTGATGCGCGACGAGATCTTCGGGCCGATCCTGCCGGTGCTGCCGTACGACCGGCTCGACGACGTGTTCGACTTCGTCGAGTCGATGCCGCGGCCGCTTGCGCTGTACTGGTTCGACGACGACGCAAGGCGTGCCCGGGAGGCAATCGAGCGAACGCACGTAGGCGGCGCATGCATCAACGACACGCTGATGCACGTCGCGCAGGAGGGGTTGCCCTTCGGCGGCATCGGCGCCTCGGGCATGGGGCACTATCACGGACGCTGGGGCTTCGATGCGTTCAGCAAGCTCACGCCGGTGTTCCTGCAGTCGCGCTGGCACGCGATGAACCTGTTCACGCCGCCGTACCGGCCGATCGTGCGCACGATGCTCGGCTGGATGAAGCGCTTGTAGCGCGGCAACGGCTGCGCGCGGCAACGGCTGCGCCGGCAGCGCCCGTGCGGGCACCGCCGAAACGGTCCACGACCGAAGGCGGCGGTTTGCGATACTTCGCGTCGTGCAGCACGACCCGCTCGGAACGATTCCCGCAAACCGCCTGCTGGCGGCCGTCGACCTCGGCTCGAACAGTTTCCGGCTGACGATCGCGCGCATCGAGTCCGCACCGCTCGGTGATCGCGTGATCGCGCTCGCCAGCATCAAGCACGCCGTGCGGCTCGCCAGCGGCCTGCGCGCCGACGCCACGCTCGACGAGGCGTCGCGCGAGCGCGCGCTCGTGGCGCTCGCCGACTTCGGCCAGCAGCTGCGTTCGTTCGCGCCCGCCGCGGTACGAGCGGTGGGCACCAGCACGATGCGGATCGCGCGCGACACGCGCGATTTCCTGCGCCGGGCCGAATCGGCGCTCGGCTTTCCGATCGAGGTCGTCTCCGGGCTGGAAGAGGCGCGGCTCATCTACCTGGGCGCCGCGCATTCGCTGCCCCGCGACGGCGAACCGCGCCTCGTCGTCGACATCGGCGGCGGTTCCAGCGAATGCATCGTCGGCGTCGACCTGCAGCCGAAAGCGCTCCAATCGGCGAACGTCGGCTGCGTGGTGCCGGCGGGCCGTCGGTTCGCTGGCCGCCGTATCGATCGGCGCAGCTTCGATGCCGCGTATCGGGAAGCGCGCGACGCCTTCGCGCCGATCGCGGCGGCGTTGCGTTCGCAGTGCTGGCGCTACGCCTTCGGGACCTCGGGCACGTCGAAATCGCTGTGGCAGATCGCGCGCATGCAGTGGGGCGCACCCGCGCTCGACCGCGCTTCGCTGGTGCGCACGCGCGACGCGCTCATCGCCGCGGGCGACGCGGGCTCGGTCCGACTGGCCGGACTGAACAGCGACCGCCGCTCGGTGCTCGCCGGCGGACTCGTGGTGATGACGGCCGTCTTCGACGAACTGGGCGTCGACCGGATGCATTATTGCGACGCGGCGCTGCGCGAGGGCGTGCTGCGCGAGCTGCTCGACGCCCGCCGTTTCGCGGCGTTGGCGCGATCGCCTGCGTCGGCCACCGGAACCGGCTGACGGCGCGCGCTTCAGTCCCGGCGGCAGGCCGCCGCCTGGACGCGTGGCGGCGCGCGGGTCGCATCGTGCGCCTGCAGGCGCCGATGCTTTTCCATCAGCTGGCCGGGCGTCTCCGACCATGCGGGGTCGCGGGGAATGCAATCGACCGGACACACCTGTCGGCACTGCGGTTCGTCGAAGTGACCGACGCACTCGGTGCAGCGCAGCGGGTCGATCTCGTAGATTTCCTCGCCCATCGAGATCGCCTCGTTCGGGCACTCGGCCTGGCACAGATCGCAGTTGATGCACTCGTCGGTGATGATCAGAGCCATGGCGCGCCTGCCGGATCAGTGCGGCGCCGGCGCGCCGGCGCGCAGCTGCGCGAGCTTGCGGTCGAGCCAGCGCATCACCGGTTGCGCGACGAACTGCGAGACGTCGCCGCCGAGCAGCGCGATCTCGCGCACGAGCGTTCCCGAGATGAACTGGTACTTGTCGGTGGGCGTGAGGAAGATCGTCTCGACGTCGGGCATCAGGTGCCGGTTCATTCCCGCCATCTGGAACTCGTACTCGAAGTCGGTGACCGCGCGCAGCCCGCGCACGACGACGTCGGCCTTCTGCTCCTTGACGAAGTTCACCAGCAACCCCGAAAAACTCGTCACTTCGACGTTCGAGTGATGCGCGAGCACCTCGCGAGCGATCGCCAGCCGCTCGTCGACGTCGAAGATCGGATTCTTGCCGCGACTGGCCGCGACCGCCACGACGACGCTGTCGAACAGCTTTGACGCACGGCGCACGAGGTCTTCGTGGCCGCGGGTGAGCGGATCGAAGGTTCCGGGGTAGATGGCGCGGGTCATGCGTCGATCGGTGGCAGTGGTTCGGCTTGCCGGCTCAGCAGATGATAGCGGACCTGCCCGGCGCGACCCTCGCGCTCGATGCGCCAGCCGGCAGGGACTTCGAAGTCCGCGCCCGACTCGACGTAAACGAGCGCGTCGTCGGCGAGCACCGGCGCCAGCGCGGCCAGCGCCCGCGCATGCAGCGATTCGCCGAACGGCGGATCGACGAAGACGACACCGAAGCGCTCACCCGCCTGGGCAAGCCGGCGCAGCGAATCGAAGGCATCGCCGACGACGAGCCGCGTCTGGTGCGCGCGCAGTCGATCGATCGTCGCGGCGATTGCCGCCGCTGCGCGCCGGTCGCGCTCGACGAGCACCACCTGCGCGGCGCCGCGCGAGGCGGCTTCGAAGCCCAGCGCGCCCGTTCCGGCGAAGAGGTCGAGGCAGCGTCGACCGTCGAGCCGCTGGCCGAGCCAGTTGAAGAGCGTCTCGCGCACGCGGTCGGGGGTGGGCCGCAGGCCGGCGACGTCGGCGACGCCGATCGGCGTGCGCTTCCATTGCCCGCCGACGATACGCAGGCGATGCGGGCGGGCGTCGGTGCTTGTGCCGGGGCCCGAGGCCGGGCGGCCGGCGTTGCGCGCGGCGTTGCTTCCGAAGTCGCGCCCGGAATTGCGCCCGGAATTGCGCCCGGAGTTGACCCCGGAGTCCACGGCGCCGGCGGCGCTGCGCGGACGGTTCATCGACTCGATGCGCCGGCGCCGACGACCACGGTCGCCATGCGCTTCGCATCGAGCACGCGCGCGAAGGCGTCGCGTACCTGCGCGAGCGTCACCGCACCGACCCGGTCGGTCCAGCGATCGAGATAGTCGAGCGGCAGCCGATAGAAGCCGATCAGCGCGAGGTTCTCGACGATCTTCGCGTTCGAATCGATTCGCAGCGCGAAACCGCCGACGAGGTTGTCCTTCGCCGCCTGCAACTCCGCCTCGGTGGGTCCTTCGGCGAGGAACCGGTCGAGCGTGTCGCGCACGACGCCGAGCGCGACGTCGGTCTGCTCCTTCTTCGTCTGCAGTCCGATGGTGAACGGCCCGGGCTGCAGCCGGGGCGCAAAGTACGAATACACGCTGTAGGCGAGGCCGCGCTTCTCGCGCACCTGCTCGTACAGCCGCGAGACGAAGCCGCCGCCTCCGAGCACGTAGTTGCCGACCAGCAGCGGGAAGAAATCGGGGTCGCCGCGCGCGATCGAGGGCTGGCCGACGAGGATGTGGCTCTGCGTGGCCGGATGCTCGATGCGCCGCTCCTCGGCACGCTCGAGCGGCTTCACCGGCGGCACGTTCTCGGCGCCGCCGCCGACCGGCAGGTCGCGCACGAGACGCTCGGCGATCCGCTCGGCCCGCGCGCGGTCGATCGCGCCGATCATCGACACGACCGCGTTGCCCGCACCGTAATGTGCGCGATGAAAGGCGACGAGATCGTCACGCGAGATCTCGGCGACCGTCTCGGGGGTGGCGTGCGCGCCGTAGGGGTGCGAGCCGTAGATCATCGCATCGAAGTTGCGCTGCGCGATCACCTGCGGCTTCGTCTCGGCTTCGCGGATCGCCTGGATAAGCCGCTGTCGCTCGCGAACGAGTACCGACTCGGGGAAAGTCGGTCGTGCGAGGATCGCGGCGAGCAGGCCGACCGCCTCGTCGGCCTGGCGCTCGCCGACCAGCGTGCGCAGCGAGACGTTCGCGCGATCGTCGCCCGCACCGGCGCTGCGCTGCGCGCCGATCCGCGCGAAGCGATCCGCGATCTGCGCCTCGTCGGCCTCCTCGATGCCGCGCCCGAGCATTGCCGCGGTGAGCGACGCCAGCCCGGTCTTGTC
>JACDJA010000698.1_pt1 | contig 35618 bp, 30 predicted proteins | sample 7449241 | NCBI WGS metagenome assembly JACDJA01 (sample SAMN14253289, study PRJNA609438) | sludge metagenome | isolation source: initial anaerobic sludge | collected 2018-12-20 | reverse complement strand
TGCGGGGGATGCCGAGGATGAAGGCACAGTGGCGCTGATGAGCGACTACATCTCCCAGCAGGAAAAAACGGTCTGGATGTATCGCAGTTACCTGGGCCATTAAGCCCGGGGTGTACTGATAGAGCGGCAAGATGGCCGCTCTATCGCTTCCATACCCTTCGTATTCACAGTCTCTGTATCCGGCCTTTCAGGTCCGGGCACTATGAGTTTGCCACAAGTGCCGGCACCTCCTGATGCAGGAACCATCTTTCCGTTACCACCTTGCGCGTGAACCAGTGGGACCGCATCAGGGTGCTGGCCAGTGGCATTCGGATCCAGTCAGGCACCTGAAAACCCTCCTTGTTGACGGAGCCACGATGGCCAAAACGCTCCGTTATGGCATCGCCGTATGCCTGCAGAGAACTGGCGGAGAAGTCCGGAGCCTGTTTGATCACGTCAGCCGCCAGTAATGCGGACTCAATTGCCGGGCGAATACCTTCGCCGCTTTGGGTGTAGGCAAGCCCCGCTGCATCACCGATCAGTATCAAGCCGTCATCCACCAGCGCCCGCCCCGCATGGTCATAAAGCAAATAGGCGTGGCCCTTGAAACGACCCGGTAGTTCTGCAGGAATCCGGCCTGAGGCTTTCATGGTTTCCACGAAGTCCTGCAGGTGCTCAGTCAGCTTGTGGTTGTCTTCCCGCCCCAGGCCAATGTTCAGGTAGTTGCCCTTGCGGAAGACCCAGGCGTAACCTTTAAGATCCTTGCAGAACCATAGCTCCGGTGTGTCCCCCCGGGCTTCGCAGGCATTGGCCTGGTCGTGAGTCATTTCGAACTCTATTTCCTTGGCCGCCACAACGGTTTCATGGCTCCCCGGGCCATCGCCGATCAGCCTGGCAACCGGGCAGAAATGCCCTCCGGCGCCCACCAGCAAGGGAGCGCACCAGGTATCGTTAATCAACCAGTTACCGTCTTTGCGGATAATGTTTTTGACCGGTGTGCCAAGCTGTTTGGGTGTGTTGGTTCGTGCCAGCAGGTAATCATCAAATTCACAACGCCGGATACCATAGCTCACTACGCTGCCGTGATCGTTCTCAACTGCCTGCTGCCCCATCATGCCGATCCGGAACCGGCGTATCGGCTGGAGCGTGCGGCCCTTTCCGTACTCGGCCAGGTCAATACCAAGGGTTTCTATCACCGCGGGTGTTACCCAGCCCGCACAGGTTTTATCCCTGGGGAAATCCTGTTTATCGATCAACAGGGTGCGTTTGCCGCTGTCTTCCAGAGCTTTCGCCAGGGTAGATCCTGCCGGGCCGGCGCCAACAATAATCAGGTCGTAGGGTTCCATCTCCAGTCACCTCAGGTGTTTTCAGGTGCAGCGGGGAAGTTGTACAGATCCTGCCGTGTTGCCGGCACCTCATTGTTGTCGCCATGGGTGAACACAACCTGGAAAAGCTGAAGCGACCCCGCCCGGAAGGCAGCGATAGAGCCGGCCAGGTACATGCGCCAGGCCCGGGTAAAGTGCTCATCGTACATGTCGGTAACTTTCGCTTCTGCAGCATTGAAGCGCTGCATCCAGTCAGTCAGGGTGCGGGCATAATGGAGACGCAGGTTTTCCACATCGAGCACCGAGAAATCGCCATGCTCACAAAGAGCCATGAACTCACCGATGCTGGGCGGATAGGCTCCGGGGAAAATCCGTTTTTCAATCCAGGCGTTCATCAGCATGGGCCGGTTGCGGCCAATGCTATGGAGCAAGGCGATACCGTTCGGCTTCAGCGAACGTTTGATCAGTTCTGACAGGGCAGGATAGTTATCCTTGCCCACGTGCTCCAGCATGCCAACAGACACGAATGCATCGTACTGGCCCTGAATGTTGCGATAGTCATCCTCGACGTAATCGACAAGGTTATCCAGGCCCTGTTTGCGAGCCTGCTCACGGGCGTAGGCGATCTGTTCCCGGGAAATGTTGTAAGCGTGAACTTTAACCCTGTAGTTGCGTGCCATGTAACGCGCCAGCCCGCCCCAGCCACAACCGGCTTCAACCACCGTCATGCCGGGCTTGAGCCTGAGCTTTCTGCACACGTGCTCCAGTTTGGCCAGCTGTGCCTGCTCCAGAGTCAATTCAGGCCGTTCGTAGTAGGCACAGGTGTACTGCATCTCGGCCTGGTCAAGCCAGAGCTGATAGAATTCGTTGCCCAGGTCATAGTGATGATGAATATTCTCCCGTGCTTCCGACAGCCCTGTTGATCGCGGGGCGTGATTGCGCCAAAGGGCTTCAAGCCAGCGCGGCCACTTCTGGCGTGCCCGGTGAATAGCGCGGTACAGCGTTTCCATCAGTTCAGGCAGGTCGCCCTCAATATCCAGGCGCCCGGCACTGTAGAGATCACCAAACGCCAGGTTGGGGTTGGTAACCAGCGCGTAGAGCGCTTTCGGGTCGGACAGGTGCAGGGTAAAGCGCGCGTGTTTTTCCACGGGCTCAATCACATCGTCATTCCAGAGCCGGAAGCGAACCGGCGGAGACCCCGCCATACGCATAAGCTTGGCCACCAGCCATCGCTCATGGGTGTGAGGCGCTCGGTCTACGTGAGTGTCCTGCAGAGGAAGATTCAGGATGTGGGATTTACTGCGCTGTTGATTATCCCTTGTGTTCTTATCGCTCTCCTCTGTACCTGACTGGGCACTGTTCTGATTCACGGAATCTATCCTCCCCTATTACCTGAACATTACTGCTAAGGCTGGCATGATGCCCCGAATACTCACCCGGGAACCGCCGGTTGCCCTTCAGTATAGGAAAAGTTCCGTTTTTGTCAGGTATGCCGGTGATCAGCGTGAAGCGGGTAGCTCAGTTGCGATGCAGGGTGGGGCAATATTAACAGCCGGGCCAGGCGGCCCGGCTGTGCAGGAGACCTCAGTATGACGAGCTCATACCGAACCATTCGGGGAAGATTACAATCAGGGCCAGCACCAGAATTTGCAGGAGAATAAACGGTAACACGCCTTTATAGATGTCCACCGTTCGCACCTGTGGTGGTGCGACCCCTTTCAGATAAAACAGGGAGAATCCGAAAGGAGGTGTGAGAAAGCTGGTTTGCAGGTTCATGGCAATCAGAATAGCAAACCAGAGCATGTTGATGCCCATGGCTTCGGCCACCGGTGCCAGAATAGGCACAATAATGAAGGAAATTTCCACAAAATCGATGAAAAATCCCAACACCAGGATCACCAGCATGGCGAGGATGATAAAGCCCCATTTCTCGCCGGGCAGCTGCAGCATCCAATCTTCCAGCAGGTAGTCGCCACCAGTGTAACTGAAAACCATGGAGAAGGCCGTTGCGCCGATCAGGATGGCGAACACCATGGCCGTTACCTTGACCGTGTCTTTCGATGCATCCCATACCATCTGGAAGGAAAACTGGCGATAAACCATGGCCAGAATAATGGCACCGACGCCTCCCAGTGCTGAGGATTCGGTCGGTGTTGCAATGCCGGTGAAGATTGAGCCCAGTACAATCACGATCAGCGCCAGCGGTGGAATGATCGCCAGCAGCGCGTTCATGATTTCCTTTTTGCGGGAAATGCTGTCGTCTTCCGGCATGGCCGGGGCTGTCTCGGGCCTGAAGCGGGTCATGATCAGGATGTAGGCAATGTAAAGGCCGATCAGAACCACACCGGGCCCCACAGCCGCCTTGAACAGGTCGCCAACCGGAAGGCCCAGTACGTCACCCAGAATAATCAGAATGATCGACGGCGGAACAATCTGGCCGAGTGTGCCTGCTGCACAGATGGTGCCCGTTGCCAGGCGCTTGTCGTACTTGTGGGCCAGCATGACCGGAAGCGAGATCAGCCCCATGGCCACCACGCTTGCGCCTACAACACCGGTGGATGCTGCGAGCAGGGCACCTACCAGAATGGTGGAAATGGCCAGGCCGCCGGGCAGGCCACCAAAGAGGCGGCCCATGGAAGTCAGTAACTGTTCGGCCAGTTTGGTGCGCTGAAGGACAACGCCCATGAAAATAAACAGCGGTACCGCCATCAAAACGGTATTCTGCATAACGCTCATGATGCGATACGGCATGAAGGCAAACAGATCCATGCCTTCGGCAAATACGCCGAAAAACAGGGCTACACCACCAAAGGTGAAAGCAACAGGGAAGCCCAGCATCAGCATGAAGAGGGCCGCAAGGAACATAATCATGCCAATCATGCGAGGCCACCCCCGCTGTGTTCTTCTTCGTACTCTTTTTCACCAGACAGCACGCGGATGGCGAAAGTGGCCATATTGAGGCCGGCGGTGGCGATAAAAAAGGCCGTGAGTGGAATAACCGATTTGATCAGCCAGCGGTGGGGCAGGCCCCCGGGGTCGCCACTGCCTTCGCCCATGTTGTAGGAATCCACCGCAAAGTCGTAACCGTAGATGCCGATCAGCCAGGCAAAGGGGATCACAAAAATCAGGGCACCGACCAGGTTTACCCATGCCTTGGCCCTGTTGCTCCAGCGGGAATAGAACACGTCAACACGCACATGGCCGTCTGTGCGCAGCGCGTAGGGAATGCCGAGCAGAAAAACCACCGAATAAAGGTGCCATTCCATCTCCTGCATGCCAATAGACACTTCATTGAATGCGTAACGGGCAATAACGTCATAAAACACATTGCCGGCCATCAATAACATTGCGACACAGGCAACCCAGCCGCAGAGAATGGACAAGCGGGCAAGGCCCTCATCCAGTTTTATAATCCACTGCATTCACAATCCTCCGCCAGGGGACTGGCGATTATGCTATTGCTATAAACAACAAAACCGGGATCACCCCCAGAGCGATCCCGGCTCCATTACAGCGTGTATCTTACTCTACTGTGCCCATGGTGTTCAGGTATGCGCGCTCCGAGATGTTCGAGTAGGCACGGCTTTGGGCGAGGTAGTCCTGTTGGGATTTTATGATCCGCGCCGCCTGTTCGTTGTTTTCAGCGGCTTCTTTCAGGAGTTTTTTGTTGGCGTTATACATGGCCTGGAAGATATCCTGGGGGAACTGCTTGATCTGTACGTTCGGATAGTCCTTCGTGATGCTGGCCCAGGCTTCCGCATTGGCGTGCTGGGAGTGTACCAGCATGTTGAAGGAGGCGGTACGCATGGCAACCCGCATAATCTCCTGTAAATCGGCAGGCAGTTTTTCCCATACCTGCTTGTTCACCAGGAACTGAAGCTCGGTCGCGGGCTCGTGCCAGCCAGTGTAGTAGTAATCGGCAATCTGCTGGAAGCCGAGGCGAAGATCCAGGGCCGGGCCTACCCACTCAACCGCATCAATGGTGTTACGCTCAAGCGCGGTGTACAGCTCGCCCGGAGCGATATTGGTGGGGTTAACGCCTACTTCTGCAAAGACTTCACCGGCGAAGCCCGGGATACGCATTTTCAGCCCATCCAGGTCATCCAGCGATTTGATTTCCTTGCGGAACCATCCGCCCATCTGAACGCCAGTGTTACCACCGGGGAAGGACAGCATGTTATGAGGTTCATACACTTCCTGCATCAGTTCCATGCCGCCGCCATGGTAGAACCAGGCGTACTGTTCTATGGCGTTCATGCCGAATGGCATGCTGGTGAAAAACAGGGTCTCTGGAACCTTGCCCTTCCAGTAGTATGAAGCCGAGTGCCCCATGTCGTATTGCCCCGCCTTGACCATATCGAAAACGCCAAGTGGAGCCTTGTGCTTGTTGGCCGAATCTATCCGGATCTTCAGGCGCCCATCCGACATGGCCTCAACGGATTTGGCGAAATTCTTCGTGGTGTCTCCGAAAATCGGGAAATTCGGCCCCCAGGTTTCGGCCAGTTTGAGGGTAAATGTTTCCTGAGCCAGGGCCTGGGTAGAAGCAAAAGTTGCTGCCACGGCGAGCACCGCCGCAGAGAAAACGGAACGGATTTTCATTGCTCTTGTATCCTTTTGTCATTTTTGTGGGTAGAGCATGGGCTTCTCTGACGGAAGCCTCACAACTGGTTCACATTAGCAAGTATTGCAAACCGACGAAATGAAAAATCGCCCCGCCTAAGACTTAGGTCGTAGTTGGCGTCAGATGTCTCTCATTCTGCCAATCTGGCTGGACAGCTGCATGGCTTCGTGTTTCTCCAGTGCCAGCAAATCTTCCAGGAGGGTCTTGGCGCCTTCGATCTCTGCCTTGCCAATGAGCGAATCGTAAAGATCCATCACCTGATCATGGAACTCGAAAATTTCCCGCGCTATGTCTTCAAACCCGAGGGTTGTGAATCTTGCATCACAGGCCTGGCCCGGCGTGAAAGGCTTGTGATTCAGATAATCATAAAGGCGGGTGTGCAGAACTTTGGGGTCGGCCTGTTTTTCAAACTCCGCCACAGCTTCCGCGAGCAATGACTCATGGCGTGCAATGTAGTCCAGCAGGGCACTGGCGCGTTCATTATTGTGCTTTCCGGCAGATTCGTGCAGGCATTTTGCCAGATGCGAGTGCAGTTGGCGGGTCCAGTCAATCAGGTCCTCAAAGGTTTTTATCTCCATGGCCTAGCTCCATCGGTCAGGTATGTGTTCAGAACAGTGACTGAACAACAGTCTAGTCGATTGCCCTGGCAGTTGCTGCCTGGGTCTGGGTTGTTTCTGCACGGCTTCGCCAGGCCCGGAACTGTCGCAACGCGGGTTTTTCAATACTGTAGTGAATAGCAGAAGCCAGAAGCAATGCAGTGGCAAGGGCGAGACAGACACCGAGCCAGCCGGGCAGGCCCGCCTGGTAGCTCCAGGTAATCACGCCATAGCCAATGTTCTGATGCACCAGGTACAGGCTGTATGAAAGGCTGCCGAGCCAGAGCATGGGACGGTTTGCCAGCCAATTCAAGCGCCCGGCGACGGCCAGGGCAAACACCGTGAAGCAACCCAGTACAAAAAGGCTGTAGGGCATTTTGTACGCCAGCAGACCATGGCACACAGCCAGTGCCAGCAATATGGCATCTCCGGTTGCCGGTCGCCCGTATCGGTAGATGCGGTATATCAGGATGCCGCCGATAAACAACGGAGCGTATTTCACAAACATCAGATCCTTGATCAGAAATTCCATGCTCTCGGGTATCTGCTTCCACCAGATTACGCCGGCGTAGCTGATCAGCATCCAGACCCGGAAAACCAGGCGCAGCTTGGTCCAGTCGCGAAGAGAGTAGAAAAACAGCGCCATCCAGCTGTAGAACGTGGCTTCTATTACCAGGCTCCAGTAAGCGCCATCCACGTGCTCGGCGCCCAGGTACTCGTGCAGCAGGGTTGCGTTAAGCAGCGCAGTTTCAAGGCTTACAGCACGGCTTTCCGGGCCCAGAAGGTGTACCGATACGAAGGTGAGAACAATGCCGGTCCACAGGGCAGGCAGCAGCCGTGCACCTCTGGCGAGGCCAAACCAGGCGGCATTGCGGGTACGCTCAAGGGTCATGAAGATGACAAAGCCACTGAGGATGAAAAAAAGATGCACGCCGTAACGGCCAAACAGCAATGTGTCTGTCAGCAGCTGTGGCAACCTGAATGAATGGCCAAATAGCTCGTTGTAATAGGGCAGGTAATGAAAAAGCACCACGCCCAGAGCTGCGAGGCCGCGCAATGCGTCAAGACTGCCCAGCCTTGTCTGGGAAGCGATCATGGTCTGGGTGGCGATCATGGCAGTTTCCGTGATGGTTTTGTATATAGTAGCCGGCTATTGCCGTGGGGAATACGGATGCGATATACCATTCGCTTGCCGTAGGTATACCATGTGGTAATACATCAGGGAGAGGGTTATGAGCACAACACTGGGCATTATCGAAGGCTTCTATGGGCCAGTATGGAACTGGCAGGAAAGACAACAGCTGGTGCGTGCGCTGGCGCCGCACGGTTACGGCTTTTATCTTTATGCACCCAAAGCCGACGCTTTTCTGCGCCGGCGCTGGCAGGAACCCCACCCGCCGGAAATGGCATCGGAGCTGGCGGAGTTCGGTCGCTTTTGCCGCAAGCATGGGCTGCGTTTTGGCGTCGGGCTGAGTCCATACAAGATCTTCAACCGATTTAACGATGCTGCCCGGCAGGCACTCGCGAAAAAGCTTGAACTGCTTGATCGCATCGGCCTGGATGAACTGGCCATTCTGTTCGACGACATGCGTGCCGATACGCCTGCGCTAGTGGAAACCCAGGTGGAGATCATGCACTGGATTCGCGAACGTACCCAGGCACCCCTGCTTTCCATATGTCCCAGTTATTATTCTGACGACCCTGTGCTGGACCGGGCATTTGGTGAGCGTCCGTCAGCTTATCTGGAGACCCTTGGTCGACTGCTGAACCATGAAATTCAGGTGTTCTGGACCGGAGAGGAAGTGTGCTCCAGAGAGATTTCTCCCGGCCACCTCAAACGTGTAAGCGAGCGGCTCGGGCGCAAGCCTGTGCTCTGGGACAACTACCCGGTGAATGACGGTGATCGCATGTCACAGCACCTGCACCTGCGGGCATTTACCGGTCGCCCGGCGGCGAACGGCGCCTATCTGTCGGGCCATGGCATTAACCCGGCGCTGCAGCCGGCGTTAACCACTATTCCTGCAATAACCCTGGCCGAGTCCTATCGCCAGGGTTCCGATTACCAGTACGGGCAGGCATTTCGCCAGGCTGCAAAGGAAGTGCTTGGGCGGGAGATGGCAGAACAGCTCCATGCCGACCTGCCGGTGTTGCAGGATGCAGGCCTTGGGCGTATCAGCGAGGAAAAGCGGCAAAGCCTGATGCGCACCTACGATGCCTATGATCACCCGGCCGCCAGCGAAATACTGCGCTGGCTGGTGGGTGAATATCAGGTTACTGACGAGATGGTGCGGACCCAGTAGGAGCGCTCAAGGTTACTGGGTTCCCGGGTATGATCCCTGAGGGCATTACTGGAGGTAATACTCAACGGTTGAAACCACTCGCACCGTTTTTACCGGTTGCTGTTGCTGGGACTCTCCCGGAGCCTGGTCCCGGGCCAGTATCTGGAATACGCCCTGATTGGCCCGGCGCAGATCACCCAGTTCGGTTTTGGCGTCCTTCGCAAACTGGCTGGCAGCTTCACGGGCGGCAGCGGTTGCTTCTGCAATCATGGCGGGTTTTATATCGTTCAGTCCGTTAAACAGATAGACCGGCCCGCTCGGGCCGTAGTCGGATGACAGCACCACGCCGGAATCCACCAGATCGCTTACACCCTGAGCGGCCTGGCGGATTTTCTCAATATTTTCGCTGCGCACCATCAGGGTCTGGCTGATGATGAATTTCTGCTCGTTATTGTTGTCCTGATAAGGATTGGCCCTGGTGTCGGTCACGTCCAGCCGCTGCAGTTCCACTGCGCTGTCACTGATGGCCTGCAGTTTCAGGAACGCCATGATGGCGTTGCGGCTGCTGCGGGCTTTTTCCTGAGCATCGCTCAGGCTGGCGCCGGTGGCCACAAAACGGATCGGCCATAGGGCCAGGTCGGCAGTGACTTCACGCTCCGCTACACCTTTCACGGTTACGTAACGATCACCGGTGCGCAGATCGGTTAGGCCTTCACTGATAAGTGAGGCTGAAATAATGGCGCTGAAACCCAGAATGAGGGCAACAATCACTTTCATCGAGAATCTCCCGGGCAGTTGTCTTCAGGCGGTCGTCGGAATCTTGCAGACATCGCTTTATGTTCGCGGTCTTCATCCAGGAACTCCTCCGGCAAAGGCTGGATGAAGTAGAGAAAATCGCCTTTGTTGCGGTTCTCATGCAAGGGCGGCTTTTCGGCATTCGCCGGCCATATTACCGGTGAAATCACGGCCACCGAAACGTCCGGGGCCCGCTGTTTGAGCAGGGCAACGGTTCCGAGGTGCTCTTCACTGTGGAATGTGCCGGTGGTGTGAACAATCTGGGCGCCAGGGTGCGCATCCAGGGCAGCGAGTATGCGGCTTGCCATGGTGTTGTCCCGCAGTAGCTGGGCTTTATAGGTGTTGTTTATGCGCTTGCCCATGGCTTCATCCGCTGCGCCGTGGGAGCCGGCAATTGCGGCATCGAATTTTTTGCGGTAGGCGGGCGTGTCCATGAACGGGTTGTCGGGCAATTGTGCCCGTTCGCTTGCAGACAGCTTATCCAGGTAACCCGGCCCTGTGCGACCAACGCAGCGTACAATGGCGGCGGGGGCGTTGGCGGCAACCACAGGCAGGTTTTGCTGGCGTGCAAATTCGATCAGCGGGCGATAGGAAGCGCGGTAATTATCCCAGGCGTTGCTGTCCTCAATGAATTCGGTTTCGCCGGTCTTACCGCTCAGGTAGGCATTCACAGCGGGCTGGTTGTCCAGGTTGAACTGTTCCATGGACAACACCTGCCGCGGTTGCCGGCGATAGAGCGCTGCCTGTATCTGCGACTGCAACAAATGTGCAGCCTGGTGGCCGTGGTATTCGCCAATCACCACCACATCGGCAAGGGCAAGCCTCTGGCCCAGCAAATCCACGCTTAGCCTGGTGCCGTCAGCGGCATCAATCAGGCGCGTCTCGTAAAGGGTTTGTGGTCTTGCCAGGGTATGGCTCTCGCTGGAATGTGTCATGGCTGCGCACCCGGTCAGGCCGCTGATCAGTATAGCCAGCACGGCGACGTATGATCTTTTCATGGCAAAATTATATATGATGTAGGGCCTCGCTACTTGTATGAATTCCCAGACACGAGGCCAGTATGCCCCATCGAGCTCATCTTTTTTCACTTCGGCTTGCCCACGCCTTCCGGGAAGCCTGCATTGACCAGCCATACAACAGCCGCCGCTTTCTGCGGGACCTCATGGCTGGCGTTACAGTGGGCATTATCGCCATCCCCCTTGCCATGGCGCTGGCTATCGCAAGCGGCGTTGCGCCCCAGTATGGTCTTTATACAGCCTTTATTGCCGGTTTTATTATCGCCCTTACGGGTGGCAGCCGGTTCAGTGTCTCCGGCCCCACCGCGGCTTTTGTTGTTATTCTCTATCCCATCGCCCAGAGCTACGGCCTTGGTGGCCTTTTGCTGGCAACCCTGATGTCCGGTGTTCTGTTGGTGATCATGGCGGTCATGCGGCTGGGCCGTTTTATTGAGTACATACCCGAATCCGTCACCCTCGGATTTACCGGCGGTATAGCGGTAGTCATTGCAACCCTGCAGGTAAAAGACTTTTTTGGCCTGTCGGTAGAGAGTATGCCTGAGCACTATTGGGACAAGCTGGCAGTGCTGGCGCAGAGTTTTCCCGCACTGGATACCATGAGCGCGCTGGTTGCCGTGGTTACGCTGGCGGTCATGCTGCTCTGGCCGCGCCTGAAAACTCCGGTGCCGCCTCATTTGCCGGCGGTAATTATTGGCAGCTTGCTGGCATTTTGGCTCAATGCCAATGGCGCCGGCGTGGACACCATAGGTTCAAGATTCAGCTATTTACTGCCGGATGGCGGCACAGGTGCCGGAATCCCGCCGTTTCTGCCGGAGTTTGCCTGGCCCTGGCAGCAGGCGGATGCCAGTGGTGAGGCAATCGGCTTGTCCTGGAACATGGTGCGGGAGCTATTGCCGGCGGCGTTTGCCATTGCCATGCTTGGCGCGATTGAGTCCCTGCTCTGTGCCGTAGTGCTCGATGGTATGACGGGTAAGCGCCACAGCGCCAACAGTGAGCTGATGGGGCAGGGCCTGGGCAACATTATTGTGCCGTTTTTCGGAGGCATTACCGCCACGGCTGCCATAGCCCGGTCTGCTGCAAACTACCGTGCCGGCGCGGAATCGCCGGTTGCCGCCATGATTCATGCGGTAGTGGTTCTGCTGGCCCTGGTATCACTGGCGGGCTTGTTGGCCTACCTGCCGATGCCCGCCATGGCAGCTTTGCTGATTATGGTGGCCTGGAACATGAGTGAAGCGCCCAAGGCTGTGCGTCTGCTGAAAACCGCGCCACGCAGTGATGTACTGGTATTTCTCACCTGCTTCTCCCTTACAGTTGCGCTGGATATGGTGATCGCCATTACCACCGGCGTTTTGTTGGCCGCGGTGTTATTCATGCGCGAAATGGCCGAGATGACCAAGGTAACCGATATCACCACCGGCAAGCGGGTCAGTGACCAGAACCTGCCTGCGGGCTGGCGGGTCTTCAAAATTAACGGCCCGTTGTTTTTTGCGGCGGCAGACCGGATTTTCGGCGAACTCGCAGAGCTTTCCCGGGACGTAGAGGGGTTCATCCTGTACATGGATGGCGTTACGGTTCTGGATGCGGGTGGCCTGTCGGCACTCAACAAGCTGGTTGCCACCTGCCAGAATGACGGCACCCGCATCGTCATCGCCGACCTGCAGTCCCAGCCTCAGCGCACGCTCGCCCGCGGCGGCCTTGGGCCTGTGGAAGGGGTTTTACAGTTTACTTCGTCGCTGCGGGAGGCACTGGCCTTACCTTTGTCATCCATAGCCCGGGCCAGTTCAACGCCTTTACGGCCTAACGGATCAAACTGATGAAAAAGACCGCCATGCTGCCTTTTCGTGTAGTCGACCGGGTGAAGTTTATTGTTGAGCGACAGCTGGTAAAAGGCGCCGGTTTCCAGCTGTTGGTGGTGGGTGTGCTAATCGGCCTGATTTCCCTCATTGGCGGCCTGCTGGTGGTGCCCCAGGGAGGTGAGTTTGATGATCCGGGATCCGCTGTCTGGTGGGCTTTTCTGCGTCTCACCGACCCGGGTTATCTGGGTGACGATGTAGGCACCTGGCAGCGCCTTGTCTCAACCCTGCTGACCATCAGCGGGTATGTGGTGTTCATGGGCACTCTGGTGGCCATTCTGACCCGCTGGCTGATTGCCAAAATGGCAGACCTCGAACGCGGGCTAACCCCGGTTCCCCTGAAAAACCATGTGGTAGTCCTGGGCTGGACCAGCCAGACCCTGCCACTGCTTTCGGAGTTACTGGGCTCCTCGGGCCGTATGCGCCGGTTTCTGGAGAGGCATGACACCCAGAAACTCCGCCTGGTGGTTCTGGCAGAAGAAGTCAGTGCAGCACAGTTGCACGAGTTGCGAATCGAGCCGGGTGTGGGCCGCCGGGCGCGTGAGGTTATTTTGCGAAGTGGCTCGGCCATCCAGCCCGATGCTTTGCACCGGGTGGCCTGCCTGGATGCCGCGGCAGTGATTGTGCCCAGCCAGGTGCACAGTGCTGGCAGCCTGGTGACCTCCGATGTGGAAACCGTCAAGGCACTCCTCTCCATTGCGGCGCAGGCCCGGCATCTGAACGCTCCTTTGCCGTTTGTGGTGGCCGAGATTCAGGACATGCGTAAATTACGGGTGATCGAGCGTGCCTACCCGGGTGCCGTGGAAGTGGTGGCGGGCGATGTCACCATCAGCAGGTTGATGGTGCAGAACGCATTACATCCCGATCTGTCGGAAGTCTACAACGAGCTGCTCACCGCTGGAGACGGTAACGAGATTTTTGTGCGTGGTGGAGAAACGGCAGAGGGCCTGACTTTGGCGGAACTTGCGACACAAAGACCCTATGCGATTGTTCTTGGCTTGCTTCATCCCGCCGCCGGCGGTGGCTGGCAAGTAAATTTGCTGGCCCCGTCTGACACTGTCGTTCGCCATGAAGATCGCGTGGTTTTGCTCGCCCGCGATTACCGGCACACCGGCGCAGATCCTAAAGCCGAACCGCTGGCGCGGGTTGAGCGTGGCAATGCCCGGGTTTTAAAGCACAGGACACAAGGCACCCATCGAGTACTGGTGCTGGGCTGGAATCGCAAAGTACCCAGCCTGGCGGCGGAGTTTGGCAGTTATGGCGACTGGCATTTTGAGCTGGACATGGTGTCGGCCACACCACTGGAAGAGCGACAGCGGGAGATTGCCCGTTATGGCGTTGATCTGGACAAGGTCAACGGTCGCTTGCTGGAAGCCGATTACATGGTGGAGGAAGACCTCAGAAAACTGGATCCTGCCGGCTATGATACCGTCATGCTGTTGAGCAGCGACCGCATTGGTTCCGGGGAAGAGGCAGATGCCCGTGCCATGGTGGGTTACCTGCAACTGGAAGATATCCTGGCTGAGTCGTTGCAAAGGCCGCAGGTAATCATGGAACTGAGTGATCCTGATAACCGAAATCTGCTTTTTGGCCACAAGAGCGAAATGCTGATCAGCCCGATGATTCTGAGCCACGTGTTGGCACAGGTGGCCCTGCGCCGGGAACTCCGGGTGGTGCTGGATGAGTTGTTTACGGTGGGCGGAGCCAAAATCCAGTTTCGTGACCCCCGGAATTACCCGCTGCCAGCCAGTTTTGATTTCCAGTTGCTGGAGAAGGTCGTCGCCAACCGGGGAGAGATCGCGCTGGGTGTGTTCAGGGTGGCGGCCGATGAACACGGGCGGCATCTTCAGATGAACCCGCGGAGAACACAACTGCTGGATCTGAAGGCCGAAGACCGGATTGTGGTTTTATCACTAAGTTGAGGGGCATCGCTATCGGGCTCGGTGCATCAAGGCCCGGTATTGCTTCAGCAATCCCTGATTTTCCGCGCCTGTGAGGTGATGCAGTGTTGCACTAGTCAACCTGCTCCAGCAGCACCGTCATAATGTCATCCATAGCAACGAAACCCAGCAGGTCATTATCCTCCAGCACCAGAACGCGCTTCACCCGATGCTCGGTCATCAAGGCTGCAACCTGTCGTACCTCCAGGCTTTTGCCTACAGCCAGAGCGGGTTTGGCACAGGCGTCGTACACGTTCAGCAGGTCGATGTCGCCCTGTTCGGCCACCACGGTTTTCAGAACATTGGTGTAAGTGATCAGCCCGTAGGCATCGCTGGGATGCTGCTTCTCGACCACCAGGGATTTTACGCCGTGTTTCTTCATCAGCCTCAGGGCTTCGCGCAGCGTGGCGAAAGGGGACACACAAATTACGTTGCTTACCATCACCTCTTTAACCAGTTTCATGCCTGAAGCTCCTCAGAGATTGTCTTTCAAGTGCTGTTCGAATTTCTGGAACTGGGACACGTCAATGCCGCCAAGATGCTCCAGCGGAAGGGTGAAGACCAGGCCCTGGGAATCATGTTCCGCCGGCATCAGCAAGCGCTGGATTGCTTTCAGAACCTGCAGTGACAAGCTTTTTTCAAGCACCATCAAAAGAACGCTTTGGCTGCCGTCATAGGTAAAGCCGAAGAAGGTCTTTTTGGCAGTGTTGCTTATACCCCGGCCAGACATCACGGTGATGCCGCCAGCGCCCGTTTCACGGGCAGTATCGATACATTCCTGTTCCTGGTCTTCCGGAACAATCGCTACTAATACGGAAAATTTCATGAGCTCAGCCCTCTTCGATCTACCAGCCATTGCATGGTAATGGCGTATAGCATCACACTGATAATGGGAAACATGGAAGCAAAGGCAATCAGCCCGAAACCATCAATCAGAACACTGCGGTCCTCGATGTTGGATGCGAGCCCGATGCCCAGCGCGGTCACCAGTGGCACAGTGACCTCCGATGTGGTGACTCCGCCCAGGTCATAGGCCAGAGCCACAATGTATTTCGGCGCCAGAACAGTAAGGATGATCACCAGTGTATAGCCACTCATAATGTAGTAGTGCATGAGGTCGCCAGCAATGATCCGGTGTACGCCAATGGTGATGCCGGTGGCCACGCCGAGCGCAACCAGTAGCCGGATTGCGTTGCCGTTAATTCGTCCGGAGGCAGCTTCTTCCGCCTGCTTGCCGACCGCAAGCAGAGCCGGTTCCGCCAGGGTGGTGGCAAACCCGATCATGAAAGCAAACAAATAGATAAAGCCGAAACGCTCCTGCTCGATCAGCTGTTCCGCCATACTGGTGCCAATCGGGAAAAGACCCAGCCTCAGGCCCACGACAAAAGCGTAGAGGCCGAGAATAACAAGGACAAAGCCGAACAGGATCTTGGGCGGGTTGGCCAGCCCGCGACGTAACACAATGTACTGGAAGAACAGGATGGTCAGAATGATGGGCGCTACATCCTTGAGCATTCCCGCCAGCTCCACAAGCATTTTCAGAAAGCCGGAAATGGTTTCGCTCTCATACTGGGGCGCCATTAACGACGCGCCGTCTGAACCGTCACCGTTGTAGACCGCAATCCCGTAAAGCTGAACCGTAATCATCGGCACCATGACGGCCAGTGCAACCAGGCCAAAGCCATCGGTAAGCGGATTCCTGCCACGGATAGAGGCCGCCAGACCAATGCCCAATGCGGTAATCAGCGGTACCGTGACAACATTTGTGGTGACCCCGCCGGAATCATAAGCCAGGCCGACAATCTCCTGCGGCGCAAACCAGGTCACCACCACCACCGTGATGTAGCCAGTAATCATGAACCAGTGCAGCGGGTAACCAAAGATGGTCCGGAATACACCAAGCGCAATGACCAGGCCAACGGAGGTGGCAACCAGAAGCCTGAGGGTGAATGCGTCGATTTTGCCCTCACTGATGCCCTGGGCCTGCTCGGCCACAGCAATTAAAGCAGGTTCGGCGATAACAGCGGAAAACCCCATGGCGAAGCCGAACGAGAGCAGGACGGGGACTGACCCTTTCCTGGCAAATTGGTTGGAAAGGCTTTTTCCTACCGGGAAAATGGACAACTCGAGGCCTTGGAGAAACAGGGCTACACCGACGGCGACAATCAGCAGGCCAATGGCCATACTCAGGGTGTTGTCCGGCATTTGTTGCAGGACAACAAGCTGGAAGAACACCACAACGACCACAATCGGGAACAGATTTTTCAGTGCGTGCAGCAGTGATTGGCCGAAAGCGCGGATATAGTACACTGACTACCCCTGTAGTCCGTGGGTTTGGGGCCCATGATTCTGGTCAGACGGCTGAATCATAGCACGTTGCAGGATGGATAAAATGACCGGACCCAGTGAGGAAGTCGAGTGGTAAGGCTCTGTTTTGGTATTCACAGGAAAAATGCTGGAAATAGATTATATAAATTTCAATTATAAATCCGAAGCTACTAAAGTACTCGACAACACAACCCGTCAGTCTGGTATTTTGTCCAGGCTGTCGTTATTAACCGCTTTTCATTAACACTCTAAGGATCGAGATCATGCCTTACGCAAAAGACGTCGATACCATTGCCTCCATCGTGAAGCAGAACCCGACCTGGCACGCCATCAACCCCAAGCACGTTGCACGCATGCGCGCCCAGAACAAATTCAAGACTGGCCTGGACATTGCCAAGTACACCGCAAAAATCATGCGTGAAGACATGGCTGCCTACGATGCCGATTCTTCCAAGTACACCCAGTCCCTGGGTTGCTGGCACGGATTTATTGGCCAGCAGAAAATGATCTCCATCAAGAAGCACTTCGGTTCCACCAAGCGCCGTTACCTGTACCTGTCGGGCTGGATGGTTGCCGCTCTGCGTTCCGAGTTCGGTCCTCTGCCTGACCAGTCCATGCACGAGAAAACCGCAGTTCCCGGCCTGATCGAAGAGCTGTACACCTTCCTGCGCCAGGCAGATGCCTGGGAACTGAACCACCTGTTCCGTGATCTGGAAGCTGCCGAGAAGGCGGGCGATACTGCCAGGGCTGAGGAGCTGATCAAGAAGATCGACAACCACGAAACTCACGTTGTGCCCATCATCGCAGACATCGACGCCGGTTTCGGTAACGACGAAGCCACCTACCTGCTGGCCAAGAAGATGATCGAAGCGGGTGCCTGCTGCATCCAGATCGAGAACCAGGTTTCCGACGAGAAGCAGTGTGGCCACCAGGACGGTAAAGTAACCGTTCCCCACGCTGACTTCCTGTCCAAGATCAACGCTGTACGTATGGCGTTCCTGGAACTGGGTGTTGACGACGGCGTTATCGTTGCCCGTACAGACTCCCTGGGTGCTGGCCTGACCAAGCAAATTGCCGTGACCGACGAGCCCGGCGACCTGGGTGACCAGTACAACAGCTTTATTGACGGCGATGTTATCGAAAAGGCTGAAGACATCAACAACGGCGACGTTGTCATCAAGCAGAACGGCAAGCTGGTCAAGCCCAAGCGTCTGGCTTCCGGCCTGTTCCAGTTCAAGGAAGGTTCCGGTGAAGACCGTGTTGTTCTGGACTGCATCACCAGCCTGCAGAACGGCGCAGACATGCTGTGGATCGAAACCGAGAAGCCGCACGTGGGTCAGATCGCGGGTATGGTAAACCGCATCAAGGAAGTGGTTCCCGATGCCAAGCTGGTTTACAACAACAGCCCGTCCTTCAACTGGACACTGAACTTCCGTCAGCAGGTATTCGACGCCATGCAGGAAGAAGGCAAGGACGTATCTGCCTACGACCGCGCCAACCTGATGAGCGAAGAGTACGACAACACCGAACTGGGCAAGCTGGCTGACGAGTGGTGCCGTAACTTCCAGCGTGACGCTTCCCGTGAAGCGGGTGTGTTCCACCACCTGATCACTCTGCCGACGTACCACACTGCAGCCCTGTCTACCGACAACCTGGCGAAAGGCTACTTCGGCGACGAAGGCATGTTGGCATACGTTGCCGGTGTTCAGCGCAAGGAAATCCGCGAGGGTATTGCCACCGTCAAGCACCAGGATATGGCTGGTTCCAACATCGGTGACGACCACAAGGAGTTCTTCGCAGGTGACGCTGCGCTGAAAGCCGGTGGCGCTGACAACACCATGAACCAGTTTGGTTAATTGAACGGTTTGTAGTGCCCGCTCCCGGGTTTATTCCGGGGCCCAAAAACCCTGCAGCTGGAAACAGTTTGCGGGGTTTTTTGTTTTTTACACTGCAGGTTCTTTGTATGTAGCTGAAATTGTGGAAAAACTGCCTTATTACTGCTTTTCCCTCATTCACGCTGTGTCATCTCTGGAACAGTTCCTGTTTTCGCAAGGGCGGGTCTTCCCGCAGCGCCAGCCTGAAAACCCTTTAAAAATATAGGCTTGGTTGCAGTCGCCTTATTCTGGCACGGGAATCGCTTTCTACGTGTTATGGGTCTGGACCTTGGCTTGCTCGGAGGTTAGCGGGTTGGGTCGGATTCCTGGAAAAGCCAATAACCTAGAAGGAAACGACATCATGAATACCAAAAAAGGACTGCTGGCTGCTGCTATCGCAATGAGCCTGGGTGTTACCGGTTTCGCCTTTGCGGCGCAAGGTGGAGACGGGGATCCGAACACCAATGCGGATAATACTTCCACTGCCAACAACGATCAGTCAGGCAATACCGACTCTGGTAATAACAACTCCACAAACACCAATAACTCCGATAACTCGGACGGCTCTGATAACTCGAACAATTCAGACAACAGCACGGATGTTGCCGATGCGTTCAAGATTGCCAACAGTGGTAATACCAATGCCTCGGACAACTCGGATAATTCCGATGCTTCCGACAACTCTGATAACTCCGACAACTCGAATAACTCAGACAACAGCACCGATGTTGCCGACTCGTTCAAGATTGCTGACAGCGGAAATGATATGTCTGACAACTCAGATAATTCCGATAACAGCGACAATTCAGACAATTCGGACAACTCGGATAACAGCACAAGCGTGAATGACGCATTCAAAATTGCCGACAGTGGCAATACCAATGCGTCGGATAATTCCGACAATTCCGACAACTCGGATAATTCGGATAACTCCGACAATTCGGATAACTCCGACAATTCGGACAACTCCGATAATTCGGATAGCTCCGACAACAGCACCAATGTCAATGATTCATTCAAGATCGCTGACAGTGGTAACAGTGACAGTTCAGACAACTCCACCAATGCCACGGATTCCTACAACAGCGACAGCAGTGACAGCTCTGACAACAGCGTTACCGAGCTGAATCTCTCGCTGGAGGTGTTCATGAATGATGCTGACCTCAATGGCAGCGTTAGTGGCACCAGTGTGACCTATGGTGATTCCAACGGTGGGTATTCCTACACCAATGTCAGTGCTTCCAATGAGATCTCCGGAGGCTCGGCTAACTTCACCGGTGTTGGTGCCTTTGCCCAGAACGCCGGCGTGGGCAGTGTTACCCAGGCTAACGTGAGTGTCATGTCCAACCTGTCCGCAGGTGGCGGCGGCACCCAGTGAGCAAAGCGGGCCGCACCTCAGGGTGTGGCCCGGCTTCTGCCGGGAGGCGTGTCATGACTAACGTCATCAGAAGGATGCTGAGGATTGCCTGTTTAATTATGGTCATGGGGCCAGTTGCCGGAATGGCAGCCGAAGAATGGATGAGCGAGGCCCCGATGAGTGCAGATCAACTGGAGCAGTTTAGTGGTCGCCAGGGGATTCCTGTCCAGGTGCAGCTTAATGACAACCAACAGAGTGCGGTTGTCACCGGAAATACCTTGTCGGGCCCTTCAATGACCGGCAACAACATGATTTCAGACCACGCATTCGGGAATATGAGTGGTATTGCCACGGTCATCCAGAACACGGGTAACCAGGTGGTGATTCAGGACAGTACCCAGGTGAATATTCTTATCAATCGCTGACAGGAGGTGGGCCATGGTGAAGCAGGGGCTTGTTGTATTCATAGCGGGTGCTGCGATGCTCTGGTCCACTGCTTTTGCGGGCACCGTCATGTTGCCGGGGCTGAATGGCGGACTCCAGTTGGAGGTTCGCAGTTTCAAGGAACAGCGTTTCAGCTCGGTTATGCAGCAGCAGTACGACTTCAGCTGTGGTTCTGCCGCGATCGCGTCGCTACTTACCTACCATTACGATAACGAAGTCACGGAGCAGGAAGTCTTCTCCGGAATGTTCTCGTTGGCAGATCCGGAAAAGGTTCGCAAGGAAGGCTTTTCCATGCTGGATATGAAACGGTTTCTGGAGTCTGAAGGTTATCAGGCTGACGGTTTTCGCATGCCACTGACGGGGCTGCGGGACAAGGTTCGCTTGCCGGTTATTGTTCTTTTGAATCTGAACGGTTTCCGGCACTTTGTTGTGATCAAGGGGATCAGTGAGGACGAAGTGTTTGTCGGCGACCCGGCCCGGGGGCTTAAAGCCTATTCCAGAGCAGAGTTTGAAGAGTACTGGAACGGCGCAGCCTTTGTTATTCGCAGCAATATACAGCAGGGAAGAAGCAGATTCCTCACCGATGGAAACTGGCCGCAGATTGTCCGGGCACCGCTTTTCAAAGCACAGGAAGGGCCGTCACTCGGTCATACGCTGCCATATTGGCCATCAACAAGGGAGTGGTAACGCCATGGTCAGCCTACCGCGATGTGCAATTACAGGACTGGTCGTTGTTCTCGGAATTGCGGGAATGCCCGCAGTGGCAGATGGAGTTTTTTCAGCTCCGGCTCTGAGCGACAATGAGCTGGCCGCACAGAGGGGTGGCTTCAGTCTGGACAATCTGGAGATCTCGATCGGGCTGGAGCAAGTGGTTTCTGTGAACGGCGAAACCCTGGCGATCAATCGCCTGACGATCCCGAATCTGAATCAGTTGGTCAGTGGTAAGGCTATGCCGCACAGGGTTGAGACCGTGCTTGGTATTATCAACTCCGGGCAGAACGGGCAGGCGCTTGTCTCAGCCAGCTCAAACGATGGCGGGTGGATGACGCTGATCCAGAATGACCTGAATAGCGCCGTTATCCAGAATGCACGGCAACTGAACATCGAACTGAATAATCTGGGGGCAGGCTATCGAATCCCCGATAACCTGCGGGCCCCCATCCTTCAGTTTCTTGGACACTAGAGGCTGATTGGCAGTTTCAGGGTGATCTCGGTGTTCGGAGCATTCTCTGTTACTCCGACATTGACGGTAAGGCTCAGGGTTGTGCTGGATGTTAGCCGCTGAGACAGCCCGAATGCCAATGAACCGATCTGGATACTGTCAAAGTTAGCGCTGAACAGATCTATGTCGCGTTCGTAGGTGGTCTTTCTGATAATCGAGTGATCGTAGCCCAGACTGAACGACGTCCGTTCATTGAATGCAAACCCCATGCCGAACCCGTACCGCACCACATCCCCCGGGTTAACCGTATTGCCATTCTCGTAGCCTTTTTCGTCCTTCAGGGTGTAAACGTAACTGAGATTGCCATAAAGAACGGCAGGATCTGACGGATAGATGAATGATACTCCCGGCTCGAAAGACCAGAAGCCGGAGCCCGTTGGCCGCTCTGCAAGTTCAACGCCTATGGGGTTGCCCTGGCTATCGTTAATAATCTGCCGGTCAACGTCGTAGGGGCTATCGCCTGTAGGCGCTTTTACCCGGAACGACCCTATGATGTAGGGCCAGCCGTCAAGGCCATCGTTCAGCTGGTAACGGGCTGACAGTTCGATGTCTCCCAGGCCTTCGCCCGAAGACTCCCGCAAGGTATCTACCGGGGTGCCCTCAAACGCTTCCCGTTCCCGAAGATCTTCCTGGATGCTCAGGTAGGGCACTCTCAGCGCTGCTTCAAACCGGCTGGTGAAGCCATATTTGAGTGACATTGCCCCAACAAAAATATCCCGCTGTACTTCCGAGATATTGATGAGGCCGATCAGCAGGGCAGGAATGACGGTATAGCCCTCTACGGCAACCTGGGTAGCATTACTGTGGGCGTGGGAGAAAGAAGGCTCGATGGTGAAACGACCAGGCCGGGTGACAATGCCACGATCAGCGGTGATTGAGGCAATGTCTGTAGCCTGTTCGCTATCCTGTTCGGCCTGGCCTGGGGCAGCGGAAGCGTCGTCATGCTCCGGCTTTGCCATGGTTGATGCAGAAACCAGGCATGCACTCACAGCAAATAGCACAGGGGTATAGACTTTCATGTTCAATCTCCCTTCGGGTCCGGCTTTTTGTCGGCGGGGTGGTTAAGCGGATTCGAGTTGTGCCTGTCGAGGAGGCGGTACAGGGAAGCCCGCGATACTTTCAGCAGTCTTGCGGCCTCAGACATGTTGTGGTTTGCAAGTTGCAGGCTGCACAGCAGTGCCTGCCGGTCGGCTCTGTCGCGGAACTCTTTTAGACTGAGGCTGGAGAGTGCATCGGCGCCTGACCCGGGAGGGCTGAACCCGAGATCCGAAGCTTGGATAACAGACCGTTCGCTCAGCAACCATCCTTGTCGCAGCCGGTTTTGTAATTCCTGGAGGTTGCCCGGCCATGAGTGGCTAAGCAGGCACTTTTTGGCTTCCTTGCTCAGCCGTTTTGGATTAGCTCCCTGGGGTAATGCTTCTAACAGTGAGCGGGCGAGTGTCAGTATGTCCTCTCGCCGGTCTCTCAGTGGAGGCAGCTTTACTTCAAGGCTGCCAAGCCGGAAGTAAACATCACTTCGGAAGCGACCGAGTGCAACCAGATCAGGCAGGGGCTCGCTGGTGGTTGTTATAATTCGGCAGTCAACCGTTATCTGGGCGCTACCGCCCACACGCTCAATCTGGCTTTCCTCGAGAAAACGCAGGATTATCGATTGTTGCTCGGGTTTCAGCTCGTTAATACCGGAAAATACCAGAGAGCCGCCATCTGCCTGCTCAAGTCGTCCCTGTCGGCAACTAAGCGCACTGGTAAAGGCACCTTTTTCATAGCCGAACAACTCACTCTGGGTGAGACTGGTGGGCAGGGCCGCACAGTTAATCGTAACCAGCGGACCCGCCGCACGGGCGGAGTGTGAATGGAGAAACCGGGCTGCAGCCTCTTTTCCGGTGCTGCTTTCGCCGGAAATCAATACCGGCTCCAGGGTCGTTGAAAAGCGCTGAAGCAGGCTGCGGACATGCCGAATGGCTTGAGAGTCGCCCAGCAGTGCAAGATTCTGATAATCATCATGAACAAAACTGCTGGCAGGCTCCATAATTGCTGCCATACCCCAGAGGTGTCCCAGCGCCATGCTGATGCGTTGACTGTCCACAGGCAGTGTATGGAAGTCGGAACAGTAACGGCTGATAAGCTGTGCAGCCCGCGTACCGTTGGCAGGCAGCTCGGGCGCTATGGCAACCCAGTATTTCAGGTCCAGCATTTCGAGCCAGCTTTCCGGCCAGGGCATACGCCCGCCACGCACACTGGGGAATTCCAGCACGCCCACCCTGGCCCCTTCCGGAACACAGGTGAACAGGGGCACCGGCTCGTCAAGATTGAAATCAATCAGATTCCAGTTTGCTTCCAGTTCCTTTCGCACGCAGTTATTACTGTTTGCCGCTGATAACCAAACAAGCGGTCTCTTTTCCACCATGGCAAACCTCCAGGGGAGTAGTGCCTCGGAAATGGGACTGCCAGCCGTCCAGGATTGCGTTGGTCAACCGGAACCACGAAAAATCCGGTCACTGTCCTGTGTGACCCGCTATGACTGTCTGATACAGACAGGTTTTTTTGCTTCTCTGCTTGCACGCAGACTACGTACCAGGCCGCCCATAGGCATTGTTATACAAGTGCTTGCGAAGGACGTGCACTTGGCGCAAACGAAGAACTGTAAAAAACGCTGACATATTCAGAGGGCCGGTGTTCACCTGTGAACGCGTGTCTGCGCTACTTTGTCTTTGCTTTGATATATTCTGTAACTCAACCAATCTCAGGAGGTCACCCTTGAGTATCGAGCAAGGCATTGTGTTTGCGGTACTCGGAACCACCCTCGCCATGTTTGTGTGGAACCGCCTGCGTTTTGATGTGGTAGCCATGCTCGCTCTGCTGGCGGTCGCCATAACCGGGTTGGTGCCAACAGAAGAGCTCTTTGCCGGTTTTGGACATCCTGCTGTGATTACCGTGGCGGCGGTGTTGGTGATAAGCCAGGGGCTGGTGAATGGCGGGGTCGTGGATAATATTGCACGGCTGCTGGGCCGGATCGGCCATCGCCCGACGCTTCAGGTTCTTACCCTGACCAGCGTGGTCGCGCTTTGCTCCGGTTTTATCAATAATGTGGGTGCGCTGGCGTTACTGATGCCGGTCGCCATCTGGATGTCACGGGAAGCCGGGCGCTCCCCCTCATTGTTGCTCATGCCGCTGGCCTTCGGGTCGTTGTTGGGCGGTACCATGACCCTTATCGGTACGCCGCCCAATATCATCATTGCCTCCTACCGCGAGGGCGGCACCTTCAGGCTGTTTGATTTTGCCCCTGTGGGTGTGGCAATTACCCTGGCGGGGATCGCCTTCATTACCCTGGTCGGCTGGCGCCTTGCACCCCGTCGGGAAGAGAGCCCGGCTAACAGCAAGTTGTTCAGTATTGGTGAGTACGTTACCGAGCTTCGTATCCCAACAGACTCTCCGCACGCGGGCGGGACCTTGCACAGTCTGTTAACGGCCGCCGGAGACGAGCCCGATATCGTTGTTCTCGCGCTGATCCGGGGTGAGAAACGTCTTACAGTGCCCTCTACATACAAGATTTTACGCGAGGGCGATGTTCTGTTGGTTGAAGCGGATACCACCAGTTTGCAGACGTTTCTTGATAAAACGGGGCTGAAACTTGCGCAACAGGCCATTGATGACGAGGAAGTGGAAAATGGTAGCGACAAGACCAGCGATAGCGCTGAAACCAAGACCGCCGGCAGCGACAATGCCGAAACCGACAAGGCGGCGCCGATGCGGATAGCAAAAGGCGAACTTCACCTGGTGGAGGCGGTTATAGCTCACGACTCCTCGCTGGTAGGGCAGACCGCCAACCGGCTGCAGTTGCGGGAGCGTTACCAGCTGAATATTGTTGCTGTGGCGCGGCTGGGTTACCGGCTTAAACGGCGTCTTGGCGACATCAGGTTCAACGCGGGTGATATATTGCTTGTGCAGGGCTTTGAGGACTCGCTGAGTGGTACTCTGGCTGAGCTGGGTTGTCTGCCATTGGCCGAACGGGGTCTGAGGCTGGGCTCTCCCCGCAATACCGCGAAGGCGTCCGGCATCTTTGCGGCGAGTATTGCCGCCATTGTTACCGGGCTGCTCTCGGCACCTGTTGCCCTGGTAGCCGGTGCCGTTACCATGGTGCTGGCCAAGCTCCTGTCCGCAGCGGAAGCATACAAGTCAATCGACTGGTCGGTGATTGTGCTGCTGGCTGCCATGATACCAGTAGGCCAGGCTCTGGAAACCACGGGGGGTGCCGGGCTTATAGCCGCTCAGATGCTGGTGCTTGGTGAGAACCTGTCGGTAGCTTCCGTGCTGGTCATGATACTGGTGGGCACATTACTGTTATCCAACGTAGTCAATAATGCGGCGGCGGCGATTGTGGTCGCACCTATTGCCCTGAGCCTGGCCAGTGAACTGCAGATACCTTCGGATGCAGTGTTGATGGCGGTTGCCGTTGGCGCCTCCTGCGCGTTCATGACGCCAATTGGTCACCAATCCAACGCCCTGGTTATGGAGCCAGGAGGCTATGAGTTTGGTGATTACTGGCGCCTCGGTTTACCCCTGAGTGCCGTTGTCACAGCCGTTGCGGTGCCGGTCATTATGCTGGTCTGGACCTGATAGTATAAGCAAGAGGCACGTTTGACGAACCATGATGGAAACCGAACAGATGCGAAAAGCTGAATTGCTGGCGGAGCTTGAGCTGGCGCGGAAACGAACCCGGGAACTCATCATCACCCTGGATGAAAAGCAGCTGGATGTTCCCTATCACCCGGGCGTGAATCCGCCGCTCTGGGAAATGGGGCATGCCGCCTTTTTCTACGAAGTGTTCGTGTTCAATCTTCTGGATGGCGATGTCAGCTTTGATCCTTCCATGGACGACCTTTGGGACTCGTTCCACATTGATCATCAGGATCGCTGGCGCCGGGATCTGTTTCCCGGCCTTGAAAAGACGCTGGCCTATTTCGATCATGTCTACAACAAAATGGCGGAGCGTATCGAGCGCAAGCCCCTGGCAGACCGCGACCTCTACCTGTATCGGTATGCGATCTTTCACCAGAACATGCACATAGAGTCGCTGGTGTGGTGCCGCCAGACCGTTGCTTATCCGGCGCCTGCGGGTGCAAATGTCCAGCGTCTTGCCCCCGCAGCAGCGGCAGACATGCCTTTGCGAGGGGATGTGGTTATTCCCGCTGGCCGCTGGTTGATCGGTATGCCCGGCAATTCCATGCGCTATGCGGATGAGGATTTCGCGTTCGACGCCGAAAAGCCCCGCCATGAGGTGCGGCTGGAGGGGTTCGCGATTTCCCGGTGCCTGGTGAGTAATCAGGAGTTTATGGCTTTTGTCGAGGACGATGGTTACCAGAAACCGGAACTGTGGTCGTTTGGTGGTCAGAAATGGTTGCGAACAGCAACCGACGTGGCATTGGCGCAATGCGCGCCCCGGCCGATGCTGCAAACACCCCGGCACCCGCTGTACTGGCGCTGGCATGATGGCCAGTGGCAAGAGCGGTTATTCGATCAATGGCAGCCGTTGAACCCCGATGCTCCGGTGACCCATGTCAGCTATTGGGAAGCCGAAGCCTACTGCCGCTGGGCCGGGCGACGCCTGCCCACGGAATACGAATGGGAAGTGGCAGCGCTTGCTAACCGCAACGATGAGCCCTTCCGCAGGTATCCCTGGGGCAACGAGGCGCCGGCTGCCACGCACGCCGATATGAACGCCAGCGCCATGGCCCGGAACCCGGTAACGGAGTACCCGCAAGGTGACAGCCCCTTTGGCTGCCGGCAGATGATCGGCACGGTATGGGAGTGGACCAGTAGCCAGTTCTTTCCTTACGACGGCTTTTGCATGGACATGTATCCGTTCATGTCCACGCTCCAGTTCGGCGATCACAAGGTTACCCGTGGTGGCAGCTGTGCCACATCATCCAGCCTGATTCGTGGTACCTACCGCCAGGCGTACCTGCCCCAGAGAAACGATGTTTACACCGGCTTCCGGACCTGTGCCCTGTCCGCAGGCTGAGCTTAGCCCGCCTTGTCTGAGACCAGCGCCGGTACGGGTGGAATCCTGTCCAACAGGTGACTGGCCAGCGCCACGCTGGTTTCGCTCATGGTCAGATAAGCATCGTCTGCGCCGGCTTCGCAGATGCGTTCCGCTTCGTCGGCGTACATGGTGTGGGCGACAATGTAGCCGGTAAAGCCCAGCTTTCTCAGCATTCGTGCTGCAATCAGTTTGGCCTCTATATCGCTCATCGCAAGAATAACCGCTTCCACGGATGGCATATGAAGCGCTTCCCAGAAGGTGTTGTCTTCGGCATCGGCATAGACAACGTTCCTCCCTTTAGCCTGGTGTCGTGCCACCTTTGGGAGGTCAGAATCCAGCGCCATAAGCCTTGCTTCCGTAGTTTGCAGCCAGTCATAGGCGGCTGTGCCTGTGCGCCCCATACCCATGACCAGAACACGGGTGTCGCCCAGGGAGATGGGTAGTTCATCAGGGTGCCGCTGGTGGCTCTCGAGGCGCACAAGGCGATGGCTAAAGCGTTCGTACAGTGGGTGAGCGAGCCGGTTCAGGGGGGCGGAAATCAAAAAAGAAAGCGCTACCGTTATTGCCAGAGGGATCAGCCACTCCGGCAGCGCGATGCTGGCAACGATCAGCCCGAACTCACTGTAGTTGGTAAGTGCCAGTGCGGTAAGAAAGCCACTGCGGGCACGCAGGCGGAACAGCAGCATCAGGAAGAAAAACAGGATGCCCTTGAGGGGCAGCACCAGCGCCGCCACAATGGCAAAAATAACAGCGTTGGTGTCGGGCAGGCCGCCTATACCGATTTGCAGGAAAAAACCGACCAGAAAGATCTCTTTCACGCTCCAGAGGGATTTCGCCAACTCCTGGCTGCGGGGGTGGTTCGCCAGAATGGCACCGAAGACCAGGGCGCCCAGTTCCGAACTGAGCCCGATCGCTTCAAAACCCATACCGCCGATAACCAGTGCCAGCAACATGCCCAGAAGAACCAACAGTTCGTCGTGCCCGCTGGCATCCAGTAACTTGTACAGCAGTGGCCGCAGCAATGGCAGGCCGAAAACAATCAGTGCCCACTGCGAAGGCGTCTGGCCGGCTGCCAGGCTCATAACAAGCAGGGCAATCAGGTCCTGCATGATCAGAATGCCGATGGACACCCGCCCGTGGAAGGCTCTGAGCTCACGCTTGTTTTCCAGTACCTTTGCGGCCAGTACGGTGGACGAGAAGGAGAGGGCAACGGCCAGCATGAACGCCACATACCAGCTTATATCCATCAGCAGGTAGAGCCCCGGCGTAAACACCAGGCAGGTAATCGCAAAGTGCAGCAGGCTGCCGCCGATCACTTCCGGGCTGATAACCGATTTAAGCTTGAGCTTGAGGCCCACCGTAAACAACATCAGCAGTACGCCCAGGTGGGCGATATGTGCAAGCACAGCGGTGGGCTCGGCAGAGATGCCGATAGAGGGGCTGGCGGCAAGACCGCTGAGCACAAAACCGGCCGCCAGATAGCCAACCAGTGGTGGCAGGCCTACGGCCTTGATCAGCAGGCCAAGGCCAAATGCAAAAGAAATCCAGATAGCTTCAGGCATGAGAGGTTCTTTCAGGGGGAACGGATTAACTTTCGTGTAAGGCTACCCTGTTTTCTCGGGACGTTGAAGCCGACAACAACAGAACCTCCTGCACGATTGCCTTAGCCGGCCTTTGCAATGCGGGGTTTGGCAAATTCCAGGAACAGGCGTGCAGATGCCTCCGGAGCCTCAATCATCGGTGCGTGGCCAATACCTTCCAGTATTTCCAGCCTGGCACCGGAAATGGCTTCCCGAAAAACCTCACCATTGCGGTAGTCAATTACGCGGTCTTCCTTGCCCCAGATGATAAGTACCGGGTCTTCAATACGTTGTATGGCATTACGGAAGTCTGATTCAAAGCCGGCATCACGTATGGCGGCAAAGATCACCTTGTTCACCTCCAGGTTGGCGATGGCTTTTTCTTCCATAACACCGAGAATCGGCCAGGGTACAAAGGGTTTTTCTTCCATCGCAAAATCCATCAGGCGTTCAAAATCACCCGGCTTGCTGGGAATGAGGGGGTTGTCGCCGGCGAGCACTATGCTAACCATTTCGTTTTCATACTCAAGAATGCCTGCCGGGTCGAACAGGACAGCGGTTTTTATCTGTTCCGGGTAGGTTGCGGCATAGAGGGCGGTGATGCCGCCGCCCATCGAATTACCCATCATGTGCATGTCCCGGATACCCAGAGCGTCAAGAATACGGGCAAGGTGGCCAACCTGGTCTTCCAGGCGATAGCCCAGGTCCAGGGGTTTGCTGCTTTCACCGTGGCCCGGAAGGTCTACAGCGTAAACGTTGAAATCATCGGTGAGCTCCCGGGCAAGGCGCGTCCAGTTATCCTTGTTGGCGCCAAACCCGTGCACCAGAACAATGGTATCGCCGTTGTTGGCTTTGGTGTTCCGCAGGTAAGCGATGTTCAGATCACCCACCGTAATCTCGTCTGCTTCAAGTCCGGCTGCGGAGCGTTCAAAGTTAATGGCCGTTTCATAAAGGTCGTGACGGGAGCAAGCACTTACGAGCAGGACGGACAAAAGTAGAAAAACGGCAGTAAAAGGCGATCGTTGCAGCATCTGAATGGTTCCTGGAGTCTGTGTATCGTTCTTTCCCGGGGCGGATTTACACTACTCCAAAAAAAGGCCCGGTCAATGGCCGGGCCCGGGTTCCGGTCAAGCGATTAGACCTGCTCGCGGGCAATGGCCCGATATGCAATGTCCTTGCGATAAAATGCGCCATCCCAGCGGATCTTTTCAGCCAGTTGATAGGCCCGTTGCCGGGCCTCTGTCACGGTGTTGCCCAGTGCCGTTGCGCACAGCACCCGACCGCCACTGGTCACTACCTGGCCGTCCTTGAGAGTGGTTCCTGCGTGGAATACTTTCTCGCCCTCTGTTTCGGTTTCCGGCAGGCCGGAAATAACATCGCCTTTGTTGTAACTGCCGGGATACCCGCCTGCGGCCAGCACAACGCCCACGGCGGCACGCTCGTCCCATTCCGAACTGCACTGATCCAGTTTGCCATCAATGGCCGCCTGGCAGAGTTCGACAATATCGGACTTCATCCGCAGCAGAATCGGCTGGGTTTCCGGATCACCAAAGCGACAGTTGAATTCGATGACCTTGGGGGTTCCGGCTGCGTCTATCATCAGGCCGGCGTACAGGAACCCCTTGTAGGGATGACCCTCGGCAGCCATGCCGCGCACCGTTGGGTAGATAACCTCGTCCATGATGCGCTTGTGCACCTCAGCGGTCACCACCGGAGCAGGGGAGTAGGCTCCCATGCCACCGGTGTTGGGGCCGGTGTCGCCGTCGCCTACGCGCTTGTGGTCCTGTGAGGTGGCCATGGGCAGCACATGCTCGCCATCCACCATCACAATAAAGCTGGCTTCTTCGCCGTTGAGGAATTCCTCAATGACAACCCGGCTGCCTGCCTCGCCAAAGGCGTTGCCTGCCAGCATGTCACGGATGGCATTTTCGGCTTCCTCAAGGGTCATGGCTACGATGACACCCTTGCCGGCGGCAAGGCCATCTGCCTTGACCACAATGGGGGCACCCTGTTCACGCACATAAGCCAGAGCTTGGTCTACGTCGGTAAAGTTGCCGTAACCGGCCGTGGGGATCTTCTGGCGGGCCAGAAAGTCCTTGGTGAAGGCTTTGGAACCTTCCAGTTGCGCTGCGCCGGCACTGGGGCCGAATACGCGCAGGCCGCGCTCTTCAAAGAGATCGACAATGCCGGCCACCAGCGGTGCTTCCGGACCAACGATGGTGAGGCCAACGCTGTTATCAGCGGCGAATTTGGCCAGCCCTTCAAGGTCCATAACGTCCAGGTCGACGTTTTCAATACCCGGCTCGCGGGCTGTGCCCGCGTTACCCGGCGCCACAAAAACCGTATCCGCATCCGGAGACTGGGCTGCCTTCCAGGCCAGAGCGTGTTCACGCCCGCCACTGCCGATTACCAGAATGTTCATATTTCGCTACCCTAGACGTTTACGAAGTGTCGTATCAGTGCCGGAAATGGCGCATACCGGTAAATACCATGGCAATGCCGTGTTCGTTGGCTGCGTCGATCACTTCCTGATCCCGCATGGAACCTCCGGGCTGGATCACCGCTGTAATGCCGGCTTCGGCGGCTGCATCAATCCCATCCCGGAACGGGAAAAAGGCATCCGAGGCCATGACGGAGCCTTTCACTTCCAGATTCTCGTCAGCGGCTTTGATACCGGCAATGCGGGCGCTGTAAACGCGGCTCATCTGGCCCGCGCCAACACCAATGGTGCGACCGGAGCGGGCGTAAACAATGGCGTTGGATTTGACGTATTTCGCCACTTCCCAGGCAAACAGCAGGTCGTTCAGTTCGTGCTCGGTGGGCTGGCGGGTGGTCACAACTTTCACATCGGCCATGGCCACCATGCCCAGGTCACGATCCTGAACCAGAAGGCCGCCGGTTACGCGCTTGTAGTCCATGGACGGGGTGCGCTCACCATTGAGCTCGCCGCAGGCCAGTAGCCTTACGTTCTTTTTGGCCGCCACCAGCTCTACCGCTTCAGGTGCGATGGTGGGTGCAATAATGACTTCCACAAACTGCCGGTCGATGATCGCCCTGGCGGTTTCTGCGTCCAGCTCCCGGTTGAAGGCAATGATGCCGCCAAAGGCCGAGGTGGGATCGGTGGCAAAGGCCAGGTCATAGGCCTGGTGGATATCCGCACCAATCGCCACACCGCATGGGTTGGCGTGTTTGACGATGACACAGGCCGGGTCCGCGAAGGGCTTGACGCACTCCAGAGCCGCGTCGGTGTCTGCCACATTGTTGTAGGAGAGCTCTTTACCCTGCAGTTGCTTGGCCGTGGCAACGCTGGCTTCTTTCGGGTTGCGCTCGGCGTAGAAAGCCGCCCGCTGGTGCGGGTTTTCGCCGTAGCGCATGTCCTGCACCTTGACGAACTGGGCGTTAAAGGTGCGGGGGAAGTCGGCGTTGTTGTTGTCCGCTGTGCGGCCACCCAGGTAGTTGGCAATGGCACCGTCGTAGCCTGCGGTATGCTCGAAGGCTTTTACCGCCAGGTCAAAGCGGGTGCTGTGACTCAACAGGCCATCGTTTTCATCCAGCTCTTTCAGAACCCTGTTGTAATCCGAGGTGTTGACCACAATGGCCACATCGTTGTGGTTCTTGGCGGCGGCACGCACCATGGTAGGGCCGCCGATATCGATGTTTTCGATGGCGGTGGCCAGGTCGCAGTCGGGGTTGGCAACGGTGGATTCGAACGGGTACAGGTTTACCACCACCATATCAATGGGGTCGATGCCGTGCTCGCCCATAATGGCGTCGTCGGTGCCCCGGCGGCCCAGAATGCCGCCGTGGATTTTCGGGTGCAGGGTTTTCACCCGGCCGTCCATCATCTCCGGAAACCCGGTGTAGTCCGATACCTCGGTAACAGGAACGCTGTTTTCTTGCAGGAGACGGAAGGTGCCTCCGGTGGATAGCAGTTCGATACCGCGGCCGGTGAGGGCGCGGGCGAACTCGACAATGCCGGATTTGTCACTGACGCTGATCAGTGCGCGACGAACGGGGGTGTTAGCCTGGTTTGCCATGGGGTCTCATTCTTCACTTGGGGTGAACGAACAGGGGCCTCGCGAAGCGGATTCCGGAGGCCCTCATCAAGTCAGGGTGTCTGGATTATAGCAGGCCGTACTGCTTGAGTTTCTTGCGCAGGGTTCCGCGGTTCAGGCCGAGCATGGTGGATGCCTTGGTCTGGTTGTTGCGGGTGTATTTCATTACCTGCTCAAGCAGGGGCGCTTCTACCTCTGAAAGTACCAGCTGGTACACTTCGGTAACGGGCGCTCCGTCAAGCTGGGCGAAGTAGTTCTTCAGCGCCACTTCAACATGGTCGCGCAGGGTAACGGTGTTACCGCTGCTGTTCACCGTTTGCAGTTGGTGACTGTCGTCGTTGGCCGGGGTGTTCAGGGGGTTGTTTGCCAAAGTCTCAGCGCTCATGCTGCGAATTCCTCTCCATTTCGTAAGCCTGAAAAATACTGTCGGATGCTGTCTTTCTGCTCCGACGCATCATTAAATGTATTGAAGCGATTACGGAACTGTTTGCCGGGGTCGTGGGCCTGCAGGTACCAGCCCACGTGTTTTCTGGCAATACGCACGCCCATAAGCTCTCCGTAAAAGCTGTGCAGGGCGTCCAGATGTTCACTCAGAATCTGTTCCACTTCGCGCAGCGGGGGTGCGGGCAGATGATGTCCGGTTTCAAGGAAATGCAGGATTTCCCGGAAAATCCATGGGCTGCCCTGTGCTGCGCGGCCAATAAGCAGGCCGTCGGCGCCGGTATGTTCCAGAACCCGGCGGGCTTTCTCCGGTGACGTGATATCGCCATTGGCAAATACTGGAATGCCAACGCTGGCTTTCACTTCGGCAATGGTGTCGTACTCTGCTTCGCCGTTGTATTTGTCGGCCCGGGTGCGGCCATGAACGGCCAGTGCCTGAATGCCGGCATCTTCGGCCATGCGGGCAATCGCCGGTGCGTTGCGATAGTTTTCATCCCAACCGGTACGCATTTTCAGGGTAACGGGAATATCGACGGCCTTGACCACCGCATTCAGGATTTCGCGTACCAGGTTTTCATCTTTCATCAGTGCCGAGCCGGACGCCTTGTTGCATACTTTTTTGGCGGGGCAGCCCATGTTGATGTCAATAATCTGGGCGCCGGATTGCGCATTGAGCCGAGCTGCATTGGCCAGCATTTCCGGGTCGCCACCGGCGATCTGAACCGATCTCGGCTCGGGTTCCCCGGCATGGTCCATGCGGGTTCTGGATTTACGGGTATGCCAGAGCTTGCTGTCTGCGATGACCATTTCCGAGACCGCCAGGCCTGCGCCCATTTTGCGGCAAAGCAGCCGGAACGGGCGATCGGTTACACCGGCCATGGGTGCAACAACCAGCGGATTGGGCAGGGTGTACGGCCCGATTTTTGCCGTTGGCAACATGGTCTGAATCCGTATCACAGCAGAGTAAGCCAAAGTCGGAGTGGGTCGGCTGCTTAATAAATGACCGATACCGGTTCCGAAGGGCGCTAATGATACCGCCGGGGGGGCTGTGATTGAAGGGGCCGGAGAGCGAAAAAACTGATTATTTTTCGCTCTTTCTGGTTGACTTTTGTGCTGCGAGGTGTGGGCTGCCTTACCCGCCGCCCGATCACCGACCGGTGCTTTCAGGGCGTGTAAGGCTGGAATGTGATGTTGTAATTAACGGCATCCCGTCCCGGGTCGCGAATGTTTATGGCAATGCGCACGGGGGTTTCCACAGGCATTATGTCGAGCTCTTCGGCTTCACCGGCCAGGTATTCAGCGGGTGTAAAAATGCTCTGGGCAACCACATCCCCGTTGAGATTGGAGAAGGTCAGGGCAATGGCCGGAAACGGTTGCTGGAAGTCCGCGCGGTTAATGATCACCGCATCAACCACCAGCTGCTGGCGATTCTCCGGATCGGTGCGAACCACCAGCTTGCGGCTCTGGATGGCATCGACGTTGATCAGGGGCTTCAGTTCGCAGCCCACCAGTTCGCAGCCTTTTTCATAAAACGGCCGCAGTTCCGGTATTGCAGACAGCCGGTCAAACTGGAACCAGATTATCTGTGCAACCAGAAAACCCAAAAGGCCAAGCACAATAACCGACCAGGCCAGAGAGCGTAGCCAGCTTCTGTTATTGCCGCCAACAGAAACGGGATCGTGCCTGAGATCGCCAAATGGTGTCGTTGCCTGGAGTGGCTCTTCCCTTTGCAGGTTCTCGTTCGCCTGCCGTGGCTCATGCTCGTTGGCAAAGGAATCAAACGAAGGGTCCGGCTGGTCATCAATGTAAAACCCGGTATGGTCCCCAGGCCGGGGCTCCTGATCGGGTTCAGGTTCCGGCTTTGTTACAG
>JACDJA010000697.1_pt1 | contig 35653 bp, 35 predicted proteins | sample 7449241 | NCBI WGS metagenome assembly JACDJA01 (sample SAMN14253289, study PRJNA609438) | sludge metagenome | isolation source: initial anaerobic sludge | collected 2018-12-20 | reverse complement strand
ATGTAAACCCTTCGATGTTAATAGAGACGGCATGAATGTAGCAGAAGCCGTTGCCGCACTTTTAATTCAAGGCAAAAAAGAAGAAAATTCCATAGAATTAAAAGGGGTAGGCGCAAGTAGCGATGCTTATCATATGACAAATCCAAATCCGGAAGGAATAGGCGCCATAAAGGCAATGAATAATGCATTAAAAGATGCAGATGTAAGTTCTGATGATATACAATATATCAATGCTCATGGAACAGCAACTTTGGCAAATGATCGCGTTGAAGCCCTAGCTATAGAAAAAATTTTTTCTAATAGAGCATTTGTGAGTTCAACAAAGGCAATTACAGGGCATACCTTAGGCGCTGCAGGAGCAGTTGAAGCTATTATTGCATGTGAGGTTATCAAAAATAAAAAAATTCCGCCACAAACTAATTTAGATGAACAAGAAAATAAAAACATCTCTATCTTACTTGAACCCAAAATACAAGAGGTGAGAAATGTTTTGAGTAACTCTTTTGCTTTTGGTGGGAATAATACTTCGTTGATCTTTGGAGTTCAGAAATGAGAGATATAACTTTAAATATTTGTAGCGCAGCAAAAATTTACGATAAAGTAAGTATACCCGACCTAGAAGAAAGAAGATTGGTCTCAAATATGATGCTTCGAAGAAGACTTACTAGAAATGCTAAAGTAATGTTATATTTGAGTGATAAATGTGGATTTAGTGGAGGAAAAGTTGTTTATGGTAGTTGCTTTGGAGAAGCAGAGGAGACAGTGAAAATAGCTGATTCCGTAGCCTTCAATGAAATGCTTTCTCCTACGGCATTTCAAAATAGCGTTTACAATACCGCTTCTTCCTATTTTTCACTTATCCACTCAGATACGGATGAAATTCTAACAGTCTCAAATGGAGCCAAAACATCATTGGATGCATTAAAAATAGCAGCACTACAATCATTGGTTCATGGAGAAAAAATATTATGTGTAACAGTTGAATGCTTAAATGTAAGAAACATAGAAGAGGTAAACAAGTGTGCAGATTTTTTAGAAGCAGGTGCAGCAGTAGTCGTGGAGATTGCTTCTAGCGCAAGCAATGCGAAAGAGATAGAGTCAGAGAAGCTTGAAGGAATTACAGATTCTTTGCAAGATTTAATAAGTGTTGTTAATATGTATGAAAGCGGAATAAATAAGATAAGGATAGAGTTATGATAATTGATGATAAAAATATTGAGTATAAAAACTTTAAAAATGCAACAGAGGTTCAGTTAAGTAAAGATAAAAAATTTGTAGATTTTATCAATGCCGGTCATGAGTTTTTGATTAGACAAATACGACAAGGTATGCCAATATATGGTATTACTACCGGATACGGAGAGGCCGGCTGCAATTATTCTGCATTTGAAGAGACGCAAGAATTGCAAAAGAATCTTTATCGTTTTTGCGGTGTAGGCGTTGGTGAATATCTCTCTTCTGATATCTCTCGCATCATGATGATAGTAAGACTCATTAGTCTTTCAAAAGGCAAAAGCGGCGTCAGCTATGAGTTGCTTCAAAGGTTTGAGCTTTTAATCAGTAAAGAGATATATCCTCTCATTCCTTCTCAAGGTTCTGTTGGTGCAAGCGGTGATTTAGCACCCCTATCTTATATAGCGGCAGCGATAGCAGGTGAGAGGGAAGTTATATATAAAAATGAAATAAGAGATACAATAGATGTTTATAATGAATTAGGTATTGAACCTTATGTGTTTAAAGCAAAAGAAGCTTTAGCTGTTATTAATGGCACGGCAGCAATGAGCGCTATTGCCATTAAGGCTATAGAAGAGTTTGAAATCCTTTTATACACTTTAGAGACTTTTGTAGCAGGAATTTATGAGGTTTTATTGTGCGATATTACACCTCTTGAGCCTTTTGTTCATGATAACAAACCCTTTGAAGGGCAGAAGGTTACTGCAAAGAATATTTTACAAAAGTGTATCAACTCTCATTTAACGCATGAGGCTTTTAGCAGGTATAAAGATTTTCACACCAAAAGTGAACAAAATATTCAAGATAGATATTCCATAAGATGTGCGCCACAAGTATTGGGGGTTGTAAGGGACAATTTAGAAATTGCAAAAAAATGGATAGAGACCGAAATCAATGGAGTTAACGATAATCCGCTTGTTGATCATGTGGGAGAAAGAATATACACCTCTGGAAATTTTTATGGTGGCTACATTGCTCACGCAATGGATACAATGAGAATTTGTGTCGGAAATATAGCAGACTTGCTAGATAAAGAGTTTGCTCTTTTAGTAGATCATAAATTCAACAAAGGATTGGGCGAGAGCTTGAAGATCAACAAAAAAGCAACACATCATGCCTTTAAACTCATACAAGTAACATTAAGTTCATTGAGTGCAGACATTTTGATGAATACAAATGCAGCATCACTCTACTCCCGTTCTACAGAATCTTTTAACCAAGACAAAGTAAGTATGGGGACAACATCTGCTAGAAATTTTGCAAAACAGTTGCCGGATTTAGCAAATATGCTCAGTATAGGTTTGCTCGGTATAGCACAAGCTGTTGATATAAGAGGGTTCGAGAAGTGCTCACCACATCTCCAAAAATGCTTTAAGCTCATAAGAGAAAAAGTTAAAGTTTTAGATGAGGATAGAAGAATGGATCTAGACATCAAAGTAGTTAAAGAGATGATTTCGCGTGGGATGTTTATATGAAAAAAGTTTTTATCACGGGAGCAACAGGAGCCATAGGCGAGGCGTGCGCAAGATACTTCCATGCTCGTGGCTATTTTGTTTATATACATTACAATAATAATAGGCAAAAAGCACTCTCTCTATCTAATGAGCTTGAAAATTCGGAAATCATACGATTTGATATCTGTAACCAAGAGGAGATAAAAGAGAAACTTGAAGGGATTGAGGTTGATGTTCTAATAAATAATGCCGGCATCACGATAGATAAACTCTTTTTCTGGATGGAAGACAAAGATTGGAGCGAGGTATTGGAAACAAATGTTCATGGAACATATTATGTCACCAAGGCTCTACTCAACAAAATGATAAGTTCCAAAAAGGGTTCTATCATTAATGTCGCTTCCGTCTCCGGTATTGTAGGAAACATGGGACAAACAAACTATGCTGCCGCCAAAGGCGCTATGATAGCGTTTACAAAATCTCTGGCATTGGAATTGGCTCGCTACAAAATTCGAGTGAATGCAGTAGCACCCGGTCTCATAAAATCGGAAATGACAAAAAATTTAAATATACAAAATCTAAAAAAAGATATTCCAATGCAACGCTTAGGAGAACCTCAAGAGGTTGCGGAGGTGATCTTCTTTTTAGCAGATAAAGCAAGTTATGTTACGGCGGAAGTTATAAATATAAGTGGCGGCATGGTGAGGTAATGAAGATTTCAAACATTGTCTTTGCCCCTTTGTTTGTTCTTCTCATTCATTACTTTGCATTCAAGGATGTTGTTCTTGTGTATCTTTGTACAGCATTTTTTTATCTATTATGGTTTTTAGTTAAAAAAAAGCCCATCACTGATGTAATCATTGTGTTTATCTATATTGTTATACTAGCAATTGCCTACTATTTTTCATCAATGAAGATAGTAAAATTTATTCCGGCAATGTTGTCACTTATCTTTTTAGTGTTTTTTCTAGATTCACATCTTAATGGAAAACATATGATTCTTGGATTTACGAAGCTATTTTATAAAAAAAAGCTCACGCAAGAACAAGAAGCATTTTTAAAGAGAGGGGATCTATATTGGGTTTTTGTAATGTTGATCAATACAGTTATCCACCTCATCGTTGTCTATAAATGTAATGATAATTTTTGGGCATTTTATGCCTCTATAGGTTGGTATGGACTCTTCTTTACCGCTTTATTTGCACAGATAGTTTACGGGAAAGCGAGATATTAAATGTTACGGTGTTTTTTTGGCGCATTAGGTCACTTTATATTTTTTGGATTGCTGATTGGACTGATAGTGCCGGGGTATCTTTTTTATTTTATTTTTCGACCTTTTATCAGCCACCCAAGAGAGTTTTTTCAAAAAGGTGCTACATTTGCTTATAGGATATTTTTTGCAATAACCCCAAAAATTATTTTAAAGAAAGATCTATTACCAACAATTCCCAAAGGTGTGATTTTTATATCAACTCATCAATCCATACTTGACTTTCCGTCAATAGCCACTATTGTCGATAATTTTCTGATTTTTGCCAATGTTAATTTAGGTAAATATAAAATAGTAGAAAAGATTACAGATTCTGTTGGGGTAAGATATATAAAAGGGAAAAAAATAGAAGAATTGAGTGCCATTTACAAAGAGATTGAAGATCAGCTTGATGCAAACGGCAATGTTATCTATTTCCCTGAGGGCACAAGACATCAAGACAACAAACTTCTCCCCTTTAAAAGAGGAGCATTTAAGATGTCAAAAAAGAAAAATAAACCTATAGTCCCCATCGTCGTTGAAGGTGCATATAAGCTTCTTCCAAAGAAAACTTTTTGTTTTGCAAGTAACAATACAGTTACCATTTACTTAAAAATGTTACAACCGCTAAATCCAAATGATTATAAGAGTGAAGTTGAAATGATGCAATATGCACAAAAAATCATGCAAGAAGAAAAGGATAGATTATGCGAGTTATAGTAATTTTTATTCTATGTGTAAATTTTTTATTTTCAACAAGTTATGATTTTGATGAGATTCGTTTTATAAAAGCAATTGACAACAAAACATACAAAAGCGGACATATAGACATATCGGATTCAAGCGTAACAGTCACCTACAAAACCCCTTCTTATAAAAAAATTCTCAAAAGAGAAGATAATGTAACTATCGAGAGTTCTAGCGGAGATACATACGGTTTAAAAGGCAAAGCACTTTTATATACAAATATCTTTATTAACATTATGAGCAGATTGGGAGAGTATAAATCTTTAAAAACAAATAAAGATTTTCGCGTAGATAAAGAAGATGGAAGGTTCCAAATAACTTTTTTGGAAAATATCGGCGATGTTATCAAGAGCGCATTTGTTTATGTAAAAAATCAGAAAGTAATAAGCTTTAAGCTCTATATGCATAACGGCGATACTATAGAAATTATAAAAAAATGAGATATAGCAATTTAATTATTTTTATTGGTTTGGCTATAGTCTATTCTCTTTTTTTTTCTAATATCAAATATAGTACGAACTTTTTAGAGATATTTTTTACTAGAGAGAGTGTTGACATTTTAAATATTGCTAAGAAAATGGGGAACAATGAAGAAATTTTGATAGCTAAAAAAGACTTTACACAAAAGAGTAAAAATGAACTTCGCGAAATAGCCTCTGAACTAAAAAATATACCAGAGATACAAGAAGTATATTTTCACTATACCTTATCTCCAAAACTCAAAGAGTATATAGTAAAAAATTACTATCTTCTAGCAGATTTCAAAAATAACCGTCTAAGCCCTACGCAAATAGAACAAAAATTTCAAAAATTATATAGACAACTTTACGACTCTGTTTTATATGAGCCAGTCAATCCCTATGATCCTCTTGAGCTTTTTACATTAGAGGAGGAAAGACAAGGAGACATCTTTAAACTACATGATTTTGGTTATGCCATAAAGGCAACAACAAACATTGACACCTCAAGTGCTGATTTATCGCAGCAACTCTACAACAAAATAAACCATGTATTGAGTGGTCACAAAGATGTCATTGCGATAGCTCCATTTTTTTATCTTGTTGAAAATTCCAACTATATAAAGAGAGATGCGCAACGCATTATGTTTATAGCAACTATTTTATTACTTATTTTATATTTTTTTATTCTCAAGAATAGCAAGCTTTTTATAAACTCTATTCTTGCTATAGGAAGTTCAATCCTTGGCTCTATCATGATAAGCTCACTTTTTTATGGGAGTATCAACCTCCTCACTCTTGCTTTTGGCGTGAGTATTACAACTATTTCTATAGATTATATGTTTCACTACTATTTTCACGATAATTTCACGCCTGGAAAAAATCATTTTCAAAAAAATGTTTTTTATGGCTTCCTAACAACATTTGGTGTTTTTTTAATTTTTAGCTTTATTGATATAGAGTTCTTTTCTCAACTTGCTCTCTTTGGAGCAATCTCTATAAGTATTGCTTTTCTAATATTTAGTTTCATTTTTGTTCATTTAGGCATTAAAGAGCCAAATATCATAAGAGTAGAAAGGGAGAAGAAAGGATTGCATCCTCTTTATGTAGTAGCATTTTCTCTAGTCTTACTTGGTATAAGTTCTCAAAATTTAGAATTTGATTATGAGTTAAAAAATCTAGACTATCAAAATAAAAAATTAATTGACATATCAAAAAAATTCAATGAGAGCCTTGATGAAGAAAGATATCAAAAATTTCTTATTAGCGGTAAGACAAAGGAGGAACTTTTAGAAAATTATGAAGCAATATCAAACGAAAATCCTTCAATGTTAGGAATAGGAAGATTTGTCTTAAGTCAAAAAAAATGCGCAGAAAAGCTTTTAGTATTGCGACAATATAATTTTAAAGCATTGAAAGATAATATAAAAAAGATTTCAAAAAAGGTAGGCTTTGCAGAAGACTTCGAAAAGGCTTATAGCGGAATAGAAAAGTTGAATTGCAATCCTCCTGTTTTTGATGATTTTAAATTTAAAATCATCAAAGAAAAAGGAGTTTATTATACCTTGGCGTTAGCAAATCAAAAAACGAAGATAAAAGAGAGATCATATCTTCATATCATTGATATTGGAAAAATCCTAAAAAAAGATATGAGAGATATGAGAGAGAAATTGATTACTTTTACCTATATTTCTATAGCTTTTATATTATCTATATTGCTGCTTATCTCAAAAAAAGATTTTTACTATCCTTTGATGTATCTCTTCTTCCCTTCGAGCATCGTTTTGTTTACTATATCCCTATTTTTTAAAATCAACATAATGCATATTTTTGCACTTATCATACTTCTGGGAATTAGTGTTGATTATGGGTTCTATCTCTATGAAAGAAAAAGTACTTTCGCTGTAAAAAAGGCTATAAAATATGCTCTTTTAAGTACATTTTGCGGATTTGGTTCATTGGTTCTAAGCAACACTGTAGCGCTTTTTTCTATAGGTATGGTAATAACACTAGGCATAAGTGCTATTTTTCTTTTACTTTATGTTAGTTTATGATAAAATTGCAAAAAATTAATATCTTTGGGGAAAAGATGCGTATATATGATATGGATAAAAAGTGCTATACTGATATTCAAAAGATAGATAAAGCCTGTAAAAAAGTAGAGCAATTAAGTGATGCTCTCTATTGCTACAAAAATGAAATTTTTACCACAATCTACGATAAATCTCAACCCGCACTTGAAACTCATGTTGCATCTTTTGAAAAAGGATGTTTGGAACAAAACAATATGCAATTTTTGTATTTTACATCGGGCACAACAGGATTGCCGACCGGTGTTTACAAAACAAAACAAAACTCTAAAAAACAAGCACTGTCTATGATAAGTACACTTCCAAAAAATATTGAGTTTACAAGAGTCATCACAACCGTCCCTTTTGTACATATCTATGGAGTTGACATAGGGGGAGTGGTTCCATTTGAAATGGGCATAGATATTTGGGTAAAAGAAAGTTTTTTACCCGAAGAGTTAGCTTTAGAAGCAGAAATTCCAAATACACTTATAGTTACAACTCCGCTTTTTATAAAAGCACTCAATAGAGTCAAAAAGCCTGTGCGCTTTGAAAAATCTTTTTTTATAACTTCTACCGCGCCCCTTTCTCAAGAAGATGCTAAAGAATTCAAAGAGCATTATGGAAGTTCGGTAATGCAACTTTTTGCTTCTACTGAGTCAGGAATCATGGGCTATAAAGTTGATGACGAAGAGACATTTAAAACATATGATTGTGTTCAAATTGGAGAAAATGATAGTAAACTCAATATATCTTCCCCTTTTGTTACAGAAAAAGTTTTAAGTAAAACTATTGAGGATGTCATTTTACCTTTTCAAACAGAAGATATCGTAGAAATGCTTGGAGAACATGAATTTAAACTGCTTGGAAGAAGTTCAAATTTAGCCAAAATAGCCGGTAAAAGAATCTCAACTATTCAAATAGAAAATATTATTGAAAGTTTAAGCGAGGTAAAATGTACACTCGTAAAAGTAAGGAAAGACGAAAAAGCATTGAGAGATGAAATTTTAGATATTTACATAGAATCAGATATTGAAATTAAACACAAAGATATAAGAGATATGCTTAAAAAAGTTTTTGGTTCTATAAACATTATTTTCAAACTATATAATGGTATGGAAATAGTAAAAAGTTCAGTCGGAAAAAAGATTGGATTTAAAGAAAAAATTAATTAAAACGGAGAATATTTTGATAACTACAGCGGATTTGAAATCAAAGCTAATCAAGGGCTTAGGGCTTGAAGATATGAGTGTTGATGATATAGATGATGAAATGCCTCTTTTTGGAAATGAAGGGCTAGGACTTGATAGCGTAGACGCCATTGAAATTACACTTCTTATTGAAAAAGAGTTTGGTGTTAAGATTAAAGATTTAGATGAAAACAATACTGTATTTTTAAATCCAAAAACTTTAACCCAATACATTAACGAAAATAAATAATATGGGAGATTTTTCAATTCCCCATCAACCTCCTATTCGATTTGCACATAGCATCATCAAGGCAGACGAACAGGAGTGCTTTGTAAATGTCTCTTTTGATTCTATTCCAACTTTAGCTATGCTTATAGAATCGGCTGCTCAGAGTAGTTTAGCAATGTTTGATGATGATTCGAGTATGGAAGTTGGATTTTTAGTAAGTTTAAAAAATATAAAACTCTTAAAAGGACTCACGACAAAAGACTATATCGTGAAGGTAGAACTTGCAAGTAATCTTGGTATTTTCAGGAGTAAAAAATTTGAAATTTTTGAGCACAAAAAATACTTAGTAGCAACCGGAGACTTTTCTGTAATGTTGCAGAAATAGATAAAATCTTCATATCTACACAACATCCAAAATAACCACTTCTTGATTCTTCTTTCTCTATCCTATCTTGCAAATAATCCTTATTTCATAGAATTAAAAAAACAAAAAGCACATTAAGCATATTTTGGATAATATCTTTTAATTGTTGGGAGTGTTTATGTTAAAAAAGATTATTATATTGATTTCTGTGTCTTCTTTCTTATTTTCCGAAGATTATACCCTTGAATATGGAATAGGGGCAGGAGTTTTAAGCTATCCGAACTATATAGGGTCAAATTCACAAAGCGCTCTTATAGTCCCGTATCCTTTTATTTCATTTAAATATAAAGATCTTACTATAGATAAAAATGGTGTTCGACAGAAACTTTTCAATACAGATGGACTTAGTGCAAAACTGAGTGCTGGAGGTATGCTACCCAGCAAAAGCACCGGAGCTAGAGAAGGAATGAAGGATTTCGATGTTACTTTTGAGCTTGGTCCTACTATAGAATATATAATCTATAAACAAAATAATTTAAATTTCTATTTTTCCCTACCTCTTCGTGGTGTTTTTAGTACTGATTTCAAAAGCATAGATTATGTAGGACTTATAAGCGACCCCAAACTTGCACTAAATTGGAATATAAATGGTTATGATTTTGATCTCACCACGGGACCTGTTTTTGCCAATTCACGATACAACGAATATTATTATGGTGTTACAACAGAGTATGCTACCCCCTCAAGAACATACTATAAAGCCAAAAGTGGCTACAGTGGGTATGCTACCTCTTTTGGTTTTTCAAAAAGAATAGACTCTTCTTTTTGGGTTGGAGCCTATATAAAATATTATGATTTGCATAATGTTGTGTATGATGATAGCCCACTCTTAGAAAGTGATCATGCGATATTTAGCGGAGCATCTGTAGCATATATATTTAAATAAACTTAACTCTTAAGTGCCTCTGCTATAAGCTCAAGTGGATTTTTAAATATCGTCTCAACGCCTGCACTATGCATCGCTTCACTCAGCTGCACTCTGCACGCGGAACACTCAGCACTTACATATTTTGCTTGTGTCTCTTTGATCATAGCAGCTTTTGGTTTTCCGGCAAGTTCGGCAAATTTAAATTTTTCACTCTGCATTGTCACGCCACCAAAGCCGCAACAGCGATTTGGGTCGCTCATCTCAATAAGCGGATAATTTTGGCTTAAAAGTTCTCTCGGCTCTTTGTAGATACCTTGTACTTTTCTTGCATGGCAAGGATCATGATAGGTAACTACACTGTCAAATCTTTTTCCTTTTTTAGCCAATAATATTTTTAATTCAGTGTTTTTATGGAGCCAATCCGTTGCCATATGTATCTTTGGTAAAAGCTTCTCGATACGGGGAATAAGCTCGCTTTTTGAGTGATTTTTACAAAAAGTTATCCAATCATGCTTAATCATAGCACTACAAGTTGCCTCCGGAATAATCATCGCATCATACTCATCCATAAAAGTCTCAAAATAAGCTACATTTTTCTCAATCAAATACTCCACGGAACCTACATCGCCGGTAAAATACGCCGGCGCTCCGCAACAAAGCTGATCTTTGGGAATAAATATCTCGATTTCAAGTGCTTGTAGTATCTCTACAAGACTATCGCCAATAGTCGTATAGTTATAGTTTGCTAAACAACCGATAAAAATAGCCACCTTTTGTTTCGGTTTGTTTGAGGCAATATGCTCCGGATAGCTATTTAAAAAACTTTTGCTTGCCATTGAAGGTAGCAACCTGCCTTTTTTAATCATCGGTAGTGAAAATCTAGCCTTCAACCCTCGCCCTTGTGCATCTTCACTAAGAGCACAAGTTCGCACCATATAGCCTAATTTCATAGCGATATCCATCACTCTGCGATACTTCAAAAGCCAAAAAAATGCCCGCTTAAACCAACTAATGCCGTAGCGTGCAGCTATATCGGCTCTTACTTCTTCTATGACTGTATCAGTCGGAAGTGCATTTGGACAGACATCTACGCAATTAGTACATAAAAAACAGCTCTCAAATATATTTTTTGCATTTTTATCAAGCTCTAAATCTCCTCTTTTATAAGCTCCTAAAAGGTCAATAAACCCTCTAGGACTCGTAACCTCATCGGGATTTATCTGATGAATGGTACAAACAGGAATGCACTTCCCACACTTGATACACTCATCACTCACAGAGGCAAAATCAAAGATATTTTTACTCATATCAAACCGTTTTTGAAAAGCTTTTTTTGTTCGCTTTGTATTTATTCATATAGGCATCAAAGGGCATCGCTATATTGCGAATTAGCATTGCTCCCGTTTTATTTGCTTGGATTTTTTTTGCATCCATCTCTACTAGCTCAGCATCTTTAAATGTTTTTAACTCCTCCAGCGCATCACCAAAATATGCTTGAAAATCTATATCAAATCGCTCTTCTATACGCTCTATATCGATTGAAAAATTTGCCATGAGCTCCATGATAACAGCTTTCCTGATAAGATCATCCTTGCTAAGTTCAAGCCCGCGCTCAAAAGGAAGTTTTCCGTTATCAATAGCCACTTCATAGAGTTTCATATCTTTGGTATTTTGTGCATAGTGTCTCTCTCCCTCACCTATGCTTGTCAAACCTAATCCAACAAGCATTGCGCCACCTTTTGTGGTATAACCTTGAAAATTCCTATGTAGCTCTCCTTTTTGGATAGCCGTAAAAAGTTCATCTTCCGGTTTTGCAAAATGATCCATTCCTACCATATTGTAACCGTTGCTCTCAAAGAAATCAATCGTATATTTAAATATCTCAAGTTTAATGCTTGGATGTGGCAATGTCGTCTCATCAAACTTTCGCATCGTCTTTTTAAGCCACGGCACATGCGCATAGTTAAAAACAGCGAGTCTATCAGGATTAAGCGCTAAAACAAGATCAAGCGTCTTTTTAAAACTCTCAAAACTTTGAAACGGTAATCCATAGATAAGATCAACGTTGATGGAGTCTATACCATACTCTCTTGCAAGCTTTACGGCTTTTTGTGTAGTCTCATAGGGCTGTACTCTGTGAATCTCTTCTTGCACCTTTTCATCAAAATCCTGCACCCCAAAGCTGATTCTATTAAAGCCGTGTTTTGCAAAAACTTGCATCTGCTCTTCATTGAAAAATCTCGGATCAATCTCACAACTAATCTCAGCATCTTCGCTCCAATTAGGAAAAACACTTTTTATATGAGTAACAATTTCATCGATACTCTTCGCGCTGTAATAGGTGGGGGTTCCACCACCGAAGTGAAACTGTATAACTTCCCTTTTTACATCAAGATGTTTTGCTAAGATGTCAATCTCTTTTTTTAGATATGACACATATCTCTCAAGCTTCTCCTCTTTAGAGGTAAAAACGACATTGCAGCCACAAAAATAACAGGCACTCCTGCAAAATGGCAAGTGAATATAGATTGAGAGTTTTTGCTCGCTTGGTTCACCGAGGAGCTCTATATATCTCTCATAATTAAGAGCATCACTAAACTCCAATGCAGTCGGATAGCTTGTGTATCTTGGTCCGGGTTTAGAATATTTGCCGAATTTTTCAAAATCTATATTGCTCATTACTCTTCTTTTGTGCTTTTATTGTTTGGATTACTGCCGTAAAACTTAGTAACTCTATGTGTATATTCTTTTATTGTATCATTATCTATGTGCATCGAGCCAAACCATAATGCCCTTTTGCATATGCAAGCGATTTTCAGCCTCACTAAATACGGCATCGGCATGTGCTTCTAATACTTCATCGCTCACTTCATATCCTCTATAGGCGGGGAGGCAGTGTAAAAATATCGCATCATTCTTCGCTAGTTGCATCATATCCGAATCTACCATATATCCCTTAAAATCTGCAACTCTTTTACTTTTTTCATCCTCTTTCCCCATAGATATCCAAGTGTCAGTCGTTACAACATCAGCACCCTTGATTGCCGTAGCAGGATCATTGGAAATGATAATCTTTGCTCCGCTCTTTTTGGCTAACTCGAGTGCTTTTTGAACCACCCCGGCATCACACTCATATCCTTTTGGTGTAGCAACTCTAAGCTCAAACCCCATGATAGAAGCGAGCATCAGCCAAGACGCTGCCATATTGTTCCCATCACCAACATATGCAACGATTGGATCAACCCCTTTGCCAAACTCTATCATCGTGAAGTAATCAGTAAGGAGTTGTACAGGGTGGTATGCGTCGGTAAGTCCGTTAATTACCGGTACTTTTGAGTAAGCAGCAAACTCTTCGATCTTTGACTGCTCAAAAGTGCGTATCATAACCATATCAACCATTCTTGAAATCACTCGCGCGGTATCTTTCATAGGCTCACCGCGACCGAGTTGAATATCATTTTTTGAAAGAAATAGCCCTATGCCGCCGAGTTGATAAATACCTGTCTCGAAGCTTACTCTCGTTCTCGTGGAACTCTTTTCAAATATCATCCCCAAAGTTTTATGTTGCATATAAGGCACATATTTACGCTCTAATGTCTGTTTTTTTATCTTTTGTGCCAGCGATATCATCTCTAAAAGCTCATGCTTTGTAAAATCTGCCAGCGTTAAAAAGTGTCTCATTTTCCTACCCTCATTGAACTAAAAGAAGATATTGTATCATAAAAGGGTTGAAGATTTTAGAGTTAGGCTGTTAATAGCCAATGCCCGTGGGGCAAAGCTATTCTTTTGGGTTTGAAAAGTTTTTCATCGCCTCTTGAAGTTGTTGCATCTCCTCAGGACTCATTTGGGGAGCACCATCTACTCCCATAGTAGAGTTTGAAATCATATTTGTTGTAACCTCTTTTATGGGAAAATCCGGCATTTGTAGCTGATCATCAGAGACAGAAGCATCAAGATCAACCTCAACTGCTGCGGTAGTATATTTTATCCCCATCATAGAAGCTTCACTTTTAAGCATCACTCCTTTGTGTACCCACATTTTTGCCGGGGCTAGCTCCCATATTTCGCAATCATACCCCATAAACTCTTCTTCGCCTATCTTTTTGCCGCCCATAGAGATAAGCATATCTTTACCTTGTTGCATCATATCACCGTATTCTGAGTTTGTAAGCGCTTGACCGCTATAGTCCAAAATTACCTTATTTGCAAAATCAACAATATATGCCTTCCCGTCAACAAGCTTGCTCATCTGATGTTCTTGCGTTTTTTGTCCCATTGTAACAGATGAAGTCTGCTCCTCATACAACTCTTCGCTACCCCAGTTTCTAAAAGCACTTGTAGCATCTCCATTTACCTCCATAGAGACACCCATCACATTGCCACCACCGGTTATTTTATATTTGATGATGCCCGATTCTACATCATAGCGTTTTGTGTCTGCACTTAGCAATGTCGCAAGACCCATAAACAAAAGTAACACAGCCAATCTCTTCATTTGTCTCATACTTATTCCTTATTTTAAGATATAGAACATACTAAAATATCTATCCATTGAGAATTTTAGCTGCCTCTTTTGCATGGTAAGTGATGATGATATCGGCTCCGGCACGCTTCATTCCAAGAAGTGTCTCCATCATAACACCCTCATAGTCTATCACGCCTGCTTTTGCAGCAGCTTTGAGCATCGCATACTCTCCGCTGACATTATAGACAGCTAAAGGTAACAGTGTGGTCTCTTTGATATCTCTTACGATATCAAGATAGGCAAGTGTAGGTTTTACCATCAAGATATCAGCACCTTGCATCTCATCTTCTATGCTCTCTCTTATCGCCTCTTTACGATTTGCAGGATTCATCTGATAAGTACGGCGGTCGCCAAAACTTGGAGCTGATTCTGCAACATCACGAAATGGTCCATAATAAGATGAGGCAAACTTGGTACTATAGCTCATAATAGGAAGATTTATAAACCCCTCGCTATCAAGCCCGCTTCTAATAGCACTTATCATACCGTCCATCATACCGCTTGGAGCGATCATATCAACACCTGCTTTTGCATGGATGACCGCTTGTGTGGCAAGATTTTCTAAAGTGATATCATTCTCTACACTTTGTGTTTTCGGATCAATCACTCCACAATGCCCATGGTCTGTATATTCACAAAAACAGAGATCACTCACAATAAGCATTTCAGGATATGCTTTTTTGATTGCTCGAATTGTTTGTGCAACAATACTATGCTCACATAGAGCCTCACTGCCGATACTATCTTTTACATCAGGAATCCCAAAAAGAATAATCGATCGTATCCCCAGCTCTTGCAGCTCTTTACACTCTTTGAGTACCTCATCAATGCTCATCTGAAAGACACCCGGCAGTGATGCAATCTCCTTTTTGATCTTCTCTCCGCTTCGCACAAAGAGCGGATAGATGAAATCATCAACCCTTAAATGTGTTTCACACAGCATATCTCTGAGCGCTGCATGCATACGATTTCTTCTAAAACGCGCAAACATTACTTCCCTTTTTGTTGTAATTTAGGAGCGGGGAGATTATGCTCCTTGCTCCTCTTCATCTTTTTTGAAATCAACGATGTCACTTCCGGCAGATGCTGCCTTATCGCTAATTTTTGATATATTAAGCTTCATATCTGATCTACTTGTGGCGTATTCAAGTGCTGTATTCTCTGTTATTTTACCCTTCAAAAAAAGATCAAGTATCGACTGGTCAAAACTTTGCATACCATATATCTTGCGTCCCTCTTCGATAGCGTCAAGAATCTCACTATCTCTTGCAGTTGCTATAAGATCGGCTATCCTTGCACTCTTTTTCATCACCTCGACAGCAGGTATCCTAGTACTTCCATTCATACTTGGCAAAAGTCTTTGCGAGATAACTCCCTCTAAAACTGCTGCGAGTGAAAGTCTTACTCTGTTTTGCTCATCATTTGGGAACATCCCTATGATTCTATCGATTGTATCTTTAGCACTAAGCGTATGGAGTGTTGAGAAGACTAAATGCCCTGTATTTGCCGCATTGATAGCTATCTCTATAGTCTCAAGATCTCGCATCTCACCGACGAGTATAACATCGGGGTCTTCTCTCAGAGCTGATCTGAGTGCATCTTTAAAAGAGTTAGCATCTATGCCAATTGCTCTTTGATTGATAAAAGAATACTTATCTTTATGGACAAACTCTATCGGATCTTCTATAGTGATAATATGTTTTTTTTGTTTTTGATTAATTAAATCCACAAGAGAGGCAAGTGTTGTTGATTTACCGCTACCCGTAACTCCGGTTACTAAGATAAGACCTCTTGGAACATCTGCGAAAGTCTCTATAGATTTTGGAAGATTCAAATGCACAATTTGGGGAATCTCTTCCGGAATTGCTCTAAATACTGCACTCAATCCATCAATTTGGTGAAATATATTGACACGGAATCTACTTTCATTATCTTCAATCTTATAAGAGAAGTCGATTGACTTATCTCTTTGAAGTGTTTCATATTGAGATGGATCTGTAATCTCTTCAACAAGTCGTTCCATCTGTGTCTTAGAGAACTTCTCTTGTCCAAAATTAGTCAACACACCATCAATACGAACTCTAATACCCGAGAGTGCTTTGATATGAAGGTCACTTGCATTTTTTTGCAACATAAATTTAAGATACTGATCCAACTTTTTCTTCATAAATAACCCCTTTACATATTCAAAGAAAGACTAATCTTTTAGCGCGTTCAATATCTCCCGGAAAGAGTCCTCAAATGCCTTTAGTCCATCTTCTAAAAGTTTACCATAAACTTCATTCATATCTATACCGCTCTTTTCTAACACCGCAAAATAGCTCTCTATCTCTTCATCTGAGATAGGCAATTTAAAGCTATCTTGAGATCTCGCAGCATAGGCTTTTATGGTCTCAAGCGGGGCTGTGTTGACGCTATGTGTTGCAAAAAGTTCACAGATATAATAATCAGAAGGCAGAGCTACTCCCTCTTTGACACCCGTACTTGCAAAAAGCGTTCTTACCATAGGCGTATTACTCTCTTCTATGATATTGTAAATCTTAGCAGCATTATAGATACCTGTTTTAGAGAGATCCAAACCAAGCTCTTTTAATTTTGGGTCTAAAAGTCTATCAAATCTACTAACAAATACAGAGATAACAGCCTGCACTCTTCTCCCGCCACTATTTTCAAATACACTCATGCCTTTTTTCATCGCCTTGACACATCGTTTTGCTTGCTCTGGAGAGAAAATAAGTGTTGCATTGACAGAAATTCCCGTAGCTAAAAGTTGTCTCATAGCACTATAGCCGGCTTCTGTTGCCGGAATTTTTATCATAACATTAGGCTCACCGATTGCCCTAAAGAGCCTTTTTGCCTCTCGAACAGTCGCTTTAGTATCGTTTGAAAGAAATGGATCAACCTCTAAGCTTATATAGCCGTCATTGCCCTCTTCGTATGATTCTCTGAGTGCTTGCGCCGCTGATCTTATATCTTCGATAGCAAGGGCTTCATATTTCTCTTTCGGATCTAAACCCTTAAGGTTTTCTAGTTGATTTTTATATGCAGGGGATTTTCTTATCGCATCTGCGAATATTGAAGGATTGCTTGTAGCGCCGTTGATGATGTCATCTTGAATCAGTTTTGGAAATTCATTTTTCAAAAAATCTCTCTCTATAAAATCCAACCATAAAGAGAATGACCTATCTCTGTCAATCATTTTTATACTCCCAAAAAAATTGTTGCCATGAGCCTCTATCGCTCGGTTTTTTTAGCACGCTTTTTAAAGAATCAAGAAAAAGATTCCTGTCAATCTCACGAGCACCCATCCGAACTAAATGATCGGTTTTTATCTGACAATCTATAAAATCATATCCTCTCTCTCCTAAAACATCACTGAGTGCTTTTAAACAAACTTTTGAGGCATCATTTTTGTGAGAAAACATCGATTCTCCAAAAAAAGCTTTTCCCATTGCTACACCGTATAATCCCCCAACAAGCTTACCGTCAAAATAGCTCTCCACACTATGAGCAAATCCCATCTCAAATAACTCATCATATGCTTTTTGCATTTGCGGGAGTATCCATGTCCCCGCCTGCCCCTCTCTTGGAGTGTTGGCACACGCTTGTATCACGCCTTTAAAATCACTATCAAACCTCACTTCAAAAACTCGTTTTTTAAGAACTTTTTGTAAAGACTTTGAGACTTTTAGCTCCTCAGGGTAGAGAACAAATCGTGGGTTTGGAGACCACCAAAGCAACGGATCGCCCTCACTAAACCACGGGAATATACCTGCCTTATATGCACTAAGTATTCTTTGTGGATGCAAATCGCCACCATAAGCAAGCAGACCCTCATCACATGCTTCTCTTGGGTTTGGGAATGTATAGTCTGTACCTAGAGAGGGAATGATATACTCATCTTCATAGAGAATGTTCAACCCTACTCTCCAATGAGAAAGCTTAAATGCTCTCCTTTGAGATCGACTTTGACTTTTCCACCTTTTTTCAATTTACCAAAGAGTATCTCATCACTTAATTGTTCTTTGATCTTCTCGTCAATCACTCTTGCAATATGTCTTGCACCGTATCGTTCATCATAACTCTTATTGGCGATGTATTTTTTAGCTTTTGCACTTAGAGTAATAGATATTTTTTTATCTTGTAGCATTTTATTGAGTTTATCTATCTCCAAAGAGACGATCTGCTCCAACGCATCTTGAGTGAGTGATCTAAACTTGACAACTGCATTGATTCTGTTTAGAAACTCCGGAGAGAAGAATCCTCTAAGTGCATTATCTTCTTTGATTCCTGTGTCACGATTGAAGCCCATCACATTTGCCTCTTTTGTGCCTAGATTGGATGTCATGATCAAAATCACATGACTAAAATCACTCACTATTCCATTGTTGTCGGTGAGTTTTGCATCATCCATGATTTGGAGGAGTATATTCATCACATCAGGGTGTGCCTTTTCAACCTCATCAAGCAATAAGACACTATGGGGATGCTTTTTAACAATCTCGGTAAGCAATCCCCCTTGCTCAAATCCAACATACCCGGGAGGTGCACCGATGAGACGACTCACAGAGTGTTTCTCCATATACTCACTCATATCAATGCGCGTAAAGTTAATGTCCATCGCAGTTGCAAGCTCTTTTGCAAGGGCTGTTTTTCCAACTCCTGTGGGTCCTATGAAGAGAAAATTTCCTATTGTCTTATTTTCTCCGCCGATGCCGGCATAGGAGCGTTTGATTGCCGTGACTAAAGAACTCACCGCTTCATCTTGCTCTATGATTTTGGATTGTATCGCCTCTTGAAGTGATTTTAATTTTGAGATGTCATCTTTCCCTACGGAGGTTGCGGGAAGGGAGAGATTTTTAGCCACGAGTGCTTCTATCTCTTTGGCACCGACCCTGACATCCTTTTTACCTCTGAGCATAAAACTTGCCCCAACCTCATCAATGAGATCAAGCGCTTTATCAGGAAGGAATCTATCGTGGATATATCTTTGCGATAATTCTATGGCACGCTTAAGAGCCGCGTCACTAAATTTGATATGATGATAGGTCTCATACTTCTCTTTTGCACCTTGAAGAATCTTGAGCGTATCATCAAAGCTCGGCTCAAGTACATCAATCTTCGTAAATCTTCTTGAGAGTGCTTTATCTTTATCGAAAAAATTTCTAAACTCAGCATATGTAGTCGCGCCTATACACTTAAGCTCCCCTTTTGCAAGTGCAGGTTTTAAGAGATTTGAAGCATCCATGCTCCCACCGCTTGTTGCTCCGGCACCCACAAGCATATGAATCTCATCTATAAAGAGTATCGCATTATCGATCAAAACGATCTCTTTGAGAATGCCCTTGAGCCTCTTTTCGAAATCGCCTCTATATTTTGTTCCGGCGACGAGAGAACCCATATCAAGCGCATAGAGCTTTGCATCTTTGAGGATATTGGGCACATCTTTTTTGACAATCTTTAGAGCCAATCCTTCGGCTATGGCAGTCTTTCCAACCCCTGCTTCACCGACTAAAAGAGGATTGTTCTTTTTGCGACGACAAAGTGTTTGCATAACCCTTTCTATCTCATTGACTCTGCCTATAACATCATCTATCTTTCCCTCTTGTGCGAGCTTTGTAAGGTTAATAGTGTACGAGTTAAGCATTGATTCCTCTTCATCTTCACTTTTTTCTTGTATGCCGATATCTTCACTCTCTTCGTCATAACCATAATGTGAAACAACCTCTAAGATATCCACTCTTTGTATCCCCTCCTCTTGAAGCAAAGAGACACTAAAAGACTCCTCTTGTAAAAAAATGGCAGCGAGCATATCACCTATGCCGGCTGTGTTTCTCCCGGAACTATCAAGATGTTGCATCATATCTTTCATGGAGCGCTCCAAAGAGATACTCTGAAGCGGGTCTCTCTCTCTTTGGATTTTTGGAGTATATTTTTCTATATACTCTCCTAGTCTCTCTACATAATTTGCCACATCAACATCTAAAGCTTTTAATATTTCTTGCCCCTCTTTACTGTTGGCAATAAAAAGCATCACATGCTCGACAGTCAAATACTCATGATGATTTGATTTTGCATAACTATGAGAGTATCCGAGAACATCTCTTAAGGATTCTGTTGTATAGATCATGCTTACTCCTCTTCCAAAGTGGCTAGCAATGGAAATTCATGGGCTCTTGCTAGCTTTGTTACCTGCTCGACTTTTGTAGCAGCTATCTCATAGGTATATATACCACATAACCCTTTGCCTTTTTCATGGATATTGATCATGATTCTTTGCGCCTCCAAATTATTTTTGTGAAATATCTCGATAAGAACTTTAATAACAAAATCCATAGAGGTATAGTGGTCATTGTGGAGTATCACTTTATACATTCTTGGTGTATCAAGTAATGTATCTGTCTGGGTCGATGTATTAAAGTGTGGCAAAATAGCTCCTGACGACTTTTATTTTGTTATAATATTTATACTAAAATTGTCTGAAAAAAGCAAGACAATTATTATCATTATATACAATTCTTTAAAGGATTATAAATGCAATCGCTCTTTATCGTCGCGACCAATACCGATGTAGGTAAAAGTTATACCTCACAAAAACTCATAGCAGCACTCTCAAAAGAGGGGTTCCGCGTCGGTGCGTTTAAACCCATCGAGACAGGGGTTATAGATAATAATCCTCTAGATGCCACAGCGCTTTTAAATAGTGTCAAACTATACAATCAAGAGTTTACAAATCTGTCCCCAGGAGATATCACCGCTTATACATTTAAGCTCCCTGCAGCGCCTTATGTAGCAGATATCAAAAGAGAAATTAATATTGAAGCGATATTGACAAAAAAAGCGCAACTGCAAGAACTCTGTGACATTCTCATCATAGAGAGCGCAGGCGGGCTGATGACTCCAATAAATGAAGAGTACAAGATGATCGATCTTATCAAAACTCTAGGAGCCAAAACGCTCCTTGTTACCCCCTCGAAGCTTGGATGCATCAACGATACTCTCCTTGCAATGGAAGCACTAAAGAGTAGAGAGATAGAGTATGATTGGTGTGTCAATCTCTACAAAGACAAAGAGCATTTTGATGCAATTACCAAACCCTACTATGACGCACTCTTTCCTAACTGGTGGAGCCTACAAGAAGGGCTTATAAGCTATGCAAACAAAATAGCGGCACTTCATAAGAGCACACACTAAATACATTTATTATTAACTCCATATCTGTTATAATCTTATAAACAAAAAAGGATGCAAGATGCAACATCTCATAGAAACAGATGATTTTGAGCTCAAAGAGATACTCTCGATCCTAGATGATGCAAAAAGGTTTAAAAAAGAGCGGGTTAATCCCGTAGCACTCCTTAGAGATAAACTTCTCTTTACTCTCTTTTTTGAAAACTCCACAAGGACAAGAAGCTCTTTTGAAGTGGCTGCAAAAAAATTGGGTGCGGCAGTTGTGCATCTCGACCCCTCAAGAAGTTCGACCAATAAAGGCGAAAGCATCGAAGATACCTTTGCAAACTTAGGAGCAATGGACCCTGATGGGATTATTATCCGTCATGAAGATAATGATATCGCTAGAAAACTTAGCAGTATGAACTTAGCCTCCGTCATCAATGCAGGCGCAGGAAATAGGGCACACCCAACCCAAGCACTCCTCGATCTTTTTACGCTCAAAGAGCATTTTGGAGAACTAGGAGGTAAAAAAGTAGCCATCATAGGCGATATAGCCAATTCCCGCGTGGCAAGCTCGCTTCTTTTACTTCTGCCTAGATTTGGAGTTGAACTTAAACTAGTAGCTCCTAAGCCTTTTATGCCACAAGATACCACATGTGAAAAATATGAAAATATAGCTGATATCATCGATGATGTCGATGCAATCATATCACTAAGAGCACAGCTAGAAAGACACAAAAAACCTATCTTCGATGACTATAGTACCTATGCATCTCACTATTGCATCACTGAGGAAATATTGGGCAATAGAGATATCATAGTGATGCACCCGGGACCTGTGATGAGAAATATCGACATCTCTGATGAAGTATTGAGTGATAGCAGATGTAAAGTACTCACGCAGGTAAATAACGGTGTTTATGTCAGGATGGCTGTGCTTAAAAAGCTTCTTTTAGACTCATAATGCTCTATAATCACGAAGAGGGCATCGCAAAGCTCAACCGATTGGGCGCTGAGCGAATACCTTTTTTATTTATTTTCTCTTTTGATAAAACAGAGATATTCATCTCGCCTTTAGATACTCTTGATGATGATATATTTTACAAAGTGGACAAAATACGCAATTTTGATCCCAAACCACTTACAAAAAAACACTATTTTAAAACATATCCCATACCATACTCACACTATAAAAAGAACTTTGAGACAATCCTGGAAGAGATACGATCAGGCAACACCTACTTACTTAATCTCACATTTCAAACTCCAATCGAAACCGACCTCAACCTCTACGAGATATTTGCGGGTGCAAAAGCAAAGTATAAACTCTATTTTAAAGATCGTTTCGTCTGCTACTCGCCTGAAAAATTTATCGAGATAGAAGATGACACCATCTCAACCTATCCGATGAAAGGTACAATTGATGCCTCGGTAAATAATGCACAAAAGAAGATAATTGAAGATCAAAAAGAACTTGCCGAGCATACGATGATCGTCGATTTGATGCGCAATGATCTTGGCATCATTGCAAATGGTATACGCGTCGAGCGTTTTCGCTATATCGATACTATCACTGCAGGTGAAAAAAAACTACTTCAAGTCAGCTCTCACATCAAAGGTAATCTTGAGCTTAATTGGCAAGAGAGGATAGGTAAGATTCTTGATAAGCTTACTCCTGCCGGCTCCATTAGTGGCACACCAAAAAGAAGCACTCTAGGTATCATAGAAAAGACGGAAGACTATGAAAGAGGTTTTTATACGGGTGTGTTTGGTATCTTTGAGGGCAATGCTCTACGCTCTGGGGTGATGATTCGATTTATTGAAAGAATAGAGAATAAACTTTATTATAAAAGCGGAGGGGGCATCACGATAGATAGTGACCTCAAGAGCGAATATGAGGAGCTTAATCAAAAGATATACCTGCCGTTTTAAGCTTTATCTATCTTGCAAAATTTGCTTACTATATCAGGATATAAAGAGTAGGATTCTGAAACAAATTCAGAATGACAAACTTTACTCATCAATTTATCTACATATTAACAATAGAGACCCTGAAACAAGTTCAGGGTGACGAATCAAATCTTAACACTCACGACTCACGACTCACGACTCACGACTTACGATTTACGACTAATTTTTATAAACACAATTACAACCACTAAAACTTATCGACCACTTATACTTTTTGTCATCGCCAACTTTTACGATATAGGGCTCGCCACTTTTTCTCCAAAGATCAATCAAAAGTGTGTCTTGAAACCTTGTATTCCTTGAAGCAATCACCACTGCGTTATGCTCATTGGGTCTATCTCTATTGGCAACTACCGGCAAAAGTGTAAATGGTACAACCTTTGGTTTTAGCTTCGAAAGGAGTGCATCTCTATACTCCCAACAAAGCCCTTTCTCTTTGAGCCCAACATTCACTAAGAAGTTATTGAACCAGGGAAGTGGCAAAGGATCAAACTCCTCTTTTATCTCTTTTGAAGTACTCAAAATATTTTGAGAAATTAGTTGTGCTCGTTTGGTATCGAGTCTCTTATCAAGGGTTTGGAGTTGTGTCGCTAGAGAATCAGAATTGATGGCAGGTTGATGACCACATGCACTCAAAAAAAATGCTAAAAGAAAAAAAGAGGCAAATCTAATGGATGCTCTGAGCAAAAATCACTCCATCGATGCCTGCTTTTGCTACAACTTCAAGTTCACTCTCGTCTTCTATCACAGTGATTACTTTTGCGCTCCAGAGATACTCATTGGCGATTGCTTGTATCTCTTTTGCGACATTTTGGGTGCAAAGTAAATAAGAAGCACCAAGAGCACTTGCTATCAGTGCCTCTTTGATGTTCTTTACTTCAAGCGCAAAATCAACATTTTGCTCTTTACAATAAGTTGTGATATCCAAAGAGTTAAAGTCTAGTAAAATAATAGTATTTGAAGGTGTATTTGCTATCTCTTGTTGAGCATTTACTTTGTGCCAAAGTCTGCTTGAAATCAGCTTATGTCCAAATATCAGCATCTCTTACTCCTACAATCACTACAATAGACTTTGTCATCTATTTTTTTAATCTCATCTTGACTCACAAACGCTCCACAACCGTCACACTGAACCATCGTTTTTGAATCATCTTTTGTTTTTGGCAAAGTAAATTTACCTCCAAACATTTTATAAAGTGCAAAACCGACAATCAGAAAAAGTACAACTTTAAGCAACATCAATACTCTTTATATACAGATAGTTTCTTCTGTTTTTTTGTAATATATCATAAGATAGCTGATATGCGGGTAGCTTCTCTAGTTCATTAAAAACCCTGCTACCTTTATAGAGCAAATATCTAGTTTCTAAATCTCGTACATCTTTTGTAATATCCAACACCATTGCAACATCACTTACCGCTCTTGAAGTTATGAGATCAAACTGCTCTTCGAGTTCTTCTACTCTCTTTTGCTCAAAGGTAATATTACTAAGCCCCAACTCCAAAGCAACAAAACGCATAAATCCAACTCTTTTTTTGATAGGTTCACAAAGTGTGAAATGCGAATCTTTTAAGGCAATAGCAAGCACAAGCCCGGGAAAACCCGAACCTGTTCCAACATCTAAGATTTTTTTCGGGAAGTCTATCTTTGTTATAGGAAAGAGCGAATCAAGGACATACGCATAGACACCTGCTCTATCTTTTGCGCCTGTGAGGTTATGAACCTTATTCCATTCAAGGAGGATATCTGTAAATCGTTCAAGTGCCTGAATGCTCGCTTTTTGAAGCTGCAGCCCCTCATCTTCTAAGATACTTTTTAGATCCGGCATCGCTTTAGAGTAGATGCCCCATCTGCTCTTTTTTCACTCTCAAATAGCCCTTATTTTGTTCTGTAGGATCAGTGATAAGAGGTACTCTTTCTACGATTTTTGCACTTTTTAGGCTTCTCATTTTTGATGGATTATTTGTGATAAGTTTTATCTCTTTGATGCCAAAATACCCCAAGATAAAATCAACAACATCATAGGTACGCTCATCAGGTTTAAAGCCAAGCTTTATATTCGCTTCAACTGTATTGAGCCCTTGATCTTGCAGAGCATACGCATTGACCTTATTAAAAAGTCCTATATTTCTGCCCTCTTGACGATGATAGATAACCATCCCACCCTCTTTATGGATGAGCTTCATCGCTGCATCAAGCTGCGCGCCGCAATCACACTTACTTGAGCCAAGCACATCGCCCGTTAAACACTCAGAATGCACTCTCACAAGTGGCACCTCAGGCATAGTTTGAGTATATATAGCTAAATGTTCTTGCTCGCCCTCTTTAAATGATTGGATGATAAAATCACCGTGTTTTGTAGGAAGTTTTGCTTTTTCTGATACTTTAATCTCATTTTTCATAATCGGGATTATACACTAAATGTCATAAATCTAGAAGTATTTTAGGAGAAAATTTATCTTTTTTGTGAAACAATATATATGACCAATAATAGTGATTCATCTCACCCATTCATCTCTTCTTATTGCAACGGAAAGAAAACAGGTGTATTTGGAAAATCTTTGAGTCTAAAATCTTGGATCAATCTCTGTACTTCAGGTGAAATAAGATACTGTTGTAATAATTTTGCATTTTTATGTCGCTCTTTGCCTATCTGTTTTATCGTTCCAATACCAGCAAGGTAAGGTCGTCGGAGTGTTTCATCTTCAAATATAAATCCTTGCACATTAGCATTAGAATGTTTTTTCATCAAAAAAGGAATCACACCAAAGAGAGTATAGGCATCGTCGATAACAACTTGCTCTAAAAAACCATTTGTTTTTTGCGTGAAGATGATCTTTGGTTGGAATGTATAGCGCGTACTTATGGCATGAAACACTTCAAAAGTCCCACCACTCGCATGGATTAAAAAATTGCTGCTTGCATCTTCTATCTTTTGAAGCGCATCCCGAAGGGTATCGCCTTGTTGCAATTTTGCCGGATTTGACTTTGAAGCAATGAGCATCTGCGAATTATAAATCCACGGGGTAAGCCTCTCTATGATACCCTCAGCAGCTAGATTTGCTATGGTATCACTCGAATGCATTGTCACAAAATCAACAGGATGCTCTTTGCAATAAACACTCAAATCCTTTTTTGGCGCCGTGATTACAAGTTCTGTTTTAATACCGTATTTTTTTTCGAAACCCTCAGTTATTTGCGTCCATAAACCACTCATGGTAATCCCGCCGATTACAGCAACCCGTATAGGTTGCGCTTGAGCAAAGAGAGCGGTAGAAAACAAGAGAGTGACGGAGAAAAATATCTTTTTTATCAAAACTTATACTCCATCGATACAAAGAACTCTCTTCCGGACATCGGAAAAGCTCTATCATACCCATAATTTTTATCAGTTAAATTTTTTACGCCTATTTCTGCCGTGAGTGTTTCTGTCGGAGTGTAGATAAGCTTCGTATCAAAAGTAGCAAATGTTTGCGCTTTTACATAAGTATCATCCATTTTTTGCTCATAGCCTCCTTCTCTAAATTTCATATTTCCATAGAGAGAGAAATGAGGAAAAATCTCAGCTTGTGCATAAACAAAAAATTGGTGTTTCGGTACATCGGTCATTTTTGCTTCGCTATCACTTTTATCTTTGAGGGAAATGTAGGTGTAATTACCGCCCATCTCGTAGATATCTTTTGTATAACTCACATCAATTTCAACACCTCTATGCTCAAAATCACCTATATTTTGATTTTGCGAGATGTCGTTCACGGAATCGATAACAACACTTTGAATCGCATCATCAATCTTTGTTACAAATCCCGCAACACCAATCTTGAGGTTATTGAACTCTTTTTGATAGTTAAGCTCATAATGTGTGGATTTTTCAGATTTGAGATCAGGATTTGGCTCGGCTGAACCGAGTCTTCTACTATATCTGTCTTTCATCGAAGTAAGATATGTTTTTCGAGAAACACTCGCACGCACGCTACTTGTATCATCGGGTTTATAGACAAGTGCAATCTGAGGGTTGAAACTATCGGATGAGCCAAGAGGAATCGCCTCAGTAGCCGAAGATTCATCCCAAGCGTAATCCCCTTCTTTTCTATCATAACTTATGCCGCCCAAAAGCTGCCACTTATCTGTGATCTCATAGACATCTTCAACACCCAAGGAAAGCGTATTATCCTCATATCGCTCTACAAGCTCCTCGCTCGAATCCGTTTTGCTAATATCATACCCTCTATGCACATCTTTTTTATAGTTGGCAGAAAGTGTAAGATCATTTTTATCAAAATTCATCACATACTCTAAACGCGTACCGTAACTATAGTCATCATACCTACTCTTAAAAGTACTGCCTTTGTTGTTGAATGTGCTATAGGTATCATCAGCATATGCATAGAGAGAATTTTTGATCTTATCATAGTAAGCTAATGCTTTAAAAGTGCTCTTTGTAAATCTCTTTTCTCCTGTTATATAGATTGTCTCCTTATCCCAATAAGGCCAATCCCAATACTTCGTCTTACTGTACTCCGTATCGGTTGCCGGCGGCTGCTCTTTTTCACCCTTTTGATTGATATATCCGACGGCTATCTCACTTGTCTCATCGATAAAATATCCCGCTTTGAGATTAATCTTTTGATCTTTTGTTTTTGAGCGCAAACGATCACCCTCAGGTTGTGATGCAGTCGCTTCATAATCATCGCTCAATCTAAAGTGATCTTGGTTAGCATAAGTTGCACCTAGCTGAATGTAATATTTATCTTGTTTGGAGCCGACATTGAGTGAGGTAACCTGCTTTGCAAACTCTCCATTGCTATCGAAAACAAGCTCACTTTTTATATTTCCCTCAAAAGCTTTTGTCGGTTTCTTGGAAATCACATTGATAACACCGCCCATAGTATTGGCTCCATATGCAACCGATGAATATCCTTTTGAGACATCGATTTGTTCGATATCGGTTGTGAGAAATCTAGCATAATCAAAATTGCCGTCATACGGTACATATACGGGGATGCCGTCTATGAAAAACCCTACTCTTCTTGCATCAAACCCCCGAATGTAAAGCGTAGATTCTGCTCTACCTCCTTGCTCTTGCTGTGTCACACCACTCATAGTATCTAGTGCTTCACTTACCGTTAAGGCATTACTTTTTTGAATGGAGCTTGCCGTAATCGTCTGTTCAAACAATCCGTTATTTGATCTATTATCTTCAAGTGAATCGACGACATTAATCCTCCCAAGATCAAAAGCCTCGCCGTTAACATTCTGCACCAAAACCCCAGCAACTATTACCGATAGAACTATTTTTTTCATGTAAACTCCTCCTTTGAATTTCATTATATATTTTTTTATATAACGATATATAAAACAATTCCAAAAAATTTTATGCAAAAATCATACCGTTATATACTTAAATATATAATGATAAATAAAAAATTATCATTTGAAAGAGTAAAAACAGTTATCTCCGACAGCAATAAAGACTCTATTTGCCTTTATCGTCTGCCGTTTCTTTGTTTTTAGGAGGAATCGGCGCGACATAACCGATAAGCAGCATAAGTGCACCGACCACAAGGAAAGAGATGATGCGTTCTAGCGTACCGCTATTGGAAAGCTCAATAAAAAAGAGCTTAAGCACAACAAAAATCAAAAGCGTCATACCCGACACCCAAAGGAGTCGATTTTTTATATATTTAGATAAAAACATAACGCTCATTGCCAAGATACTCCAAATGATAGAAATGCCCGCTTGGAAGTAGATATTTCCGTAAAGTGCATCAAATTCATAAGGCACACCTTGAAAATAACTCACACTTCGAGCAAAGATTACCGAGATAAACACTACGATAAGCAATGCAAAAGCTCCAACGATCACTCTGAGCTCTCCTTTTGAGAGAATATCATTTTTGTATATCCACAATCCCATGACTGCTAGAGCTATGGCCTGGATGATATCGAGAGAATTAAATACAGGCAGATAAAAAGGGAGACGCAGAAAATCATTTACGAAAAATCCGCCGATCGTCCAAAGCAACAAAAACACTAAGATACCTCCAACGCCTACTAGACGATAACTCTCTTGATATTTTTTAAACCTTTGAGGTAAAAAATTGAATACTAAAAACACAAAAGAGATCATCATAGGTGCAAGAGCTAAACCTATATAATCGCGTATCTGTGGAGTTAGAAATTCACCCTTTATCATCAATGTAAATTGATACAATGCTTCAAGTGCTAACAAGAGAGTAATCATCCACAACTGCGCGATATGAATAATGATATTTTTTATCCACTTCTCATCAAATATATATAAAAGATAATACCCCACAGCAAAAAAGAGTGGGAGTGCTGCATAACCGATATCTGCAAAAGGATGTGCATAGATAAAGAGGTTGCTTAAAGAAAGGATCACAGCACCGCCTGCGATAATGTAAAGCTGCAAGAAAGCAATCAGTTTATCCCACGCAAGTGCTCTGCCGATAAAAGAAAAAAGAAGTGCGCCTAAAGTGATATAGAGAAGCAGACCATATCCCGCTTCACAACTAACCAATCTTTCACTTTGGGTTATCCCGGCTAAAAGCCATACTACAATTCCCAAAAGTAAAAATACAAAAGAGATCTCTTGATCAAAGCTACTTAACCCCTTTTTCCATAAGAGATATGCAGTTACAAAGAATGAAGCAATCACCAACAGATATTCAAAAAAGAGTATGTTCACAAATGGCGTTACAAATGTTTTTTCATAACTTATCAATAAAAATGCTAGAGCAGCACTTGTTTGTAAAAACATAGCAAAGTATTTTGCATACTCGCGATTTTGTCTAAGCGATGCCCAAATGATAGCCGAAGCTTCAAGCGTCCAAAGCACGACTGAGATATCTTTATCAAATGTATACGGAATCGCCATTGTAAGAAAAAGTGTGCCTATAGCCAAAAAAGACTCTGCAAGCAAGCGCATCTTCTCTACACCAAAGAGAAACTTTGAAAGCACAAGATAGATAACACCCGCAGCGACAGCACTCAGTGCGACTCCATCTTCAAACTTGTGCACCAAAGAGGATTGCAATGCAAAGGCGATAAGAGGCAGACCAAAGACAAGCGTGGAGTCCATATAGCTATCGATTTTGAACGGCTTTCTCCATGTAAAAAGGATAGAGATAGCCAAGAAAAAAACAAAAAACAACAATAAAAATGGCTCTGTGGTTGCAAAGAATACAGGATCATATCGCAATACACCCCATATGGTTGCAATCCCAAAGGTAAATATAAATCCTGTAAGATTGAGCACACGCCAAGAGCGATACCAAGCTATGATGACTATCCCCGCATCAAGTATGGCATAGTAACTAAAGAGTGCGATATGAGAGCCACTATTGCTTGAAGTTAAAATCGGTACTAAAAAACCACCTGTGATTGCAAAAAGCGCCAAGGCAAGCGAGTTTTGATAGACTGCTAAAAATGCGCCCATTGCCACAAGCAAGAACATGATGCCAAAAGCGACCTTGAGATCAACAAGCAGGTAGATTTTCGCTGCAACAAAAACGACGAGATAGAGTGTCGCTATACCAATCCCTTGAAGTATGAGCCCATAGCTCCCTTCTCTTTCTCTAAACTTCCAGCCAAGCCCAAGTAAGACCATGCCCACTAACGCGATAGCACCAAGACGCATCTCGATAGTTATGACATTGTGTTCGATGGCATAATTTGCCAAAAATGCCAACCCGAAAAAGAAGACGATTCCGCCGATCTTTACAGGGATATTTCCTTGCGTAAAAAAGTTTTTGATAGCACCAAAGAGATCAAAAGAGGGCGTTTGGACTTTTGGCGTATAAGGCTGTTCGACTTTTACATCAGGTGTATCTTCTTTGACGGTAAGCACCTCTTCTTGAGGTATACTTATCTGTTGCAACCTCTCTGGCTCTTGTGCAACGCTTTGAGTCTCTTCGATGATCTCCAAACTTACTGCTTGTTGACTCTTAGCTTCGTCTTCTAAAGCATACTTCGATCTTTTCAACTTGTAGATATCTTTTTGAAGAATATCGATCTTCTTATTGATGTTGATGATGTAGATAAACAGTATAACAAACAGCACGATTGAGATTACGCCCATAGATAGCTCCTAACGAGATGGTGGTGTTGAAATTAAAATGTTTATTATAGCAATTTTTTGAATTTATAAAATGAATTGTAGTGTAATCATTGGTGGAGGTGTGGGGGATCGAACCCCAGTCCTAAAATAGCCTAGAAATTGACTCTACATGCTTAGTTGGTGTCGTTTATTCTCATCTTGCTTCACACAACACCCAGAGCTACACAAGACCAGCCTTAGATTTCTCTCAAAAGTCAGGCGCGCTTTCAAGATAAGTCATCAGATATGATACCTCAAGATCTCTCTAAGATGACACTCAAGAGAGAGGCAGTCCAAAGTTTGTTAAACTTACGCTACTGCGTAAGCTGGACGATAATCTGTATTGTTTGCGCTTATTCGCGTTGGGCCGCGTAACGGAATTGCCCAGTCCGACATGCACAAGATCCGAACTACTCCAGTCGATACCAAGTCACCCCCATTGGGAGTTTTCTTTATCGTCTAGAAAACTAAAGCGATTGTATCCATTTTTTATAGCAAAGTCAATATCTCTAATCAACAATTTTACGAGGTATATCAGCGTGCAGGGCACAAGTAATCTCATAGGTAATCGTCTGAAAATGCCGTGCCGCGCTCATCGCACCTTCCATCACACACACCTCCTTTTTATCACCCTCCAAGGAGATAAAGTCCATCGACACTCTACCCAATATCGCTCCGCTATCAGCTGTTATGAATGGATTCAGCGCATTGCCTCTCCTCCAACCGTCTCCATAACCGACATCATAGGTCGAAACAAGCATATCTTTTGGCGCAATGAACTCACCGCCATACCCTACTCTCTGTCCTTTTTCAAGCGCTCTTGTGGCTACTCTTTTTGCATAGAGATTAAGCACCGGCTTAAGAGTAAAATCATCAAACGAGTCATCCATATGGTTGTATCCATACGCACCGATACCAAGTCTAACAAGATCAAATTCAAACGCGCTGCATCGTATAGCACCTGCACTATTGTCTATATGAAATCGCACATTCTCAAAGCCGGCTTCAAGGGTCTTTGCTTTTGCTGTTCTAAAGTTCTGAAGTTGAAAAAAATATTCACTACCAAGTTCATCGGCTGATGCGTAGTGACTCATGATACCGTTTAGATTGATCTCTTTTTGTTTGATGATACTCAATGCCGCATCAATCTCATCCATAGCTATGCCGTTTCGATGCATACCTGTATCGATCTTGAGCTCTATCTTTGCATCTTTTGGAAGTGTTTTAAGCTGCTCTAGGGAATTGATGGCATAAGAGTATTTTGGATTTGGTTCTACTTCGCCCCCTAAGATGATGATATCTTCAAAAAGTGTATCAATGAGCTTTGCTTCGTTTACTTTTCTCACAACGGCTCTTTTAAGACCAAATTCACTCGATAGTTTTGCCATCTCTAAGATACCGTGCCCATAAGCATTGTCTTTAAGAACAATCGCGATCTTATCTTTTGAGCCGGTTTTTAGTACAAATTGGTTAAGATTATGATAATAATTTGAACGATTTAATGTTATAGTTGCCATACGCAATTATACACTCTTGAGTTAATAAAAAGGCATTGGATGCTAACCAAACTATTGATAGTTTTTTATCTAGAAAAAATATGTTTAAAAGTTTAAAAGATAAAATGAGAGATACAATCTTGACAAAGGATAATCTATGAGAAGATTGGCAGCAGAATGGGAAGCCCAAAGAGCCGTGCTTCTCTCCTTTCCGCATAAAAAGAGTGACTGGAGCGATGATCTAAATTCTGCGCTAAGTGTTTTTGTGCGATTGGCACAAGCTATTGCCTACAAAGAGCTTGTCTATATCGTTTGTGATGATAAAGAGACTATCAAAGGGCTCTTTTGCTCAACTGATAATATGATCTTTATAGAAGTGGCCACCAATGATACATGGTGCAGAGATTATGGCCCGCTTAGCGTCTATGAAGACGGTGTATTGCAATTGCTTGATTTTACATTTGATGGATGGGGTAGCAAATTTGAAGCCTCTCTTGACAATGGTGTCAATAGCGCGCTTGCCAATCTCGGTATCTGGGGGAAAACTCCACTACAAAAGATAGATATGGTTCTTGAGGGTGGCTCCTTGGAGAGTGATGGCAAAGGGACGATACTCACAACAACTGCTTGTTTATGTAATGCAAACCGTAATGGTGGATTGACAAAAGAAGAGGTTGAAACAAGACTTCGACAACACCTAGGAGCAAACAGATTTCTATGGCTTGATCACGGCTATCTCGCAGGAGATGATACCGATAGTCACATCGATACTCTTGCAAGATTTGTCAACGAAGATACCATTGCTTATGTCAAATGTGATGACAAGGATGATGAGCACTATGATGCGCTCCTTGCTATGGAGTCGCAACTTAAAGAGTTTGTAACTATTGACAATAGACCTTACAATCTTGTTGCTCTACCATTTACAAAAGCAATCAACAAAGACGGGGTAAGACTAGCAGCAACCTATGCTAATTTTCTCATCACAAACCATGCACTCATCTATCCGACTTATGATGACCCGAGTGATAAGATCGCAGGAGAGATATTTAAAAAGCTTTTCCCAAACAAAGAAATCATCCCCATTAATTGCCTTAGACTCATAGAGCAAGGTGGGAGCCTCCACTGCTCTACGATGCAGATTGGTGCTTGACAATATTTATTTGTCGCTTTCACACCTCTTGTGCAATACTCGTCATGCTGAATTTATTTGTCCTCGGGCTAAAAAGCCCTGCGAAATTACATCAGCATCTAGATTTGTAGACCCTGAATCGAGTTCAGGGTGACAAAAAATATAAAGCTATTATGAATCTATGATAAAATATTAAAAAAATAAGGCATAAAATGAAAGTTGCACTCATCCAACAAAAATATTATGATTCAAAAGAAGAAACTATAAAAGTAACTTCAGAAAAGATAAAAGAAGCTGCAAAAAACGGTGCGAAACTTGTCGTGCTTCAAGAGCTCCATCAAGGTGAATATTTTTGCCAAAGTGAAGATACTGCCTTTTTCCAATATGCAACGAATTTTGATGAGGATGTACGATATTGGAGTGGGGTTGCAAAAGAGACAAATGTCGTTCTTGTCACATCACTTTTTGAGCGTCGCGCTCCGGGACTCTATCACAACACCGCAGTGGTATTTGAAAGTGACGGAAACATCGCAGGCAAATATAGAAAGATGCATATCCCTGATGATCCGGGATTTTATGAGAAATTCTATTTTACGCCGGGTGATCTCGGTTTTAAGCCTATCCAAACAAGTGTTGGGAAATTGGGCGTACTTATCTGTTGGGATCAATGGTACCCTGAAGCTGCACGAATCATGACACTCAAAGGTGCAGAGCTTCTCATCTATCCAACAGCTATCGGATGGTTTGACTGTGATACAGCTGAAGAAAAGCAAAAACAACTGGATGCGTGGATAACGATACAACGCGCCCATGCAGTTGCAAACGGAGTACCTGTGCTGAGCTGCAATCGAGTAGGATTTGAAAAAGACCCGAGTGGCACTTTAGAGGGAATACGATTTTGGGGTAATAGTTTTGTCACGGGTCCCCAAGGAGAGATGCTCGCTCATGCCTCAAACCAAGATGAAACGATACTCTATGCTGATATCAACCTAGAACAGACCAAAGTAGTGCGTGATATCTGGCCTTTCTTACGCGATAGACGAATCGATGCTTATAAAGAGATTGTTGAGCGATTTTGCGATTAGCCCGATAGCCTATCCTGTGAATATTAAAAGATAAATTGTTCCTTTTTTATTTTTGCACCTTTGGTGCAATCCATCAAATAACTGTCATGGGAGCATCCTTGTAAAGCAGGCATATCCGCGGCGGTACAGATAGCAAGCAGGGATATGCCTTTCCTTCGGCGGTGCAAAATATGCACATCGCCTTTGGTTTCAAAGCTATAAAGACAAAGCAGTTTGTCTTTATTTACGCTT
>JACDJA010000696.1_pt1 | contig 35657 bp, 32 predicted proteins | sample 7449241 | NCBI WGS metagenome assembly JACDJA01 (sample SAMN14253289, study PRJNA609438) | sludge metagenome | isolation source: initial anaerobic sludge | collected 2018-12-20 | reverse complement strand
GTCAGCTTGCGCTCGTTGATGGCCACCAGCCGCAAGATCTCGGCCACCGCGATGCTCGAGAGGACGAAGTAGGAGCCCCTCAGCCCGAAAGTCAGCCGGCCCCAGAAGAACGCGAGTATCGCCGCGATGGCGCACGCCAGGAGGGCGCTCCACCACGGGGCAAGGTCGAACTTGGCGGCCGTCACGCCGATCGTGTAGGCGCCGACGCCGACGAAGGCCGCATGCCCGAGGCTCGTCTGACCGGTCCAGCCGCCCAGGATGTCCCAGGCGCCGGCCCAGCCGGCCAGGAGCAGCAGCCCGATGCCGAGTGATAGCGAGCTGGGGAAGAGGAAATACCAGGAGGCGCCGAGCGCCGCGACGACGCCGATGCCCAACCAGCGCGCGGCTCCCGGGCTCCTCATACGCGCTTCACCGTGCGTCCGAAGAGTCCCTCGGGGCGCAGCAAGAGGACGATGAGAAAGACGAAGAGCCCGTAGGCGTCACGGTAGCCCGAGGACAGGTACGAGGCGCCCATGAACTCCACGACGCCCAAGAGCAGCCCACCGGCGATGGCGCCCGGCACGCTGCCCAGGCCGCCGAGGACCGTGACCACGAACGCCTTGAGGGTGTAGCTCGAGCCGACGGTGGGCACCGCGAAGAGCAGGGGGGCGAGTATGACGCCGGCGCACATGGCGAGGGCCATGCCCATGCCGAACACCAAGGAGTGGATCCCCGGCGTGTTGATCCCCACCAGCTCGGCGCCGAGGCGGTTCTGGGAGGTGGCGCGCACCGCCCGACCCACCTCGGTGCGCCGCAACATCAGCCACAGCGCCAGGATGATGACGAGCGTGATGGCGCCCGCTATCAGTTGCGCTACGGGCAGCCGCACGCCGGCAAGGGTGACTGTCGCGGTGGCATACGGCAGGTAGATGGACTTGGGTTCGGCCCCGAAGACGAGGAACAACACGTTCGCGATGACGAGCGCCAGGCCCAGGGTGACCAGCAGTGTGCTGTCGCCCGGGGCGTCTATCAGGCGCGAAAGGACCAGGCGCTGCAGGACCACGCCGACCAAGAACCCCAGCGGCGCGACGATGATGAGCGAGACGTACGGGTCGAAGCCGAGGTACTGGAACAACACGATTGCCGAGTACATCCCCAGCGCCACGAAGTCCCCGTGCGCGAAGTTGATGATGCGCATGACCCCGAAGATCAGCGACAGCCCCACGCCGATGAGGGCGTAGATGCCGCCGATCAGGAGGCCGCCGCTCAGGTTCTGGAGGAAAGGAGCCAGCCCCTCCAAGGTCACTGGCTCCTCATGAATCGACTGCGCAAGTTAGTGGGCCGTCAGCGGGCGTTCCACGCGGGCGTTTCCAGCAGGTCGCCCACTACCTGGCCGTTGACGAACACGGTCACGAACTTGCCGTCTTGCACCTGTTCGGCAACGGCCGGCAGGGGGGCCTGGTTCTTGTAGCCCTGGTAGTCCTCGAACTTGATGGGGCCGTAGACCGTGTCGGGCATGTTCGTCGCCAGCAGGGCCTTGCGCACGTCGTCGGGGGCGAAGGAGGCGGCGCGCTTGAGCGCGTCGACGGCCGTGATGATGCCGGCGTACGCCTGGGCCGCGTGGTACGAGGGCGTGCGCCCGAGGATCTCGGTGAGGCGTGCATTGAGCTCGGCGGCGCCCGGGTAGGGCACGTCCTTGGTCCACATGGTGGCCGTGTAGACGTAGTTGGCGGCCGGACCGGAGCCCTCGATGAAGCCTGGCAGCGCGAAGCCGGCGGCTCCGCCGGCGAACACCTTGGCGTTCAGGCCGACCTCTTGCACCTGGCGCATGAGCGCCACGGAGTCGGCCGCGTACGACACCATGAAGAGCACGTCGGGGTCGAGGGTCTTGAAGCGGTTGAGGATGGGGCGGAAGTCGGCACCGGCCTGGTCGTAGTCCTGGCGTTGCAGGACCGTGTAACCGCGGTCTTTCGAGATCTCGTCGACGGCGTCGGCCACCGCGCTCTCGAAGGCGCCGTTGCCGTGGATGGTGACGATGGTCTTCAGGGTTCCAGCGCCACGCTGTTCGTTGATCGCGTCGAACACGTCGAACAGCACCTGTGCGTAGGCGTAGGAGGGTTGGTTGATGCGGAAGATCCAGTCGGAGCCCGGGCGCGTGATGGCGTCATCGGACGAGGTGAACACGAGGAACGGGCGCTTCTGGCGCGTGAAGTACTGGGCGAGGGGGTTGGTGATCGAGGAGGAGTACGCGCCCATGACGAGGGGGAGGTCCTGGTTGACCAGCTTCTCGGCGGCGGTCAGGGCGGCGTTAACCTCGGAAGTGTCGTCCTCGAAGACCACCTCCACGTTGCGACCATCGATGCCGCCCGCGGCATTGACGTCCTCGAGGGCGGCCTTGATGCCCGCCTGGTGCTGCTCACCGAACTCCGCGAAGCGGCCGGTGATGCTGGTGATTACGCCGATCTTCACGGGGCCCTGGGCCCAGGTCAGGCCGGCCGTAACGGCCGCCAGAACGACCAACGAAGCGACTAAGACTCGTTTCACGTAAATCCCTCCTCGGGTGGAGTTGCATCTTATAGACAGCAAGTTAGCAGCCCCGGCGTGCCGCGCGCACGGTGATGCGTACGCATGCGCGTACACATCGGGATGGCGCTGCAAGTAACCAGGGACGGCCGTTGCCGGGCCCGAAGGCGTCCTCGTTGCGGCCGGCTGCGGATTATTCGTCGGCGGCGCCTTGGCTGTGGGAGTACACTGCCTATTCATCTAGGACGGGACCAAGCCTCTTGACGCCCTCATTCGAGCAGTACAGCCTGTTACGCGTAAGACGGAGCGCCGGCCCATGCTGTTGACCACGCTCGGCGGGCTCGCGCTCTTCCTCATGGGCATCTACCGCATCTCGGGTGCCCTGCAGGAGATGCTTGGTCCGGCCTCCAGGCGCTGGATGGCCTTCGCCACCCGTTCGCCCTTCATGGCGATGCTCACGGGTACGGGCGTGGCCGCCGCAACCCAGAGCGGGACGGCCACCTCCGTTACCGTTCTCAGCCTCGTCGGCGGGGGTCTGGTGGCCATCCGCGAGGGGATCGCGCTACTCCTGGGCGCCAAGCTCGGCGCCACCCTTGCCATCCAGCTCGCCGCCTTCCACCTCTCCGATTACGCCCTGCCCATGATCGGCGTCGGTTACGTGCTGTCATTGTGGCGCCGCGGCCACGCGGTCGGCGACTTCATCCTTGGCGCCGGCATGCTGTTCTTCGGCCTCGAGCTCACCGTCCAGTCGGTGTCGGCGCTAAGTGGCAGCGAGATCTTCAACCTGCTTGTCGCTGCAGCCGAGCAACAACCGCTCGCCGTGCTCACGTTGGGCGTGGCGCTTGGCGCGGTCCTCTCGAGCTCCAACGCGGCCACGGCCGTGGCGCTCGGCCTGTACGTCGCCAACACCGTTTCGCTCGAGACGGCCTTGGCGCTGGTGGTAGGCGGCAACGCCGGGGCGTCGGTCATGCCGCTCATGGTCTCGCGCACCTTCGACGCCAACGCGCAACGCGCCGCCCTGATGCAGATGCTGGTGACCGCCTTCGGCGCCGTTACCGTCGTGGTGTTCCTCGCGCCGGCCGCCTCGGTGTTGCAGGCGCTGGGCGGCGGCGCCGCGCGTGAGGTGGCGAACGCCCACACGCTCTTCAACCTCGCCATCACCCTGGTGGGCACGCTGTTCGTCGGGCTACTGGCGCCCCTGAGCGCCAGGCTGGTGCCGGAGGCCGAGGACGACGCCGCGCCCAAGTACCTGCGCCCCGAGGCCATATCGGACCCCGACCTGGGCTTGGCTCTCGCACTCAGGGAGACGGTGCGGATCAGCGACCAGGTCGGCGTCATGACGGAGAGAGCGGTCGAGTTCCTGAGGACGGGTCGGTGGGACCCGGGACGCATCGCCGCAAGGGAGATCAAGGTCGACCGCCTGACGCACCAGGTGGTCGATTACGTGGCGCGGATCAGGCGCGCCAACGGCGAGGATCCGATCTCGGAACGCCTGCTCCTCACCGCGACCGAACTGGAGCACATGGGCGATCAGATCAGGCGCCTGGGCCGGCGCGAGGAGAAGCTGCGTACCGAGGGGGTGGAGTTCAGCAAGAAGGGCCGCGCCGAGCTTACCAGCACGGGTGAGCGCGTGCTGGCGCGGATGCGTAGCGCCTTCACGGCCCTCGCGACCGGCGACGCGGCCATGGCCAAGGGCGTCGTGGCCGGCCGCCAGGAGTTGGAGGAGTTGGTCGGGCGCATGCGCGTTGCCCATCTAGCCAGGTTGGAGGCGCAGTTGCCGGAATCACGCGCCTCCAGCTCGCATCACCTAGAAGTCCTGACGCTACTGCGTGACCTCGACGCGAGCGTGACCCGCGTGGCCGGCTGGGCAGCGGAGATCGAGGCGCGCTCGAGGCGCTAGACACAGGGTTCCCTTGGCTCATGCCGCGCGACGGGGGGCCGGCGGGGGAAGACCGGGTGAACGTGCGCCTTTTCGGGCACTGCGCGCCGCCTGGAAAAGGGCTACGTTGGGGCGAGGAGGACGACCATGATGCACACTCTCACTCTGGCTCCAGAGGTGAGGCGGAACGCGGGCCCAAGCGCGGCGTGGGCCAGTGACCGTTCGCTGAGGGCCGTTACGAAACTCCCGGACACGGCGGAGATCGAGAGCGACCTCGACGACGCCTTGGACGACTCGTTCCCGGCTTCGGATCCGCCCTCCCAGACCCAGCCGCACCCGAAGCGCTGGTTGCCGAACGGCAAGGCGCCGGCGGCTGATGCCGGTGAGGCGTCGATCGAGGACCCGCAGCAGTGACAGGGGCCTGACCTCGACTCCACATTGGAGGCCAGGTCAACCTCGCTGGCAAGGGTGCCTGGCCAAGCCCGCGTGCGGCCTTTCGGGTTGACGCGCGTGGTTCCCTGACCGGGCCCGCCCCCGAGTAAGGTTCGCGGCGGCCGAACGAGGTCGCCGCGCTTCGTCATGCGGGCGGAAGGTTTGGATACCCCCGGCGGGTATAGTGCGCTAGAGGAACGAGGCGTTCGCGCTTTGCAGCAAGGCGAGGAAGCTCGGTCATTTCGTCCGGGCAACCGGCCTGCGCGGGGCGCCCGAGACGCAGCGCCCGTAGGGAGTAGTGACATGAACGATCTTGGGATGACTACGAAGGTGGACGCCCCGTTCGGCGTGGCCAAGCAGAGGGTCACCGAGGCCCTCAAGGCCGAGGGCTTCGGAGTCCTCACGGTCATCGACGTGACGGCGACGCTCGCGCAGAAGCTGGGTGAGAACATCGAGCCCTACGAGATCCTGGGCGCCTGCAACCCCACGCTGGCGCACCAGGCGCTCGAAGCCCACCGTGGCATCGGCCTGCTGTTGCCCTGCAACGTCGTGCTGAGGGAAGTCGACGGCGCCGTAGAAGTGAGTGTCGTGAACCCGGAGGCCATGTTCAGCGTCGTCCCCGCCGAGCTCCAAGCGGAACTTGGCCCAGTGGTGCAAGACGCGCGGGACCGCCTAGGACGGGTCGTGGCCGCATTGGGCGCCCTGGAGCCCGCTTAGGGAGTTTCCCCCCGCCGATTGCGAGGCTCGAGTGGTAGTCATGGCGACGGCGCCACTCGCTCCGGCTCATCTCCCCCGCATGCGCGGATCGAGCGCGAGTTCGGCTTGCTTGGGCGCCTACGGCGCCTCATCTCCCCCGCATGCGCGGATCGAGCGCGTCACGAAGGATATCGCCCAGGAAGTTGAAGGCGAGCACGACTATGGCGATGGCGACGCCCGGGAAGACGCTGATCCACCAGGCCGTCGTCAGGTAGCTCTGGCCGTCGGCGATCATCTGGCCCCACGAGGGCGTGGGCGGCTGCACGCCCAGGCCCAGGAACGATAGCGTCGCCTCGCCCACGATGGCGCCACCCACGCCTATCGAATAGACGACGATGAGGCTCGGCATCACGGCGGGGAGGACGTGCATGACTATCACGCGGGCGTTCCGGGCCCCCAGTGCCCTCGCGCCCTCCACGTACTCGCCGTTCCTCACCTTCAACGTTTCTCCCCGCACCAGCCGCGCCACCCCCGACCAGCCCACGATCCCCAGCGCGATGTAGGCCGTAACCAACCCGGGGCCGATGGTCACCGAGAGGACTATCAGGAGTAGCAGGCTCGGGAACGCCTGGAGCACCTCGATGAGCCGGGACACCAGGGTGTCCACCAGCCCCCCGAAGTAGCCGGCGGTGAGCCCGAAGGCGATGCCGAAGACGAGGGAGAGGAGCTGCGACCCGAACCCCACGGCGAGGCTCACGCGAGCGCCGTAGATGAGGCGCGAGAGGACGTCGCGGCCGGCGCGATCGGTGCCGAGCAGGTGCTCAGCGCTTGGCGCCACGGCGCGGAAGCCGGTGGCGCGGTCCGGGCGGGCCGGGTCGCTGGGGGCGATCTGCGGCGCGAAGATCGCGACCAGGATGAGCGCCACTATCACCCCGGCGGCGATCAGGGCGCCGGGGTCGCGGCGGATCTGCCGCCACGCTATGCCCCAGGAGGAGAGCGCGCGCGTCTCCAGAGCGTCGTTGGTCAAGGCGCCGTCCACTAGTCGTACCTGATCCGCGGGTCGATTACCCCGTAAAGGATGTCGACGAGCAGGTTGGCGGCGATGTAGAGCGTGGCCGTGTAGATGACTAGCGGGATCATGACCGGAAGGTCGCGATTGAGGAGTGAGGTCAGGCCGTAACGGCCGAGCCCCGGGATGTTGAAGACGTACTCCGTCAAGAACGCCCCGTCGATGAACGAGGCCAGGTCGAGGCCGACGACCGTGACCACGGGCACCGCGATGTTCCGCGCCGCGTGCTTGAAGGTGACTGTCCTCTCGGAGAGGCCCTTCGCCCTGGCGGTCCGGACGTAGTCCTGCCGGATGACCTCGAGCATCGCCGAGCGCGTGATGCGCGCGATGAAGGCCGACGCGCGCGTGCCCAGCACGAACGCCGGGAGCCAGTAGTAGGTGAGGCTGCCGTCGCCGATGCCGGTCTGCGGCAACCACCTCAGCTTGAAGACGACCAACAAGATGGCGATGAGCGCGTACCAGAACACGGGCACGCTGATACCGGTGAGGGTGATGAACATGAGGACCCGGTCCGGCAGGCGGTTCTGGTAAAGCGCGGCCACCATGCCCACGAGGACGCCCGTCGTGGTCGAGAACGCCATCGCCAGCAGGGCGAGTTTCAGGGTGACGGGGAAGCGGTTTCGCATCTCGTCTATCACGCGCTCACGGGTGATGACGGAGCGGCCGAGGTCACCCCTCACTATGTTGCTCATGATCCGCAGATATTGCTGCACGGGCGGGTCGTTCAGTCCCAAGCGGGTGCGCAGCTCCTGCACCGCCTCGGGACTGGCGCGCTGGCCGAGGAGCTTCTGTGCTGGGTCGCCCGGCACCAAGATCATCATGATGAACGTGAGCAGGCTTACCCCGAACAGCACGGGGATGGCTTGGAAGAGGCGCTTCGTTACGTATACGAGCACTGGAAGATATGCCTGCGGGTGGCCTTCATGCGTCAGGAGTGGAAAGCGGGGCGGGGCCCGTCAGGACCCCGCCCCGCGGCCACGCATGGGCTAGCTCAAGGGAGCTCGACAAGCGTGAACTTGTCGGCGTTGAAGATGGGGTGATTGAGGACCCCCGTCACACCGGGCCGCACCACCGTGTAAGACACGGGGTAGCGGATGTACACGACCGGCACGTCGCCCACGATCAGGCGCTGGGCTTCCTTGTAGAGCGGCACGCGGTCGGCGAGGTTGGCCTTGGTGGCCGCCTCGGCGAGGAGCTCGGCTACCTTGGCGTTCGAGTAGCCGTAGCGGTTCGCGCCGCTAGCGACGTAGAGCGGGTGGAGGAAGTTGTAGGCGTCGGCGTAATCGGCGAACCAGGAGAGGTAGAAGGCCGGGGCGCGGCCGTTGATGGCGCCGTCTATCAGGGTCCCGAAGTCGACCTGATTGATGGTCGCATTGATGCCGACCTCACTCAGGAAGAACTGGATCAGTTCGTTGACGGCAACGGTCGTCTCGGAGCGCGTGGACCAGATCTCCATGTCGAAGCCGTTCGGGTAGCCCGCCTCCGCGAGTAGCGCCTTGGCGCCCTCGGGGTCGTACGGGATGGGTTCGATCGTCGGGTCGTAGCCGGCAAGCCCGGGCGGGATGGGGGCGTTGGCGAGCTGGTCGGTGCCGTTGTAGGGGCCGTCGATGATGGCCTGGCGATCGATGGCCATGGCCACGGCGCGGCGCACCCGCACGTCCTTGAAGACGTCGATGCGCTGATTGAGCGCGAAGTAGTAGACGGCCAGCTCGGCGGTCGACTCGATCTGGTCGGTGAACTTCGGGTCATTGATGATCTCCTGGAAGTTGGCCGAGGGGATGCTCGTGACGTCGAGGTTCCCGGCAAGGTACTCGTTCCAGGCGATAAGCGGGTCGGTGATGATCCGGTAGCTCACGCCATCGATCTTGGCGCGGCCCGCGAAGTAGTCCTCGAAGGCTGCCAGGTCCAGGCTCGAATCTCGCAGCCGTGCGGCCAGCTTGAAGGGACCCGTGCCCACGGGGTTGCTCGACATGTCCTCGCCGGCCGCCAGCTTGCCGGCCACTGCCTCGGGCACGATGGCCGCCGCGGGCATGGCGAGGTGGAAGAGGAACATGGCGTAAGGCGCGTCGAGCGTGATGCGCACGGTGTTGTCGTCCACGACCTCTATGCCGCTGACGTGGTCGGCCTCGCCGTCCACGAACGCTTGCGTGCCACTGATCTTGGCATCTTCGAACACCCAGGTCAGGGGGCTGGCCGTGTCGGGATCGAGCACTCGCTCGAACGAATACTTGACGTCGCTGGCGTGCAACAGGCTGCCATCGTGGAACTTGACGCCCTTATGCAGCGTGAAGGTGAATACGGTGGCGTCGTCGTTGACGTCGACGGTTTCGGCGAGGTCCGGCACCACGTCGGTACTCGAGAAGTCGTAGCGCATGAGGCCGTCGTAGAGCTTGGCCACCATGGCGCCCGTCTGCACGCCGGAAGCGAAGGCGGGGTCGAGGGTCTCCCAGTCTTCGCTCGTCGAAAGATGTAGCGTTCCTTGAGCCCCGGCAAGAGCCCAGACGCTCATGAGAAGCGCGAGAACCAGCACGAACGGACGTCTCACGTGCCAACCACCAACCTTCCATTAGCTTTTGTCGCCCAGGACTCTAGCACGTCCGCCTGGGTCGCACTAGGTGGGTCTGGGCGAGGAGCCTGGGGTCCGAAGAGTTGACGAGGGGGCGTATACGCGTATACGATTTTGCGAGATGTTCGATGACGCACCGACCACCTCCGATCGCATCGCCGAGCGCCTGCGCGCAGAGATCGCTGCCGGCAACTACGAGGACGGTGAGCCGCTGAGGCAGGACGAACTAGCCCGGCGATTCGGGGTGAGCAAGATCCCGGTCCGCGAGGCGTTGCAGCAGCTCAAGAGCGAGGGCCTGGTGGCGTTCCACCAGAACCGCGGTTCGCTCGTGCTGGGAGCCTCGGCCGAGGAGGTAGCCGAGGTGTACGCCATGCGTGCTGCACTGGAGGAACTCGCTCTCACGGGCTCTATACCGCGCCTCACGGCCGCGGACCTGAGGCGGGCCGAGGCTGCGCTGGAGGACCTAGCCGAGGCGCGCGACCCAAGCGAGTGGCCGCAGCTCAACTGGGAGTTCCACGCGGCTCTTTACCGGCCGGCCGGCATGCCTACCCTCCTGCGGACTCTGCAGAGCCTCCACCACAGTGTGGCGCGTTACCTGCTCATGTACTTGGCGGACGAAGATCACGGCCGGACTTCTCAGGCGCAGCATCGCGAACTGCTCGAGGCGTGCGGCGAACGCGACCTGCGTCGGGCCAAGTCCGTTCTGAAGCGCCACCTGGCTCAGGCATCCAGGGAGTCACAGGCCTACCTTCGGCAGCGGAACCAAACGAGCGACGAGCCGCGGGCTCGGGAAGGCAGGCCATGATGACCAGAGGCACGAAGCTGACAGCGAAGTTCGAGCGTTACCCGCTCATGTTCGGTCCGACCCCAATCGAGGAACTGCCGCGCCTGTCGGAAGCGCTTGGGGGCAAAGTGAAGCTCTACGCCAAACGCGAGGACTGCAACTCGGGGCTCGCGTTCGGGGGCAACAAGGTGAGGAAACTCGAGTTCCTGGTGCCCGAGGCGCTAGCGCAGGGCGCGGATACGCTGGTGACCATCGGCGGCGTGCAGTCCAACCACACGCGGCAAGTCGCTGCGGTGGCCGCCAAGCTCGGTCTCAAGTGTCACCTCGTGCAGGAGAGCTGGGTGCCGTTTCCCGACGCCGTGTACGACCGGGTTGGCAACATACTTCTGTCACGTGTCATGGGGGCCGAGGTCGAGCTGATCGACGAGGGGTTCGACATAGGCATCCGCGAGAGCTGGGAGCGGGCGCTCGAGGCGGTGCGCCAACGAGGCGGCAAACCCTACGCCATTCCCGCCGGCGCCTCGGACCACCCGCTCGGCGGCCTCGGCTTCACGAACTTCGCCGATGAGGTGCGTGAACAGGAAGCCGCGCTCGGTTTCAAGTTCGACTACGTAGTGGTGTGCAGCGTCACGGGCTCGAGCCAGGCCGGCATGGTGGTCGGGTTCGCGGCGGACGGCCGGGCGCGCAAAGTGATCGGCATAGACGCCTCGGCCACGCCGGAACAGACGCACGACCAGATACTGCGCATCGCCAAGGCCACAGCCGAGAAGGTCGAGCTGGGCGAGAGCCTGACGGCGGCCGACGTGATCCTCAACACCGACTACGCGTACCCCGCCTACGGTGTTCCCTCCGACGAGACCAACGCTGCCATCCGGCTCGCCGCGCGCACCGAGGGCATGATGACCGACCCCGTCTACGAGGGGAAGTCGATGCAGGGGTTGATAGACCTCACGCGCAACGGCTTCTTCGAAGACGGCGCGCGCGTCTTGTACGTTCACCTCGGCGGAGTGCCCGCGATCAACGCGTACAGCTACCTCTACCGCAACGGCTGAGGCGACTAAGGCTTGCGTGAAGGGGGCGGCGCGCGCGTTGACAACACGGGGCGGCCGTCAAGTTATAGTGCGACGACGAATAAAGTATGGTGTCGAGGCGGTGCAATTGGCCCTGTAGACCGAAGGTCCGCCACCTGCGCCACACGACAGCACGTTCGTGGGAGAGGAAGTAGATATGAAGCGATTGACATTAACGCTCGTCCTCGCGCTCGCCATGGCCGGCCTGGCACTAGCCCAGGGGACCGTGAAGGTGGGAGTGTTCCTGGAACTGTCCGGGCGCATGGCCGTCACCGGCAACGACACCCTGGACGGCATCAAGGTGGCGCATGAGCAGCAGCCGACGGTCAACGGCATGAACGTCGAACTGTCGGTCTGCGACAACGCCAGCACGGTCGAGGGCTCCGTGGCCTGCGCCAACCGCTTCCTCGACGAGGGCGTCGTGGCGGTCCTGGGCTCCTACTCCTCCAGCCACTCCATCCCCGCTGCCGAGGTCCTGCAGCCCGCCGGCACCGTGATGATCAGCACCGGCTCCACCAACCCCGCCACCACGCAGATCGGCGACTACATCTTCCGCATCCCCTACACCGACCAGTTCCAGGGCACGGTGGCAGCGCAGTACGCCTACAACGACGTCGGCGCGCGCAAGGTCGCCATCTTCCGTCAGCAGGACGACGACTACAGCGTGGGCCTTGCCTCCTTCTTCCAGGACGCCTTCGAGGGCTTCGGCGGCACCACCACGGTGCTCGACTACACCTCCAACAACGTAGACTTCTCAGCGCAGATCAACAACCTGCGGTCGTTCGCACCCGACATGATCTACTACACCGGCTTCTGCGCCGAGGCCGCCTCGCTCGTGCCGCAGCTCCGCCAGCAGGGCTTCAACCAGCCGATCCTGGGCGGCGACGCGTCCGACGACTCGCAGTGCCCCGAGGGTGGCGGCACCGCCTTCGACGGCTTCACCTTCACGTCCTTCGGTGAACCGGAAGTGCTCACCGGCGCCGCGGCCGAGCGGGCCGGCGAGTTCCGCGCGGCTTTCGAGAAGGACTACTCCCTCGATCACTTCACGGGCTTCACGCTCGCGGGCGCCGACGCCTACAAGGTCCTCATGAAGGCCATCGAAGACGCCGGCAGCACCGACCACAAGGCCGTGCGGGACGCCCTCGCCAGCCTCAAGGACTTCCCCGGCGTGTCCGGTGACATCACGTTCGCCGGCACCGACGGCACCCCTGCCAACCGCGTCATGGGCCTGTACGCCTACAAGGTCAACGCCGACGGCACGTGGGACAAGGTCGTGCTGAAGGGCATCTCGCTCGAGTGAGCGGGGCCCGACCCAGTTAGAACCTCATGCGTTCGCGGCAAGGGCGCCTCGGCCCCTTGCCGCGAACGGTTCGTGCTTCGATCAGAGTCAACCAGAGTAGCGGGCTAGTAAGGACGGAGTAGGGTTTGTCGGCAAGCGCAACCTCCCCCAAGCGCCGCCCCTGGCTTCCATGGCTGATCGGCCTGGTAGGGCTGGGGTTGATCGCCTGGCGCATGTTCTATCTTCATGGTGTAAACGAGACCTTCAACGCCGCCTTCTTCTCGGGCGCCGTCGTGAGATCCTTGCAGCTCGGCAGCCTGTACGCGCTCATAGCGCTCGGCTACACGATGGTCTACGGCATCATCCGGCTCATCAATTTCGCGCACGGCGAGGTGTTCATGGTCGGGGCCTTCGCCGCCTATTTCCTGTTCACGAAGACGCCCTACTCCTGGCCGGTCGCCGTTTTGGTGGGCGCCGCGGTGGGTTACGGCGTCATGCAGTTCCTCGGCTTCTTCAGGACCGAGAAGCGCGACCCGATCGTTCTGGCCGGGGCGCTCATCGCGTTCGCGGTCGTCACGTTCGCCCTCGCCTCCACTCAACTCGGCTGGTTCGCGGCCATGGTGGCGTCCATGTTCATCACGGGCGTGCTGGGCATGACCATAGACCGAGTGGCCTACCGGCCGTTGAGGGGCGCCCCCAGGAACTCGATGCTGATCACGGCCATCGCCGTGTCGTTCTTCCTGCAGAACTTCGGCATCCTGGCCTTCTCAAACCGCCAGACGCCGTTCAGGCCACAGTCCTTCTGGACGAGCATGCTTCAGTTCAACGTGTTCGGTGAACCGCTGTACACGTCATGGATGATCGTCCTCGTGCCGGTCGTCACCGCCGTTCTCGTGGTGGCCCTGACGCTGTTCGTGACGCGCACGCGCCTCGGGAAGGCCATGCGCGCCACCGCCCAGGACGCCGAGACCGCCCAGATGATGGGGGTCAACGTCGACCGCGTGATAGCGACCACGTTCTTGTTGGGCTCCATGCTGGCCGCCGCCGCCGGCGTGCTCTGGGGCATGACCTTCGGCAGCATCAACCAACCAGCCATCTTCGGGATCCTGCCCGGCATCAAGGCGTTCGCTGCGGCCGTCATCGGCGGCATCGGCAGCCTGCCCGGCGCCGTCGTGGGTGGCGTCCTGCTTGGCTTCTTGGAGAACTTCCTCACGGCGCTGTTCCCCCGCACCGCGGCCTTCGGCGGCATCACCGAGTACAAGGACACGTTCGCGTTCCTCGCCATGATCCTCATCCTGTTGATCCGGCCTAGCGGCATCGTGGGCGAAGACCTCTCGGAGAAGGTATGAAGCCCCCTCTCGACGGCGCGCCGCCCGTACCCGCCCCCGCCGCGTACGTCCCCCACTACACCAAGCGGCGAACCCGCAACACGCTGCTGACGCTGGGTGGCCTGGCCCTGACGGTGCTCGTGCTGCTGTTGGTGGACGGCGGCACCAGCTCCAAGCTCAAGCAGGTCTTCGCGCTGTTCGCCATCTGGGGCATAGCCACCGTGAGCCTCAACCTCGTCAACGGCGTCACGGGGATCTTGTCGCTGGGCCACCACGGCTTCATGCTGGTCGGCGGTTACACCACCGGCCTCCTCATCCTGCCGGCCGCCACGCGCGAGACACTCGCCAGCAGCGCCCGCAGCAACCTCTCCGACTTCTCCATCGGGCTGTCGGTGGAGAACATGCTGCGAGGCGTCGGCCTCGACGCCTTGACCACCCCCGAGACGCTGTGGGCCAGGTTCTTGATAGCCCTCTTCATCGGCGGCATCATGGCGGCGTTGTTCGGCGTGATCGTCGGGTTTCCGTCCCTGAGGTTGAGGGGCGACTACCTCGCCATCGTGACCTTCGCCTTCGGGGAGGCCATCAGGCTGCTCGCTTCCACGCCCATGATGTCGTCGTTCACGAACGGCGCTCTCGGGTTCGCGGGCGTGCCCTCCTCGTTCGGCAAGAGCGTGTGGTGGACGTTCGGCCTCCTCGCCATCACCATCTTCGTGATGGCGCGGCTCAAGTACTCCTCTTACGGCAGGGTGCTGCAGGGCATCCGGGAGGACGAGATCGCGAGCGAGGCCATGGGCGTCAACACCTCGTATCACAAGGTCCTGGCGTTCGCCATCTCCGCGTTCTTCGCGGGCGTCGCCGGCGGACTCTGGGTGAGTTGGGTGGGCACGGCGCGCCTCGACCTCTTCCTCTTCTTCTTGACCTTCTACTTCCTGGTGGCCATCAGCGTGGGGGGAACGGGTTCGATCACCGGCGTCCTCCTGGGCACCGCGCTGGTCGTCTGGGTGAGGCAGTACGGCGACCCGCTCGAGCAGTCGTACCCGTTGAGCACGTGGGTGGTGGCGGCCGGGGCCGTCCTCGTGGCCCTCGCGGTGATCGCCTACATAATCCGGCGCACGCGCAGGCTCAGGCCGCAGCTGAACCCGCTCGTCTACGTGCCCGCGCTTCTCGGCGTCGGCCTGGCGTTGTTCGGCCTTTATGGCAGCGATCTGGCGAGCCTGCAAACGAGGTGGCAAGGCTTCGGCATGCGCGCGATCACGCTGTCCGTCGTGCTCATCGCCATAATGATCCTGCGCCCTTCGGGCATCATGGGGCGCCGGGAGTTCAGCTGGGCCTGGCTCTTCCGCGAGCGGTTGGACGAGCCCACCGAGGAGGAGAAGCGCCAGGACGCGTGGCTCTCCAACCCGGCGCTGGCCGGCAAGCAAGAAGATGCCGACGACGACGAGGAGGTGAAGCCGTGAGCATGCTCGAGGTGCGCAACGTGAGCAAGGCCTTCGGCGGCCTGCAGGCCATCTCCGACCTCTCCTTCGAGTTGGGGAAGGGCGAGATAGTCAGCGTGATCGGCCCCAACGGCGCGGGCAAGACGACGGTGTTCAACCTGATAACGGGGGTGTACCAACCCGACTCAGGCGACATCCGCTTCGAGGGCCATAGCCTCAAGGGCCTACGCCCCAACGCCATCGTCGACCGAGGGGTGGCCAGGACCTTCCAGAACCTGCGGCTCTTCACGAAGCTGACCGTTCTCGAGAACGTCCTCATACCGCAACACCACAAGCTGAAGTCCACCTGGGTGTCGTCGGTCTTCCGCACTCCCGGTTACCTGAAGCAAGAACTCGTGATGCATGACCTGGCGCTGGAGAAGCTGGCCTTCTTCGGGCCACGCCTGATGGGTTTCCGGTTGCACCAACCCGTCGAGGTCCTCTCTTATGCCAACCGCCGCCGCACCGAGATGGCTCGTGCCATGGCGACGGGCGCGAAGCTGCTGCTCCTCGACGAGCCGAGCGCCGGCATGAACCCCAAGGAGACGCGCGAGATCACCGAGATCATCCGGCGCATGCGTGACGAGGGTGGTTACACGGTCTTGCTGGTCGAACACAAGATGAACCTGGTGAAAGACATCAGTGACCGCGTCATAGTCCTCGACTACGGCAGCAAACTGGCCGAGGGCTCGTACCACGACGTGGTCAACGACCCAGCCGTGATCGAGGCGTACCTGGGTAAACGCTCCGACAAGACCAGTCCGGTTGCCCGCGCGCAGGCCGCCGATGGCATGGTGGCGCATGGTCCCACCGACGAGGAACGACCATGAGCGACGGGGCGCAGGTCCACGAGCCGCTGCTCGAACTGAAGGGCGTGACGACGCATTACGGCCCCATCCGCGTGCTGCACGACGTTGACATGGTCATCTATCCGGGTGAGATGGTGTGTCTCTTGGGCGGCAACGCTTCCGGTAAGAGCACGACGCTCAAGACCATATTGGGCATCGTGGGCCTCAGCGAGGGCGAACTCTGGTTCCGCGGTGAGCGCGCCGATGCCCTCAGCACGTCGGACCGGATCGCTCGTGGCATGGCGGTCGTTCCCGAGAACCGCCGCATCTTCCCGAAGATGACGGTGAGGGAGAACCTCGAGATGGGCGCCTACTTGCGCAAGCGCGGTGGTGAGACCGAGGAGGACCTCGCCTACGTCTTCGAACTGTTCCCTCGGTTGGGGGAACGGCTTCACCAACAGGGCGGAACCATGAGTGGGGGAGAACAGCAGATGCTGGCCATGGGACGCGCGCTGATGAGCCGGCCCAGGCTGATCCTCATGGACGAGCCGAGCATGGGCCTGGCGCCGCTGTTCGTGGAGCGCATCTTCGAGATCATCAAGCAAGTGAACGATCGCGGCATCAGCGTGTTCGTGGTGGAGCAGAACGCCAACGTGGCACTGTCCATCGCCGATCGCGGCTACGTGCTGCAGACGGGCGAGGTCGTGTTGTCGGGCCCGGCCGGCGAGTTGTTGGCCGACGAGGGCATGAAACGGGCGTACCTCGGCGAGACCTGAGAACCTGTGTACTCTCATCTGCAAGCAGCGTAGGAACAAGCGCTGCCATGTGATATTGGCCCAACGCGGCGAACTGGTGGTAGATTCGGTCCCTACCCGCTACTTCTAGCGCTCACGCGCATGAATTAGCGGTGATAGGGAGGCTGGCAGCCACATGACGGAAGCGCTGAGCGAGATCTTCGACGTCGTCGAGCGCCGCAGCCGCGGGGAGGGCGAGTTCTTGCAGGCGGTGGGAGAGATCTTCCAAAGCCTGGGACCCCTGCTCGCCAAGCAGCCACGACTCTTGGACCAGCACCTGATCGAACGACTGGTAGAGCCAGAACGCCAGCTGATCTTCCGGGTGCCCTGGACCGACGATCAGGGCGAAGTGCACGTCAACCGCGGTTTTCGCATCGAGTTCAACAGCGCCCTGGGTCCCTACAAGGGCGGGCTCCGCTTCCACCCCAGCGTCAACCTCGGCGTGATGAAGTTCCTGGCGTTCGAGCAGACCTTCAAGAACGCCCTGACCGGGCTGCCGGTAGGCGGCGCCAAAGGGGGGTCGGACTTCGACCCCAAGGGCCGCAGCGACGGCGAGATCATGCGTTTCTGCCAGAGCTTCATGACCGAGCTCTACCGCCACCTCGGCGAGTACACCGACGTGCCGGCCGGCGACATCGGCGTTGGCCAGCGCGAGATCGGCTACCTGTTCGGACAGTACAAGCGCATCACCAACCGCTACGAGTCGGGGGTGTTGACGGGCAAGAACCTCGCGATCGGCGGGGCGCTCGTGCGCACCGAGGCCACGGGCTACGGCTGCGTCTATTTCGTCGAGCAGATGCTAGCGGCGCGCGGCGAGACCCTGGAGGGCAAGACGTGCGTGGTGTCCGGCTCTGGCAACGTGGCCATCTACACCATGCAGAAGCTGGAGCGCCTCGGCGCCAAGGTCGTCGCTTGCTCCGATTCGAACGGCGTGGTGTACGACCCGAAGGGCATCGACCTCGCCACGGTGAAGCGTCTCAAGGAGGTGCAGCGCCGCCGCATCGCCGAGTACGTGCAGCACCACCCCGGCTCCGAGTACCGCGGCGGCGGCAACATCTGGCACATCCCCTGTGACCTCGCGTTCCCGAGCGCCACGCAGAACGAACTCGACGGGAGCGACGCCAAGAGCCTGATCGAAGGCGGCCTGCTCGCCCTCGGGGAGGGCGCGAACATGCCGTGTACCCCGGACGCGATCGACGCGTTCATCGGCGCCGGCGTGGCGTTCGGGCCGGGTAAGGCCGCGAACGCCGGCGGCGTGGCCACCTCGGCGCTCGAGATGCAGCAGAACGCCAGCCGTGACGCCTGGACCTTCGCTTACACGGATGAGCGGCTGCGCGAGATCATGACCGACATCCACACCGTCTGTTTCGAGACGGCCGCCGAGTTCGGCGAGCCGGGCAACTACGTGCTGGGCTCCAACATCGCCTCGTTTCGCAAGGTGGCGGTGGCGATGCTGATGCTGGGCGTCGTGTAGGGCGGGCCCGCTAACGGGCGACCGCGTGGTGCCCCTTCCGCCGTGCCCGGGTGCTCGCGTGCGGCTCCTTCTGCCGTACCCGGGTGTATGTGCGCGCCTCCTTCCGCCGTACCCGGATGCTTGGGCGCGGCACCGTGCGCCAGACACCGAGTTGGTGATTGCGCCACTATCATCGGGTCATGAAGAGGTTACTGATCCTCGTAGGCGTGCTCGCGGCGCTCATCGGCGTGCTCGCGACGCGCAGATCGGCCGCCGGGCCGTACGTGGGCACCGCGCCGGCTCACGAGTTCCCGCCGGGGCTCGACTGGATCAATACCGACAAGCCCCTCACGCTTGGTGACCTCAAAGGCAAGATCGTGTTGCTCGACTTCTGGACCTACGGCTGCATCAACTGCATCCACGTGATCCCCGAGTTGCAGGCGCTCGAGAGGAAGTATGCCGACGAGCTGGTCGTCATCGGTGTGCACTCTGCCAAGTTCCTGAACGAGAGCAAGACGGAGAACATCCGCCTGGTGGCCGAGCGTTACGGGCGGACCGAACCGATCGTCAACGACCTCCGCTTCGAGGTGTGGAAGTCGTACAACGTGTCGGCCTGGCCCAGCTTCGTGCTCATCGACCCCGAGGGCCACATCCTGGGCCGGCATGCCGGCGAGGGGGTCTACGACGCCTTCGACGAGGACATCGCCGGCATGATCGACGCCTTCGCGGAGCGCGGGACCCTTGACCGCACCCGGTTGGACTTGGGTTCCCGGGGAGTGGTGGCGCCCCGGACGGCCCTGCGTTTCCCGGGCAAGGTGCTGGCGGACGCGGCCGGGCAGCGCCTCTTCATAGCCGACAGCAGCAACGACCGCATCGTCGTGACCGACTTCGAAGGGGTGGTGCAAGCCGTGATAGGCAGCGGCACGGCGGAACTGCGCGACGGCGACTTCGAGGCGGCGGGCTTCAAGGCGCCGCAGGGGATGGCGCTCGCGGATCCCAACACGCTTTACGTGGCCGACACGGGTAACCACAGCATCCGGTTGGTCGACCTGGAGAAACGCACGGTGACCACGGTGGCCGGCACGGGCCAACAGCGCTACCTCTTCGGCCTCGACACCGTCGACGCGAGCAGCGGGCTGAACTCGCCGTGGGACGTGCTCTGGCTGGACGATCAACTCTTCGTGGCCATGGCGGGGCAGCACCAGGTGTGGCGCTACGACCCGGCGGCCGGCAAGTTGTACTTGCACGCCGGCAGCGGCCGCGAGGAGCTGCGCGACGGCCCCGCCCTTCGAGCCGGTTTGAACCAGCCGAGCGGCCTGGCGAGCGATGGTCACGAGCTGTTCGTGGCCGACAGTGAGGCCAGCGCCGTGCGCCGCGTCGACGTGGAGCCTGGCGGCGCGGTGAACACGGTCGTGGGCATGGGCTTGTTCGAGTTCGGCGACGTCGACGGGGTAGGCGACCGGGTGCGCCTGCAACACCCCACCGGCCTGGCTTACGCAGGCGGACAGCTCTACGTGGCCGACACCTACAACAACAAAGTCAAACGCATCGATCCAGCCACGCGTGAAAGCACGACGCTCTTCGGTACCGGTGAGGCCGGGCTGGTCGACGGCGCCGAGGCGCAGTTCCACGAGCCCGGCGGCTTGAGCGTGGCCGGACGCCGGCTCTTCGTCGCCGACACGAACAACAACGCCATCCGCGTGGCGAACCTCGACACCCTCGACGTGAGGACGCTGGCGCTCAGTGACCCGAAGGGTCTCCTGACCAGCGCGCCTGGCCAGCCCACACGGTTCGACGAGACGCTCAAACTGCCCGTCGCCAAGGTGCACGTCGGAGAGGGCAAGATCGAGCTCGAGCTGACGTTGCCCGACGGCTACAAGGCGAACGACTTGGCGCCCCTACAGGTTGCGTGGAGCAGTTCGAGCAGCGCCGTGACACTCTCCGAGGGCGCCGCCCTGGCCGTCGATGATCCCACTTATCCGCTCGTGGTTGAGGTGCCCGCCTCGTTCACGCCGGGCAACGCCGCCGTTACTGCCGACGTGACGCTCTACTACTGCCGCGAGGTGATGGCCGAGCTCTGCCTGATCCGGACGGCGCGCATCGTGCTGCCGATAGAGGTAGTGAGTGGTGGCGCGCAGGGCGAGGAGGAGCGGCTGGCCGTACGCGCGGCTTGGCAGCCGCCGGCGTTGCCAAGCGGGTACTGAGGAAGGCACACCGCCTTACAATGACCGCCGTGACTCGCTTGGCGGGCCTCCGGAAGCGAAGCATCGGTCCGGTCTCGTTCGAGGTCGCGGTCGCGCTCCTCATCCTCTAGGTCATCTGGGGTTCCACCTACCTGGCCATCAAGTTCGCCGTGGTAGACATGCCGCCGTATCTCATGCTGGCCGCCGGCGCCATCTTCGTGCCGTTCGGCCTGCTGCGGGGCGAGCGCGTGGCGGCGCTGCCTTCGCTAACGTCCGGCCTCGCGCTCGCGTACCTCGTCGTGTTCGGTTCGTTGATCGGCTTCAGCGCCTACGTCTTCTTGCTGAACGCGCGGGTCAGACCCGCGTTACTGACCTCGTACGCCTACGTCAACCCGGTCGTCGCGGTTCTGTTGGGAATGGTGTTCGCGGACGAGCAGCTCGGGTTGCCAGGCGTGGTCGGGATGGCGATCGTGGTGTTGAGCGTGGTGCTGGTGGTGCGTTCCGCCGGTAGGCGCTGAGGGTTTAGGGGTAAGCATTTCGCCGGCGTCCGCCGCTCTTGCCACGGAGCCCGGAAGGTTCGGGGCGGATCCAGGCTGGTCCGTTTCCTGAGAAGGACAGCTTGTCGACGCCGGCTTCCACCAATTGCGGCGAAGTTGCGTAGAATCGAGTATGGTTCGCAATCCAAGAAGATCGCTAATTTCGCTTGCTGCAGCTCTTATCCTCGGTACTACTTTCATGGCTTCGGCACAGACGGCGCCCGACTGGGTGTCGACGGGCACACTCGAAGCCGTAATCGACGGCAAGGGCCATACGATGCGGTCCTTCGTAACGGTGGTCCCCGAAGACGCCGCAACGCGCACCAGCGACCCCGAGGCGCGGGCGCTGCTGGAGAAACTGGCGGGCACGGAGCAGCACACCGCCACCTGGATGATCACCGACGCGTTCGAGATGGGCGGCATGGTGCTTCTCCCGGCCATGCTCTTCGTCAACATCGGTACCCGTACGACCGAGGACGCGACCGCCAAGACCGGCCAGATCGACATGAACTTCGCGCTCGATCTCGACTCGCTTGCGCTCGACACTGAGAGCGACATCGAGGTCCGGTACTTCCCCGGATCGTGGAGCACGACGGACTTCTACGCGTTGACGGAAGGGGCGCTGCGACTCGACAGCGTCAAGGTCGTCGACGACCGTACCCTCGCGATAACCGGGACGGTCAGTGGCACCCTGAGCTTCCAGGAGAGCTACTCGGTCGAGCACAACCCGAACGACACGCTGCCCTTCGAGGCGACGTTCAGCATCGAGCGCGTCGTCGGCTCCCAACTCCCGCTCGAACTACTCGGTCAGTAAGGCACTCGGGTTTCGTGTGACGAGAGGCCACGTGACTCACGAACGGCGCCGCATCCTGAAGACGCCGGCGGGAAGACGCCCCGACGTCATGGCGTTCCTCCGTTGGCAGGTGCGAGGAGGTATGACGATGGCCAAGAAGCGCTACGAAGTGGGTGACCACGTCAGTTGGAACTCGGAGGCCGGGCGCGTCAGCGGGCACATCACGCGCGTCGTCACCAAGGAGATCCAGTTCAAGGGCTACACCGTCCACGCGAGCGAGGACGAGCCGCAATACGAGATCAAGAGCGACAAGACCGATCACGTGGCCATGCACAAGGGCTCCGCGCTCACCAAGCTGAAGAGCTGACGCGGACGCTAGGGGTCGAAGCCGTAGGAGCTCAGCAGCGCGTCGACCGTCGCCCGCTCGTCGGTCGTCAGGCTCCAGTCTGCCGTTCGGGCGTTGCGCTGCACCTGTTCGGCGCTGGTGGCACCCGCGATGACGCTGGCAACGGTGGGCTCGGCCAGTAGCCAGGCGAACGCCAGGTCCAGGAGTTCACGGCCGCGGTCGGCGGCGAACGCCACCAGGTCCTCGATCAGGTCCAGGGTGCCCGGCGTGAGGTGCTTCTCCCAGTGCTCGTTACCGGTTACGCGCGTGCCCGCCGGCAGCGGCAGGCCACGGCGGTACTTGCCGGTCAGGATGCCGCTGAACAGCGGGAAGTAGGGCAGGAAGGCCACGCCCAGGCGGCGGCACGTTGCCAGGACCCCGGCCTCGGGCTCGCGCCGCAGCATCGAGTACTCGTTCTGCACGCTCACGAAGCGGGGCCAACCGTGCTGCCGCGAGATCGCCTCGGCCTCCTCCAGCTGCTGGGTGCTGAAGTTCGAGCAGCCGATCTCACGCACCAGGCCCGCGGTTACCGCCTCGGCGAGGGCGCCGAGCGTGTCGGCCAGCGGGACCTCTCGGTCGGGTTTGTGGAGCTGGTAGAGGTCGACGTGGTCCATCCGGAGCCGCTTGAGGCTCGCCTCTAGCGCGCTCCGCACGTATTCCGGGCGGGCCCCACCGGCCTGCTCGACGCCCTTGTTCCCGAACTTGGTGGCTAGGACCACCTCGTCGCGCCGGCCCTGAAGCACGGTCCCGAGGAACGACTCGCTGAGCGCATCACCGTAGGTGTCGGCGGTGTCCAGGAACGTTATGCCCGCCGCGATGGCGGCATCGACGACGTTCTTGGTGGCCGCCTCGTCGAGGCGGCGCCCGAAGTTGTTGCAACCCAGGCCGACGACAGAGACGGCGAGGGAGCCGATCTTGCGACTATCCATGAGTCAAGTGTGCCATGCTCAGCGCCGCAGCGGGGGCGGGAGCAGCTCGGGCGGGAAGTTCTGGTAAGCCACGAGCCGCGTGAAGCGGTCGATGGCGCGGGTGCCTACCGAGGTGCTGCGGCCGTCGGACGTGGCGGGGTAGGGGCCGCCGTGGACCATCGCGGGCCCTACCTCGACGCCCGTGGGGAACTGGTTGAGGATCAGTCGACCGGCCTTGTCGGCGAGGGCGTGCACCAGCGGCGCAATGCCGGGGAGCTCGTCGACCTCCGCATGGAGAGTGGCGGTCAGCTGCCCTTCCAGGGCGCCGACGAAAGCGAGCAGCTCGGCGAGCGTGCGGTAACGCAGGATCAGAGTGCTGGGTCCGAAGACCTCGCTCAGGAGTCGGGGCTCGACGATGGCGGCCTGCACCTCGGCTTCCCAGAGGGTCGGTGTTCCGCTGGTGGCCGTAGGCTGCGGGCTCACCCCGCGCGCCACCTCGCGACCGCCGGCCGCGGCCAGTTCGGCAAGGCCCTGCCCGTAACGCTCGCAGACGCCCCGGCTGAGCATGACGCCGGCTTCGGCCTTTTCGGTCAGCGCGGCCAGGCGCGCCACCAGGCGGTCGCCGGCGGGTCCTTGTGGCACCAGCGTGACGCCGGGATTGGTGCAGAACTGCCCCACCCCGAGAGTGAACGAGGCGAAGAGCCCGTCGGCGATGGCGTCACCGCGCGCCGCCAGCGCGCCCTCCAGCAAGAACACGGGGTTCACGCTGCCCATCTCGGCGTACACGGGGATGGGCACGGGCCTGGCGGCCGCGAGTCGCATGAGCGCCTCGCCCGCCGCCCGCGACCCGGTGAAGCCCACCGCGCTGATCTCGGGGCGCTCGACGAGCGCCTGCCCCATCTCGGTGCCGGGCTCGAGGACGAGGCCGAAGACGCCGTCCGGCATGCCCGTGGCGCGCGCTGCGGCCACGATGATGTCGGCGACGAGCTTTGACGTGCCCGGGTGGGAGGGATGAGCCTTGGCTATGACGGGGCAGCCGGCGGCCAGCGCCGAAGCGGTGTCGCCTCCAGCCACTGAGAACGCCAGGGGGAAGTTGCTCGCGCCGAACACCGCCACCGGCCCCAGCGGGCGCTTCAGGGAACGGACGTCCGGCTTGGGCGCGCCTTCGCGGCCGGCGTCGCCCGGGTCGACGCGCGCATCCAGCCAGGCGTCATCCTCGATCAGGTCGGCGAACATGCGCAGCTGGTTGCTGGTGCGGTTGACCTCTCCCCGTAGGCGCGCCTCGGGCAGTCCTGTCTCGGCCGCGGCGCGCGGCACGATGGCGTCTGCGTCCGCCTCGAGCCCGGCGGCGATGGTAACGAGGAACCTCGCCCGATCCGCGCCCGGCAGCCGCGAGTACGGGCCGAACGCGGCCTTCGCGGCAGCCGCGAGGCCCGCCAGTCCCGCGGGGGTGGTGGTCTCGAAATCGCCCGGCAGGCTGTGACCCGTGCGGGGCTCGACTGCCCGGAAGTGGCTCATGACCATGCCGCCGGGTCGGGCCGACTGGCGAAGCCCGCTTCGATGGTGCGCATGACGGCCGCGAGCTCGGCGCCTTGGAGCGCGTAGCGCGGGGCGCGCACGCGGGAGCTTCCCCAGCCGGCGTACTCGACGGCCAGCTTGATCATCTGCACGAACTTCGTGCCGATGTCTAGGCGCAACAGGGGGAGGAACCAGGAGTAGAGTTCGAACGCCTCCTCGTCGCGCCCGGCGCGGGCCAGTTCGAACAGGCGCACCGACTCGGCCGGCATGGCGTTCACCAGGCCCGCGATCCAACCCACGGCCCCGGCGCCGATGGCCTCGACGATGAGGTCGTCGACGCCGATCAGGATCTTGAAGTCCTCGCCCATCAGGGTGCGCAGCCAGGTGATGCGCCTGAGGTCGGCGCTCGATTCCTTGATGGCCTGCAGGTGCGGGTACTCGGCGGCGAGCTCGGCCACCTGCGGGGGCAGGAAGTCCGTCTTGTAGGCGAGGGGGTTGTTGTAGAGCATGCACGGCAGGTCCGTCGCGGCCAGGACCTCGCTGACATGCCCCTTCATCTCGCGCCAGTCGCTCGAGTAGACGTACGGCGGCAGGACCATGAAGCCGCTGGCGCCGGCGGCTTGAGCGTCTCGCGCGAAGCGCGCAGCCTCAGCCGTGCTGAGCGAAGCCACCATGGGGATGACGGGCGCCTTGCCGCGGAGCGCCTCGGCCAGGCCGGCGACCGTCTCGAGCTTCTCGGAGTAGGTCAGGGTGGCCGCCTCGCCGAGCGACCCGAACGGCACGACGCCCGTGCAGCCGGCGGCGACCATCCAGTTGGCGTGCTCGGCCTGCAAGGCGTGGTCGATGCCGAGGTCCTCGTTGAAGGGGGTCGTAATGGCTGGAATGACGCCTTCGAAGTTCACCTGCATGCTCAACTCCCATCGGCCGCCCGGCGCGCTTCTAGGCCCAGGCGGTCCCTGACGATCTCCAAGTTGGTGCGGATGTGCTCGGCCATGGCCGCGGCGGCCGCGTTCGGGTCGTTGGACGTTATGGCCGCCACTATGCGGCCGTGCTGCGCGCGCGCGGCGGCGCTAGTGTTCACGTCGCGCGTGAGGATCTTGACCCTCATCACGCGGTGGCTGAGGCGCTCGATCGTCTCTTGCAGCACCGGGTTGCCGGAGAGCCTGGCGACGAGCGAGTGGAAGGCGTCGTCCGTGCGGATGTGCTCCGGGAAGTCGTCGTCGGCAACCGCTTCCATCGCTGCCAGGTGCGCCGCCAGCTCGGCGTGGTCGGACGCGCCCGTGCGCGCTGCGGCGAGCCGTGCGGCCATGGCCTCGAGGGGCTCGCGCACGGCGTAGGTGTCGACGGCCTCCTCGAGACTGAGGCGCGGCACGCGCACGCCCCGGTTCGGCTCGATGACGAGCAGGCCCTCCTGCGCGAGTTGCCTGACGGCTTCGCGCACGGGCGTGCGCGAGACCTGGAGGTTCTTGGCCAGCTCTTGTTCCCGCAACCAGGCCCCGGGCTCCAGCGTTCCCGCGAGCAACTCGCGGCGCAGGTGGAGGTAAACGCCGGCGGCCACCGTCCTGGGGCGCTGAAAGTCTGCCACACAGCATTGTATGTTGCATACAATCTATTGGCAAGGTCCGAGTCGAGGGTTCGGGGCGAGGGGTATCAGCCGAGGGTTGATCAGCGGCGCCCCTTGGGCCCGCGTTCACCCTTTGCCTGCTCGACCCGTTGGCGAAGAGTGCGCCTAGGCACTGCCGTTAGCGGCCGTCAACGTCGGGCACGTAAGGAAGCATCCCGAACAGGCGGTCCAAGATCCTCGCGCCGTCCGTGCGCAGGCCGCTGTGTTCGAACTCGCTCGTCACCCACACGTTCAGGTTGGGGACGCGGTCGGCTGTCTCCATCGCCAGGTCGAGGTCGACGTACATGTCGTTGTAATAGAGCGCCGCGGCTGTGGGCACCCGGTTGCGCGAGAGCGCGTCGAGGTCGTAGAGCCGGGGCCAGTCCTGTTTGGCCGCGAGGAGCATGGCGGCATCCTCGAGGGGCCGCAGGGCCTCGAACTCGTCGCACATCCACGGGTAGACCATCTCGCCCGTGAAGAGGAACTCCTTGCCGGGCGCGTAATCGAACTCCGGGAACTCGTCCTGCACCCGGTGAGCGGCCCAGTTCGACGCCGTTCCCTGGCAATAGATGGCCTCATGCAACAGGGTGAAGATCGGGCGGGTGTGGAAGCCGACGGCCGTGAACACCCCGTGCAAGAAGGCGTACGAGAGTTCGTCGCGTCCGTTGACCGTCACGAACGCACGCTCCAGGAGGTCCATCACCCGCTCGTAACCGCCGGCGCCGCCGAAGTCGAGGCCGAGCTGCTGGAACTGGCGGGCCGTGAGGCGTTGACCGTTGGGCAGGCTTACGTCGTTCTTGAGCAAGTGATCGGCCACGCGGCGGCAGGTGAGCTGCGCGTGCGGGTAGCGCGCGAAGAACTCGCGGTTCTTGGCCGCTACGCGGGGGAAGGTGGCGCGGTAGACGTCCTCGGCGGAGCGCGTGAGCGAGGGGATGCCGCCCGTAATGAGGGCGCTCCGCAGGCCTCCTGGCGCCGCCGAGAGGTAGCGCACGACGCAGAAGCCCCCGAAGCTCTGGCCCAGCACGGTCCAGGGCTCGTTGCCTATCAGTTCCCGGCGGATAAACTCGGCGTCGGCGACGATCGAATCGGCGCGGAAGTGCGACAGGTACTCGGCCTGCTGCTCGGGGCCGCCCCGCTGCGGCACGCTCTGATAGCTGACGGGGCTCGAAAGCCCCGTTCCGCGCTGATCCAGCAGCAGGACCCGATACTCATCGAGAGCGCGGCCTATCCAACCCGAGCGCGACTCTGGCCGCGGTGAAGCAGAACCCGGTCCGCCCTGGAAGAAGACGAGGTACGGCAGCTCGGCGCCTTGCCTCTCGAGCGGCGCGAGCTCACGCGCGAAGACGCTCAGCTTCTCGCCGTCGGGCCGGGAATGGTCGAGGGGCAGCTCGAAGCGGCGGTTAGTGACGAGCATCCCCGGCAGGGTGTAAGTCTCGCGCGCGGAAGTCATGATGTAGTGAATGGTAGCCGAAGTTCAGGTGCGCTTGGAGGTAGCGGGTTGAGGCGCGTGCAGTTCGTCGATTCGCACACGGGCGGCGAGCCGACGCGGCTGGTGGTAGCCGGCGGCCCCGACCTGGGAGCGGGTCCGTTGGCCGAGCGCCTGGCGCGCCTGCGAGCGGAGCACGACCGCTTCCGGTCGGCCGTCGTCAACGAGCCGCGCGGCTCCGACGTGCTGGTGGGCGCGCTCTTGTGCGAGCCACACCGGGCGTCTGCGGCGGCCGGAGTCGTCTTCTTCAACAACGTCGGCTACCTGGGGATGTGCGGGCACGGCACCATCGGGCTGGTGGCCACCCTCGCATACATGGGCCGGCTCGGGCCGGGCAAGCACCTGATCGAGACGCCCGTGGGCGAGGTGGCGGCCGAACTGCACCCGGACGGGCGCGTGAGCGTGCACAACGTGCCCGCCTACCGGCACCTGGCTGGCGCGAGCGTCCTGGTGGAGTGGCGCGGCGAGGCGCGGCGGGTGACGGGCGACGTGGCCTGGGGCGGAAACTGGTTCTTCTTATGCACGGACGTCGTGGACGGCTACGGCCTTTATGTGAACGTCCGCGATCTGGCCGCCCTGACGGAGTTCTCGTGGCGCGTGAAGCAGGCGTTGGCCGCCGCCGGAGTCACGGGTGCGGGCGGCGCCGAGATCGACCACATCGAGCTGTTCGCACCCGGCGAGGCGGGCGCCGACTCGCGCTCGTTCGTGCTGTGCCCCGGCAAGGCCTACGACCGCTCGCCGTGCGGCACGGGCACGAGCGCCAAGCTCGCGTGCCTGGCCGCCGACGGCGCCCTCGGCCCGGGCCAGGCCTGGGTGCAGGAGAGCGTGATCGGCAGCCGCTTCGAGGCGAGCTACTCGCTGGGCTCACGGGGCGAGGTCCTGCCGGTCATCACCGGCCGCGCCCACGTCATGGCCGAGGGCACGCTGCTCATAGACCCCACCGACGAGTTCGGCTGGGGGATCTCGTGAGCAAGCGCGTGGTGGTCATCGGGGCCGGCGTGATCGGCCTGATGTGCGCGCACTACCTGCGGCAGCGTGACCTCGAAGTCGTCGTCATCGACAGGGAGGGCGCCGAGCGCGCGACCGCGTCGTACGGCAACGCCGGGATGATCGTTCCAAGTCATTTCGTACCGCTGGCCGCGCCGGGCGTGGTGGCGCAGGGCATCAGGTGGATGGCTAACCCGAAGAGCCCCTTCTACGTGAGGCCGCGGCTCTCGGCCGACCTCATCGCCTGGGCCTGGCGCTTCTGGCGCGCCGGCACTGCCCGTCGCGTGAGGCGGAGCGCGCCGCTGCTCCTCGCCCTCAACCTTGCCAGCCGCGACGAGTACGTGGCCCTCGTGAAGGGCCTGGGGGAGGACGTGGGCCTGGAACGGCGCGGCCTGAGCATGCTGTGCGCCACTCAGAAGGGGCTCGACGACGAGGCGGGGGTGGTGGAGCTCGCGCACGAGCTGGGCGCGCGCGCCGAGGTGCTGGACGCCCGCGGGGTGAAGGCGCTGGAGCCAGACATCGACCTGTCGGTGGTCGGCGGCGTCCACTTCCCCGACGACGCCCACCTGGACCCCGGCCGCCTCATGCGCGCCATGCAGCGCAGCCTGGCGGCGGGAGGGGTGGAGTTCGAGTTCGGCTGCGAGGTTACCGGCTTCACGACGCGCGCCGAGAGCGTGGTCGGCGTGAACGTGAGGCGGGCGAGAGGGGAGGTCGATACGATCCTGGGCGACGAGTTCGTGTTGGCCGCGGGCGCCTGGTCGGGTTTACTGGCACGCACCATCGGGCTCGAGCTGCCCATGCAGCCGGGGAAGGGCTACAGCACGACCCTCGAGGACCCACCACAGCGGCTGCGGGTGCCGTCGATCCTAGCCGAGGCCCGGGTAGCCGTCACCCCGCTGGGTGGCCGGCTCCGGGTAGGCGGGACGATGGAACTGAACGGCTTCGACCCTCGGGAGAACGAGACGCGCATACTGGGGATCGTCGAGTCGACACTCGAGTACTTCCCCTCACTCTCCACCGCCGACTTCCGGGGGGAGTGGTGGCACGGCTTCAGGCCGTGCTCGCCGGACGGTTTGCCGTACCTGGGGCGCACGCAGCGCCATGAGAACGTGATCGTGGCGGCGGGCCACGGCATGATGGGCGTGAGCCTCGCCCCGGTGACGGGCAAGATAGTGGCAGAGCTGGTGGCTGAGGCGCCGCCGTCGATAAGCGTAGGTTCGCTTAGCCCCGACCGCTACGGTCGCGCCTAGTTCCGACCGCTACGGTCGCGCCTGGTTCCGACGGCCGCGCTCGCGCTTGGCTCAGGCGGCCACGGTCATGGTCGAGGGGCGACGCGCCAAGTAGTGCTAGCCTCGGTGCGCGGGAGGTGCGTGGTGCGGAACAGGAACTCGACACCCAGACCGGTTGCCAGGGTGCTGCTCGTGGCGACGTTGACGGCGGTGGCGCTACTACTGAACTCATGTGGCCTGGGCGGGCGCGGTGGGGTGGACGAGGCCCGGTACTCGGGAACGTGGAAGGGCACGGTGATGGACGAGGCGCATGGCGCCGGCACCTTCGTGGCCACGCTCGAGCAGCAGGACCTCAGCATAGTCGGCACGTGGCACAGCGTGATGGGCGGCGACTCCAACCGGCAGAACGGCGGCTCCTGGACCGGCAACGTCTTCGTGGGCGCCAGCAGCGACTTGGTCGAGGTCAACCTGAGCCCCGCCGTGGCGAGTGACTGCTCCTACCGCTTGACCCTGTCGCGCGAACAGCAGGCCATGCGAGGCAATTACGCCGCCGTGGCCGACCCCGCTGCGTGCTCCAACCTCACCCGTGGCACCCTGCAGCTCGAGAAACAGTAGGGCTGCGGGGCCGCGCCCGACCAGGCGCTTGGCGGCTGCCGGGAAGTTCGTACCGCACTGAGTTCTCCGGGAAGCGCGTGTACTCTTAACCGATCGCCGAACGCGCCATGCGTCAACGACTCCGCGCCGCATCTACCCAAGGAGGCTCGCAATGAGAAGACTCGCTCTCGCCCTGATACTGACCATGGGCATGCTGGTGGCCGCCGCCCAGTCGCCCGTTGCGCCCATCACGCTCGGCTCCAAGATCGACACCGAGGGTTCGGTTCTCGCCCAGATAATCCGCCTCGTGCTGGAGAACAACGGCATAGAAGTCATCGACCGCTCCGGCTTCGGCACGACGGCCGTGGTGCGCCAGGCCCTTCTCTCGGGCGAGATCGACATGTACCCCGAGTACACGGGCACGGCGCTCACGTTCTTCCCCAACGCCGACCTGCCGGCCGACATCGCCACCAAGCCACAGGAACTGTACGACGCCGTCAAGCGCCTGGATAAGGAAGAGAACGATGTCGTCTGGTTGGGCCGGTCACCGGCCAACAACACGTGGGCGATAGCCGTGCCGAAGACGCTGGCCGACGCCAACGACTTGGTCACGATGGCCGACCTGGCCGCATACGTGAACGCCGGTAAGCCCTTCAAGCTGGCGGCCAGCCAGGAGTTCGTCGACCGCGAGGACGCCCTGCCCGCATTCGAGAAGACCTACGGCTTCTCGCTCGAAGGCGACCAGCTCGTGATACTAGCGGGCGGCAACACCACGCAGACCGAGACGGCCGCCGCCAACGGCACGGACGGCGTGAACGCCGCCATGGCCTACGGCACCGACGGCACCATCAGTGCCCTCGGCCTGGTGACGCTGCAGGATCCGAAGGGCGCGGTGGCCATCTACCAGCCCGCCCCGATCGTTCGGGGTCCGGTGGCCGAGGCGTACCCCCAGCTCGGCAGCCTTCTCGATCCGGTGTTCGCGACCTTGGACGAGTCGGTGCTTCAGGACCTCAACGGTCGCGTGGCCGTGAACGGCGAGAACCCCACCGACGTGGCCCGCGACTACCTGGTAAGCGCCGGATTCCTCCACTGACCGGACCATGAGGAGCGGCGATCAGCGCGTACTACTGGTCGCCGGTGTGCTCGGCGTGCTGGCGCAGACGCCGCTTGGTCCTTGGAGCGCGGGGTGGTTCGTGCTCAAACCGAACAGGCTGGTGGCGGGCGAGCTCTTCGCGCCCGCCACCGTTTTCGCTCCCGGAAGCTACGCGCTGCTGGGAGTCTGGTTGGCGCTGCTCGTCATGGCCCTCCTCCCGGCCGGCTGGTCGCGTGTCGTGGCCGCACCGCTCGCCGCGGTAGCGACCCTCCTGACCCTGTACCTGTGCGGCCACGGCGCCACGCTCCTGATGGCGGACCAGCCCGCTAGCGCCCGCGTGTCGCTCGGGATCGGGTTCTGGGTAGCGTTGCTGGCCTGTTACGTGGCTTGGTTCGCCGCGGCTCAGCTGGGTGCGGGAGCGCGGAGCTACCTGCTCGCGCCGGCGGCCGTCATCGCGACCGCCGGGGTCGTCTACCTGGTCGCAGTAGGGCACTTCGCCGACCTGGGCCTGGCGCGTGAACTCTCGGCGCAGGGCACCGATTTCAGTTCCGAACTGGCGCGGCATCTGGCGCTGAGCGGCACCAGCCTCCTCCTGGGGGCCGCCATCGGCCTGCCCGCGGCGGTGCTGGCGAGCCGCCGCGCCGACGTCGCCGCCTGGCTCTTGCCGACGGTGGCGTTCTTTCAGACCGTGCCGTCCTTGGCGCTCTTCGGCATCCTGTTGCCGCCGCTCGCGCGCCTCGGCCAGGGGGTCACCCTCGGGACGACGTTGGCCTTGGGGCTACTACTGTTACCTCTCGCACTACTGCCGTGGCTCGGGCGCCCCTGGTTGAAGGTAGTCGTCATCGTGGCGGCAGCCGTACCGGCGCTGCTCTACCTGACCGTGATCGCTACGACGCTCTCGGGCGTCCTCGCCGCCCTGCTCGCGGGCGCGGCGCCCGCGCCCTTCGGCGGGGCCGGTCCGCGCCTGACGCAGCCGCTCGCCTCGCTGGGGGTCAGGGGGATAGGCGCCGCGCCTGCCCTGATCGCGTTGACGCTCTACTCACTCCTGCCCATCGTGCGAAACGCGTACGAGGGACTGCGCGGCGTCCCCGAGGCCGCCGTGCAGGCAGGTCAGGGCATGGGCATGAGCCGGCGGCAGGTCCTCTTGCGCGTCGAGCTGCCCCTGGCGTTACCGCTCATCTTCGTGGGGCTGCGCGCCGCCGCCGTCCTGATCATAGGCATCACGACCGTGGCTTATCTGATCGGGGCGGGCGGGCTCGGGGTGTTCATCCAGCGCGGCATAGACCAGGTGGTGCCCGACCTCGTGCTCCTCGGCGCGCTGCCCGTCATCGCCCTGGCGCTCCTGGCCGACGGCGCCCTGCGCGCTGCCGGTTACCTTCTCTGCGCCCCGCCGCTTCGCCGCGGGAGGCCCCGTGCCGCCTGAAGCGCCCACCACGCCCGTCACGCCCACCACGCCCGGCACGCCCGAGGCGCCCGGTACACCCGTGGCCATCCGCTTCTCCAGCGTGAGCAAGACCTACGGCGATGTGGTGGCCGTGCGCGACCTCGACCTGACGATCTACGCGGGTGAGTTCGTGGTGCTGCTCGGCCCCTCGGGTTGTGGCAAGACGACTACTTTGCGCATGATCAACCGGCTGATCACGCCGAGCAGCGGGACCATTCAAGTCAACGGCGCGGACGTCACGAGCCAGGACCTGCAGGAACTCCGGCGTGGCATCGGCTACGTCATCCAGGCGGTGGGCCTCTTCCCGCACCTGACCGTGGGGCAGAACGTGCAGGTGGTACCGCGCCTCCTCGGCTGGTCGAGAGAACGACGCCGGGCGCGTTCGCGCGAGCTGCTGGCCCTGGTGGGGCTCGAGCCGGCCGAGTACCTCGACCGCTATCCGCAGGACCTCTCCGGCGGCGAGCAGCAGCGCGTGGGTGTGGCCCGAGCCCTCGCCGCCGATCCCCCCGTCCTCCTCATGGACGAACCCTTCGGGGCGGTGGACCCCATCACGCGCGACCGGCTCCAGGAGGAGTTCCTCGAGCTGCAGCGCAGGCTCCGCAAGACCGTGGTGTTCGTCACCCACGACCTCGACGAGGCTATCCGGCTCGCAGACCGCGTGTGCCTCATGCGTGACGGAGCGGTGGAACAGTTCGCCCCGCCCGAACGCCTCCTCAGCGCGCCGGCCACGGAGTTCGTCGAGCGCTTCGTGGGCTCCGGGCGAGCACTCAAACGCCTCAGCCGGCTCGCGGTGGCCGGCATCATGCGGCCCGCCGCCGGTGCGGCCCACGTGGCCAGCGTGACGCCGAGCGCCGACCTGCGCACCGCGCTGTCTTCGTTCCTCGAGCACGGCGCCTCGGAGCTCGACGTCGTCGACGAGGGCGGTGAACGCGTCGGCGAGCTGGTTCTGGACGACATAGTAGCGTTGGGCAAGCAGGAATGACCGCCACCACGAGGCGCAACGCGCGCAGGCACGCCCTGTGGCAACTCGCGCTTGCGGCGGCGTTGCTCGCGGCCGCGCTCTTCCTCTTCAGCCGCGAGGAGTGGTGGCGGGCTGCGCTGCAAGTCGCGTTCCCCGACCAGCCCCACGTGTTGTTCGAGCGCACTTCGCTGTTGCAGCTGACCATGCAGCACCTGGGCATCGTTGGCGCCAGCCTCGGGATCATACTCGCGCTCGCCTTACCGCTTGGGGTATGGCTGACGCGCCCGAGCGGCAGGGCCTTCCTGCCTCTAGCGAGCAACCTGTTGGCAGTGGGGCAGACCTTTCCCCCCGTGGCCGTGTTGGCGCTCGCGCTGCCCTATTTCGGCTTCGGACTCAAGCCCACGCTCATCGCGCTCGTCGCGTACGGGCTATTGCCGGTGGCGCGCAACGTCATCGCGGGCCTGCAGGGGGTACCGAAGGACTCACTCGAGGCCGCCAGCGGCATGGGCATGGGGCCGGGGGCCCGCTTCTGGCGCGTCGAGTTGCCTCTGGCCACGGACGTGATCGTGGCGGGAATCCGCGTGAGCACCGTGTACACCATCGGCACGGCCACCGTGGCGCCGATCATCGGGGCTGGGGGCCTCGGCGTTCCGATCATCGCAGGGTTGGCGGTCGGCAACCTCGCCATGGTGCTCGAGGGGGCGGTCCCTGTCGCTATCCTCGCGCTGCTCGCCGACTTCGCCGTTGGCCGCTTGGGGTTGGCGTTGACGGCCCGCGGCGGCGCACGCTGAGGCGACCTGGACCCGCGGGCCGGCAGCGTTCACGCCGCAAGGTGGCCGTCGCCCTTAGGATGACGAGGCAGGGCGCCACTCGGCGCCACGAATCCGCGGAGGTGCCCCACATGCCCACCAAGTCCTCACCAGGCCCCGTCTCGACCTTCCTCAGGCACCACTTCCGGCACTTCAACGCCGCCACGTTGATCGACGCCACCGACGCCTACACCAAGCACCTAGAAGGCGGCGGCGCCATGATGATCACCCTCGCGGGCGCCATGAGCACGGCCGAGTTGGGCCTCTCACTCGCCGAGATGATCAGACAGGACAAGGTGCAGATCATCACCTGCACCGGCGCCAACCTCGAGGAGGACGTCTTCAACCTGATAGCGCACGACTTCTACGAGCGCGTTCCGCACTACCGTGACCTGACCCCGCAGGACGAGCAGGACCTGCTCGAACGGCACATGAACCGCGTGACGGACACCTGCATCCCGGAGGGCGAGGCCATGCGCCGCCTCGAGGGCGCCCTGGTCGACGAGTGGACGCGCGCCGACAAGGCGGGGGAGCGCTACTTCCCCCACGAGATCCTCTACCGCATCCTGCTCTCCGGCAAGCTCGAGCAGCACTACCAGATAGACCCGGAGGACTCGTGGCTGCTGGCGGCCGCGCAGAGGAACCTGCCCATCATCGTTCCCGGTTGGGAGGACTCCACCAGCGGCAACATGTACGCGGCTCACAACCTGACGGGCGAGATAAGCAACGTGCACACCGTGCGCACGGGCATCGAGTACATGATGTTCCTGGCGGACTGGTACACGGACGTGGCTGCCACGCGCTCCGTGGGCTTCTACCAGATCGGCGGCGGCATAGCCGGCGACTTCCCCATCTGCGTGGTGCCCATGCTCGAGCAGGACATGAGGCGCCCCACGCCCCTGTGGGGCTACTTCTGCCAGATCAGCGACTCCACCACCAGTTACGGCTCGTACTCGGGCGCCGTGCCCAACGAGAAGATCACGTGGGGCAAGCTGGGGATAGACACTCCCAAG
>JACDJA010000694.1_pt1 | contig 35733 bp, 36 predicted proteins | sample 7449241 | NCBI WGS metagenome assembly JACDJA01 (sample SAMN14253289, study PRJNA609438) | sludge metagenome | isolation source: initial anaerobic sludge | collected 2018-12-20 | reverse complement strand
TTGGAGAAGGTGCATCAATGGAATTTGGATTTTATCAAAGATCATACATTGGAAAATAAGTATGAGGAGCTTAGTGCTAAGATAGATGATGCTATGCGTTTTATGAGTGCTTGCGGCTTGGAAGTTCAAAGTCTTCCTCAATTGCACCAAACTGTGCTCTATACATCCCATGAAGCGCTTCTATTGAACTACGAAGAGGCACTTACAAAAATAGATAGTATCACGGGTGATTGGTATGATTGCTCTGCACATATGCTTTGGATAGGCGATAGAACGAGAGATTTGGATGATGCTCATATCGAGTTTTTAAGAGGTGTTCACAATCCAATAGGCTGCAAAGTCGGACCGAGTATACAAGAGGATGAGCTTATCAAGCTTATCAATGCGCTCAATCCAAATAATGAAGAGGGAAGACTCAACCTTATCGTAAGAATGGGTGCATCTAAAATAAGTGAATATTTCCCTAAATTACTTAGAAGAGTGAAGCAAGAGGGTAAAAATGTCGTTTGGTCATGTGATCCTATGCATGGTAATGTTGAAAAAGCAAGCAGTGGATTTAAAACGAGAGATTTTGAAAATATTCTCAGTGAAGTCAAACAGTTCTTTGCTATCCATGAAGCAGAGGGGACAATCGCAGGCGGCATCCACCTTGAGATGACGGGCGAAGATGTAACAGAATGTACAGGAAGCCAAAGCTCTCCTATAACGGCTGAGGGACTTTCAAATAGATACCATACGCAGTGCGACCCGAGACTCAATGCAAATCAAGCCTTAGAGCTTGCATTTACTATCTCTGATTCAATCAAGCGAAGTTGAGATAGTAAATATATTTTTACCCTCTTGATATTGGTATTTAAGATTCATATCGTGTATATCGAGTATATTTTTTACGATATAGATCCCAAGACCAAATCCTTTTTTTGATGAGTGGAATGGCTTATAGTACTCTTTGATATCACCCTTTAAGCCCTCTCCGTCATTTATTATCCTAATCTCATCGCTATCAACAACCACTTCGACCTTTTTTGAAAGGCTATACTCTACAGCATTGGCAAAAAGATTTTTAAGCACCAATGTAAAAAGTTCAAAATCAACATAAAACACTCTCTCATCTTTGATATCTAAATCAAAGTGTTTTTGAGGATGATCCATGAGGAGCATATCGATACTTGCATCGACGATATCAGTAATCTTGTAGGGCTTTATGTTGAGCTTAAAATTCTTTGATGTTATTTTTTCGATTTTTGCAAACTCATCAATGAGCAGATTGAGCCTCTCAAATATATTTTTCATCCTCTCTTTTTGTTGCTCATCATGAATCATCTCGGCCGATATCCTCCCCTTTGCGATAGGAGTTTTAAGCTCATGCATGATTGCTCTTAAAAAGAGTTGTCTAGAGCTCATAAGCTCTTTTATTATCTTGACAGCGCTATTAAATTCGTTCGCTACCTCACCTATCTCATCATCTGAGCTGCTTTTACACTCAATATCGAGGTTTCCCCTAGAGAAGTGCTTAATCTTCTCTTTTAGCTCTCTTAGGGGCTTTAAGCTTGATATAGTCCACCAATACAAAACGCCAAGTATCACAATGAGTGAAACGAAGATTAAAATCGTCTCTATGGGGAATTCCGGTCTATTTTTATTTTCTAAAAAGAGGCTAAAGAAGTTGTTGCGTATCAAGATGACTCTTTTGCCATCAAGTATATCGGCCATATATCTACCATGAGGTCTTTGTTGTGATTGAAAATAATCAATTATCTTTTTCTGTGCGGCTTTATCAGTTATCAAGGAGATGTTTTGTGACGCTAGATAGGACTCATCTATCGTGCCATATTGTAGATAGTAGATAAAGATATAGTGTGTGATTGCTCGCTCTTTTTCCATCAATATTCTATTTTCTCTGTGGAATTGGTTGTTAAGAAATATAAAAAAGAGTGCAGTTGAGAGAAAGAGCGCTATGATAAAAAAGAGTGTAATCTTTGTATAGAGAGATGAGCGCTTAATCATACAAGTTTATACCCGATTCCTCTCACTGCTTGGATCGCCTTATGGTTGCCGATTTTTGATCGTATTTTGCTGATAATTACATCTAAGCTTTTGCCGTGAGAATCTATATTCATAGCTTGTGAACTATTGATGATTTGTTCTCTTGAGAGGGTGATGCTTTGATTTTTAATCATAATAGAAAGCACTTCAAATTCTGCCGGAGTGAGTACGAGAGGATTCTCTTTGTAGTATATAGTGTCACCTTTTGTTTCAAAATCGCTCTGTATCTTTGAGCTCTCTTGAGATTTTCTATCATACCTTCTTAGAAGAGAGATTATGCGTGCATACATCTCTTGTGGATCATACGGTTTTGGTAAATAATCATCAGCACCAAGCTTTAGTCCTTCAACCTTATCATCAAGGTCGCTTCTTGCTGAAGAGATGATGATAGGTATATCATATCTTTGAGTTATCTCCTGGCAGACTTCAAGCCCATCCATCCCGGGGAGAGTGAGGTCCAAGATAAGAAGGTCATATTTTTTAATGCCTGCACTGAGTCCTAGAAAAGGGTCTACATAGTTGGTTATCTTGATGTCAAATTGCGCAAGGTATTCGCTCAGAATCTCGGCAAACTCAACATCATCTTCAATCATCAATATATTTATCATGTGTCTACCTCATTTAGGAGCATACCCGCTTAAGTTTAACCGAAGTCAAACGCCCGCTTCATCGTTTGTTCGACCTTATAAAGATCAAATTGATGATCCGTAAAATAATCAAAGGCTAAAACACCCTGTTTAAGAAGCATAGCCGATCCGTCTATAGTCTCTATTTTGAGGCTTTTTGCCAATTGTAAAAATGGCGTCTCTTTTCCGTAAATGACATCTATACATCCTTTTGTATTTTGAAGCAATTGCAGGAGTAGTTTTTTGGGTGCAGGAAGGTTATCATCACTCAATCCCGCAGAGGTCATATTGATGATAAGGTCAAAATCAAAATCATCAATCGTTTCAAATGTATATGTCGAAAAACCGCTATTTTTAAAAGATTCAAGTTTTTCTTTACCTCTATTGAGAATGGCAACATCAAACCCTACATCTTTGAGAAGTATACTTGTTGATCTTGCTGTACCCCCTGCGCCTAAAAAAAGAATCTTATGTATCTCTTGAAAGGCTTTCATTGAGGCAAAAAATCCAAGTGCATCAGTGTTGTATCCGTGCAGTTTGCCTTCTTTGAGGATTATGGTGTTTACCGAACCTACACTTTTGGAAAAATCATCACACCAATCGCAGGCTCTAAATGCTGCCTCTTTGTGCGGCACAGTGATATTAGCTCCACTCAAACCTAGTTCAAAGAATTTTGATCGCAGTGCATCACCGTCTTTAAGAAGGTATCTTGTATAGCAACTATTGATGCCAAAAGTGTTAAAAGCAAGGTTGTGCATAAGTGGAGATTTTGAGTGGCTCACCGGATCACCGAAAATAGCAAAGAGCTTACTCATCTAAATCTCTTCAAGCTCTTTGAGCGTAGCGATAAGAGCGCCGAGTTTATTGTTTACTTCCAAGTATTCAAGTTCGGGTTTTGAATCAGCTACTACACCGGCTCCTGCTTGGAGCGTTATCTTGTCTTTTTGGATAAGGGAGGTTCGGATGGTAATGGCTGAGTCCATATTGCCATTAAATGCAAAATAGCCTACACTCCCACTGTAGAAACCTCTTTTAAGTTTTTCAAATTTGGCGATTAGTTCCATCGCTTTTATCTTTGGCGCACCCGTCATAGTACCCGCTGTAAAAGTGGCGGCAAAGAGATCAAACATATCTTTATCTTCGGCAAGGGTTGCTTCGATGTCTGTTACCATATGCATCACATGGCTATAACGCTCTACGCGCATCATCTCGGTCACTTTAACACTACCGATCTTTGCGACCCTACCGACATCATTTCTTCCGAGGTCGATGAGCATAAGATGTTCTGCACACTCTTTTGGATCATTGATCATCTCAATTTCAAGCTCTTTATCGCGCGCACTTGTATCACCTCTTTTTCTTGTGCCGGCTATAGGGCGAAGTAGCATTTCATTATCAGTGAGTCTCACCATAACCTCGGGGGATGATCCACATATTGCAAATGTTTCATATTCTAGCAAAAAGAGATAGGGTGAAGGATTTTTAGATCGAAGCAATCTATAAAAACTAAGAGCATCAATCTCACCTCTTTGTGTATAGCGATTAGAGATAAGTATTTGAAATATATCTCCGGCTTTTATATGCTCCTTAGAATCCTCAATAATCTGCTTAAACTCCTCTTTACCTATATGGAGAGAGCCACTATCTTGGAGTTTTGGACGCTTCAAAGCGAGTGGTGAGTGCGGCTTAAGTAGAAGCTCTTTTATGGATGCAACAGCTTGCGTCATACTTGTATCATTTTGGATAATCGTTAACATCGAATTTTTATGTGAATATCCGATGATTATCTTCGGTCTGATAAGATCAAGATCAGGAGTGCCAAGATCATCTTGCAAGTTATCCATAGAGGGGCAGAGTGTTGGCTCAAAGACCTTCACAAGGTCATACCCTATGAACCCTATAAACCCATCTGTGAAGCTAAATCCTGCTTTTTGCGCTCTTTGTTCATACTTTTTTTTATCGACCTTTGCGTAGTACTCTTTCATAAAATCAAAGGGATTCTTGGCTATAGCAGACTCTGTACCTTTTGCATCTATATAGGTGCTCTCACCGTTTTTATGGATGATTCTCTCTTTGGCGCCTATAGCGATGAAGCTAAAATTACCCTCGTTTGTATTGACTACGCTCTCAAAGAGCATAGTAATCTCATCATCAAAAAGTGTTTTGAGTTCCCCGTAAAGTGATACGGGGGTAAGTTGATCGAAAAGTATAGAGGAGATATCAGACATTATTAATATTGGACTAAAAATGCATTTTTATTGATGCGATCTTTGATACGAATCAGCGCAGTAGATGCCTCTTCTCTACTGTTGTATGGACCTATGAGTAGTTTGGTTCTGTCATTGACTTTTTTCGTCTCATAACTGTAACCGCTTTTTTTGATGATGTCTAAAAATGTCTTATTTGGCTGCGCTTTATAGGCACCGACTTGGACATAGTATATCTCTTTTACGGCTGTTTGTTTTGGTGCTTGTGTTACTTTGGTCTCAACTTTTGCAGGAGTTTGTATCGCCGGTGTAATCGCCGGAGTTTTCTCTTCTTGGGCAACAGGAGTTGTCGGTTGCGCAGTTGTTTCGCTTTCTATTTTTTCTTCCGCTTTTGGAGTAACGGCAGTTTGTTCATCTTGTTTGATCTCAGTTTTGTTTGACTCTTCATCGATGAGTGTTGATAGGGGCTCAGCTTTGACTGCTTCTGTTGTTGTATTGTTCTCTTTTTCAAGTTTGAGCTCAGGGTCTATCGTTTTATTGTATGTCTGCTCAAATGCAAGTTCATCACTTTTTGGTTCTTTGAGTATAACTTTTGTAAGCAGTATAGCTACGATCAATATGATAAAAATCAAAGCAACTATCGTTAAGATATTTTTCAGTCCGTTACTACTTTTTGATTCTTCGTCTTCTAAAATCAAATCATCTAAATCGTTATCTCTCATAATGCAATCTCCAAAAATATTGTATTCTTTTGTTGGATTATACCATTATTTCATTTTTATCTACTTGTTGTAGGGGCTTTTGGCTAATACTTTTTGTAAGGCAGCGTTGCTATATTGTATTGTTCCGGTAGGTTTTTATTTGGGAGTGTTCTCCAATCACTCGGCAATTTTATGCAAAGCAAATCGGATATCTCTTGTAGTTTTGCGGTAGCATCTTCTAGGTTAAGGGGCTTTGTTTTTATATATATCTGTATGTGTCTATCGCTTTTGCCCTCATAGGCTTCGTAGTCTTTTATCCCTATAGAATCAAAGAGCTGTTTTGCTGTATAGTAAAACTTCGTTGCATCATCACCTTTGTACTCTATAAGTAACAGAGTTGTGAGGCTGTTTTTATCCAAAAGCGAGAGAGCCACTGTGGACTCTTTTTTGAGATGTTGTTTAAGTAGAGTATCATTGATAGGTTCATCAATCTTCTCAAATTTGGCATAAAAGGTTCGATTCTCAAAATGAATCTTATCTACCACATAGCTTCGCTTGATATAGTAATAATCAGTATTAAACCCAAGATTTTTGATATTTTCGATCAATCTTTACTCAATATATAGGTTTATCGTAGATTACAAATTTGTTTGCAAGCTCTTTGACTTCCTCTTTTATCTTTGCGTGGAGTGCACTATCTTCGACATTATCAAGAACATCAGCTATTTTTTCGGCGATAAATTCAAATTCGGCTTCTTTCATGCCTCTGCTTGTAAGCGCAGGTGAGCCTATGCGTATTCCCGAGGTCACAAAAGGACTTCTCGTCTCTCCGGGAACCGTGTTTTTGTTGACCGTGATACCTGCATTTCCAAGTGCCGCATCGGCATCTTTTCCTGAAAATGGTTTATCAAGAAAGGATACAAGTACTAAGTGATTATCAGTTCCGCCCGAGACTATATCATAGCCTCGTTCGCTGAGAACTTTTGCGAGCACTTTTGCATTTGCCTTCACTTGTTTTGCATATATTTTCCATTCATCACTGAGGTTGTGTTTAAAGCCAACAGCCTTGCCGGCTATCACATGCACGAGTGGACCGCCTTGAATGCCCGGGAAGATTGCTGAGTTTATCTTTTTAGCTATATCTTCATCGTTTGTCAAAATCATACCACCTCTTGGTCCGGCTAGAGTTTTATGTGTCGTAGTTGTCACGATATCTGCATAAGGAAATGGACTTGGGTGTTCGCCTGCTACGATAAGCCCTGCGATATGTGCAACATCTGCAAAGAGAAGTGCATTGACACTATCGGCTATCTCTTTGAATCTTTTAAAGTCTATCTCTCTCGCATAAGCACTTGCGCCGCAAACGATGATTTTTGGTTGAACGATTTGGGCAATCTCAGCTACTTTGTCGTAGTTGATTCTTCCATCAAGTTCAACACCATAAAAGAAACTATGATAATTTTTCCCTGAGAAATTTACTTTGCTTCCGTGTGTGAGGTGACCGCCGTGGCTTAGATCCATCCCTAAAATTTTATCTCCGGCTTGGAGTAGAGCAGCATAAACAGCGCCGTTTGCTTGGCTTCCTGAGTGAGGCTGTACATTTGCAAATTTACAATCAAAGAGTTCGCAAGCTCTATCGATCGCGAGTTGCTCAACTATATCAGCATATTCACAACCGCCATAATATCTTTTATATGGGTACCCCTCTGCATATTTGTTTGTAAAGACACTTCCCATTGCCTCCATAACAGCAGGGAGTGTGAAGTTCTCGCTTGCTATCATCTCAAGGTGTTCTGTCTGTCTTTTAAGTTCACTCTCTATCGCTTCAAAAACTTCGGGGTCAAATTTTTCTATCGCATATGGCATAATTGTTCCTTCATTAAAATTTGTAGGGATTTATTGGGTATATTTATATCAAAACTCGGCTAAAAAGCGCATAAAACTATCAAATAGATGATTCAAAAATGGTGGAAACATATCATGAAACATCATACGACCTACGGAAATATAGAACATAAAAAAAATAAAAATACTTATAATTAAAAACCGTATCCAAAAACTGCTTTTTGACTGAGGTTGAGTCTCTGTCTGGTCAAACGAGGGTTTCTGTATAGCTTCTGAGAGCTTTTGCAACTCACCTCTCATAGAGGAGATATTGCTACCTTCAAGCAAGCATATTCTATTATGGGCGATACCTTTTAAAACCAAGTTCATTTGAAATACTAAGCGATTAGAATCTTCGGAGGTTCCTCTTGCGTCTATATATTCTAAAAGTTGTATCCCGTAAATTTCATCAAAATCATACGGCTCTTCACCGTATGGATAAAATTTTCTATTGAAAAGATCAAAATAGCTTGTTTTTCTTCTCAAGTAAAACCATAAGAAGATAGAAATACCAACACAAATGAGACCACCACCAACTTGCAAAGGAGATGAGTTATGGGTAGAGAAAAGAGCGAGTAAACCAATAATAAAAGGTGTCAAGATGGCATAATATGCTATAAAGCTTAGACGGAATTTGTATATTGCTCTCTTCTTATTAAAAGAAGAGGAGAGTATTTTAAAGCGAATAAAGACGAAACTATTAATAACCGGAGATTTTGACATAATGGTCATTTCATCTTCCATCTGACACCCCTTTCCGTGATAAATTAATTATTTACTAGCAAGTCTCTCTTTGCATGCATTGGCATCTATGCAAAACATATCTTTGCCGTTTTTACCGAGTTTCAGTTCCTCTGCAACATCATTACCACATTTTTTACATTGCACTTTTTTTTCAAGTTGCACCTCTTTTTGTGGAGCTTCCGGTCGCATGGCAGGAAAGAGCAGTACATCTCTGATGGAGTGCTGATTACTGAGCATCATCACGAGTCTATCTATCCCTATGCCTTCACCGGCAGTTGGCGGCATGCCGTAGCTAAGAGCCTTGACATAGTCCAAATCCATATGCATCGCTTCATCATCCCCGCTTACCTCTTTGGCTTTGACTTGCGCTTTAAATCGCTCATATTGGTCAATCGGGTCATTGAGTTCGCTAAAACCGTTGGCTATCTCTTTGCCTGCGATGAAAAGCTCAAATCTCTCTGCGATCTCAGGATTGGCGTCTGAGCGTCTTGCAAGTGGCGAGATATCGATAGGAAAATCGGTCACGAAAGTAGGGTTGATGAGTTTTGATTCAACAAATGCATCAAAAAGTTCAGCTTGGAGATACCCGAGTGAAAGATTGGCATCTATTTTGACCCCATTCTTCCCTAGGTATTCTATAATCTTTGCTCTATCGCCTACAATGTCGCTTGGAACCCCACCAATCTCTTGAAGTGCATCAAGATATGCAATCTTTTTAAAAGGTGCTGCAAAGTCAATCTCCAACTCACCATATGGAAGTTTAGTGGGGAGCTTGAGTTCTTCGAAGAGGTAAGCAAACATACCTTCACTCAACTCCATAAGGTCTTCATAATTGTGATAAGCCCAGTAAAACTCCAGCATTGTAAATTCAGGATTGTGTGTGTGATCCATCCCTTCATTTCTAAAGTTTCTATTGATTTCAAAAACAGCTTCCATACCACCGACTACCAATCTTTTAAGGTAAAGTTCCGGCGCAATCCTGAGATACCTTGCGACATCAAGTGCATTATGATGTGTGATAAACGGTCTTGCGTTTGCTCCGCCGGGAATCGGATGCAGCATGGGTGTTTCGACCTCTAAAAATGCCTTTGCCTCAAAAAATCTACGCACAAGTGAGACAATCTTACTTCGAAGCAAAAAAGTATCTTTTACTTCAGGATTCATGATCATATCGAGATATCTTTGTCTATATCGGAGTTCTTGATCTTGCAATCCATGAAATTTTTCAGGCAATGGAAATATAGTTTTCGTCACTATCTCAAAAGAGCTACAGTGTAGCGTCAACTCTCCTGTTTGCGTGATAAATGGAAAACCTGTAGCGACCACGATATCACCGACTTCGATAAGTTTTTTGATGTTGTTATAGTATCCCTCAGGCAGGTCATCTCTCGAGTAGTAGAGCTGTACCATGCCATCACCGTCTTGTATCTTTGCAAAAGCGGCTTTACCCATGATGCGAAGGAGCTTGATGCGCCCCCTTAAAGTGCATTGTGCTTTTTCATCTCGTTGACTCTCGACATCTTTGACATAGTCAAATTGTGTTTTAAATAGATCGGAGCTTATAGCTTCCTTTTTGCTATTTGTATAGGGGTTGATGCCTAGTTTTTTAAGCTCTTCGGATTTTTTTATCCTCTCTTGAATGTAGGTGTTCTCGAAAATCAATTTTTACCTCTCTTTTTTTGACAAGTCTCACAAATACCTATGAGTTTCATATGGTGATCTTCTAATATAAAGTTTAATTTTTTTGCTATTTCGTTTTGTTTTTTCTCAATCGTCTCATCATAAAATTCTTTGATAAGTCCGCATTCGGAGCAGACGATATGATCGTGGTGTTTTGTGAGCCCAAATTCATATTTTTTCCCCTGCGCATCAAAAGAGATTGATGTTGCCATGCCTGATTCTTCAAGCAAGGCAAGTGTTCTGTAGATTGTTGCTATGCCTATCTTCATGTCTTTGTGTTTCTCTTTAAGTGCATCGTTGATCTCTTCGGGAGTAAAGTGCCCTTTGTTATTGTAGATAAATGAGACGATTGCTTCTCTTTGTTTTGTATATTTAAGATCATTTGCTTTGAGCGTCTGTTTAAATTTTTCTAATATTTTTTCAAATTCTTCAGCCATTGGTTACTCACTTTCTTCTGTTGTTTTGTTGCTATCCATTGTAGGGATATTTTCAAAATCTATATTTTTAAGATCAACATTGATCAGATAAGAACCCGCTTTAAGTAAAGGCTCATAAAGTATACTGTTTTGTATCTTCGGGATAAAATTACTCTTTACCACCTCGATATTTGACAGTGCTGCCGTGATAAGAGCGAAGATGATAAAATATTTCCCACCTCCGGTGATAAAGCCGAGTATATTATTCAAAAAACCAAGACCACTCATATTGACAAGTTTTGAAAAAGCACTACCTACAGCTATCGCTCCCCACCAAAAGAGAGCTAAAACTGCCATAAACGCTATAAGTTTTAAGATTGCATCATTTTGTGGAGAGTATATATTGTTACTGATAAAATCAGCAACGACAAGATTGAATCTTGAACCTAGAAAAACTCCAAGCACAAGACCAAGCAGACCGATAATCTCATTTACAAAACCCCTTAAAAGACCTTTGAGTCCTAAGATGAGTACGATTGAGCCGATTATAATGTCAAAATAATGTATACCATTCATAAAAAATATCTGCCTTAAAAATAATGGCTTATTTTACCCACTGATGAGTAAAAAGTATCTTAGTATGGTCTTGGCATCAATTTAGCTAGTTCATCAGGCGCATTGGCATACTGGAAAGCATTTTCTTTTGATATAGCGCCTTGTTTGACAAGATTGACAAGAACCTGTGTTTGTGTCTGCATACCTGAGCCTTCTTGACCAAGTTGCATTTGTGAATAGATTTGATGTACTTTATCTTCCCTGATAAGATTGGCTATGGCGTGGTTCATAACCAATATTTCAGAAGCGGCAATCCTGCCTTTATCGACTCTTGGGATAAGCGTTTGTGAAATGATGGAGACAAGAGAAGTTGAGAGCATAGCTCGAATCTGTGGCTGTTCATCGCCTGTGAAAACATCAAGAATTCTATTGATTGTTCTTGCTGAAGAACTTGTGTGGAGTGTTCCAAAAACCAAGTGCCCGGTCTCTGCAGCTGTCAGTGCAGCTTCGATAGTCTCTTTATCCCGCATTTCCCCGATGAGTATGACATCCGGATCTTGTCTGAGTGCGTATTTGAGTGCCGTAGCAAAGGTTCGAGTATCTTTTTCTACCTCTCTAAACGAGAAGACGGATTTTTTATTTCTATGGATAAACTCTACCGGATCTTCAACGGTGATGATATGTTTTTTCTGAGTTAAATTGATTTCATTGAGCATTGCAGCAAGTGTTGTTGACTTCCCTGAGCCCGTAGGACCCGTTACAAGAATGAGACCTTTTTCTCGTTGTATCAATTTTTTATATAGCTGTGGTGAGCCCAGTTCGTCAAGTGAAGGAACATCAAATGGAATCGTTCTAAATGCTGCTGCCACATCGCCGAGTGTTCTATAGAAGTTTGCTCTAAATCTTCCGATACCCTCAAGTTCTATCGAAAAGTCAAGCTCATTGAACTCTTCAAACTGGTGTTTTTGTTTCTCTTTAAGTAAAGAGTACGCCATCTCTTCGATATCTTTTCCTGTCAACTTTGGTAGATTTACCGGTTTTAAAATCCCATCAAGTCTGATAAGCGGTTCACAATTTGCGATAAGGTGAAGGTCTGATGCTCCATATGAGGTAACACTTTTTAGTAGTTTTTTGATATTGAATTCATTTTCCATTCTGCTCTCCTTGGTTTATTCGATTATAGCCGGCACTACAAAAAAGCTATCTTCGCTTTGTGGCGCATGTTTGAGTATATCCTGTGAACTTTTTAGATCTTTTTGTATAGTATCTTCTCTCATTGGGGTGCCTCCATCAAGTGTTGAGAAAGAAGCATCAAGACTTGAAGTATCAAGTTCGCTTAGATTTTCTACATATTTAACGATCTCATTGAGCTGTCCGAGAATCTCTTCTTTTCTTGAATCATCAACCCTTAGGTGAGATAATTTTTCTAGTTTTTCTAAAACGGTGTTATCAAAATTCACAATTTATCCCTATTTGAACTTAGTTTTTCGATTATCATTATATATTAAATAGCTTTAAGATATAACTTGATTATAATAAAGTAAAAATAAGGGGTTTTATTGTGTTAAAACAGATTGATATGGGCTCTGATGAGTTTAAACATGAGCTAGAGAAGACTAAAAAATTTACCGATAAAGTGTGTAAAACTTTTGGTTTTGTCTACCATCCGAATGAGGATGTCAATGAGGGTGTCTTGATGGGGCTAGCAAGACATAAGTTGCTTTATGGAAAGCGATTTTGCCCCTGTTTTATGGTCATAGAAGAGGATGGGAAAATAAAAAGTGCTGATGATAGGATTTGTCCATGTAAGCCGGCTCTTGAGTTGGAGATACCAAGTGAAGGAAAATGTCATTGTGGGATATTTTGTACTCCTGAATATGTAAAAAATAACAGCTAGAGGGAAAGAGTTTGCATAACAAAAGAGATATAGACTCAGATGAGTTGGAGGCGATGTTAAGACAAAGAGAGCAAGGTGAGATTGATTTTTTACTTATAGATGTAAGAGAGTCTTTTGAGTATGATGAGGCTTATATCGAGGGTGTTGATCTTTTGAAGCCTACTTCACAGTTTTCAAGCTGGGCGAGAGATTTTCTAGAGAATAAAAAGGATGAAAAACTGATTTTTACTTGCAGGACAGGCAATAGAAGTGCACAGGTACAACACATCTTAATGCGTTATGGACATAAAGATTGTGTCAATCATATTGGCGGAATTGTATCTTATCGTGGTAAAATAGTAGCACCAAAGCAATAAGGATGAGAGATGAGTGTTGTGGATATTCTTTTAAAGTTGCTCAGTTTTAGGTCGATAACGCCCGATGATGACGGTGCATTTGATTGGATTGAAGCATACTTAGATGGGTTTGAAGCCGTATATCACAATGAAGCGGGTGTTAAAAACCTTTTTTTAACAAAAGAATTTGGCAAGGGTGTGCATCTCTGTTTTGCCGGACACATTGATGTTGTCCCCCCGGGAGAAGGGTGGGAGAGCAACCCTTTTGTTCCCATGATTGACGAGGGCTATATCTACGGCAGAGGAGCGCAAGATATGAAAAGCGGTGTCGCCGCTTTTGTCACTGCACTCAAAGATACTTCAGATTTTCAAGGAAGGCTTTCTGTATTGCTCACATCTGATGAGGAGGGGGATGCCCTATATGGTACAAAGGTGATGCTGGAGCATCTTAAAAACATCAATCTTTTGCCTGAGTATTGTATCGTAGCAGAGCCAACATGCGAGGAGCATTTTGGTGATACTATCAAAGTGGGTAGACGAGGCTCTATCAATGGAGTGATTACAGTTCGTGGTGTTCAAGGACATGCTGCTTATCCTGAAAAATCAAAAAACCCTATCCATATGATAGCGCCTATCTTAGCTGAAATTGCAGGGGTTACGCTTGATAACGGCGATGCATTCTTTGCACCGAGTAAGCTAGTTATCACTGATATTCGCTCCGGCTTTGAAGTAACGAATGTAACGCCTGATATTTTAAAACTGATGTTCAATGTCAGAAACTCCACAAAGACATCGCACGAGGCGATAGAGGCGTTTATCAAAGATCATTTTGCCGGAGTTGATTATGATCTCACATTAACGCAAAGTGCTGAGCCTTTTGTGACCAAAGAGTCTGTATTGGTTGATTATTTAGTCAAAGGCATAGAAGAGGTTACAACGCTAAAACCAAAAAGTTCAACAGCGGGTGGTACAAGTGATGCTAGATTTGTTGCCGCTTATGGCGTAGATGTGGTAGAATTCGGAGTCAAGAACGATAGGATACACTCTAAAAATGAGCGGGTTGGTATCGATGAGGTCGAAGCACTCTACGAGGTATTTTTAAAAGTTATAGAAGCATTTAATACAAAGGATTGATTTGAAAAGGGTACTATTTCTACTGCTAACTTCATTTACTCTGATTTTTGCAGATGGGCTCAATTGGCAAGCAACACTTGGTGACGCTATAGGTGTGGCAAAAAAACAAGATAAAATTATCATGGTTTTTGTCGAGAGCGATTATTGTAGATGGTGCAAAAAGATGAAGAGTAGAACATTTATCAACCCCAAGGTAGTCCAGAGACTCTTACAGATAGAGGTAGTAAAAGTGATGCGTGATGATTATGATACGCTCCGTGATTTTCCCTACATTCGAGGTGTTCCCACAACATTTTTTATCACTCCCGATAAAAAGATTATCGGACAGATTGTGGGTTATGTGGATGCAACTGACTTTTTAAGCTATCTTGATGAAGCGCAAGCTAAAGCAAAGAAGTTAAAAGAAGAGATGTAAGATGCTCTATAAAAAGCCAAGACTCAGCGAATACATATTGGCACGGGTCATTACGGCTTCACTTGCTATCTATCTTCTATTTTTCATCATCGTCCTCTCATTTTTTGGTTCAAGCACGCTCACTTGGTTCTCGCTAGCATCTGTTGCATTTGCATTTACCGTTCTTATATATGTAGTTTATAGAGGAACAAAAAATGTTCAAAAAGAGCTTTCTATCGTCAATAAATATCTCGCAAATCTTGAAGAGACTGATACGATAGACTATGAGACGAAATTTTTTGCCAAAGAGTTTGAGCAGATCAATGAAAATCTTATAAAAGTGCTTAGTAAATATAAAAAAAGAGAGGAGATGAAGCAAAAGTACACCTCCAAGCTCAAACTTAAAAATCGTCAAAGAAGCGATATGATCTCAGCAATTGCGCATGAGTTTAGAAATCCAATCGCCGCTATCATGGGATATGCGCAGACACTTGAAGACGATAAGGATCTCAGTGCAGCTATGCGAGATAGATTTTTAAGTAAGATTAATGTAAACAGCCAAAAGATAGAAGATCTGCTTAAAAGGCTTATATTGTGGAATAAGTTTGAAAGTGGTGAAGCGAGACTAGAGAAGACAAATTTTCGCATCACTCCTTTGGTAGAGAATATCGCTCAGGATCTTAGAGAAAAATATAAAGGCAGAGCTATTGTCATCCAAGGTGAGGATTTTAATATCGATGCAGATAGAACACTTATGGAAGTTGTCGTGAAAAACCTTATAGAAAATGCACTCAAATATTCAGATGAGGATGTTGTTGTTCGTTTGGAGGGGAGAAAAGTAAGTGTTGTAGACAAAGGGGTCGGTATCTCTGAGGAGCATCTCGATAAGGTAACGAAAAAGTTTTACCGCTCAGGTACGCATAATTGGGATAATTCCATGGGGCTAGGTCTCTCTATCGTCAAGACGATTCTCTCATTGCATGGCAGTTACCTTGAGATTGAGAGTAAAGAGAGTGAGGGCTCTACTTTCTCATTTGAGATGTGATAGTGTTATGCAATATGATTTAGATATCAAAAGCAAATATGCGCAAACATTTAAAACTATACGCAAGATATTGCTCTCTCACCCTCAGATCAAAGAGTTTAAAAATGCCAAACAGACCTCCTATCGTGATGAGTATGGTGTTGTGGTTATGATGAGGGCTAAAAGAGAACATTTAGTTGTTGCTTCTGGAAAAGGATATAAACTTCAAGAGAAGTTTCCCGAGCTGCAAGGGAGTGGCAAGATAGTCAGGCATCTCTATTTTAAAGAGAGCGATAGTGTAGATGAAATACTGTTGCGTGAAATGATAGAAGAGAGTTTTATCTTGGGTTTAGAGGCAGATGAGATAAAGCGTTTAAGAGGCATGAGAAGATGATATAGAGGATGAACAATTGAAAAATAAAAAATTAACTATTCATTTGTGGAGTTTGCTAGCTTCGGTAGCTACGGCTCTTCTATTTTGGGGGTTACTTAGCATCTCTTCACGCTTAACACAGCCGGCAAACTGTATGCCTGCACATTGCTTTTGCGAGTATGTGGATATGCAAAGCTCGATCAAGCAATTCTCGAATACACTCTCTTCCTTTGCGTTTGTATATGCGGGATGGGTCATCTTTTTTGGCTCGGTTTATACAAAAGATACGCTTATGAAAATCTTTGGTATCTCGAGTGTCTTCATAGGTTTTGGAAGTGCTTTTTTTCATGCAACACTTACATTTTTAGGACAAGTGCTTGATCTTGCCGGGATGTTTTTACTCTCATCGTTTATCTTGTTTTATGCGATATACCGCATCTTCCACCTTACAAAAACAAATACTATCATCTTGCTTATCGTCTCAAATGTGATACTCGATGGAGGGCTTTTTATTGTTCCGGAGATGAGACGGTATCTTTTTGGTGCGCTTGTCGTATTGGGGCTACTGAGTGAACTTTTTTATATCAAAAAACAACACAATCCTATAGAGACAAAATGGCTTAAATATGCATTTGCAACCTTGCTCATCGCTTTTGGTATATGGATACTCGATCTTACAAAAGTTGTATGCGAACCTACAAGTTTATGGCAAGGACATACGCTATGGCATATACTCTCTGCTATAGCCACCTATCTTCTCTATCTTTACTACCGACAAGAAAAAAATAAAGATTAAACTTGAATCATACAATAGGTACATATTCTAATATTTAGCGCCTCAAACAAAATAAATCTTGTTGAAGCGCTTCATTTATTTAATATAGTAAACTATTTTTTTCGTTTTAGTTTTGCAGATATCATTTTTGTTTGACGTTCTTTTATATTGCCATATATTTTATGGATCCCATTTTCTCTTTCGGTATCTTTAATTTCAACTCTTTTGCCGGAATCAAAATAAAATGGAATAACTCTTACAAATTTAGGAATATCTTTATCAGTTTCTATCTTGCCTTTTTGTGAATCTAAAATACGGCGTGCGGGTTTCGCAGTCATTGCTTTTCCAATATTTTCAATGCGGATTGTTCCATGATATCTCCCTGGATAATCAACCGTAACAAATCCTTCATATTCCCCACTATTTGGTTCGCCATATTTATTATCATCAAGAGTGATATGTTTTTTTGTGCCTTTTGGCGAAATTATTGTAGCTGTTATATGTAAACCTGATATATCATTTTTAAAACGCGCAGATGCATATAGACGCACTGGTGCTTTTAAACAATTATTTGTTGATGCACCTCCAAATACTTGAATGTCTTTATTTTCTCCTCCAGCAATTGCTCTAAATTTAAAAGCTATACCTGTTTCTGCTCTTACAGCTATCATATGCCAGCGCCCGGGTTTTGGTTTTTTGATAATAGCAAATTCATGAGGCGCTGTGCTTATTACATGATTAACAGAAGATGAATTCATATCAATAAAATTACCATTTGGATCCAGTAGATACAGCCATAAAGTAGAACCCTTTGGATATATTAGTGAAAAAGATACACGATCACACTCCTCTTCCACATCTACCGGAATAGAGCTAAGCACACTTTTTAATTTCTTAGGCGGATGTATTAGGTCTTTTTCATCTTTTATACCAAGTACTTCACATATTTCTTTAAGATTTACTCTTTTTTCTTGACCTAAAGATAATATCTTTTTTATCAGCGCATCAGATTCTGTTTTACGACTATCAGGGAAAGATTCCGGGCTAGTTGTGATAATGCCGCCTCTCACTTCAGCATTAATCTCAACCATAGCCGCTTCAATGAATCCCGGCTCATCATCTCCTACAGCATATGAATTACCACCTGTCTCTTCTGCTAATTCATCTAATGCATCCATATCTACTGCATCAGGCGCACCTACCCCTAAGGGGTAAATGCGTACTCCTTCTTCATTAAAAGAAGGTAACACTTCGGAAGCTTCAGAGCCTGAAGGTGTATTGTGTTTACCGTCTGTCAATAGCAGTGTTGCCTGAACAGCAGCTCTAGTTGCAGGAGTTTGTATCTGATGAAGTGCTTCATAGAGTCCATCCCGAATATTAGTAGAACCTCTCGGTGTTAAAAGGTTGATTGCATCAATTTCGTCATCAAGACCAGCTAACGTACTTACTTCCGTAAGATCTAAAATATTATCAATGATATGGTCATACCAAATTATTGTTAAAAGATCGTTGCCTTGAGCACAAAATTCAAGCCAGTAAATAGCACCATATTGTGCATCAGACATTTTATGCCCTGAAGCCATTGATCCGGAACGGTCTAAAACCAATGCAAATCTAGATTGTTTATCTAGCGCAAACCAGTTTGGTTCAACATTGCCGGCCGGCAATACTCCGCTAGCAGGGTTAGGTACAGCCAGTGTGGTAAACTCTGCACGTTCTATAATCGTTTCCCAGCAAGACTGACCATGACTATTTTCTTGTGCTGTATCATTGTCAGGGTCATGATTTATCGCAGAACAAAATTCTGTTACTGGATGCGCGGCATCTGTCCAATTGCCAGCTAAATCAAATGAGCCTGCAGCGTTCCTACTTTTTTCCATAACACAATAGTTAGAATTTGCAACATTTGAACATTCAGCAGGTATTTGGATCAGCACCCAATTGTGATCAGCATTAGTTGGCAGATCTGGGTAATCTAAATCAACAGTTATGGAAGTTGCTGTATCGGCAATAATATTTCTTCTTTCATACAATCCCCCAAACATTAATAATGCTTGAGCATTTTGTGTAGATAACTCATTATCTACTCTTCCGCTATTTAGTATTGGGATAGTCCTATTATTCATGGCAGGATTGGTGTAATCGATAGTTTCATAAACATATGGAGCGCAGTATTCATCTCCTAGTCCCCAAACGTGATGACCCATTTCATGAATAATTGTCAGTATTTGTCTTTTTACATAAGGCATCAAATGAACAGCACTTCCTAGATTGCCAAATGTGCCTGAGCTATAACTTGGATCTCCTGCTTGATATAAAATAAAATCTGCAGTATCAAGACCAATACTCTCATCGCAAACAAAAATATTACCAAAACTCATTTGTCCTTCTGAAGCATTATAGAGAATTTCAGATACTTTCTTAAAACATCTCTCCCATTCGGTCCAATCATTCATCGTCATTGCAAAATTTGCTATAGCAGTTATGTCGAATTTTCCATTTTTAAATCTTCCTGTTCCCATTTTAAGTCTCCTTTTTATGGTATGAAATGATATTTAATATCAAACATCTAACGTTAGTTGTGAACGAATTCTTAAGATAAGCATTAGAGATAACTTATTGAGAGAGCGATAAATAAGTAAAGATCAATGATGAGTAGCTTATTCTCCCTCTTGCTTTTTTGCTCCATAGCCACGAGTTAAGGCATCAGCTTATTTTTCATCATTATAATTGTAACATAATTATATAATTTATCAATAACAATAGATTTTTTTTATTGATAAATTGTTTCTACAAATAAAAATAAAGCAATAGGGGTCAGATGATTATGTTCTATATAATCATTCTTTATTTGTTTATTGTTATACATTGGAAAAAGGATATGTGCATGAAGTTGTAAATAGTGTATAATAAAAATGCATTAAAGGAGTTAAAGATGAAAATAAAAAAATATTTGCTTCGTTTCTTGTTTCTGATTTTTTTATCTTTTGTTAGTTTAAATATTGTAGTAGCGGAAGAAAAAGATATCCATGATCAATTTATTCCAACAGAACCATTGGCTCCTTCTGAACAAAATTTTGACCTTAGCGGTCTATGGTATTACCAATCAACAAATGGTTTAAGTGGAACTATGTCTGTTGAACAAAAGGGCAAATCTGTCACTCTTGAGATCACCTCAGGAAGTGAGTGTAAACCAGCAGATGTATGTCTGTACACGGGAACAATAGATGGGAACACCGTTATCTTATCTAATAGCGTCATTGTAGATAAGGAGGGAGGAACCGTAACAAGTGCTATGCAACTTGTTATCTCTTCTGATGAAACTGCATCAGGTACATCCACCAACCATTATGTGCATCCCGAGGGGTATGAAAAACGTTGGGATGCGGAGCTGTCACTTACTAGAAATAAGGTGGAGGATTAAACGAGTTACTAATAACGACTCATTTTAATTGATAAAAAAACACATAATTTTTTATCAAAATTGCTACTATTTTGTTATAGTTATATAAAAATCTCTTATTTTTCTTTAAAATATTTCCTTTTTAATAATATTTCATATACACTATATCTAAAGCATATTGTTTTTAAGCAAATTAATAAATATTGCTTATATTTATTATAACTAAAAAGGAGGCGCTATGAAGTTAGGGTTTTTGGTAGATCTTCACCTTTGTATGGGATGCAAGGGGTGTGAAGTCGCCTGTAAGGTTGAAAATGAGGTTCCTCTTAGTTCATGGAGACTTAGGGTCAAATATCTCGATAGAGGAGTGTTCCCCGATACTTCTAGAAGCTTCACGCCACTTCGATGTAACCACTGTGAAAATGCACCCTGTGAGAGGATATGTCCCGTTTCGGCACTCCATTATCTCGATAATGGGATCGTCAATATAGACAACGAAAGATGCATAGGCTGTGCCGGCTGTATGATGGCATGTCCATATGGCGCTATCTATATGGATCCAGAGACAAACACTGCCGATAAATGTACCTATTGTGCGCATAGGATAGAAGGAGGATTACTTCCTGCTTGTGTAGTCGCTTGCCCTGTAGAAGCAAATATTTTTGGAGATATAGAAGATGATACGAGCCATATATCACAGTATATCATGGCACACAAAGGGAATGTTCAGGTAAGAAAGCCGGAAAAACATACCAACCCAAAACATTACTATGTAGGTGGTGGTACTTCTTCACTCGACCCGCTTGCGCATGAGAGAATCGAAGGGTATGGACTTTTCAATAATATCACACACCTCAAAACAAACGGCGATCCGCATCATGGCATACTCGATAGATTTTTAGCACCTTTTAAATCACACGAAAAAGACAATAAAAGTTTTATGCAATTTGACAAAATTGAAAAAGGAGGTCACTAATGCAAGAGACAATCAACGCCACACAATCACTCGTCACGCTTGATGTTGCACTCCCCGGAATCATCTGGGGAGGCATCATTACTATCAATATGTGGGCTAAGAGTATCGGCACAGGGGTTATCATCGTCGGTGCTTATCTTCTTTTTCGTCATAAAAAAGAGCAGATGCCAAACTATAGATGGCTCATACCGCTTATCGCATTTATCGCGCTCAATGTCTTTTTACTCTTTACGCTTATTGATTTGCATCAACCTTATAGGATGATAAATATATTTCTCCATCCACACTTTACCTCCGCAATCACGGTTGGAGCATGGATAGCATCAGTATTTACGCTTTTGGTCTCAGTGATGCTCATTATCGGACTTGCAAGTGCTTTCCCTGATGTCCTCAGACACAATGGTGTTGCGAAAAAGTTACGGAGAAGTGAATCGCTTTATGATAAGCTTGCTCCGATTGTTTTGTTTTTAGCATTTCCCGTGACGCTCTATACTGCGATCATCATGGCAGAGTCAAGTGCGAGAGAGTTATGGCAGGCACCTACTGAGCTGACACAAATGTTTCTAGCTGCACTTATAGCGGGCGCCGCAACTCTTCTTCTCTTTGGTGTAAAATGGAGTGATGCGGTGAAAAAGGATGTCACGCTTGTATTGATATTTGCTGTTACTTTTAGCTTTTTGATCTATATGGGTGAGTACTTTTTCTCATTTAAATCATCAGAAGCTGAAGCGACTTTGGCATATATCCATCTAGGGGGCGCTTATAGTATCCAATTTTGGGTAGCGATGATATTGGGGTATATATTGCCTCTTTTTCTAGGACTTCTCTCTATCAAAGAAAATACAAAAAGCGTTGCAAAAGTTGCTGCCATCTCAGCTCTCATAGGGCTCTATTTGGCAAAAGATGTTTGGCTAAAAATACCTCAACTATTACCGTTGAGCTAAGGAGATTGATATGGTTAAAAAAATGAATCAAGAAAAAGAGAGCTTTTTTGAGAGTAGAAGAGATTTCCTTAAAAATAGTGCCTACACCGTAGCAGGAACAACACTTACCTTAGGGGTTTTTAAAACTATCGTGGATACGCCAGCAAACGCTTCGGATGAGTTTACATCTACTCCAAAAGCACTCTATTCTTATCCAAATCCAAAAGAGTGGAATAGCTATGTCGAGCTTGACGGTAATGATTGGAAAAGAGGCGGTATCGGCAGAAGAGGGATCAAAAGTGAAACAAATCCCGATGGCATCACAGCGACAGAATATATGCTTGTGCCTACAGCCTGTTCGAACTGTGAGGCATCATGTGGACTCACTGCTTGGGTTGATTTGAGCTCATATAAAAAAGGCGGTCAGCTCAAAGTAAGAAAATATATGGGAAATCCTCTGCATGCCGGAAGTAGAGGGAGAAATTGTGCCAAAGGATATGCTGCTGAGTCACAAATGTATGATCCGGATAGAATCCCATTCCCACTCAGAAGAGCTCCAGGGAGTAAAAGAGGTGAGGGGAAATGGGTAAGAACTACTTGGGATGAGGCGATGAGTGAGATAGGCTCTAAGATTGCAAGCTTGCTGAAAAGCGATGATGAGGTCTCTAAAAAGATGTTTATGTATCAAGTAGGTCGTCCAAATGAGAATGGCTTTGGGCCAAGAGTGCCACAATCTCTCGGCGTAGATGGCTGGAACTCACATACAAATATCTGTAGTGCAGGTGCTAGAGAAGGGACGATCCAATGGACAAATGATGATAGAAATTCCCCTGATTGGGCGAATGCCGATCTTATCTTCTTGCAATCTTCACACGCAGCAGATGCAGGGCACTATTTCCAACAAGCCGCAGGGCGTATAGCCGATGCGAGAAAAAGAGGTGCAAAACTTGTCGTTATGGATCCTCGGATGTCAAATTCAGCCGGTATGGCTGATCTTTGGGTGCCTTGTTGGCCGGGAACCGAAGCGGCGCTTTATCTCTACCTTTCCAATAGAATCCTCAATGAAAAAGGGCTCAATGGTGAGCCTTTAGTCAACCACAATTTTGTAAAAAATTGGGTCAACTGGGATAGACTCATGTCCAATAAAGAGTATCTTTCTCTTCTTGTTGAAAAAGGCTATATCAAATCAGTACCGAAAGGTGATAGCTATGAAGATTTCATAACAATGATATCGGAGATGTATAGTCCTTATACACTCGATTTTGTCGTCAAAGAGTGCCGCATTGAAGCAAGGATAGTCGAAAAACTTTATGAGATGTTCATCGATGCAGGTGCAAAGATAGCAACCTATATTTGGAGAGCCGGTCCCATAGGGCATAGAGGTGGGTGGATGAATGCGAGAGCGGCATTTTTACCATTTGTTCTTCGAGGCGCTATGGCGGGTGATAAAGGCGGTATGGGGCTTCATCATTGGCATGTGATCTCAGTCAACGGCAAAGGCGACAAGGCAACAGTTTCGGGTGTAGCACCGGACAAAGTAGATGTCTGGAATGAACTCTCTTGGCCACCTGAATACCCTTTGAGTACTTATGAGATGAGCTTTTTGTTGCCACACTTGCTCCTTGATGATGAGTGGAGAGCAAAATGGAACGCCAAAGGACTTAAAGTGCCTAAAAAGTTAGGCATCTATGTGCCTCGTATCTACAACCCGGTGTGGATCAACCCGGATGGATTTAGATGGATAGAAGCACTCAAAAGAGAGGATAAGATTGAACTCTCATTTAACCTCTCGCCGACATGGTCTGAGACAAATTGGTTTTGTGATTATGTATTGCCTGTAGGATTAGCGGGGGAGCGACACGATCAGCACTCAGAAGCAACACAGCCTTCACGCTGGCTCAGCTTTAGAAATCCGGCTCTGAGAGTTGCACTTGAAAAGATGGGGTGGAAGCCAAAAAATCCTTCTCGAGCAACACTTGAAGCACATATCGAAGCAGGTCTTGGTGAGATATGGGAAGAGGTCGAGTTTTGGGCAAATATCATGGTGGATTATGTTGACCCCGATGGCTCGCTCGGCGTCCGAAAACATTGGGCTTCAAAAGAGGATTCAAGTAGAGCAGTGACGATTGCTGAATGGTATCAAGAGGCATTTGATAGTCTGCCAAACCTCAAAGCAGCTGCAAAGATAAAATATCCTGATTCTAAGTATCCAAACTATGAGATGATGCGTGATATGGGTACTTGGCTCGAAGAGGACAATATCTATAAACCACAAGAGAGACCACTCGAAAAAGAGGGTGATGCCTATATCGTAGAAGGCAAGAGATATGAAGCGAGTCAAGTGACCAAAGATAAGTTTGGCACGCTCCTTGTTGCGGGCGCAGGCGGAGAAAAAGAAGCGATAGGTATCGAGATTGACGGAGAGATTATGGATGGCTTTCATACGCTGAGTAAGAAACTTGAGTTCTTCTCTGAATGGTTTGCGCAGTGGAAATGGCCGGAGTATGCTGTGCCTATCTATCCGAAAAGCAAAGCTGAGAGAAAAGAGATGATTCATCTCGTAACACAAGTGCATCATGATTATATGAATGGCGAGAATGAGTTTGCACTCAATACAATCTTTAGATTGCCATACAATATCCATACGCGATCAGTCAACTCAAAACATCTTATGGAGATATCGCAAAATCACAATCCTGTATGGATACACACAAGCGATGCCGCACGACTTGGCATCAAAAGAGGTGACTCTATAAAAGTCACGATTACGGATACCCTTTGTGGTTTGGAATCAGGTTATTTTATAGCAATGGCAGTACCGACAGAAGGCACGATGCCCGGCGTGCTTGCTTGTTCACACCATGCCGGAAGATGGAAGCTCAAAAATGCGGTTGAGATACCCGGGTTTGAGCACAAACTAGGTGTCCTTGGACTTGGTGCCCCACTTTTTGAGATGCATATGGATGGAGAAATTGGTACGATGAAACCCCTAGAGGGTATCAAAGAGGGGATGCTCAAGCGACCTGATACTTGGCAGTTTAAAGAGTATAACAAAGACCTTGACAATATCTGGTGGGATGGACTCAGTGGCTCATGGCAAAATGCAGTTGCTGCCGCACACCCTGATCCGATAGCAGGAAACCATGCTTGGCACCAAAAGGTAATCATAGAGAAAGCCGGTCAAAAAGATGTTATAGGTGATATCTATGTCAACTATGCAAACAATATGAAGGTTTATCAAGCGTGGAGAGATCAACTCACGAGACCGCTTGAAGCGGGCGATACACTTAGAAGACCACTGCATATGCCTCGTCCCGGTCCAAAAATGTCTAAAAAAGGCTATAGTGTAAATATTATCGGGTAAGGCACTAGTATTCTAGTGCCTCGGTTGACTCTCCCGCCATTTTTCAATACTATATCTCTAAATAAAATTGTGAGGTTCCAATGAATTCTTTTAAAGAAGAGACAAATGCTCGCCAAGCGCTCTATAGCTTCATCGCAAGATTGATGTTGCTTGAAGTTGATGAGAAATTTTTAGAAAGTTTTGAGAGCGAAGCAAATCTTCTTTCTATGTTTCCAAATTACAAAGAGTGGAGCAAGCAAAAAGAGCTCTCAAGAGCAGATTTGATCGCGCAACATCTCAATGTTGATTTTACAAATCTTTTTTTGATGCACCTTGTTCCTTATGAGAGCTTCTATATGAGAGATGATCAGATGATAGAGAGTGGTGGCAATAACCCAATCATCACACTTTATAACTCTTATGATTTTAGAGTGGAGCTCGATAAGGCAAGAGTCGTAAGCCCTGATCATATCGGTGTTGAGTGTGAATTTATGCATATATTGTGTAGTGCGCTCCAAAAAGCGCAAGAGGCTGATGATGTAGAGGGGATTGATGATATTCTCAAAGTGGAAAGAGATTTTTTGGAGCAACATCTGCTTCGTTGGGCACCGATGTTCCTTATCAATGTCAAAAGAGAGTCGATCACACCGCTTTATCATGATGGAGCAGAGTTTGTTTTGGATTTTCTACTGAGTGATTTTGAGTATATAAAATTGAAACTCAAAGAGAATTGCTAATCTATGCGATTAGAATTTGATGTAGCCAAATGTGTACGCGCAAAAAGTAAATCTTCTCTTTGTGCTTGTTGTGTCGAGGCATCGCCTGAGCATATCAGTGTAGTAGAAAATTTTCCAACATTTAAAAATCAAACAGGCATTGAAGCTGCTGCTGCAGTTGGGGCTTGTCCATGTGAGGCTCTCAGTTTGAGCGGCATTGCTTTGAGCCGATTCTTTTTTGATTTTTTAGAGTCAAAAAGTGATATACTTGTGCCCACAAAAGAGCTCCCTTGTTTATCGTTGTTGAGCGTCGAGCATCTTCTCTCTCTTGCGTTGGTGTTAGAGAAAAATCTCAAGATAAACATTGAGAGCTATGAGCGTGATTCCGTTCAATTGCAACAGATTTTAAAAAGAGTTGATGAAGTCAATCATATACTTAGCTCGGTTTCTACTAAAAAGATAGAGACTATCCAAGAGCAGTTAAAAGATGAGATTGAGTCTGTAGAGAAGGATGAGAGTGGATCAAGAAGGGATTTTTTAGCGAATCTTTCACTCAAAGGCGCACTCAAGCAAAAAAAGCGTTTTGAGGAGTCCATCAGGGAAGATGAGTTGAGTGAGCATCAGCTAGAGAGTGATGATATAACAAAACTCAAAGAGCAACATATCCCGGAAAAAAGAAAGATACTCTTTAATGTTTTAAAATATTCCGATCTTTTTAAAAAGAGTATAGCAATCAAGAGTGAGAAGATAAGCTTTGTCTCAGACAAGGTCGTAGGTGAGAGTTGTACAAATTGCCAAATGTGCTATAGACTCTGTCCAAGCGGTGCACTCTCAAGTGATGGAAGATTTTCACTGATCGATTTTGATGCTATGCTTTGTTTGAAGTGTCGTTTGTGCCATGATGTTTGTGAGGTAGACGCCATAACGATGAGTCCCTATTTTGATCTTGCAGAGTTTGGGAGGCATCATCAAAAAACACTCATAAAGTTTGATATAAAAAGATGTGATGAGTGTGGTAACAGTTTTACATATAGAGGCGGTGAGATGCTCTGCCCACGGTGCAAAGTAGAAGAAGAAGAGGTTGTATCGCTTTATGAAAAAAGCGGTATTATATTTTAAAGGAGAAACATTTGGAGCCACACGAGATACGACCGGACACGCAACTTTGCACTATTTTGGGTTTAGCAGGGCAGAACTCTTTGGAGCGAAGAGTTTTCAACAAGATACTCAAGAGCGATGCGATCAATGCCACAGCTATTGCACTCAATGTCAAAGAGGAGCACTTTGATTTTACTTTTACCAATATCGCACGATCAAAGATAGATAAGGTTATATTGCTTGATGAGTTTAAAGAGAGAGCACTTGCCTTTTGCGATGAGCTTCATAACGGTGATGCTATGATCGATTATCTTGAGATAAAAAATGGTAAGATCAGTGCGTACTCATTGGAGCATGAGCTAGAGAGCCTTTTTGATGCAAAAGATATGTGTGAAAGAGAGACGATCACGGCAGCGAAGATGCTAATCCTTGCTAACAGATGGTATGGAGCAAGCGTCGATATCAACCGCATCCCGATACTTTTAGGAGAAGAGAGATGAAAGATATAAACGATTTAAAAAGAGCTTTTGAGGGTTTTGATGCCGATAAGTATTGTGCGCAAGGTACTTGTGAGAGTGAAGATGAGATCAAAGATTACCCCTCTTTTACCGATGCGCTTTACGCGAAGATCATGGCACCGAGTGTGAGTGGGGTCTATATATCGAGATGGGATATCAAAGATATAGCTATCACGGCAGGTGAGTCGATGGCGATTCATCCTAGAAAAAGAATGTTTGAACTTCTTATGAAATATGCAAGCGATAGAGATAATATGCAGCGTGTTTTAGGTGCTCTAAGAGCACATATGGAAGATAAGATAGAGATATATGAGGAGTTTATCCGAAGAGCCCCCACAAGTAGCGCTATCTTTGAGAGTCATATCGTAAGAGCAAAGAAGACGATCGCCTTTTTGCCTAAGATACTTGAGGAGTATTTTTAATTTATTTGTCTTTTCTTGCCATTTCTGCGAAAGCAGGAATCTAGAAAAAATATAAAGCTTCCTTTTTTTAACTACTTCTTATATAATGTTTATTGAGCAAATTGCTATATTGAGGAGACTTATTTTGAAAAAAATAATTGCAATACTTATTATGATCACAAATTTATATTCTTTTGATAATAATATCATTATAAAAACAATGGACAAAGAAAATTTTTCTTTCATTACTCCGAAGGGATTTAAATATAAAATTGTTTCTGATGATGCGATTGAAATATATTCTGAAAAAGTAATTTTAAGTATTGGAAAAAGTTTTATTCTTAAAAACGATAAAATAATCGATAATTTATATTTGGATGAATTACATATAATGAAATACGGTAAAAATTTAGATAGTTTTGTTGAAAAAGAATTAAATTTCAAACATTTTAAAAATATAACTTCAAGCTATGTTGAATTAACAGATAAGAATCTAATAGGTAAACCAATTGTAAAAAATGATTGGAAATATTACACTAGAGGATTGATAGCCAAAAATTCAACTTTTTTTAGTTTTTATATTTTAACTAACAATCAATCCTCTCCAGACTATTTAAAAATGATTAAAATGTTAGAAAACGGTCATTTTATCAGTAAAGATGAAGTTAATAAAACAAGAAATAATTAAATTTTTTAATTCACTTTACCTCTCTCGTGGTGGGATGTAGATTCTACCCTAAAACCTTATCAAGCCCTATCAATATAACTCCCGTAAGCAGTCCGCCGGCAAGTCCTGCAAGGATATCATCTCCCATAACCCCAAGTCCGCCTTGCACCTTTCTATCGATCCAACCGATAGTGGAGGGTTTCCATATATCAAAGAGCCTAAAAGCTAAAAAGCTCAAAACAAAAGAGAGCATCACTCCAAAACCGTAACTCACACCCACGCCTATCGGATAGGCTATAACCATAGTAAGCCACATACCGGCAACTTCATCGATGACGATCTCTTGAGCATCATGCTCTTTGACCTTGTTTTCATATCGATTGATCTCAAATATACCGATGATAGTGATAGCAAGTGTAAGTATGGCGAGACTCTCTAGACCTAGAAAGTAGATGACGGGGAGTCCTACAATAAGAGCAGCCAATGAGCCGGCAGTTCCTGGAGCTTTTGGGCTAAGACCAGCACCGAAAAAAGTCAAAAAAAGTTTTTGTAAGTCCATATTATTCCTATTTGAGTGATGTTGTTTGATAGAGTTCGATCAGTTTGACATAGAACTCCTCATCGCTATGATCTTCGAGCAATCCGCTACTCGGCATAAGCGAATAGTAGATTTCTTGGATATTTTTGAGTCTATTTGGAAAGAGTGCTGCTAGTATCGATGCACTGATCTCTTTTCTTACCAAAATGGTAGGGGGGATGAGCCCGGATTGGATGAGTTTCATGATTGAGTTTGAGTTGTAATGGATATGATGGTGTCTACCGTGCGGGCAAGTCGAATTGCTCACAAGTGTTTTACACACCTCACAATAGACATACTCATCGATCGTTGTGATATCAAGCCCTATATCTTTGCATTGATTAAAAATCGTATGGATTTCATTGTGATCATAGTAGAGTCCAAGCCCTCCATGATTTGTACCAACTACGAGCTCATTACAGCCATAATTTTTCACCAAAAGTGCATCAAGTATAAGCTCATTATAGCCGGCAAATACATAGGTGTTTTCAAAAGGAACAATCGCGACTTTATTGGCAGGTAAAAAAAGCTCAACATAGAGTTTTAATGCATTGTATCGTATATCAAAAGAGAGTCCCTCTTCGGTAAAAGGTTTTCGCAAGAAAAGAACGACGATATCCGATCTACTGAGTGTATCTCGTATGACTCTCTCGTGTGATCGGTTGAGAGGGTTTGCTGCAAGCATCAATCCGGTGACTTTTTTGGCGTCATTTTTTTTGATCATCTCTCTTAGCATCGAGATACTTTCATCAATTGGCGCGTATTTTACATGATATTCACCACTCACAGCCAAAGAGCCGAGTCTTGTTATCGTATTTTTTACGCCGGGATGTCCTATGTCCGCTGTGCCGTAGATGTTTTGAACTCGCTCTAAGGGGTCGATCTCAAATACTTCCTCCACGGTAAGTTCTCCAACCTTCTCTTTATTGTTGATAAGATTAACAATCTCTCCATTTTCAAGAGAGCGTATCACCTCTTGATTTCTTTTGCCGCTAGGCGCAAGTACAAAAGAGAAAGGGAAGGGTACACCTTTGTAATACTTTGTCTCATTTACTTTTTTTGAGGTCTTAGAGTCCATAAGTCCATCAACAGGGGATATCAATCCTGCTTTTACAAGTGCCAAAGACGAGAGCGCTTCGGTGTCGATATAGATAGATTTATTTTTTCTTGTAGAGACCATACTTTTTCCTTTTTTCCCATAAGCTTTTTCTAGAAATTCCTAATTTTTTAGAGAGTTCTGTATCGGGAAATTGATGTTGAAAAGTATTGATGATAAATTTGACATAATCATCGATTGTCAATACCTCATTTTGATGATAGAGCTTATCTTCACTCATCAGTTCGATAGTTTTATAGTCGCTCTCTATGGCACTATTTGTTGCTATGATGAACTTATATGGTTTTAGAAGTTCCAAAACTTCATCTTGATCTTTCTTCTTAAGCTTGTCAAAGTCACTAAAATAGAGGAGTGAGTTTGCTGTCTGTTTTTCTATGACATCTTTATAGCCCTTCTCCTTTGAAGAGAGCATTGTGAGCGAGAGTTTATTTTTATAAGCATAATCAAAGACCATTTTATCGGCAAGTCTTCCATAGTTTGTGACGATAATGCACGGTGTCTTTAACTTGTTGATGTCATAATCATACTCAATATTTGAGAAGATATTTTGTAGATAGTCCTGGCAAAGCAGATTCTCTTTTTTGAGTGCTTGAAACTCTCTAAAATGTTCAATCTTCCTTAGAAGTTCTTCTATCATAAAAGGTTTGACGATGTAGTCTTTTGCCCCGAGTTTTATGGGTTCACTCACGGTATCGTTGTTGATATAGTTGACCATCAAGATGATGATCTTATTTTTATGTTTTTCGATAAGCGAGTTTATCGATTGTCCTTGCAGATTTGTAGAGAGCAAGTAGACATCAGCTTCTCGCTCATTCGCCTCTTTGACGGAGCTGAAAAGTTCAATCTCAAAGTTTTTCTCCATTAGCTTCGATGCAATGCTTTGTGCCAAATAGACCTCATTTTCTATGATTACTATTTTCATAAAGCACTCCAATCTCTATAGGAGATGTTGGCTATGGAGTGCACACTTATTCCTTCACCCCTTCCTATAAAACCCATTTTTTCCGATGTAGTTGCTTTGATATTGATAAATCTCTGCTCTAAACCCATAATTTCGGAGAGTTTAGCTTGAATAGCATTTTTATACTCCGATATTCTTGGTTTTTGTGCGACGATAGTGGCATCGATATTGATGATTTCAAATCCAAATTCATTGAGCATTTTTACGACTTCTTGAAGGAGCACTGTGGAGTCTATATTTTTATATGCTTCATCATTATCGGGAAAGAAATCCCCTATGTCGCCCAATCCACTTGCACCTAAAAGTGCATCAATGATAGCATGAATAAGCACATCCCCGTCACTATGCGCTTTGAAGCCAAATTCTGATTCTATAACGATGCCCCCTAGAAGCATCTTCTTGCCCGCTTCAAATTGGTGTGTATCTATGCCAAAACCGATGAGATTTTTTTTGGCAGTTCTCTGCAGACAATCCATTTTTTTAAGATCATCTTTTGTGGTAAGTTTTGTTGCTTTTTGAGAGCCTGCAACAAATTTTATTTTCCCTTTTTGATCGGCGATAGCACTACTCTCATCCGTAAACTCTATAGTATTTAAGAGGGATTGTTTGAGTATTTGTGTAACACTAAGCTGTGGAGTTTGTATCAATTTTACACTCTCTCTATCGATGTTTGTATTATCATAATATATCGTATCAACGGGAGTAATCGCAGGCACGATGCAATCTGCTTCGCCTTTTTGAGTCAATATTCGCTCTATCATCTCATGATCTATGCAGCATCGTGCTACATCTGTGACCAAGACATAAGGGCTCTCTACGCTTTTTAAAGCATTTTTTAGAGATGCCTGTCTGCTACTTCCACCTTCTATATAGGTAAATTCAGCAAACTTTTTCATAGCGTGTATCTCTTTTTCTGATGCAACGATGATTGTTTTGTTGAAGTTATATTTTTTAAATTGATTTGCTACAAAAAGCCACAATGGTGCATCATCTATGTATATCCACTGTTTTTTAACAGGACTCTCAAATCGTGTTGACGAGCCTGCTGCAAGCAAAATCAAGGTTATGTCTCTCACGCAATGATCCTTTATTGGTTTGCAATGCTAAATGTAACTAAATTATACACTGCCTATACTTGATAAAATCTTTTTTGATTATCGATTAAGTTTTTTTCTACCTAATATTTGGTAATTTATGATAAAAATTATCTGATTTATTTTTTTTTATATAAATTTAAGATTTGGCGGGTATAAATACCTAGATAGTATCTAAGGACAATCTATGAGAGAACAGTGGATAAAAAAGAGAAAAGAGCATCCCGTGCAGACACAGATGTATTTTGCAAAGCAGGGCATCATCACCGATGAGATGCAGTATGTTGCAAAAGAGGAAAATATAGATCCTGAGCTTTTGCGAAGCGAGATTGCAAGAGGTCGGTGTATCATCCCTGCCAATATCAATCACAAGCACCAAAAACCGATGGCGATCGGTATGATTGCAAGTTGTAAGATCAATGCAAATATAGGCTCGTCTGCTCTTGCTTCCGATGTATCAGGTGAGATCGAGAAAGTTGATGTCTGCTTGAAGTATGGTGCAGATACCATTATGGATCTCAGTACCGGTGGCGATTTGGACAGCATCAGAGAAGCAGTCATCGCACATTCAAGTGTGCCCATAGGAACCGTGCCTATCTATCAGATACTTCATGATTGCAATGATAAGATTGAGGATTTGACGATTGAGAAGATGCTTGAAGTTATCGAAAAGCAAGCGCAACAAGGAGTGAGCTACTTTACTGTCCATGCAGGATTTTTACTTCGTTTTATGCCACATGTTGCCAAAAGAAAGATGGGGATAGTGAGTCGTGGAGGCTCTTTGATGGCAGCTTGGATGATGCACTATCATAGAGAAAACCCTTTTTATGAGGCGTATGATGCCATCCTTGATATCTGCCGAAAATATGATGTCGCTCTCTCTCTTGGTGATAGCCTGCGTCCGGGTTGCCTGCATGATGCGAGTGATGAGGCTCAACTGAGTGAGCTTCAGGTATTGGGAGAATTGACGCTTAGAGCATGGGAGAAAGATGTGCAAATCATGATAGAAGGACCCGGGCATGTGCCACTCAATCAGATCGAGAGAAATATGAAGATAGAGCGTGAATATTGCCATGAAGCACCGTTTTATATCTTGGGACCACTCGTTACCGATATCGCCGCAGGGTATGACCATATCAGCTCAGCAATCGGCGCGGCAGTCGGTGGTTGGCATGGGGCAAGCATGCTTTGTTATGTGACGCCAAAAGAGCATCTTGGACTTCCAAATGCTAAAGATGTAAGAGAAGGGATCATCGCTTATAAGATAGCTGCACACGCTGCGGATATCGCTAGAGGGAGAAAAGGCGCGAGAGATATCGATGATGCAATGAGTGATGCGAGATATCGATTTGATTGGAATCGTCAGTTTGAACTTGCACTCGATCCCGATAGAGCAAAAGAATTCCATGATGAAACGCTCCCGCAAGATGTCTTTAAAGAGGCGGAATTTTGTTCTATGTGTGGTCCGAAATTTTGTTCATATAAGATAACGCAAACTATCATGGAAGAGCATAAAGAGTCTATGAAATAGAGATTCTTTGTAGCGATTATCACAGGAGATAATTTTGATAAAACTTCCATAAATAATTCACTTTTTTAATTAAGAGTAAAATTATATTATTTGGTTAAAATTCAAAAACTTAGAAAGAAGTCTAAAGGAGATAGATAATCTTTTTTTTGGCTTTAAGTATGTATAAAAAGGAATAAAATGGCAACAAGAGAAGAGATTTTAGAAGCTTTGAAAAATGTGATCTATCCGGGCTTCACAAAAGATATCGTGACTTTCGATTTCATCAAAGATGTTGTAGTGCAAGAGCAAAAAGCGTCGATAGCACTTGAGATTACATCGAGTGCACCTGAAGTAAAAGAACAGCTTACAAAAGACATAGAGGTCGAACTTAAAAAAATAGGTATTGAAGATATGGAACTGATTATCAATCAGCCAAAAGCACCTGTTGAAAAAAGCAATACGGTGAGTGGCAAAAACCTAGTGCCGCATATCAAAAACTTTGTGATGATAAGTTCAGGCAAGGGAGGTGTCGGCAAATCGACTACTTCTGTCAATATTGCAATTGCTATGGCAATGCAGGGTAAAAAAGTAGGACTCCTAGATGCCGATATCTATGGGCCAAATATCCCAAGAATGATGGGATTGGGTGATCAAAGACCAGAAATCCAAGGCAATCAAGTTGTGCCTCTTAAGGCATATGGTGTTGAAGTTATGAGTATGGGTTCACTTATGGAAGAGGGGCAATCGCTCATTTGGAGAGGTGCTATGGTCATGAAGGCGATCGAGCAACTACTTCGTGATATCCTTTGGAGTGACCTTGATATCCTCGTTATCGATATGCCACCGGGAACAGGAGATGCACAACTTACCCTTGCACAATCAGTTCCGGTAACGGCAGGCATCACGGTTACGACACCGCAAGAGGTGAGTTTGGATGATAGTAGAAGAAGCTTAGATATGTTCCAAAAACTTCATATCCCGACAGCAGGCGTCATAGAAAATATGAGTGGATTTATCTGTCCTGAATGTAAGACGGAGTCTGATATTTTTGGTATGGGCACAAGCGAAGCGGTTGCTAAAGAGTTTGATACATGTTTGATTACTCGTATACCTATCGAGCCTGCCATTAGAATAGGTGGTGATACGGGTGCACCTGTTGTCTACAATCAATCTTCAAGCGAGAGTGCAAAACGATATCAAGAGGCAGCTTCTCAGCTTCTCAACTTTATAGATGAGGTCAACAAAGACGGCAGAGCAGATAATAGTGCTATCCAACCAACAACTCCTCCGGGTGTGAGTGCTTGTAGCACACACTAGAGTGATGATCTCTGTCACCTTCACATTTCTTATGCCATGCTCGTCATGCTGAACTTGTTTCAGTATCTAAATTATAGACCCTGAATCAGGTTCAGGGTGACAAATTGTGTCATCGCGAGAAGCTTTAGCTTTGTGGCAATCTATACTTTTCTTCTTTCCACTTTTTAGAAAAGTGGAGAAAACTAGCGAATAGCGGTTTTTTGAAGTAAAAAGTTTCTTTAGAAAAAGCGTCATGCTCACATAGTGAAAAGCGTAAATAAAGACAAACTGCTTTGTCTTTATAGCTTTGAAACCAAAGGCGATGTGCATATTTTGCACCGC
>JACDJA010000693.1_pt1 | contig 35739 bp, 24 predicted proteins | sample 7449241 | NCBI WGS metagenome assembly JACDJA01 (sample SAMN14253289, study PRJNA609438) | sludge metagenome | isolation source: initial anaerobic sludge | collected 2018-12-20 | reverse complement strand
GCCCACGGCCACCCGGTGGCTCTCGACCCCGCCGTTCTGCCGCGCATGGAGCGTTCACGCGCCGCTGTTGACAGTCTGGTGGCCGAGGGGCGCGTCGTCTATGGCATCACTACCGGCTTCGGCCGCTTCAAGGATCGCCTCATCTCCTCCGATGAAGTGCGCCAATTGCAGCTCAACCTGGTGCGCAGCCATGCGGTTGGCGTGGGGCCGGATCTGCCCGAGCCGGTGGTGCGGGCAATGATGGTGGCCCGCGCCAACACCCTGGCGCTCGGCCATTCCGGGGCGCGTCCGTTGATTGTCCAGCTTTTGGTCGGCTTGCTCAACTCCGGCATCACGCCGCGCATCCCTGCTCAGGGGTCGTTGGGCGCCAGCGGCGATCTGGCTCCGCTGGCTCATCTGGCGCTGGTGATCATCGGCGAAGGTGAGGCGCGGCTCAACGGCGTGCTCATGGGCGGGGGGGAGGCGCTGGCCGCCGCCGGATTGCAGCCGGTCGAACTGGAGGCAAAGGAGGGACTGGCGCTGCTCAACGGCACGGCCCAGATGGTCGGCATGGGCGCGCTTCTCGTGCGGCGGGCCATCAACCTGGCCCTGACGGCCGACGTCGTTGCTTGCCTGTCGCTGGAGGCGCTGCACGGCACCGACCGCGCTTATGACGCGCGCGTACACGCCCTGCGCCCCCACCCCCGACAGATTAATTGCGCCGATTTCCTGCGTCGTGTGCTGGCCGGCAGTCGCTTTCTGCGCCGCGACGACCCCAACAACGTTCAGGACGCCTACACCCTGCGGTGCGTGCCCCAGGTCCATGGCGCGGTGCGCGACTCCATTGCCTATGCTCAATGGGTTATCGACATCGAGTTAAACACCGTCAATGACAACCCCATCATTTTTGTCGATGACGCCGGGGCCATTGACGTGATCTCGGCCGGGAACTTTCACGGGGAGCCGGTGGCATTGGCGATGGATTATGCCGCGCTGGGACTGACGGAGTTGGGCAACATGAGCGAGCGGCGCTGCGCCCGGCTGGTGGATGCCGACAGCAACGGCGGCGTGCTGCCCATGTTCCTGACGGCGCGCGGCGGGCTGGAGAGCGGCATGATGATGGCCCAGTACACGGCCGCGGCGCTGGCCTCCGAGAACAAGGTGTTGGCCCATCCGTCCAGCGCCGACACCATCCCCACCAGCGCAAACGTGGAGGACCACGTCAGCATGGGCGCGGCCGCCGTGCGTCACGCCGGCCAAATTCTGGAACACGTCGAAACCATCGTCGGCATCGAGCTAATGCTGGCGGCGCAAGGGGTCGATTTCCGCTGTCGGGAGATGGGTATTACCCCCGGGGGCCTGGGAAGGGGAACTGCCGTGGCTTATCGACTCATCCGTGAGCAAGTGCCGTTTCTCGAGGAGGACGTATTTCTCTCGCCGCTTATCGAGCGCGCACGGTTGCTCGTGGCCGGGGGAGTGATCAAGGCGGCGGTTGAGGAGGCGTTGGGGATCGGCTGACCGAATGGCCGTGCCCGCCCTGCAAAAAGGCTGTTCCCGGCAATGAACATGAGTATTAATGCCCGCTTGACAATGGTCTGATTGTCTATTATCATGAGTATGTCACGTTTGGAGGAAAGTCCGCTAATTACTGAAAATTTGTTGCCTTGAGCAGGTGACATTACATATTGGATGCAAACCGTTGCTCCCTTCCGACCCTACTTGGCGGATGCAGGCTTTCGCATCGAATGGGTAAGAAAGCCTGAGTTGTTGCATCCGTGTAGCGAAGTGTCGTGTAAGCTAATCGGGCGTTTGAACTGTTGGCAATTGCAAAATGGCGGATTAATCCCGTGGGAATAACTCTGGCAGAAGTACACAGCAGCTATCATCGCGTTCTGCCTGAGAGATGTTCTAAAGCAGCATACTGTGCCGGTTCGCTCCTGCCTTGGTGGTCCTAAATTCAGGCAGGAACGAGGGAGGAACAAGCATACTGAACTGAATCCAGAACGCTCTGCGAGTGTACCTTCATGATTGAGTCGGATTTCAACTCTTGAAAGACTAACCAGGAAGGCAGGATAAAGCGATGAAACCGAAAGTTGTGGTTTTGGTAGCGATGTTATTCGTGATGGCGATGATTCCGGCGCTCGTGATGGCCAAGAACCAGGCCAAACCGGAGGCGACAGGCAGGGTCGTCATCGATATTCGGCAGCCCATCGGGCCGCAGCTCGACGCCCAGTTGGGTGTCTCGTCGCGCGGGCCGCGGTCGGCTCGTATGGTCACCAAGCCTATGTCCTTGCGCGGCTCGGGCATTCAGCCGAATTCCGTCTATGGACAAACGACTGACAATTTCGAACCGCCGATGTGGCCCAGCTCGGCCGAGTGGCTTTTTGCCGAGTGGGGCGCGAGCTTTGTCGGCTGGGATTCGTCCGATTATGAGGCTCGGGGCGGCGATTACAGCCTGTATTCGTCGGGTTGGCCGTTTAACGACCCTTACTATGATAACGACATGTTGTCCCTGGCCTTCCGTCCGATGGATCTGCAAGGGGCGCGGCGGCTTCGGGTTCGCTTCTATCACATGAGCGACACGGAGTTCGGCTACGACAGCTTCTACTGGTGCGGTTCGGCTGACGGCTTCTTCTTCAATTGCGAGTATTTCACCGGCTCCACCAACGGCAAGTGGCGTCAGGTTAAGCTCGACACGAACCGAGGTGACTGGGCACTGGATGGCATGCTCGACTCCCCGTTCGCCATGTTTGGGTTCATCTTCGAAAGCGACATCAGCATCGTCGACCGCGGCACCTTCGTGGACCAGTTCCACATGCGCGCCTGGGGGCCGCAGCCGAGCAACTAATCACTCCCCGGCGATCGGTGATGTGACGCGCCTCTGCGGTTGTTGACCCGACGCGGCGCAACGCCGATTCGCGACAGACCTGTACAGCAGCCCCCGGCCGGACAACCGGCCGGGGGCTTGTGTTTTCTTGCCGCTGCCTCGCCGCTACCTGGTTGGTTGCGTCTATTGAAAACCGGAAATCGGACAATCCCGGGTTCCGGCGTGTGCGATGCGCCCGGTCGGGATACAATCGGACCAAATCAGCGCGACGGCCGCGACGACAATTCCGGCAGGCCGCGCCAATGTGAGGTCCACCATGCAGGAAGTCGTTATCATCGACGGCGTGCGCACGCCCATCGGCCGCCATGCCGGAGCGTTATCGGACACGCGGCCCGACGATTTGGCCGCGCTCGTCATTCGTGAGATCGTCAGCCGGACGGGCGTCGACCCGGCCGGGATCGAGGAAGTTTACTTTGGCTGCGCCAATCAGGCGGGCGAGGACAACCGCAACGTGGCCCGTATGGGGGCGTTGCTGGCCGGGCTGCCCCATTCCGTCGGCGGGGTGACGATGAACCGGCTGTGCGCCAGCGGCCTGAATGCGGTCAATCAGGCGGCGCGGGCCATTGCCGCGGGCGAGGGCGACGTCTACATCGCCGGCGGGGTCGAGTCCATGACCCGCGCGCCCTACTCGCTGCCCAAGAACGGCCGTCCTTTTGGGCCGTCGGGCAACGTGACCGCCTGGGACACCACGCTCGGCTGGCGCTACCCCAATCCGAAGATGGAAGCTCTTTTCCCGCTGGAGGCGATGGGCGAAACGGCCGAGAATATCTACGAGATGAGCTGCGACGGCCACATTGCCGGAGGCGCCATCAGTCGCGAGGAGCAGGATGCCTTCGCGCTGGAGAGCCAGCGCCGGGCGATGGAGGCGATCAACCACGGTTACTTCCACGAGCAGATTGTCCCCGTCGTCTTCCCCCAGCGCAAGGGCGACCCGGTGGTGTTCGACACCGACGAGCATCCGCGCATCAGGAAGGGAGAGGGCGGCTACGTACTGGACACGAGCCTGGAGACGCTGGCAAAGCTGAAACCCGCCTTCCGGCAAGGGGGCACGGTGACGGCCGGCAATGCCAGCGGCCTCAACGACGGCGCGGCGGCGCTGCTGCTCATGTCGGCCGAGCGGGCGGCGGCGCTGGGGTTGACGCCGTTGGCCCGCTGGGCCGGCTCGGCCGCGGCCGGCGTCGATCCGCGCACGATGGGTCTCGGCCCGGTCCCGGCCACGCGCAAGGCGCTGACTCGCGCCGGGCTGGCGATGGACGACATCGACCTGATTGAGTTGAATGAGGCGTTTGCCGTCCAGTCGTTGGCAGTCATGCGCGAACTGGGGATGCGGCCGGAGATCACCAACGTCAACGGCGGGGCAATTGCCTTGGGCCATCCGCTAGGTTGTTCAGGCGCGCGTATCCTGACAACGTTGCTGCACGAGATGAAGCGCCGGCGTCTTGCCGGCGAATCGATGCGTTACGGGCTGGCGACGCTGTGCGTGGGTGTGGGGCAGGGCGAGGCGACGATTGTTGAGTTGATATGACGGCGGCCGCGCTGCCACGAAATCTGAACAGGTCGCGCATCATCATTCATCCGCACCGCCAAGCGCCCGCGCCACGGCCGCGTATGCATCCACTAATCCATAGCCGGCTGTGTTGTTCGGCCATTGGCTTGGGTCGCCGCAATCGGATGGCGGAATAAGCAGAGGCTGCGCCGTCTCCGTGATGATGCGCTCGGTGCGTTCAACATCGCCTATGAGGCCCGGCGCGGCCGACCAGAGCAGAGCCACCACTCCGACCACATGCGGCCCTGCCATCGACGTGCCGTCGCTGAACTCATACGTGCCGCCGGGGAAAGCCGACAGCACGGCCATGCCGGGAGCCACCACGTCGGGCTTGGTTCGGCCGCTGCCGTCGGCCGTCACCGGGCCGCGGCTGCTGAATGGCGCGATGTTTCCCGCTTCGTCGCTCGCCCCAACGGTGAAGACCTCATCGTAAAGGCTGATGGGGGCATTGATGGTGGCGCAGGCGCTGCCGTCGTTGCCGGCCGAGGCCACAACAAAGACCCCCGCTGCCCGCAACGCCCGTACCGCCGGCAGGAGGGCCGCCGGATCGCACCCCTCGATTTCCGGGCAGCCCCACGAGTTGTTCAGGACGTGGGCGCCCAACTCCGGTTGCCCGTCGTGGAGAGCATCGCCTGTCTGCGGGAACGGAGCAAACAGAAACTGGAGGCAATCGAGGTAACGCGGCGCATTGCCCAGGTTGCGGGCCAGATTCACGCAGCCGATCCACGTCGCCTCCGGAGCCACGCCCACCGAGCGGCCGAGAACCGAACCCAGCGTGTGCGTCCCGTGACCGCCCCAGTCGGTCGGCCGGGTCGTAGCGTTCCACGGGTCCAGCCAGTTGTAGTCGTCGCCCGCCGGACCGTCCGGCCGGTTGCCCCGGTATTGCTCGCGCAGTTCCGGGTGTTGCCCGTCGACGCCGGAGTCGCTTTGCCCGATCACGATGCCCGCGCCGCGCGCGCCGAACTCCTCCCAGACACGGGGCGCGCCGACGGCGTCCAGGTTCCATTGCGGCCGGTCGGGCGCAATGGCGGACCCTCGGCTCTCCGACGGTATTGCCGGCAACGGCCGCAGGGTCGGACTGATCAGAACGCGGTCAACCTCGGGTCGGTTTTCAAGCCAGCGCCGAATGAGCGGCCCGCCGTCTACTTCCAAAGCATTGGCGAGGTAATAGGGCGTGTAATCAATCCCGCCCGCTTCGAGGGCGCGGCGCAGGTCGCCTTGCGTGGCGTCGGCATGACGAACCAGTACATCGTAGACGTGGGCGCGTCGCGCCGACGGATCGGCAATAGTCGCCGCGGCCGACAGATCGGCCTGGTGGGAGAGGATAACGTAAAGGCGCTCGCCATGCAGCCCCGGCTGTCCGACGATCCAATAGGCCGCCGCCAGACCGAGCCAGGCGATGACTGTCAATGCGGCCGGGATTAGCTCTCGTCGCCCGGCGCGGCGGCTCAGCGGCCAGGCAAGCAACCCCAGCAGCAGGGCAATGCCCGCCGCGAGCAGCGTCGCCCGGATGGCGTAGTAACTCACATCGCGCGAGCCGATGTTGAGAATGAGCGCCAGTTCTTCGGAGTCGAGAAACAGTAGCGGCGCGGCGGCCACCAGGCCGATCAGAAGCGCCGCGCGGGTTTGGCCCGCGGGCGGTTGTTCGGCCCCGCCCCAGCGGGCCACGGCCACCAGCAGCGGGCCGAGCGCGGGCAGAAGAAACAGCAGAACGAGCTGCTGCCCATTATGGCCGAAGGTGACGCCCATGATAAGCAGGGTAACGCTCGCGGCGAACGCGGCAAACGGAGCCGGGGCCAGTTCACCCTCAGCCGGGTGGCGAAAGAGAACCCGGCGCAAGGTGAGGGCCGCCGCGCCGCCCAGCAATAGCGCCGCGGCCAGATTCAACACCGTATCGACCCACGAGCCAAGCGCACCCCAGATGACCCACGGCCAGACGACCGGCGCAACCGCCAACAATGCGGGCCAGAGCGGGCGAGCGGAGAAGCCTGCCCGATCGCCCGTGCGCCGTTCCGGAATGGTCAATGCGATTAGATAGACGAGCGTGCCGCCAATCTGGGCCAGGGCGGCTGTTTGCGCGTTGGTTGCGGAGATGAGTTGTACCGGCAGGAGCAGCAATGCGAACCCGCCGGCCAATGCCCAGGCGCGAAAGACTGCCCGATAGCGCGGCGTCTTCGTCATCGCCAAACCAAGCAGCGAGGGCAACGCTACCGCCGCCGCATACCCGGCTGTGATCGCCACCCACCCACCGCGGCCGAACGACTGCCCGCCGACCAGCGCGAACTGCTCGGCCAGCCAGACGGACGGAAACAAGATGAGGGCCGTGGCGACGATCCACGCCGCCAGCAGCAGACTGCCGACCAGAGCCGCATTGCTGTCCGGGCGGCGTGGTTGTTGTGTTGGGGTGGGGTCGGTGAGTATCATTCGGCCGGCGTGAACCCGTTATCGGCGATGACCCGACTGTACCAGATGGCGCTGTCCTTGGGGATGCGCTCCCGGGTTTCGTAATCTACCCAAACCATGCCGAATCGCTGCTGATATCCTTTGGCCCACTCGAAGTTGTCCATCAGCGACCAGACGAAGTAACCGGCCAGCGGCACGCCGTTTTGCATCGCCCGGTGGGCGGCAGCGAAGTGATCGCGCAAGTAGCTGATCCGGCGGACATCGGAGATGCGACTATTCCCATCCGGGCCATCCAAAAAACTGGCGCCGTTTTCGGTGATATAGATCTTCGGCGGGTTATATTCGAAGTAGATGCGGTTCAATAGTTTATATAGCCCTTCGGGGTAGATTTCCCAGTAAACCGGATCGGTCATGCCGGAGTACATGTCGCACTTGGGTAAATCGGGAAAGCGCGTCCGGGGCCAGTTGTCGGCCGCGGCCTCGTCGCGCACGATCCGGCGCGTATAGTAGTTTATGCCGAGGAAGTCCATCGGTGCGGCGATCGCCTCGAAGTCACCGGGTTTGATGAAGTCCATTCCCTGCGGGAAGAACGGCTCGTAATGGGTGATGGCGTCTGCCGGGTAGTGGCGGCCGAACAAGGCCCCCGCAAACCAGCGATTGAATGTGCCGTCCTCGATTCGGGTCATGCGCCGATCCGCGGGGCTTTCCGAAGCCGACACGATTGCCTCAAAGTTCAGCGTAATGCCAACTTCGCTTTCGGGACTATTGGCGCGGATGACCGGCACGGCCCACCCATGGGATAGCAGCAGGTGATGGGCCGCGCGGACGGCGGCGGCCGTGTCCCGCCAACCGGGGGCATGCTCGCCGTACTGGTAGCTGAGGATGCTGGCGCACCACGGCTCATTGTGGGTGATCCAATGCTTGACCCGATCGCCGAGTCGGCGCGAGACAACTTCGGCGTATTCGACGAACGCTTCGGCCGTGGAGCGTTCGGGCCAGCCACCCTCATCGTGGAGCGCCTGGGGCAGGTCCCAATGGTAGAGGGTCACAAAGGGCGTGATCCCGGCTTCCAGCAAGCCGTCAACCAGGCGGCTATAGAAATCGAGGCCGGCCGGGTTCACCTTCCCGCGACCGGCGGGCAAGACCCGCGGCCACGCGATTGAGAAGCGATAGGCCTGAAGCCCGAGCGACTTCATCAGGGCAATGTCTTCCGGCCAGCGGTGGTAATGATCGCAGGCTACGTCGCCGGTGCCGGCATCGATGATGTTACCCGGCGTATGGGTAAACCGATCCCAGATGGATTCACCTTTGCCGTCCTCATTCCAGGCTCCCTCAATCTGATAGGATGACGTAGCCGCGCCCCAGATGAAATCATCGGGAAAACTCGTAAAAGTAGCCATGATACTCCTGTATCGAAAGTTGCTCTACGACACGGAGCGCCCGGGGTTGATTGATTGACCTGACCCATCCGTCGAGTTCGGCTCCGCGAATGCTTGTGTTTCACCCGATCGTACGCGAATCAGGCCGAACGGCAACCGTTAGCGAGTCGGTCGTTGAACTATCATCGGAACTTCAACCCCGGGCGCGCGATGGATTAACGAAAGCCGGGCGTGATCGGGTTCGCTGCCGCGTATCGTTTGAAAGCGAGCCGTTAATGGCGTTATACTATGGCTTGGTTGAATCTACCTATGGACCCAATGCAGTTCCTCGATATCCTGGATAGTTCACTGTCCGAGGCCGAGCTGGTCGAGCTTTGTCGCCGCTTCGGCGTGGCTTATGGCGCGTTTCCCGGCGAAACCAGACGCGACAAGACGCGCGAATTCCTGGGGTATATTCGGCGGCAGGGGCGAATGTCCGGGCTGGCCGAAGCGACGGTAGCGCTGCGCCCCGATTTATCGCCCGCCGTCGCCCAGCTCTATGAGAGCAAGGAGAAGGAACTGGACTGGCTGGATCAGGTGGCCGGCGGAGAGGGAAAAGCCCTGGAATCCGGCCTGACGTGGCGATGGCCGGCGTCTTCGGGTCCGCAGCCGAGGCAGGCCTCGGCTGCGGACACACCAGTCTCGCCCGACGATGTGCCGGAACTGGACCCGCCATTGCCGGTTGCGCCGGTTAACCCTTATACGCCCGGTGTGGCGGTTGTCGATGCGGCGATGTTTTTCGGCCGGGCGGCCGAGCTGGAGCAGATTCACCAAAAACTCGTCGAAGGCAAGCACGTGGCCATCGTCGCCGGGCGGGGATTCGGCGGCTCGTCGCTCCTGTATCAGGCCGGGCAGCGCTTCTCCGACAAGGCGCGTTTGTCGGCCTATATCGATATGAAAGAACCTGCGCACCAGAGCATGGCCGGCTTGCTGAACGCCATCTGGACTCAATGGTGGGCGCAGGTCAAGCCGGGCAATGCCGTTGCCGTTCAAACACTGGCGGAGTTTGTCACCGCCGTGCGCAAGCTGGGCGCGGCCGGCTTTCGGCCGCTCCTCTTTCTGGACGAGTTGGAACAGTTGGTTTGGCGGCGAACTATTTTTACCGACGATCTGTTGAACGCCTGGCACGAGATCGGTCGCGAGGGACTGGTCGGCTTCGCGATGACTGCTCATACCACCCCGGCCGACCTGCTGGCGCAGGAAGGGTTCGCTTCCTCGTTTTACGAATTGTTCCATCCATTGAACCTGGGATTGATGGATGAGCCGTCGGCGCGGGGCCTTTTGCGGGTGCCAATCGAGCGGGTGGGGATGACCGTGCCTGATGAATCTGTGGAACGTTTGCTGGCGCTGGCTGGGCCGCACCCGTTCTTCCTCCAAATCGCCGGACTATATTTGTTTGAGAGCCTCTCGCGTGATGCCTACAGCCGCGCCGAAGTGACCCGACAGTTTGAGGCCGCGGCCGAACCATACTGGCAGGATTTGTGGGAGACGATGTCGCCGCTGGCCCGATCGCACTATCCCCTCACACAGGCCAAAGCAATGGAGGGTATGGGCGGCCGTCAATTGCGCATTCTCGCCAACAGGGGGTTGGTCCTGGCCTCGGAGTCGGAGTATCGGCCGTTCAGCGAAGGGTTTGCGCGCTGGCTGCGACGTATGGAGGCGGCCATGCAGGCTGCCGCAAATGCTCTCGTCGAGCCGGTGTCGGCCTGAACGGGGCAAAAGCACAGCTAAACCGGAAGCGATCCGACGAGATAGCCGTGTGTGACATTCGCTGGTGTAGTCAATCATGAAACGCGCCGTCAGTATCAGCCTTGGTTCCTCTAAACGCAATAACGCCGTCGAGCTTGACCTGCTTGGCGAGCGCGTTCGCATCGAGCGCATCGGCACCGACGGCGACATGGAGCAAGCTGCCCGGCTCTTCGGCGAATTGGATGGGCAGGTCGATGCCTTCGGCGTCGGTGGCGCGGACCTTGGGCTGATGGTCGGTGATAAACGATATCTTCTGCACTCCGTCAAGCCGATGGTCAGACTGGTGAAACACACCCCGCTGGTGGACGGTTCCGGTCTGAAAAACACACTGGAACGAGGCGTCGCGCCCTACATAGATGCTCAAATCGGATCGCCGCAACCGCGGCGTGTGCTCATGACCAGCGGGGCGGACCGCTGGGGAATGTCGATGTCGTTCCTTGACAGCGGGTATGAGGGCGTGTTTGGCGATCTCATGTTCGGGTTGGGGTTGCCCGTGCCGTTGCGGTCGGCGGCGGCCATCATACGTGTCACTGCGCTGCTTTTGCCGGTCGTGACGCGACTGCCGTTTGAGTGGCTCTATCCCACGGGCGAAAAACAGGAGACCAATACGCCGAAGTTCGGCCGCTGGTACGAGTGGGCGTCGGTCATTGCCGGGGACTGTCACTTCGTCAAACGCTTCATGCCCGCGCGGCTCGACGGCAAGATCATTTGCACCAACACGACGACCTCCGAGGACGTGGCCACGTTTCGGGCAGCGGGCGTCAGCCATCTCGTCACGACGACTCCCCGCCTGGAAGGTCGTTCGTTCGGGACGAACATGATGGAAGCGATGCTGGTGGCGGTCAGCGGCAAAGGACGCCCCTTGACGGACAGTGAGCTTGAGAAACTGATCGCCCGTCTTGAGCTGCGGCCGCATATCGAACGGCTGAATGAATAGAATTGGTGGAGTCTCATACACACTGAAAACAATCTCCGAAAACAGTATATGATAATGTTTGACTGGGACGCGCCCCACGCCCGAGTCCGGAAACAAGAAGCCGAGATTGAATGAATAGGGACGATCAACTTGAGCGACTTGTTGGTGAGTTGGTTGCCATCAACTCTATCAACCCCGACCTCGCGCCTGGCGCAGCCGGGGAGGGCGAGATCGCCCGGTTCATCGCCGGGTGGCTGGAGCGGGCCGGACTGGAAGTCCATCTGGTCGAGACGTTGCCCGGACGGCCGAACGTCGTTGGCGTCGCGCGTGGGACGGGCGGCGGCAGAACATTGTTGCTCAACGGTCACCTCGACACTGTGGGTGTTGTCGGTATGCAGGAACCGTTCCGGCCGCGTGTCAAGGACGGCCGCCTCTATGGGCGCGGCGCGTATGATATGAAAGCGGGTGTCGCGGCGTGCATGATGGCCGCTGCAGAAGCGCGAAAGCGAAATCTCCGCGGCGATGTGATCGTGACCGCCGTCATGGACGAGGAGTACGCCGGTCTGGGGACGGCGGCGGTCGCCGAGCGGTATCGGGCCGACGGCGCGATCGTGGCCGAGTCGACGGAACTGCAACTCATCACTGCTCATAAGGGATTTATCTGGCTGGAAGTGGAGACGCGCGGCGTAGCTGCCCACGGCTCGCGGCCGCATCTGGGCGTGGACGCCATCGCCAAGATGGGGCAATTTCTTGTGGAACTGGAACGGCTGGGAGAAGTGCTTTCCGCTGGCCCGGCGCACCCTTTGTTAGGCAATGCCTCGGTCCATGCCTCGCTCATCCGAGGTGGGCAAGAACTGTCCAGCTATCCTGAGCAGTGCATCTTGTCTGTCGAGCGGCGCACGCTGCCGGGGGAGACGGCCGCGGCAGTCGAGGCCGAGCTTCAGGCGATCATTGACCGGCTCCACGACGTCGACCCCAGCTTTCGGGCTGTGGTCCGCCCCGGGTTGGTGCGTGCGCCGCTGGAGACGCCCGAGACCGCCGGAATAGTCGGTGTGGTTCGCGAGTCGGCCGAGCAGGCGCTCGGCCGACCATGCGAATCAGGCGGCTTGTCGTTCTGGACGGACGCGGCGACGTTATGGGCGGCGGGTATACCGACCGTACTGTTCGGCCCTGCCGGGGTGGGGGCACACGCGACCGAGGAGTGGGTGGATTTGAGCAGCGTCGCCGCCTGCGCCGAGATCTATCTGGCGACGGCGCTGGCGTTTTGTGAATGAGCAAGCTTTCGTGTTCGCCATTACCCCTTTGTGTCCCTAATGTCCAAATAGAGAACTCAAAAGCCCAAACCCCTTGCCCGATCTTGACAAGGGCGAGGGGTCGAATTTACTATCAAACCGGACCTCGAGGCGAGGCTTCCTTCATAATAGTTCCCCATTGGAGACACAATATCTCTTTCTTTGCGATACGGTTGGAACAGGCAGCACGGCTCAATCTGACCCGCGCCCTGGAGCGCTATCCGTCTTGAGTTCGGCGGTGATGTCGGCGACCAGCACCCGCGCGCGTTTGGCGGCTGTGCCCACGTACTGGTCGGCGTCCATCAGGCGGTGTAACTCATCGGCCGGCAGAAAGGCCAACAATCGCTCGTCCCCGGCGATCCGTTCCCTCAACGGGTTAGGTTCCTCACGTCGCACGACTTCCCATGCCTGCAAGCTCGCTTCGCGTAGCCACTCGTGTGCTTCCTGTCGATCGGCTCCGGCACGGACGGCCGCAACCAATACCCGCTCGGTGGCGGCGAAAGGGCCAAAACGGACCATACTACGGCCGATTTGCTCGCGGTCAATGGTCATTCCCTCTACCAGCGCCGTCGCCCGACGAAGCATCTCATCCACCGCCAAAAAGCTCTCCGGCAAGAAGAGGCGGCGGTTGGCGCTGTCGTCCAGGCTGCGTTCCAGGATCGCCTGGCCGGCGTTGTCCCAGGCCACGGCCGTCTGTGCCGCCACATAGCGGGCCAGCGAGCAGATATTCTCGGCGTTGATCGGGTTGCGCTTGAAAGGCATGGCCGACGAGCCGACCTGCCGTCGGCCGAACGGCTCGGCCCATTCGCCGAATTCCGGTGATTGCAGCACGCGGAAATCAAGTGCGAATTTATGTAAACCGGATGCGATGCCGGAGAGGACGTGGATCACGTGCAAGTCCTGCCGCCGACTGTACGTCTGACTCGCCACCGGGAAATAGGGCAAGTCGAGGCGAGCCATCGCCAGGGTTTCCATTTGTTCGGCCGTCATCTCCGTGCCGGTCAACAACTCGACAAAACCCGCCTGGGAGCCGACCGCGCCCTTGAACCCTTTGCCGCGCAGACCATTAACAAGTGTTTGAAGTTGGCGATAATCTTCCAGCAAATCCTGCGCGTACATAGCCAGCCGATAGCCGAGGGTTGTCGGTTCGGCGGGCTGGATGTGGGTGTAGCCCATCACGGGTAAGTCGGCCGTTTCGCCGATGCGACGGACAAAAGCCGACAACAATCGTCGCAACTGCTCGGCCAGCAGACGCGCCGCCTCGCGCTGGCGCAGCACGTCAACGTTATCGGTAATGTCTGCGCTGGTTGCTCCCCAATGGATGACGCCGCCGCCGACGGGGCATTGTTCGGCGTAGGTGCGTATTTCGGCCATTACGTCATGGCGCGTCTCCCGTTCGATTTGAAGCGCGCGGTCGATATCCACATCATCGACGTGGGCTTCCAGATCGGCCAGTTGGTCGGCCGTCACCAACCCGGCCACATGTTGCGCCGCGGCCAGGGCAACCCACACCCGCCGCATGAGGAGTCGTTTGTTCGCTTCCGACCAGAGATAGCGCATTCCCTCGCTGCCGTAGCGCCAGGTGAAAGGGGAGATGAAAGTGCGGTGATCGAAGTGGGTCATGATTATCTATCGGATCGCCCCAATGTTTTGACGCCCGTCGGAAACCATGTCTCAATTCTGCAAAACTTCAAGTCGCCTTTGCATTAGTCGTCGCTAAAACCTCTCGCCGATGGAGCAGGCTCTCGGCCGAATACAGAACAAGCGCCAGCCAGATCAACCCGAACCCGACCATTCGCGCCGGACCAAACGGCTCGTTGAAGATCAGCACGCCGATGAGAAACTGGAGCGTTGGGGCGATGTATTGCAACAGGCCCAGAGTCGTCAGAGTGATGCGACGCGCGCCGGCGGCAAAGAGCAACAGCGGCACGCTGGTGACCACGCCCGCGCCTGCCAACAAGAGCAGGGTGGTCGGGTCGGTATGGGCGAAAGCGCCGCTTCCTCGCATTTCCATGAGGATGAGGAAGCCGAGCGCCGGCAGAAAGAGGACGGCCGTCTCCAGAAACAATCCCTCGGCCGAGTTCAGCGCCGCCGTTTTGCGGATGAGACCGTAGATGCCGAAAGAAAACGCCAGGGTCATGGCAATCCAGGGGAACGCGCCATAACTGAGAGTCAGATAGAGAACTCCGGCCAGCGCGACGCTGAGGGCCAGCCACTGTGCCGGCCGCAGTCGCTCTTTCAAGACCAGATAACCAAGCAGGACGTTGACCAGCGGGTTGATGAAATACCCCAGACTCGTCTCGACGACGAATCCCGCGTTGACGCCCCAGATATACGTGTACCAGTTGACGCCGAGCAGGAGACCGGAGAGCGCGAAGGTCAACAGTACGCGCGGCCGACGAAGCGCCCCACCCAGCCAGCTCCAATGGCGCCGAACTGTGAGCACCAGCCCAACGAATACCAGCGACCAGACGATGCGATTGGCTAGGATTTGCCCCGCGGGTACGGTTGCCAGTGCTCGCCAGTAGAGCGGCAGGAGGCCCCAAATGATGTATGCTCCGGCCGCGTAGAGAATGCCCTTGTTCATACGTTACGCACCTGACCCAATGACGCAAGAGCGCAAGGAATCTCACCATTGCGCTCTTGTATCTTTGCGGCAAATGACTCCTTATCGGCGCGCCTGGTAGTTGGGCGCTTCCTTGGTGATGAGAATGCCGTGGGGGTGGCTTTCCAGCAGCCCGGCGTTGGTAATGCGAACGAATTGGGCTTTGGCTCGCAACTCATCCAGATCACAGGCGCCCACGTAGCCCATTCCGGAACGCAGGCCGCCCATCATCTGATAGATGATGTCACGGAGTTGGCCTTTATAGGGAACCTGCCCCTCGACACCTTCGGGAACCAGTTTGTCGCGGGCAGGCCCACCGGCCGGCGATGGCGTGCCGCTGCCGTAGCGGTCGGCTCCGTGACCCTGCATTGCACCCATGCTGCCCATGCCGCGGTAGACCTTGTAGCGACGCCCCTCGTAGAGGATGATCTCGCCCGGACTCTCTTCGAGACCGGCCAGCATGGAGCCTAGCATGACGGTGTCGGCCCCGGCGGCCAGTGCCTTGACGATGTCGCCGCTATATTTAATGCCGCCGTCGGCAATGAGCGGGACGTTATATTCCCGGCACACCCTGGCGCAGGCCGCCACGGCCGAGATCTGTGGCACGCCCGCCCCGGCGACGATGCGTGTGGTGCAGATCGATCCCGCGCCGATGCCTACCTTGATGGCCCCGGCCCCAGCTTCAATCAGGGCGCGCGCGCCCTCGGCGCCGGCCACATTCCCGGCGATGATTGACAGCGACGGATGGCGCTGTCCGACCGCACGGATGGTGTCGATGACGAGTCGTGTATGGCCGTGGGCCGTGTCGATTGTCGCCACATCGACCCCGGCCTCGACCAGCAGATCGAGACGGGCCATCGCTTTCTCGCCGACGCCGATGGCCGCCGCGCAGAGCAATCGGCCGCGCGAGTCGGTGGCGCTATTGGGGAAATCCAGCTTTTTGAGGATGTCCTTGACGGTGATGAGGCCTTTGAGGCGACCATTGCCGTCCACCAGTGGCAGCTTCTCGATGCGATGGCGGTGGAGAATGGCCTTGGCTTCTTCCAGGCTCGTGCCGACGGAGGCTGTCACCAGGCCTTCGCTGGTCATGTAGTCGGCGATGGGTTGGTCGCCGGGTGTAACAAAGCGCGTGTCGCGATTGGTCAGAATGCCAACCAGCCGCCCCTCTTCATCCGTGATGGGGATGCCCGAGATGTGGTAACGGCTCATGAGCGCTTCGGCCTGGGCCAGTGTGGCATCCGGCCGCAATGTCAGCGGATCGACGATCATCCCCGATTCCGACCGTTTGACCTTGTCCACTTCCTCGGCCTGCTCCCCGGGCGTCAGGTTGCGGTGGATGATGCCGATGCCGCCCAGCCGGGCCAGCGCGATCGCCATGGAAGCCTCTGTAACGGTGTCCATGGCGGCGGACATGACCGGTATGTTGAGTGTGATGTCGTCGATGAGGCGCGTGCGCAGGTTGACGTCGGCCGGCAGAACCTGGGAATAGCCGGGCGTGAGCAATACGTCGTCGAAAGTCAGGGCTATCTCGCCATACTCTGCTGCAAATCTCATCGTCGAACTCCCCGCGCTGCTTGTAGTGTGCTCCCTTTGAAGATCGAATAACTAACCACGGGTGGAACATGGATAGAACAGGATTAAACGGAACTCAATTTCTCTCTATCCGTTATATCCATGTCATCCTTGTCTATCCGTGGCTGGATTATTTATCCGCAAAAGTGCCTGATTACAAACCTCGCGTCATGGGTAAGCGCGCGCTACGAGCAAGCAGACCGACATCAATCAATCTGTCGCCGTGGCTTGGGCTTTAGTACGCGCTGGCGGCGGCGGCCAAAGATCTGCGGCGCGCGATTATTGCGCTTCAACACAATCCAGATACCGGCCAACACCAACGTCACCGCCATCAGGAAAGAATAGGTGATGGGCGAGCTGCCGATGGTGGGTTGGTCGGGGCGGAAGAACTCCAGGAATGCCCGGCCCGCGCCCCACCAAATCAGGAAGATGCCGAACAGCGTCCCCGGCTGCCATTTGTCGCGGAACCGGCTGTTGAGGGTCACCAGGACGAAGAAGCCGAGGATGAGCCAGATGGACTCATACAGGAAGGTCGGGTGGAAGCGCGTTTCCAGCGGATACTGCGTGAGGTCCGCGAATTGCGGCAGTCGATAGGGCGCATCGATCAGGATGCCCCACGGCCGTGTGGTGGGTGGGCCATATAGCTCCTGATTGATGAAGTTCCCCCACCGGCCGATGCCCTGGGCGATCAACAGCGCCGGGCCGGCGACATCGGCATAGTGCCAGAAGTTCAGCTTCCGCCAGCGGATGTACAGCCAGCCGACGACGGCCGCGCCGATGAACCCACCGAGGATGTTGATGCCCCCGGAACGAATGTTGATCACGTCCAGGAAGCTTTGGAATTGATCGCCCCGGCCGCCGAATACTTCCAGCAAGACGTAGGTAAGGCGGGCAAAGATATAGCCACTGAAAATGACGACGATTAGCCCGTTGAAGAACTCATCGACGTTTTGGCCGCGCCTGGCGATCTCGCGCGCGCCCCAGATCACGCCAACGGCAATGCCGATGGTGACGATGATGCCATACCAATAGATGGGAAACCCGCCGCCAATCGGAATTGTGAAGGCGATCGGATCGATGTTCAGTCCGTCCAGCATATTTCACCCGTTACAAAAGAATAATGTATTTTACCGTGCGGCCATCCGGTCGCGCGTCGCCCAATTATTCCAGATAGCCCAGCCCACGCAACCGCTGTCGCAGCAGTTCGTCGGATTCCAGGTCGACCGTCGCGTCGGACGGTTGGACATCTCGCTCACGCGTGGCCCGCTGCACCATCTGTTCCAGCGCCTGATCGAATGCGGCGACCAGGGTCGGCTCGGCGGCCAGCAGGTTGACTGCCTCCGACGGGTCGACCGCCAGATTATAGAGTTCTTCCGGCAAATCGTCTATCTCGATAAGCTTGAGCGGGTTGCCCTCTTTTGCAGGTCTGACGATTGCGCGCCGCTCCGACAGGCAACGGAACCGCTCCAGCAGTTCGGGCTGCCGTGTCTCGAGGGCCTTGACGAAGTTGAGCGGCGGGTATATCTCGCTGAACGCCGTTTGTTGTTCGGGGTCACGTCCCGCCAGCGTGTGCCGCAGGGAGAGGCGCCTGACGTTCGCGGCGTCGTCGCTCATTGCCGCGCCAAGCATGGCCAGTTGCTCATCCGATTGCGCGGCGGCGTCGAGGATCGTATGGAAGACGCGCCGTGTGCTGACCGGCGACTCGATGCGCTCCCCTGCCTGAATCCGACCGGGCCAATGGGTGATCAGCGGCACGTGGACCAGCTCATCGTAGGCGACGAAGGCGTGGCCGAAGTAGCCATGGTCGCCCAGGCCGTCGCCGTGGTCAGCGACGATGATCGTCAGCGTATCACGGTTGCGCCGGCGTTTTTCGAGCGTGTCGAAGAGCCGACCCAGATAATGATCCTGATAGGCGACCTCGGCGTCGTACATGTCATTGAGCACGCGCGCTTCCATATCGCTCAGCGGTTCGGCAAGGGGTGCGGCCCAACGATAAGCCTCGCGGTTCCACGTACGCAGGATGGCGCGAGCTTCCTTGCTTGCCCGGAAGTAGGGAGCAATGCGATCGACGAACTCGCCCGGCGGCCAGAAGGGCAAATGCGTTTCCATCAGGTTCATGAAGAGGAAGAGCGGTTTGTCGGGGGCGCGCTCTTCGCGCTCCTCCAGGAGGTGAACCGCGTCCTGCACCGAGCGCTCGTTCTGCCCCTTGAAGTTGGCGATTCTGGACCAAAGGGGTGTCAGCCATGCGTGAAGCGAAATGCGGAAGGCCAGATCGGAGCGGCCGACGAAATTCTGAATAGGGTAGGAAATCCGCCGCAAAAATTGGGTGTAGAGTTCGGCGATCCGGCTGACAGGCCACGGCCATGGGTTGGAACTGTCGGGTACGCTGGGGAATGCGCCGCCATAGTTGTAGAAAGTCTGAAACCCGCGTTTGAAGCCGTTGTTCAATACGCCTACCAATGGATTGTTGCAGAAGCCGATTGTCTCGTAGCCGAGCCGGCGCAGCATTTCCGCCAGATGCGGCCGTCCGGCGCTCAGGGCTTGCGAAGATTGGGTCACGCCGTGGGATGTTGGGTAAAGGCCGGTGAATAGCGAGGCGTGGCTGGGAATCGTCCACTGAGCGGGTGACACGGCATGCTCGAAAATGGCACCCCGGCCGGCGAACCTGTCGAGGTTGGGGCTTGTCGGCCGGCTGTGACCGTAGCAACTCAGGCGATCGGCGCGCTGCGTGTCGAGCACTATCAAAAGAATATCGGGTGAACTCATTTAACTTGTTACCTGTGTTTCCGGGCTTTGGATTGATACAACCACCTCGATAACGGTGCGGGAACTGCCCTAACAACCTGAATTTGATCCCGCTGTGGTTCCGTCTTACATACCGAACCACCCCATCATGTTGTCGAGTAATTGTTGGCGGGCATCGTCCGGCATGGCCGCGAACGGCGCGAAGAGAAAAATGGAACGTTGCTCCAGCGCATTGGTCTCGGCGGCGGCCACGGCGATAGCTGCGCCCTCGCCGGTCTCGCCCGGGGCACGAGCCAGGAAGATGATCTCGTTGGTGTTGAGATCTGTGGTCTCGGCCAGGGCCACCTCATACACGTTGTCCAGCGGGATTATCTCCCCGTCCTCAAAGCCATTGCCCAGTGCCGGGTCGCCGGCCACGATGGCCACGTTCTCCAGCGGCGCCAGTTCGACCGGCCCAAGAATCGTCGGCGAGGTCCCGCTGATGAGGAGGTCGCCGCCTGCGTCCAGGTACTCAATGATGCGTCCCGTGTCTTCGCTAAAGAGACCGTCCTCATCGCGATAGGTGCCGGAGTCCCAGATTACCAGTTGATAATCCGCGAGTGCGTCGTTGGGTAGCGGCCCGTCGTCGCTGGAAACCCACACGGTCACGTCATAGCTGCTCGACAGGCTCGAGGCAAAGGCCTCGGCGCTGGTGAATCCCTCGCCAAGCGGTTGGCCGTCATCGTCGGCAAAAATGAAAACGCGATTATTCGGGCCGCCGGCCTCGTCGGAGCTGCCCGGTTCACCGGCGGTGACGCTCAACTCGTAGCGGCCGCCATCGTTGAAAAAGTCACGAACCCGTATCGTGTACGCGCCGTCGTCGGGTATTTCGATGCCGCGCATTTCCTCAACGCCCCCGGTAAATGTGGAATCGACGTTCGCCAGAAGTTGATTGTCGGGGCCGTACAATTCGAGGATACCGTCCATGTCTTCGTCGCTATCCAAAACGATATCGATCGTGGTCGGGCCGTCCTGAAACGTCCATGCGTGAGCTTCGTCGGGAACCAATTCGGCGCTTTTGGTTTCATCCAGCGCGATCGCGCCCTGATCGGCGGCATCGATGGGCGCGGGCGGTTCGTTGCCGTTCTCTTCCCGACCTGTATCGTCGCCTGGCGTTTCGACTGGCTCGCCCGGGCCGGTAGTGATCAGTTCGTACTCCACCGGTTCATTCTCAATCCCCGTGGGGCAGACGGCAAGATTCTCCTGGAGCAAACAGCCCGAAAAGTCGGCCGTGTCGTGTGGCCCGGCGGGGCGCAGACGCGCCAGAACACTCTCCAGGCCGTCGTTGCTTGCTGCCAGGACTGCGACCTGTTGCCGCTCGCCGTCCGTATCGAGCACAATGATTGCGCTTCCCGCCATCTGGATATCGCCGAGGGGCGACTTGACGAGACGTGTCCCCGAAGGCGCGCTATTCTCATTCGATCCCTCTGACGCGGCAGTGGGCGGCTGGATGGCCGGGCGGATCACCAGTTCGATACCCGCCCGTTCCAGCAGATCGGCCACGTCCTCGGCCTGATTGTACAGGCCCACATACAAGGCATCGTGGTCGAGGTTCGGCTCGGCCGTCAGCGTCAGAGGCAAGCCCACGGCGCGAAAGGCGGATTGCAGGGCGACGACGTCATCGAAGGCGTCCGGCCCCAGTTCCGGCGAGCCACTGTAGACCAGTTCAACCGGGGCGCGGAAGAAATAGGGGAAGCCGGCCAGACCCTCGGCGCTTTCTCCATTGGCGACCAGGAAATCGGCCACTCGGGACACAAACTCGCCGTTGTCATAGACGGTGTTGTATGGCTCAAGCAGAAAATGCAGGTCTCCGAGAGCGAGGACTTGCCCGTCCTCGCCCTCGGCCGGACTGACGGCGGCGAGGGTTAACCCACCCGGCTGGTCGGTAGCCGAGGACCAGGTGTTCTCGTCTCCAGCCAGAACCGGCGCGGCCGACGGCCCCAGCAGGAGCGAATGCACGCTATAGAGCGCCAGGCGCTTTAGTCCATTAGTCAGCTCTGTGCCCGAGAAGCCTGTTTCGTCGACCAGGATGTTGCGGAAGTTACCTTCGTTCTCGACAGTGTTATAGAGATAGTCTCCCCGGAAAGTGATGTCGAACGCGTTTGCCACGTCGTTCAGCGGCACTTGCGCCGTGTGGATGGTCGGCGCCGCGAAGAAATCGACCTCGTCAAACTCGATGTTATAGCGGGTCGGATCACCCACCAGCAAGACGCGGCCGCCTCGATCGACAAATTGCCGCACGGCCAGCACTTCGTCCGGTGAATAATTGGCCAGAGGGGCGATGACAATCAGCGCGCCGGCCGGGCGGAGCGCATCGGCGAGTTCACCTTCGAGAAACGACGTTAGCTGGTAACCGCGCGCCGCGAGCAAGCTGTCGAGATAGGCGATTTCCTCCAGCGAGAACTGATTGTCGTGGGCCTTGTCCAGCAGAGCGATCCCGCCCAGTTCGTTCGTCTCCGAGCGATTGGTGGCGGGGACGTCTTCAAATTGATTGGGTTGGGGTGTCGCCACCTCCGCAATCCCGTCGGCCGAGTAGGCGGGCGGCGCCGCGGGTGAGGCGTTGAAAGGCCGGTAATACTGGAGGTAGCGAATCGCCAGCGGCGCCAGAAGCATCAACAGGAAAACGGCGAGGAGGATTGCGGCTTTGCGCATGGGTGGCATCCGTCTTGAGCGAGTCAGAGGTCGCGGGCAGTTTATCGAAGCCCGACAGGTTCGACGTGCCGATAATAAATCCCGGGTGCCAGGTTGGTGGGAGCGGCCCAGAGGCGCGCTTCGTCAATCGGTTCCGGCTGGTAGCGGAAGAGGGGTAGTGGGATGAATTCGGTTTCGAAGGTCAGTGGGTATAACTCCACCGTTTCGTAGCTTCGCAGACCGGCCAGTTCGGCCGCGCGGCGGATCGCCTCTTCGCCCGCCGCCAATCCATCGATCAGCCCATAATCAAGCGCCTGGACGCCCGTGTAGATCTCGGCGCGGGACAGGTTTTCCAGCTCGATTTTCAGACGTTCGCCGCGCCCCACGCGAACTGCATTGAGAAAAGCGAATTTTGCTCGCTCGATCTGGCGGACATACCCGTCGCGTGTGCCGCCGAACGCCTTATAGGGGCCTGTCGTCAGTAAATCCTCCTCGATATAGACGTCGCCGGGCAGCGAAGCGATGACGCCGACACTGCCGACATTTGAAGTGGGCTTGGCGTAGATTTCATTTGCCGCCGCAGCCATGTAGTAGGCGCCGCTGGCGGCCAGCAAGTCAATAGAGGCCACAACCGGGAGTTCCTCGCGCGTCTGCAAAACGTCGAGGAACAGTTCTTCGCTAAAAGCGGCCGATCCTCCGGGACTGTTCATCACGACGACCACGGCCTTGATGGCCGGATTTTCGCGCGCGTACTTCAATTGCTCGGTAATTTCGTAGGATGTCAGACTGCCGATGTCATAGCTGAGCCGAATAATCCCGACCTGCGGTCGGGGTATGTAGCGGCCGGCCAGAAACAACCCAACAGCCAGCGGCAGGATAACGACCAGTGCTGCAACGAGCAAGGTGCGCAACGGAGAGCGACTCGAAATTTCCCTATCTTCGATCACCGACACAACTCCACAAACATTCGCCGATAACTGTTCGGCGCAGCCGCACCGGTTCACGGCCGCTATCCCAATCTGGTAAAGAAGCATAACATGCCCGACGGCCCATCGCAAACCCTCTCAGGTGGGTTATCGGCGTTTCCGGCCGTTTGCCAATCGCGAGAATTGGCTTTATCTTTCGTGGCATGCAAGTACGCCGGCTATCGCTGACAAACTTCCGCAACTACAGCCGTCTGGAATTGGACCTGCCCGCCGGCGTGATTCTGCTGCATGGGAACAACGCGCAGGGGAAGACCAATCTGCTGGAGGCGATCTATTTTCTGGCGACCACGCGCTCTTCCCATGCATCGCAGGAACAGCAACTCATTAACTGGGACGCGCTGCTGACCGATGAACCCGTCGTTGTCGGCCGGCTGGTGGCGGACGTAATACGGCCTGATGCTCCCTGTCATCTGGAAATGAGGCTCATCGTCGAGGATCGGGGCAGTTGGGCCGGCAGCGGCACCAGTTTCCGCCGCGAAGCCCTGATCAACCGGCGTAAGGTGCGGCTCATGGACCTTCTGGGTCAATTACGTGTCGTGCTGTTCTTGCCGGAAGATGTGGAACTTGCCACCGGCGCGCCCGCGGGCAGGCGGCGCTACCTGAATGTCACTCTGTGTCAGGCCGATGCCGATTACTGTCGTGACCTGTCGACCTATAACAAAGTACTGGAACAGCGCAATGCCTTATTGCGCCGGATGGCCGAGGGACAGACGCGAAATGCAAGCGATGTGCTCCAAATCCTGACCGACAAGCTGATCGAGCCGGGCAGCCGTGTGCTCAGGCGGCGGGCACAATTCATCACCGATATGGGCCGTGAGGCCCAGGAGATCTATTTCCAGGACCTAATCGGAGGGAAGGAGTCGCTGCGCCTCGGCTATTTGCCGGGCTGGTATACCAACGGCCGCAAGACGGCCGAGGAGTTGCTTCTGGATGGTGACTGGCTGCAAGCGAACCTCGACGACTCGCGGATTGGCGAGCGGTTTGCGGCCGAACTATTGGCGGCGCGGGCGGCCGATGTGGCGCGCGGCTCGTCGACTGTCGGGCCTCATCGTGACGACTGGGCCATTTTGGTCAATGGCAAGAACCTTGGCCAATTTGGTTCCCGCGGCCAGGTCCGCACCGCGATTCTGGCGCTCAAGCTGGCGGAGATCAACTGGATGAAGGCGACCACCGCGGACGTGCCTATTCTTCTGCTGGATGAGGTGATCGCTGAACTCGACCAGCATCGTCGCCAGGCGCTTCTGGCCTATGTGGCCGATCAGGTGAGTGGTAAGGGAATGGCCCAGGCCTTGCTGACGTCCACCGATCCGGGCATGTTTCCCGACACCTTCCTGGCGCAGGCAACCGGTTTGCGGGTTGAGAATGGGCGCGTCTTCTCCGATTGATGCGAAAGGCGTCGACCACGACGCTTATAGCGGGCGCTTGATTGGCATACCGGGGCGACGTGGGTAACGTTGATCGGTGGGAGCGATCTTGGGGACTATGACCAGATAGTGTGCCTGGTCTACTTCGGGAAGCTGTACCGTCACGATGTCGGGCGCGCCGCCGCCTAATGCGCCTATTGCCTGCATTGCTGCGTCTGCTTCGGCATATGCGCTCTCGCCTTTCTGGGCCAGCATATGTCCCCCCACGCGACACAGCGGCAGGAGCAACTCGGCCAGCACTCGCAACTCGGCCACCGCTCGGGCCGTCGCCCAATCGAATTGCTCGCGATAAGCGGGCAGCCGGCCCAGCGTCTCCGCACGATCGATTATAACGACAACGTCCGTCAACCCCAACTCGCCGGCAACCAGCTCCAGGAATCGCGCTTTTTTCCCCACACTATCGACCAACGTCAGGGCGAGCGAAGGATAGAGGATCTTCAGCGGCAGGCCGGGGAAGCCTGCGCCCGTGCCGATGTCGATCAAGGTGTGCCCATTGAGCGGCCCGGTTTCCTGGGCGCACGTGAGGGAATCGAGAAAGTGACGAATGCGAATTTCGCGACGGTCGCGGATGGCCGTCAGCGAAATGCGCTCATTCCATTCGAGAAGCAGCGCTTCATAAAGTGTGAATTGCTCTATTTGGGCGGCATCCAGTTCCAGCCCATACCGGCTTGCCCACAGCGCCAGTTCGTCCATATTACCGGCTTCTCTCCAGCGCTTTACGCTCGGCATCGAGGGTGATTTGGTCCCACTGTTGCCCGCCGAAAGCGATGGGGGTAAAGGCCACCCAGTCATGGATGACGATCTCTCGCGCGCGGATGTAGAGCGGCGCGATTGGAAACGTTCCGTTCTCGTTGAAGAACTGCGACTCAGCCTGCCGGTATAGCGCTGAGCGCTCGGCCGGATTGACGATTGAACCGGCGCTTTGCAGAAGCGAGTCAGTTTCCGAACATTCGCGATTCTGGCGATTTTCGCTGTCCCGGCAATGGAGCAGGTCATGGATGAGGTTGTGGGCATCGGGAAAGGTGGGCGCCCATGCCAGTTCCCACATGTCGGGGCGGCCGGTGGCGTCCTGGCGAGTCGCTGCCAGCAATGCCCCGAACTGCACTTGTTCGATATTGATGTTCTCCTTCAGGCAATCCAGTTCCTCAACCCACATGTCGCGGATGATTTCCGCCTGACGCAGGGACAAGTCGGCCGAGCTGACGAGTAGCGTAATCGTGGGCATCAGGCGGCAGTTCCTGATGGTGCTGGCGGCCATCTGCTGGCGGGCATAATCAGGACTGTAACCGACGCCCACTTCGTCAACAGGAATGGCGGCCACAATGCCGGGGACGGTCGCATGACGCATCACGATGCCCCGCCCGCCGTAAAGCTCATCGACGAGGCGCTGCCGATCAATGGCCGCGCTGAAAGCGCGCCGCACCTCCGGTTCACGGAAGACCTGGCTCCCGAAGTCGAAGCCGATGTAGAACAGCACCTGATCGGGTATCAGGCGAGCTTTGGCGGGCGTTCGCTGGATGAAGGCCTCGCGCTCGGTCAGGGGCAACGGTGCGATATCAATCACACGATCCTGCCACATCGCGTAGGCGTCAGCTTCGTCTTCCAGGAACGAGATATTGACCATATCGGCGTTGCCCGGCCGCTCGATGGGCCATAAGGGATTGCGATGCAACGTCATGCTTTGCGAGGTCATTTGTGACGTAAGAGGGAGGTAAGGTCCCGAGGTAATGAGGTTGTCGGGGGTTTGCCACCCGGCGCCGTACTCCCCGGCGGCGTTCAGCCACTCGTCGCCCATCTCGGTCACCAGATCGCGCGGCACCGCCTGGAAGAAAGGCATGCTCGTAAGCGTCAGGAAGTAACCGGCCGGCTTCGTTAGAAGAACCTCCAGCGTGGTATCATCCACTGCCCTGATTCCGATTCGGGCCAGATCGGCCTCGGTCGGTTCCAGGGTCGTATACACTTCCTCGCAGCCTTCGATGATGAACAGCGAAAAAGCAAGAGGTGTCTCAACAGTCCGGCTGCATAGTCGCTGAACGGCAAACACCACATCGTCGGCCGTCACCCGGCGTATGGGGGTGGCTGAATAAAGCTCTTCGCTGCCGGGTCGCGGGCTGCGTGGCCGCACCCAGTAGATGTCGTCGCGCAGTTCAAAAGTCCAGGTACGGCCGTCTGCTCCCACGGACCAAAGCGTCGCCAGTTCCGGTTCGATGGTATTGGTCTCCGGATTATAGTTGGTCAGACCGGCAAACAGGTTTTGAGCCAGATCAAGCTGCGCTCCGCTCTCTGCGAGTCCGGGGTCCAGGTTAGGCAGAGCGCCGCTCAAACTCAGGTCGAGCGCCACCGGCTTGCTTGTTTTGGCGGCGGTTGCCGCCGGATCGGGGGTGCGCGTCACGATGGTGATTTGCTGGACAATGCGTGTGGCGATCGCCTGAACCCTGCCCGCCGTCGCCTGGGGCGTGCCGCCGGCCGCGGCGTTTGCGCCATCGCCCGGCGGCCGGCAACCCGCAGCAACGAGAAGAGCCGCTGCGAGCATGCTCCATAACCAGGTGCGATGCCATCGGGCCGGGTTACCTGCCTTCCGGGCGCGAATGAGTTTCAGAGAAAGTTTCATTACGATTTCATGCTATACCAGACCGCCGTTGCCGACAAGAGCAAGACGAGGCAGTTGCCTCTCCTTTCTACGAGTAGTAATATTAAGATGCTCACCGCAACTCGCGACTCGAATGGCGGCAACCGTATATGTACGAACGAGTATTGGTTATTGACGATTCCCCTGAAATTCGGGACTTCCTTATTGAGAATATTCTCCGCCCCAAGGGGTTTGAAGTGCTGGCTGCATCGGATGGCATGATGGGGCTGGAGTTGGCGATTACCAAAGAGCCGGATCTGATGATCACTGACCAGCAGATGCCCGGCCTCACCGGTTTGCAGGTGCTGCAGAAGCTGCGCGAACGCGGCGTTGATATTCCCGCTATTCTCGTGACGGGTGAGGGATCGGAAGATACAGCCGTTCGTGCTTTTCGGCTCGGCATCAAGGATTACATCATCAAGCCCATCGACGCCGAGGAACTTAGCGCTTCGGTCGACAAGGCTCTGCGGGAAAGCCGGTTGCAAAAGGAGCGCGATCAACTGGTGGCGCAATTGATGGAGAGCAACTCCCAATTGCAGCGACGAGCACAAGAGTTGAACGTTCTCTATGGGGTAGGTAAATCCGTTTCATCGTCACTTGATCTGGAGGAGGTGCTCCAGCGAGTTGTCGAGGCGGCCGTTTACGTCGTCGGCGCTGAGGAAGGATCGTTGATGCTGCTCGACGAGGACCGTGGCGAACTATACATTCGCGCCTCGAAGAACCTGGATTCCAAGGCGCGTTCAATGCGAAAGCGGGTTACCGATAGTCTGGCGGGAAAGGTGCTGCAAACGAAACGGGCGATCGCCATTGGCGCGGACTCGCAATGGAAGCGCACCCATACGGCTCTCCTTGTAAAGTCGCTGATTTACGTGCCGCTCATTCTGCAGAACAAACCCATCGGTGTTCTGGGCGTGACGAACCAGATCAAGGACTCGTCATTCGACAGCAATGACACGCGAGCGCTCTCGGCCCTGGGCGGGTACGCGACGATAGCCATTAACAACGCCAACATGTATCACACCATGGCTCGCGAGCGGACGGTGCTGAGCGAGGTTGTGGAGCAGATTGAGGACGCGGTCATTGTCGTTGATGAGGATTTCCGGATGCTGGTGTCCAACGCGTCCGCTCGCGCTTTGTTTGCGTTGCCCGAGGAAAATGTCATCGGCCGGCCGATTATGGATTTGATCAACCACGTCGGCCTGGTGCGGATGGTTTCAGAGCCGAGCAGTCAGGATGGCGTGCCGCGCGTGGAACAGGACCTGCCGTTGGCAAATGGTCACTTTTATCGCGCGCGTGTGACACTGGTTGAGGGTGGTAGTCGTTTCATCACGCTGCGACGGTTAAGCTGACTTCTGGATCATGGAATAGCAAGAGGGACGCAACGAATCCAGTTGCGCCCCTCTTTTTGTTTCAATGGGTTTGGGAAATAGCCTTATTCGCGCTCGCCGATCTTGACCGTCAACTCCTGAACCCGGCCGCCGCGCAAGATCTGCATAACTTCCTTTTGTCCGACCGCCTCCCCGCTGAGGGCTGCCAGCAGATCCTCATGTCGGATGATCGGCCGGCCACTCAACGTCAAGATCGTATCCCCTAACGTCAGTCCGGCCTCGGCCGCCGGGCTGCCTGGTTCGACGGAAATAACTAATAGTCCGGCGCGTTGTCCCGTGGATGCGGCTACGTCCTCGGGTAAGTGAACGCGCTGCGTGCTGACGCCCAGGTAACCACGCCGGACGCGCCCATGCGCGCGCAGGGAATCAACGACCCGCGACAGGGTGGCAACAGGGATTGCCAGGCTGACCCCCTGACCCAGGCCCGACGTGTTAAGCCCCATTATGTTTCCGTTTGCGCCCACGAGCGGCCCGCCGGAGAAACCGGGGTACATGATCACGTCCGTCTGCAAGTAGCGATCGATCCGGCCCCCCATTGGCGTTCGCCACTCGTCGCCCAGAGCGCTAACGATACCGAAGGTGGCCTGGACAGTGCGACCCGGGCGGCCGAGCGCCAGTACGAAGTGGCCCACACCCATTTCATCTTCAGCGGCAAAAGTCGGCGCGGTCAGACCCGACGTGTTGATCTGAAGCAACGCCAGATCGGTGGATGGGTCGCGCCCGATCAACGTACCTTCGGCCGTGTCGCCGCCGGCTGAGGCGACGCGGATATTATCGTCCCGGTGAATTACGTGGTTCGCGGTCACGATCAGCCCGTCGGTCGACCAGACGATGCCGCTGGCGGCCGAGCGACGTCGCCCATCGACTCGTACTACAGATGGGGCCACAGCGGTCACAGCCGCCGCCAGCCCATTTGATAATTCCTGGATTGTTTGTGTCATGGCTTCTCCTGATCATCATTGTGGAATAGTGGACTGTTCTATCGAGAGGATAGCGCGCGCCAACATCGGGCGACACGCCCAATCGGCGGGGATGCTACCCGGAAGAATGGGGAGGGTTAGAGGGCGATCAGGCCCAGACGCGTCGCCCGCACGACTGCGTCCGTGCGGCTTTGGGCATCCAGCTTGCTCAGGATGGCGTTCACGTGGAACTTTACCGTGTGCTCGCTGATCGTTAGCTTGTGGGCGATAGCTTTGTTTGTCAACCCCTCGGCCAGCAATGCCAGGACTTCCACTTCGCGTGGCGTGAGGTCGGTGGATGCAAAGTCAGCCGTTTTCTTTTCTCGCAAGAGAATGGCAACCAAGGAGGGGGAAAAAGCGACCAGACCGGCACCGGCAGCAATTATCGCCGCCACAAGCTGTTCTTCATCGCTTTCACGAGCGACAATCGCGCGGCACCCCAGCTGCCAGGCCAGACGGCCTGCATCTTCGCCGCCGACAAGCGCCAATACCGGAATGTTGCCGTCCAGTTGTTCCTCGGGGTCCGATTCCAACCGGCCGCGGCCGACATCCCATACGACAAGCGCGGCCGAAGGATCCAACAGGCCGGTTGCCGCTTCGCTTAACAAATTGGAAGGGCCTTGGTCGCACACGCGGATGTTCGGTGTGGTAGCGAGCATTGCCGCCAGACCGGCTCGCGCCAGGGGATCGTCCGCCAGAACGATGAGCTTTAATGTTTCTTCCATATGTTCGACTTACGCTTTCAACGGAAGCGTGCATCAATTCGCGGAGAATAACATGTCAATCTATGAGACGGATAAGAATGAAGCAATGGATGTCAATTGGGCCGGATTTGCCCGATGATGGGTGACGCAAGAGAATAAGGGGATGGTAATCGACGCGTCTCCCACCGTTCGCCGCCGTTTGATTGGTGTTATTTTCGTGGTGTCCAGTCTGGTAGCTGCCGCTCAGGTCGCTTATTTCACCCTGATGCCGATTATCGCCGCCGATTTGAGCGGCAGTGAGAGCGCAGCAGGCATCCCCAGTACGTTGGGGTTGTTGTTTCGGGCGGCGGCAGCTTATCCGCTGGGCTGGTTGATGGGTCGGTCGGGAAGACGCCTTGGCCTGGCTGTGGGTTTGTTTATCGGCGCGGTGGGGACGGCGTTGAGCGCCTGGGCAATCGGCGCGGGCGCCTTCTGGATTTTTGCCTTTGGCGCGGGCATGGCGGGCGTGGCGCGAGGCGCGGCCGATCTGTCCCGTTACGCGGCGGCCGAGGTCAGTCCGCTGGACCGGCGGGCCAAGGTGATCGGCTGGATCGTCTTCGCGGGGACTATCGGCGCGCTGGCCGGGCCGCTGCTGGTGACTCCGGCGGTCAACCTTGCCGGGGCGAACGGACTGGCGCCCGATAGCGGCCCATTCTGGGTGGCTTCCATTGTTCTGGTAGTCTCGACATTGCTGACAATTTTTCTTCTGCGCCCCGATCCGCTGCTGATTAGTCGCCACGACGAGGCGGAGCGGGTGGCTGCCGGTGGCGTGGCAGACGGCCCGGCGCGTTCGCTGTCTCAATTGCTAAAGGTCTGGAACGTTCGCCTGGGAATGGCGGCCATGACGATTGGGCAACTGGTTATGGTGATGATCATGGTCATCACGCCGTTGCACATGGACCATGCCGGCCACGGAACGGGAGCCATATCCTTTGTCATCCTGGCCCATCAATTGGGTATGTTTGGCCTGTCGGCGATGACCGGTTGGCTTATCGATCGCTTCGGAGCGGCTCAGGTCATTGTTGGCGGTGCGGCGATACTGGTCGTTGCATCCGTTCTCAGTCCATTCGCGGTTTCGGTCTCTGCTCTGGCGTTGGCGCTATTTCTGTTGGGATTGGGCTGGAATTTTTGTTTTGTTGCCGGTTCGGCGCTGCTGGCATCCGGTCTGGCGACAACCGAGCGTACGCGCGTTCAGGGAATGAGTGATACGTGGTCGTCGGCCGCCTCCGCGCTAGGGAGCCTCAGCACCGGGCCGCTGTTTGCCGCGGGGGATATGTTGCTTGTCGGCGCGGTCGGCCTGGCCTTTTCGCTGGGTCTCATCGCGGCCTGGTTTCTCCTGCGCGGGCGATCGATGGCCACGGCGCAGTGAGACCTGTGGGTAAATTACTCGATAGTCAATTCCAGATCGTAACTCATCGGTGCGCTGAATGCTTCTTCGACGGTGAGGGCGAATAGCCCGTTGCCGGGGAGTATTAATTCCAGTCGCTCCGCTTCTCCATCGAACCCTTCATCCCCCGACTGACCCTCGATTTCCACTTCTTCGCCGTCCGGGTTGTAGAGATACATGGCGGCGTCCTCTCCGCCGCGCGGGGTGAGGAGAATTGTCACCGAGTCACCGGCTTTGCCGACAAAGAACCAGAAGTGTGTGGCCACCTCGGGTAGCTGCATAGCGCTGCGAGGTGCGCCAGGGATGAGCATTCCGGGGATGATACGCAGGAGCTGATCGTCCTCGTGCGCGGTCATGGCGTAGTCCGTCGCCTCGCCGCCGATGGTCGATACCTGTACTTCGTAGGTGCCTTCTCCCGGTATATTGGGGTTATTGATGAATTCGGGCGAACCGGCAGGGGCGGAATTCTGCCGGTTGACGATTAGTTGTCCGTCCTTTAAGAGAGAAACGACCAGGTCTGCCGGCGTCGGCGCAACGACGTAGATGAATACGGATTCACCTTCAAAAACGTCCAGTTGCCAGCTATCGATGGTTCTGGCGGCCAGATTGCTCGTGACAAACTCCGCCTCTGCCGCATAAATCTGCTCGTATAGATTGCCTTTGTCCGTGGCTCGACCCGGCGTACCGCCCGTGGTGGTTGGCGTGGGAGTGGGAGGCGTGCCGGAAGGAGTCGGCGTAGGTGTGCCCGGCGTACTCGACGTGGCGGTTGGCGTGCCTGCCGTAACGGATAGCGTGGGAGTTGTCGCAAGCCCCGGCGTGGCGGCAGTCGTTGCGCCAACTGATGTCGATGCGGTGGCCTGTCCGATTGGTGTCGGAGGCTGTCCACCCGGCATTTCTTCGATTCCGCCAGGGTATCCGCCGAGAGCCTCGGTCGGTTCAGGCGCAAGCGGCGTCTCCTGCGGGTTCGGAGTCGGCGGCGCCTCAGGCACCGTTGATCCCAGGTTATCGCTTGAAGGGGTGTTTGTAATGGCTGATATGGCGACCTCGCCCCCCGGGGTCAAGGTTACCTGGGTGATCGGGCTGGGCGACAAAATACGCCCTACTTCCAGATACCACAATTCCTGCCGGACGGCCTGTTTACCGCAGCCGACCAATCCCTCCCAAAGCCGCCATCGCCCCTCAACACTCATGGTCAGATCGTCGGGCAGGAGCGAGCGAACTTGCTGCTCAAAACCTCCGGCCAGCGCCAAAACACCCTCTTCGGCCAACCCCCAGCCACCCGGCGAGGGGTGCAGTTCGCTGTCACAGACAATGAGAGGCTGCTTGCGCAGGCGGCCTGTCAACTGGATGACGGCGTCTCGATAGAGGCCGGGCGCGGCCATCAATTCGGCCACCGTCAGGGGGACGGGCGCATTTCCCAATGTCGTGGCCTGCGGGCCGGTAGTTGGAAAGGGCGTGGGAGAGGTAGCGTTGCGCCCCCCACACGCGGTCAACAGAATCAGGAGTGCCGGCAAAGCGAGAAACTTTAGATAGCGCATAGATAACTTCCAGTATAGCCGAATGTCTTACGAATAGAATGAATTGACCGTTAATGCCACACCGGTTCCCTTATTTATGACTTGCTGCGTCATGCAGATCGTGTGAAACATAACAAGATCGGTCATAATTGAATCGTTTCTGAACTAAAACAAATGAAACAGTTGATTAACTGCCGTTAATTGCTTATGATAGGTTTAGAATCATCCTTATGGTGAGATTATGGATATGTTTGATCTGGACGAACTCGATCGAACTCTCTTGCGCGTTTTGCAGAAGGATGCGCGCATCAGCAACGCGGAACTGGCGCGGCGCGTTGATTTATCGCCGACCGGCTTGTACAAGCGCATCCGGCGGTTGGAAGAAGCAGGCATCATCACCGCCTATGCCGCCCGGATCGACCGCGAAGCGCTGGGTTTTGACATGCTCTGCTTTGTACAGGTGACCTTGCAGCGGCACGAACCCAACGCGATAGACAACTTTCGCCACGAGGTGCAGGCCATGCCCGAAGTGCTGGAGTGTCATCATCTGACCGGCGAGTTCGATTACTTGCTAAAAATTATCGTTCGCAACCGCAAGCATCTGGAGCAGTTTATTCTTCACACGCTCACCCCGGTGCGAGGTATGGACAAGATTCGCACCAGTCTGGTTCTGAGTGAGATCAAATCGTCGGCCTTAATTCCTGTTTGCGAGCCACCGGCCCAGGAGTAAATCAGGCATGCCCTCCGCTTTTCCAACAATTGCCCCCGCCACCCCCGAGATTGCCCTGGCCGACTGGACCCGCACCATGCAGCGCTCGATGCTGCGGCAAATGTTGGCTGTGGTTTCTCGCCCCGGCATCCTGTCGTTTGCCGGCGGGTTGCCGGCCCCTGATTTATTTCCCGCGGCCGAGTATGGCGAGGCGCTGGCCCGTGTTCTGGCGACGGATCGCGCCGCGCTGCAATACGGCCCGCCTTTTGCGCCGCTGAAGCGCCATATCGTAGCCCTCATGGCCGAGCGCGGCGTCGCCTGTGCGGAGGAGCAGGTTTTCCTGACGACCGGCGCGCAACAGGCGCTTGATATTCTGGCGCGATTGTTACTTAACCCCGGCGGCGAGGTGATGCTGGAATCACTCGTTTATACCGGTATCCGCCAGGTCGTCGCTCCACATCGACCGGCAGTGCTTTCGCTTCGCACCGACCTCGAGACCGGCATTGAAGTGGATGACTTGATCGATTATCTGGAGAAAGGAGCCAGACCGGCTTTTCTCTACGTGATACCCGATGCCCATAACCCACTTGGCGTCAGCATTAGCGAAGAGAAACGATACCTGTTGGCCGAAGTTGCCACCCGTCATAACCTGCCGATCATCGAGGATGACCCCTACGGCTTCCTCAGTTATGACGGGCGCTGCCTGCCGCCAATTCGGGCCTATAACGACACGCACGTATTCTACGTCGGCTCGTTCTCCAAGATCCTCGCTCCCGCGCTGCGCCTCGGCTGGCTGATTGCGCCCGAGGTGCTGATACCCAGGCTCACGGTCATCAAGGAAGCAGGCGATCTGGAGTCGTCGGCCCTGACGCAGCGCGCCGTCTCGTCCTACCTGGATGCCGGCCATCTGCCGGCACATCTGGAACGGCTGCAAACCGCCTACCGGGAGCGACGGGATGTCATACTTGCGGCGATGGCTCGTTCCTTTCCGCCGGGCGTTGTCTGGACGTTGCCGCGTGCCGGCATGTTCGTCTGGGTTACGCTGCCGGAAGACATCGATGCGGCCGAGCTGCTGACAATCGCCGTCGAGCGAGAGCGGGTGGCGTTTATCCCCGGACAAACCTTCGCCGATTCGGGCACTCGCGCCCACAACACGATGCGGCTGAACTTCTCGCATTGTTGTACGGCCGACATTGAAGAAGGTATCGGGCGATTGGGGCGGGTGTTGGGGGAGGAGATTGGATAGTGATTGATTTGGAGATTGAGTAAACCGAGTAATTGGAGAGTGAGAGATGAGCGAAGATTTTCTGCCGATTAAAGCGATCGACCATCTTGAGATTTATGCGGGCAATGCCAAGCAGGCGGCGCATTTCTATCGAACGGGGTTCGGTTTCGCCCAGGCGGCCTACAGCGGTCTGGAAACGGGAAATCGCCGGACGGCATCCTACGTGCTGACACAGGGCAAGATTCGCCTGGTGCTGACGACGGCGCTGGGGCCGGATCACCCCATTGCTCGTCATGCCCATCTGCATGGCGACGGAGTCGGCGTGATTGCCTTGTCAGTGCCCGATGCCGAATCGGCCTATCGTGAGACTGTTGCTCGAGGCGCGTCGGGAGCCATTTCCCCGACAGAGGTCACAGATGAGTGCGGCGTCCTGCGTTATTCGGCGATCCATGCCTACGGCGACACAATCATCAAGTTCGTCGATCGCTCTGCTTATCAGGGGGTTTTCGCGCCCGGCTATCAGCCGCGCAACGGCTATTCGCCGGATGCAGACAACGGTCGTATCTGGCACAAGGGCGTGGGACTGGCGGCCATCGATCACATGGTGGGCAATGTTGAATTGGGAGCCATGAATCGCTGGGTGGAGTTTTTTGCCCGCACGATGGGCTTCAGCCAGCTCATCCATTTTGATGATCAGGACATCTCCACCGAGTATTCGGCGTTGATGTCGAAGGTAATGCAGGACGGCACGGGCAAGGTCAAATTCCCGATCAATGAGCCGGCGGAGGGCAAGAAGAAGTCCCAGATTCAGGAGTATCTGGATTATTATTACGGCCCCGGTGTGCAGCACATTGCCTGCTCCACCGGAGACATCATCAGCACGGTCTCACAACTGCGTGATAACGGCGTCGAATTTCTGCGCGTGCCGACGACCTATTACCAGGAATTGGAGAGCCGCGTGGGCAAGATTGACGAGCCGGTGGATGTGCT